>ENA-OQCP01000113-OQCP01000113.1-human-gut-metagenome-genome-assembly--contig:-NODE-113-length-31636-cov-1.837507_pt1 | contig 31636 bp, 46 predicted proteins | sample MGYA00242760_ERZ504583 | MGnify/ENA primary metagenome ERZ504583 (study PRJEB26092, sample SAMD00036308) | human gut metagenome | host: Homo sapiens | study: EMG produced TPA metagenomics assembly of...
CAAAGGCAAAGAAGTAATTATGAAAACAGGTGTTTTCGGCGGAACTTTTAATCCTGTTCACAAAGGACACATAATGCTTGCCGAGTATTGTATGGGCAGCGTTGGACTTGATCGTATTATTATGATACCTACGGCTGTTCCGCCGCACAAAATAAGCAAGAACCTTGCAAGCGAAAACGATCGCCTTAATATGTGTGAACTTGCGTGCAAGGGAAAGAAAAACTTTTCTGTGTCCGATATCGAAATTAAAAGACAGGGAAAAAGCTACACCTACGAAACTGTTACACAGCTAAAAGAAATTTATCCTGATGATCACTTATATACAATAATGGGTGCGGATATGTTTCTGACTCTGGATAGGTGGAAAAATCCCAAAATTATATTTGAAAAATCGTCAATAATAACAATTCCCCGTGATGATGAAAATAAATATGAACTTGAAAAATTCTACAAGAATGTTCTGAAACCTATGGGAGCAGATGCGGTTATTCTGCCAAATCCCGTAATAAGCGTATCGTCAACATTCATAAGGGATAACCTTGATGAATTTGATTTGATAAGCGGTATGCTTGATAAAAGTGTTTACGATTATATTATAAAAAATAATTTATATCGGAAGTGAGTGCTTTGAATATCTCTGATTACAAAAAATAATCCGTGAAAGAATGGGTGATTACAGATTTAGTCACAGTGTAAATGTTGCGAAAGAGGCTAAAAAGCTCGCAAAACATTATGGTGCTGATGAAAATAAGGCTGAGATTGCGGTATTTGCATGATATAACCAAAGAAATGCCAAAGGAACAGCAGTTGCAAATTATTATCGACAGTGGTATAATTTTAGACAATGTTCAACTTCATGCACCAAAGCTTTGCACGGAATGAGCGGAAGCATTGTTGTCCGTGATGAGCTTGGCATTGACGATGAAGATATACTCAACGCAATAAGGTATCACACAACAGGACGAGCGGGAATGAGTCTTTTGGAAAAAGTTATTTTTACCGCTGATTTTACTTCCGAGGAGCGTACATACAGCGGTGTGGCAACAATGAGAAAGAAATCTAAAAAGAGCCTTGAGGAGGCTATGCTTTACGGCTATCAGTTTACATTCAAGGATCTTTCTAAAAGACAGCTTGCGATTCATCCCGATGAAGTTGCCTGCTATAATGAAATTGTTCTGCAAATATCCCAAACGAAAGGAAAAAACAAATGAGTTCTTACGATGAAGCAATACTTGCAGCAAAAGCCCTGAGTTCAAAAAAGGGACTTGATATTCAGATTATTAAAATTGCCGATGTTTCTGTTCTTGCCGACTATATGGTAATTGCAACAGGTACAAGCTCAACCCATGTCAAGGCGCTTGCCGATGAGGTTGAATACAAGCTTGATCAGGCAGGAATTTCGGTAAGTCATATAGAAGGTTACAGATCAAATTCATGGATTCTTCTTGACTACATTGATGTTATTGTCAATGTGTTTGATGATGAGCCCGTGATTTTTATGACCTTGAAAGACTTTGGCAGGACGGCGAAAGCGTTGACCTGACAGGTATCGTTGATTAATTGCAGGAGGGTTACTTTGAAATACAATCATAAAGCCGTAGAAGAGAATGGACAAAAATCTGGAAGATAAAGGTGTGTTCCATGCAGTGATGACACAGAAAAAGAAAAGTTTTATGCTCTTATCGAGTTTCCGTATCCGTCGGGACAGGGCCTTCATGTAGGTCATCCTCGTCCGTACACAGCACTTGATACAGTTGCAAGAAAACGCAGACTTGAGGGTTACAATGTTCTTTATCCTATTGGTTGGGACGCTTTCGGTCTTCCTACCGAGAACTATGCAATCAAAAATCATATTCACCCTGAAATTGTAACAAAGAAGAATATTGCCCGTTTTAAAAAGCAGATTCAGTCACTCGGCATTTCTTTTGACTGGAGCAGAGAAATCAATACAACAGATCCCGAATACTACAAGTGGACTCAGTGGATTTTTATTCAGCTCTATAAGCACGGTCTTGCTTATAAAAAAGAGATGAATGTAACTGGTGTACTTCGTGCAAATGCGTTCTTCAAACGAAGAAGTTGTAAACGGCGTTTGCGAGCGTTGCGGAAGTGAAGTCGTTCACAAGGTTAAGTCACAGTGGATGCTTAAAATCACAGAATATGCAGACAGACTTATTAATGACCTTGACCTTGTAAATTATCCTGACAGAGTAAAAGCACAGCAGAAGAACTGGATCGGCAGAAGTAAGGGTGCGGAGGTTGATTTTACAACTACAACAGGTGACACACTTACAATTTATACAACTCGTGCCGATACGCTTTACGGTGCTACATACATGGTAATTTCTCCTGAACACCCAATGATTGAAAAGTGGGCTGACAAGATTTCTAATATGGACGAAATCAAGAAGTATCAGGAGGCTGCCGCTCGTAAGTCTGACTTTGAAAGAACAGAGGTAGCTAAAGAAAAGACAGGCGTCAGAATTGACGGTGTTAATGCTATAAACCCTGTAAACAATAAGGAAATCCCAATCTTTATTTCTGACTATGTTCTTGTATCATACGGTACAGGTGCTATTATGGCTGTCCCTGCTCACGATACCCGTGACTGGGAATTTGCAAAAAAATTCGACCTTCCTATTATTGAAGTTGTTAAAGGCGGCAATGTTCAGGAAGAGGCTTACACAGATTGTGCCAAGGGTATTATGGTTAACTCGGGCATGCTTGACGGCCTTACTGTTGATGAAGCAAAGAAGAAAATTATTGATTGGCTCACAAGTGAGGGTAAGGGTCATTCAAAGGTTAACTATAAACTCCGTGACTGGGTATTCTCCCGTCAGCGTTATTGGGGCGAGCCTATTCCGATGGTATATTGTGAGAAGTGCGGCTATGTTCCGATTGATGAAAAAGACCTTCCGCTCAGATTGCCTATGGTTGAGTCATATGAACCGACTGATAACGGAGAATCACCGCTTGCCAAGATGACAGACTGGATTAACACAACCTGTCCTTGCTGCGGCGGTAAGGCTAAGAGAGAAACCGATACAATGCCTCAGTGGGCAGGTTCATCATGGTACTATCTCAGATATATGGACCCGCACAATAAAAATGCCATTGCATCAAAAGAGGCTCTTAACTACTGGTCACCTGTTGATTGGTACAACGGCGGTATGGAGCATACAACTCTCCACCTTCTTTACAGCCGTTTCTGGCATAAGTTCCTCTATGATATCGGTGTTGTTCCTACTCCGGAACCATACGCTAAGCGTACTTCACACGGTATGATTCTCGGTGAAAACGGCGAGAAGATGAGTAAATCAAGAGGCAATGTCGTAAATCCCGATGAAATCGTTGACGAATACGGTGCAGATACAATGCGTTTATATGAAATGTTCATTGGTGACTTTGAAAAGGCTGCTCCGTGGAGTAAGGCAAGCATCAGAGGCTGTCGCAGATTCGTTGAGCGTTACTGGAATCTTCAGAGTGTTCTCATTGACGGTGATAAAATCCGACCTGAGCTTGAAGGTGCATTTAACAAGGCAATCAAAAAGGTTGGCGAGGATATTGAAAATATAAAGTTCAATACTGCTATCGCAACTCTTATGGCTTTAATCAACGATATTTCAAATGTAAAGTCAATTAATAAGGAAGAACTCAGAATTTTCTCAATTCTCCTTAATCCGTTTGCTCCTCATGTTACGGAAGAAGTTTACGAGGCTTGTAAGCTTGGCAATGGTATTCTTGCCGAAGCCGAGTGGCCTGAATATGACGAGTCAAAATGCGTTGACGAAAGTGTAGAAATTGTTGTTCAGGTAAACGGCAAAATTAAAGCTAAGCTTAACATTCCTGTTGATGCAGACAAGGATGCTGTTCTTGATCTTGCAAAGAATGACGAAAATGTCAAAAAGGCTATTGACGGAATGAAAATTATTAAAGAAATTGTTGTTCCGAAGAAACTTGTAAACCTTGTTGTTAAGCCATAATTCAACTTTTAAAATTAATTTGACCTAAATTTCTACAATGCTATTGACATTATTCGAGTCATAATGTATAATAACATTTGCAATTATATGCAAATTACCCATGCCCGGTGGCAGATGGGAGGGAAGATAGATGGCAGAGATTAGACTTAAAGAGAATGAATCCCTTGAAAGTGCTTTAAGAAGATTCAAAAAGCAGTGTGCCAGAGCTGGCGTTATTGCTGAGGTTCGCAAAAGAGAAGCTTATGAAAAGCCCTCTGTAAAGCGTAAGAAAAAATCCGAAGCAGCTCGCAAACGCAAATACAGGTAATCAAACAGGCGGACAGAGCATTCTGTCCGCTTTTTGTTTTATCTTCATATTTCTTTGAAAAAAGGTGACACTATGAAAAAGATTCTTGTTATACTCGGACCTAACCTCAATATGGTAGCGTCCGTGAAAAGGGAATATACGGAGAAGAAACTGCCTCCGATATTGAAAAGCAGATTATTTCATATGCAGAAAGCAACGGCTTTTCTGCCGAAGTTTTTCAGTCAAATCACGAGGGAGATCTTATCGATAAAATTCATTCGGCAAAGGGTAACTTTGACGGTGTTGTAATTAACGCAGGCGCTCTCACACATTACAGTTATGCTTTAAGAGATGCCATTGCTTGTGTAAAGATTCCTTTTGTAGAGGTTCATATGTCTAATATTCACGCAAGAGAAGAGTTCAGACATACATCTGTAATCGCACCTGTTTGTGTCGGTCAGATTGCAGGTTTTGGCAAAAACAGTTACTTTCTCGCAATTAATGCATTAAAGGACTTGATGTAATGCAAAACTCTTTATTTGAGCAAAGACTTGAAAATTTAAAGACGGTTCTTGACAGTAACAGTCAGGCTGTTTTGTTGACTAATGAGAAGAATATCGGCTATTTTTGCGGATTCTTTCACAGCGAAGGCTATTTACTTGTGACTGAAAATGAAACTGTCCTTTTTGTTGATTTCAGATATTATGAGGCTGCTTTAAAAAAATCAAGCGGATGCAGGGTTGTTTGCTTTACTAAGTTGTTTAAAGACCTTATAAGCGAATTAAAGAATAATTCTGTTGTGAATGTATTTTTTGAGGCATCCGATATTACGGTTGAAAAATATAATCGTTTTAAAAAGGATTTTTCGGAAAATAATATTGAGTGCGTTTGTGACGGCAGTCTTGATCATAAGATTGAAGAAATCAGATGTATCAAGGATGAATCAGAAATTAAAAAAATAGCTAAAGCGCAGGAGATAACCGAAAAGTCATATCTCGAGGTCTTGAATTACCTAAAACCCGGTGTCAGCGAACGCAGGGTTGCACTTGAGCTTGAACATCTCATAAAGCTTAACGGCGGTGAAGGTGTTTCATTTGACCTCATCACGATTACAGGCAAAAAGACTTCACTGCCTCACGGAGTTCCGTCAGATGATATTGTCAGTGAGGGAGATTTCTTTACTTTTGATATCGGCTCAATTTTTGACGGCTATCACAGCGATACTACGCGTACGGTAGCAATCAAGTCGGCTGATGAAGAAATGAAAAAGGTTTATGACATCGTATTAAAAGCTCAGCTTGCTGTACTTGACAGCGTAAAACCCGGAGCAAAATGTTCTGATGTCGATAAAATTGCAAGAGATATAATCTCGGAAAACGGTTACGGAAAATATTTCGGTCATGCAACCGGTCACGGTGTAGGACTTGATATCCACGAATCTCCCATTGTATCTCCGAGAAGTGAAACAATGCTGAAAAAAGGTATGATAATAACCGATGAACCGGGAATATATCTGCCGGGTAAATTCGGTGTTCGCATTGAAGATATGCTTTGCGTGACTGATACAGGGTACAAAAACTTTGTTTCACTCCCCAAAGAACTCATTATTGTGTAATAAAAGTCTTGCATTTTTTGTCATTGTTATGTATAATGTAAATTGTTATATTACGGCATACATTACCGTATTTCCGTATGAAAGATAATTAGGAGGTATTACTAATGATATCAGCAGGTGATTTCAGAAACGGCGTTACATTTGAAATGGACGGTCAGGTTGTATCAATCATTGAATTCCAGCATGTAAAGCCCGGTAAGTGCTGCATTTGTAAGAACTAAAATCAGAAATGTTATTACAGGCGCAGTAGTTGAAAAAAACTTTCAACCCGAATGATAAGTATCCCACAGCTTTCATTGACAGAAAGGATATGGAATACAGCTATTCAGACGGCGATCTTTACTACTTCATGGATACAGAAACATGGGAGCAGATTCCGATTAACAAGAGCGTTCTCGGCGACAACTTTAAGTTTGTTAAGGAAAATATGGTGTGCAAGGTTCTTTCTTACAAGGGCAATGTATTCGGCATTGAGCTCCGAACTTTGTTGAACTTAAGGTTACAAAGACAGATCCCGGCTTTAAGGGTGACACAGCAACCAACGCTACAAAGCCTGCAACTCTTGAAACAGGTGCTGAAATTAAAGTTCCTCTCTTTATTGATGAGGCGAAGTTATTCAGATCGACACAAGAACAGGCGAATATATGGGCAGAGCATAATTTCTGCGGGAGAATCAGTTATGAATCTTACTGAAAAAATTTCTTACATTCGCGGTCTTTGCGACGGTTTGGAGCTTGATGAGTCAAAACCTGAAGTAAAGGTTCTTAATGCAATCGTTGATCTTCTTGATGATATGGCTTTTGAAGTATCTGACATGGAAGAACTTTACGATGAGTTAAGCGCTCAGGTTGACGAAATTGATCAGGATCTTGCTGATGTTGAGTCTGATGTTTACGATGACGAGGACTATGACATTGAAGATTATGACGATGAAGATGACGATTACGATTTTGATGATGAAGAGAATCCTTTTTTATGAGGTAACTTTGATTCATGCGGTCAGAAGCTTAATGTTTCCGAAGATGTCCTTCTTGAAGGCGAAATCGAGTGTCCTAACTGCGGTGAGAACCTTGAGTTTGATTTTTCAGAGCTTTTCAGCAATGAGGAAGATGACGAGTGTGATGCCGATTGTGCATCATGTGACGGTTGTTCGGACACAGAAGAATAATTAACAAAACAAACACCCTTCGTATAGTATATACGAGGGGTGTTTTTATGTTGTACAGAAAAAGGTGTAAAAGAAAACTTGTTCTTTTAAAGAAAATACTTCTTACTGTGGTTTTACTGATTATCGGTGTTACTGTTTTCTGCGAGGTGCATTTGTCAGATTTCAGACCGGAGTACATAAGAATTCAGGCTGAATATTGTCTGTAATTCTGTCTGCGATGCAGTGAATGATACACTTGACGAGCTTAATTATTCTTACAGTGATATAGCAAAGATTAATTGTGATAAAAACGGAAATGTGCAGTCAATTGAAACGGATTCATTCAAAATCAACAGAATTAAAGCCGACATCACGAAAGCCGTACAAAAGGAAATAGCTAAGGTATATGACAATGAAATTGAAATACCCCTCGGTGCATTTACGAATATTACAATACTCTCAAATGTCGGACCTTGCATTCCCGTAAATTTTAACCTTACAGGAAGCTTTTCCTCGGAAGTTATAAGTACATTTGAACAAGCAGGAATAAATCAGACAATCCACCATATAAAGCTTTTGCTCACCTCAAAAATAATGACAACCTCGCTTGATTATTCAGGCAAAATAACATTTACTACCGATTTTGAAATTGCACAATCCGTAATAGTCGGTAATATACCGTCCGGATACGGTTCTCTGTTTCAGACTTATAAGAAGTAAATTTTGAAAAACCTGTGAAAAACATTGAAAAACCGTATATCTTGTGTTATAATCTAACAGTTAATACAATGGGTTAGGAGGCATTTCTTTGCCTGACAGTCAGAAAATTTCCGAAAAACAATCGGAGTATATGAATTTAATAGCTGAAATTATGGATATCCGCAAAAGAGGAGAGAAGCCTGTTGCGTATATCAGAACATACGGCTGCCAGCAGAATGTGCTGATAGTGAAAAAATTAAGGGTATGCTTGAACAGTCGGGATTTGAGTTTTCAGATGAACCGGACAATGCAGATTTCATACTTTTCAATACCTGTGCCGTAAGAGAACATGCTGAGGACAGAGTGTTCGGCAATGTAGGTGCATTAAAAAATCTAAAGCGTAAGCATCCGCAGATTCTTATTGCTTTGTGCGGTTGTATGATGGAGCAGGAGCATGTTGCCAATAAAATTTACAAGAGCTTTCCTTTTGTAGGACTTGTGTTTGGTACTCATTCATTGCACCATTTTCCTGAGCTTATGTATAACGCTCTCCTTGATGGCAAAAGAGTGTTTGAAAGAGGTAATGACGATAATCAACTTACGAGGGATTTCCTGTTAAGCGTGACGGCACTTTCAAGGGTTGGTTACCGATTATGTACGGTTGCAACAACTTCTGTACATATTGCGTTGTGCCTTATGTAAGAGGCAGAGAACGCAGCCGTGAAAAGAATATTATTGTTTCTGAGGCTAAAAATATGATTGAGTCGGGTTATAAAGACATTACCCTTCTCGGTCAGAATGTAAATTCCTACGGAAAAGGTCTTTCCGAGAAAGTAAACTTTTCACAGCTTTTGCGTGAGGTCGATTCAATTGACGGCGATTATTGGCTTCGCTTTATGACATCTCACCCGAAGGATTGTTCAAAGGAACTTATTGACACAATTGCATCGGGTACTCATATAAGCAAGCATCTTCACCTTCCGTTCCAATGCGGTTCGAACAGAGTGCTTAAAGCAATGAATCGTCACTATGACCGCAGAAAGTATCTTGAAATAATCAATTATGCTAAAGAGAAAATTGACGGTCTTTCACTTACAAGTGATATCATTGTAGGTTTTCCGGGTGAAACATATGAAGATTTCAAAGAAACTTTATCGCTTATCCGTGAGGTTGAGTTTACATCGCTCTTTACCTTCATTTTCTCACCGAGAGTAGGTACTCCTGCTGCTAAAATGGACGATCCGATTTCCGCTGAAGAAAAATCAAAGTGGTTCCGTGAACTTCTTGATGTTCAGGAAGAAATTGCGGCAAAGCGTTGTTCTTCAATGGTTGGCAAAACCGAAAAGGTACTTATTGAAGGTGAAAACGATAAGAACGGTGAATTGTGCGGTCGTACAAGCGGTAATATAATAGTTGAGCTTGAAGGATCAAAGGACTGTATCGGAACATTCAGAAATGTAAAAATAACAAAGGCTCGCAACTGGATATTAAAGGGTGAGCTTGTAAAATAATCGGAGGTTAAAACTATGGATATCATTGAGAAAGCAAGGGAACTCGGAAGACTCATTCAGGAAGAAGACTCATATAAAAAATTGCAGGACGCTCAGAAGAATGCAGATGCAGATATGGAGCTTCAGCGTCTTATCGGTGAATTCAATCTTAAAAGAATGTCAATAAACAATGAAGCATCAAAAAAAGAGAGAGATCAGGAAAAGCTTTCTAAGCTTAATACTGAGATGAGAGAGGCATATTCTCAGATTATGTCAAACGAGAATATGATTGCCTACAATGATGCAAAGGCTGCTTTTGATGTTGTTGCAAACAGAGTTCTCGCAATTGTTCAGCAGTCTGCTGAGGGCGCAGATCCCGAGACTGCTGATTACAGCCAGTCATCATGCTCAGGCAGTTGTGCCACGTGCGGCGGTTGCGGCTGATAAACGGTTCTAAATTTTGTTAAGGAAGTGAAACAAATGGCGGAGTTATCTCCAATGATGCAACAGTATTTCAAAATTAAAGAAGAAAACAAAGACAGCATTTTGTTCTTCCGACTTGGAGATTTCTACGAAATGTTTTACGATGATGCAAAGCTTGCATCAAAGGAACTTGAACTTACTCTTACAGGAAGGGATTGCGGACAGGCCGAGCGTGCTCCCATGTGCGGAGTTCCGTTTCACAGCTGTGAGGGTTACATTGCAAGACTTGTTGCAAAGGGCTATAAGGTTGCAATTTGCGAACAGACGGAAGATCCTGCAAAGGCAAAAGGTCTTGTAAAGCGTGATATTATTCGAGTAATTACTCCCGGTACCGTAATGGAATCGAGTATGCTTGATGAGAGCAAAAACAACTACATTTGCTGTATGTATTCTAAAAATAAAACTATAGGACTTTGTTTTTGCGATATTTCCACAGGAGAATTATACGCTACGGAAATCAGGGGTAATGACAGCTATAATGTTCTTACCAATCAGCTTACAAGCTATAATCCCCGTGAAATTCTCATTGGCGGTGACATTGTAAAGCTGAAAGAACTGCCGAAGTTCATTAAAGCGAAACTTTCGGCAGGAGTTGAAATGCTCGAAGATGAAAAATTTGACGAGTCGGTATGTACTGATGTTGTAAAATCACAGTTTGCGGATGAATACAGTACCGTATCTGACAAATCTGTTGTTGTATGCGTTCTCGGTGCGTTGCTTTCATATCTTCGTGATACTCAGAAAACGGGACTTGAAAGAATAAATCACATTGAGTTCTACAAAGAAAATCAATATATGAGCCTTGATTACAACACACAGCGTAATCTTGAGCTCACACAAACAATGCTGACAAAGGATAAAAAAGGTTCACTTTTGTGGGTGCTTGACAAGACAAAAACCGCAATGGGCAAACGCCTTATGCGTTCATGGCTTGAACATCCTTTGCTTAATATAACTTCAATCAATAACCGTCAGAGTGCGATTGAAGAGCTTGTAAACGATAATATGCTCCGTATGGATGTTACAGACACACTCTCGGGTATATTTGACATTGAAAGACTTATGACAAGAATCGTTTACGGTTCTGCAAATGCAAGAGATTTGCGTTCACTCTGCGGAGCAATTCAGAATCTTCCGCAGATTTCGGATTTGCTCGTTGATTGTAAATCGGTTTATCTTAAATATATTTATAAAAGCATTGATAAGCTTGAGGACATTCATTCTCTTATTGATTCTGCAATCGTTGAAGAACCCCCGTTTACAGTCCGTGAGGGCGGTATGATTAAGAGAGGTTATAACGAAGAACTTGATTCCGTGACAGGAGATATGAATGACTCAAAGGGAATTCTTGCCCGTATTGAGGCTGAACAGCGTGATATAACGGGAATTCCTAAGCTTAAAGTCGGTTATAATAGGGTATTCGGATATTATATTGAAGTATCAAATTCGTATAAATCCATGGTACCCGAAACATACATAAGAAAGCAGACACTCACCAATTGTGAAAGATATATTACTCAGGATTTGAAAGATGTAGAGGGCAGAATCCTCGGTGCAAAAGACAGATCGGTTGCACTTGAATACAATCTCTTTGATGATGTCAGAAAAACGGTTTCGGATAATCTTGAAAGAATTCAGAAAACCGCAAAAGCCATTGCTAATCTTGATGTTATTACATCACTTGCAAATGTTGCGGCTGACAACAGATACATAAGACCTGATGTAAACCTTTCAACCGCTATAAGAATTAAAGGTTCGAGACATCCTGTTGTTGAGGCTCTATTAAAGGATGCACCGTTTGTTCCGAATGATGTCAGCCTTGATTCTGCCAATGACAGAGTAGCAATTATTACAGGACCCAATATGGCAGGTAAGTCAACCTATATGCGACAGATTGCCATTATTGTTCTTATGGCGCAGATAGGCAGTTTTGTTCCGGCGTCTTCTGCCGAAATCGGAATTGTAGACAGTATCTTTACTCGTGTAGGTGCGTCTGATGATCTTGCATCTGGACAGTCAACCTTTATGGTTGAGATGAGCGAGGTTGCCAATATCATTAAAAATGCAACTTCAAAAAGCTTACTTATCTTGACGAAATCGGCAGAGTACTTCGACCTTTGACGGCATGAGCATCGCAAGGGCTGTACTTGAATTTTGTGCCGACAGAAAAAAACTCGGTGCAAAAACACTTTTTGCAACTCATTATCACGAACTCACGGTTATGGAACAACTCCTTGACGGTGTAAAAAACTATAACATAGCAGTTAAAAAGCGTGGCGATGACATTACTTTTCTGAGAAGAATTGTTCCCGGCGGAGCAGATGACAGCTACGGTATTGAGGTTGCAAAGCTTGCAGGCATTCCACAGTCTGTAATTTCAAGAGCAAAGGAAATTTTAAAAGACCTTGAACACGGCAAATATAAAAAAGAGAATGCCAATATTCAAAAGCATGATAATTCAGACGATATGCAGCTTTCACTTATCGGTTCGGCTGAAAGCCCCGTGATTGAAAAGCTGAAAGATACAGATATAAATACTCTTACTCCGATTGAAGCAATGAACTTGCCTTATGAACTTAAAGGTATGATTTAATATTAGGAGGTGACACAAATGGGTGTAATCAATGTACTTGATAAGCATGTTGCAGAACTTATTGCCGCCGGCGAGGTTGTTGAAAGACCGGCGTCGGTTATAAAGGAACTTGTAGAAAATTCAATTGACGCAGGCGCAAAAAATATCACCGTTGAGATAAAAAACGGCGGTACAACATTCATGCGTGTTGCCGATGACGGTTGTGGTATTTACCGTGACGATATCAAAGTTGCGTTTTTAAGACACGCAACCAGTAAAGTTAAGGTTGAATCTGACCTTGACAGTATTTCTACACTCGGATTCAGAGGAGAGGCTCTTGCGTCAATTTGTGCAGTGTCACGACTTCAACTTATTACGAGAAATGTAAACGAGGAAATCGGAACTTCATATGAAATTGACGGCGGTGAAGAACAGAGCTTTGATGATGCAGGTTGTCCTGTCGGCACAACCTTTGTTATCAGAGATTTGTTCTACAACATTCCTGTTCGTGCAAAATTTTTGAAAAAGGATGTTTCGGAGGGTAACGCTGTTTCAAATATAATCGACAAAACTGCTTTGTCGCATCCCGAAATCGCATTTACATACATTAAAGACGGAAAGCAGGTTCTTCGTACATTCGGCGACGGAAAACTTATTTCTGCAATATATTCGGTTTTTGGAAAAGATTTTGCGAAAGGACTTATTCCGGTTGATTATCAGCTTGATGCAATAAAGGTTTACGGCTATATTTCAAAGCCCGAACATTCAAGACCAAATCGTAATATGCAGAATTTTTTTATCAACGGAAGGTATATCAAAACCAGAACGGCTATGGTTGCACTTGAAGAGGCTTTTAAGGGCTCAATTATGGTCGGAAAATTTCCGTCGTGTGTTCTTAATATTGAATTGCCGTGTGAAATTATTGATGTAAATGTTCATCCTTCAAAGCTTGAGTCAGATTTATAAATGAAAGACCTGTTTTTGATGCGATTTATCATGCGGTAAAATCTTCACTTATGAAGTATGACAGCCGTAAAAAAGCGTCATTTAAAAAGGAAACGGCTTTTAACGAGGTGCAAAATAAGTTTAATCCGTTTAACAATGCGCCTGCTATTCTGAACAAGCCTGTTGCGCAAAGTTCTAAAAATGATTTTGTACAAAAACAGTATGCTAAACCGATACCTGACATACAAAAAACAGAGGTTGCAAAACCTGTTGTTACATCCGAAAAATCCGATGATTTTAATCCGTTTTCCGATGTCGCATTTAATAATAAGAAGAAGATTGGCGAGGCAGCTATTCGTTCTGTTACAAAGTCCATTGATGATATAAAAGTTGCGGATATATCTAATCCGTTTGATGTTTTCAGCAAACAGGCGATAAATAAGGCAAAAGAGGAAGAAAAGTTAAAATCAACTTTCAAGCCTGAAATTCTTCAGCCAACTTCGCTTGTCGAAGATGAAAAAACTGATACAGAAAGTATTACCGATAAAAGTCCGATTGTAAGCCCTAAAGAGGTTAATGTAATTGTTTCGGAAGAATCTATTGAGAAATCAAAAGAGCCTGTTCTTGTAAACGATAATCAGACGAGCATCAAATATATCGGAGAGGCTTTCGATACATATATCATTGCAGAAAAAAACAATAAAGATATTCTTTTGATAGACAAACATGCCGCTCATGAGAGAATTATTTATGAAAAACTCAAAGCCGAAAAGGCTGCTGATTACAGGCAGATTTTACTTGCTCCTGTTACAGTCCCTCTCGGAAAAACCGAGTATGATGCGGCAATTAATAATCTTGATATGTTTTCCGATTGCGGCTTTGAAGTTGAAGATTTCGGTAACAGTACGGTTATTGTAAGAAGTTCTCCGCAGTATATCCCGGCTGTTGAAATTGAAGATTGCATTACCGAGATGTCGGGCTACATTTCTCAGGGTAAAACCGATATCTTTACCGAAAAAATGGATTGGTTTTACAGCAATGTTGCTTGCCGTTCAGCTATAAAGGCAGGCAATAAGAGTACTCCTGAGGAGCTTATAGGGATTGTAAAACACCTTGAAGAACATCCTGAAATCAAGTATTGTCCTCATGGCAGACCGATTTGCATTGTTCTTACAAAGGGTGAAATTGAAAAACAGTTTGGCAGGGTGTGATTTTTTGGGAAAATCTATTAATACGGTTTCAATTGTCGGTCCTACCGCATCAGGCAAAACAAAACTTTCGGTTGAACTTGCAAAGCATTTTAACGGTGAAATCGTATCTGCCGATTCCATGCAGATATACAAGGGAATGCAGATTGCAACAGCCAAACCTACCAAAGAAGAGATGGACGGAATTCCTCATCATATGATGGACTTTCTTCCGCCTGATAAAACCTATTCGGTTGCGTCATATGTACTGATGCTTCAAAATGTATAGCAGATATTCATTCAAGAGGCAAATTACCGTTTATCGTCGGCGGAACAGGTCTTTATGTTGATTCACTTCTGAACAATGTTTCTTTCAGTGATGATAAACGGGATGAAGATTATTGCTTAGAACTTCGCAAGATTGCCGAAGAACATGGAACAGACAGGTTGCTTGAAATGCTTGCAAAATTCGATCCGGAATCGGCTGAAAGACTTCGTGAAAGCAGAAATCTTAAAAGAATAATCCGTGCCATTGAATTTTACAAAACAACAGGAAAAACTATCACACAACAAATTGAAGAATCACATAACATTCCGTCTCCGTATATAACTGTAAAAATCGGTCTTAATTGCCGCGACAGACAGGTACTTTATGACAGAATAAACAAGCGTGTAGATATTATGCTTGAAGAAGGTTTGCTTGAGGAGGCTGAACGGGTTATTAATTCCGACCTGAGCTATACATCAATAAAGGCAATAGGATACAAGGAATTGATTCCTTATTTTAAAGAAAATAAAACCTGAATGATTGTGTTGAAAAATTGAAAATGGAAACCCGCAGATATGCGAAAAGACAAAATTACTTGGTTTAAGCGGGATTCGGAGATAAATTGGATTTATATTGATGAATATAATTCATTTGAAGAAATATACAGTTATGCAAAGGCTGTAATCGAAAGAGGCTTACTTTATGGATAAATTGCTTTTCAGACGAATTTTGATGATTGCGTTATCAGTTCTTGCAGTTGTTTATGCCGCCTATCTTCTGATAAGTACAAATTTTAAAATGTATCCGACTGAAAATGCTGTTCAAACAACAGTCACGGATAAAATTTATTCAAACGGATTTATTATCCGTGATGAAATATGATTCAGAATAATACTTCGGGTGTGCTTTCATATACAGTGCATGACGGTGACGAGGTAAAAGCCGGCGGTGAAATTGCAAAATCATATGCAAATGATGATGACGCAGCTTCACAGTCAAAAATCAGCGCATTACAGGAACAGCTTTCCGATTTGCAGACACTTCAAAAAACAAGCACGGCCGGCAACATAGGTATTGATACTATCAACAACAATATAAATAATAATATTATTTCACAAATTCGCAGTATCAATGACGGCGATTTGGTAAATATTGATAATGTCACAAATAATCTGCTTTATTCAATAAACCAAAGACAGATTTACACAGGCAAAGCCACTAACTTTAATGACAGAATTTCAGAACTCCAGGCTGAAATAGCCACTCTTGAAGGCAAAACAGGAAAATCAACAGGTAATATTACGACTGAAAAATCAGGTTGTTTTCTCTCGCATTGTGACGGATATGAAAATGCGCTTGATTACAATAATCTTGATCGTCTGACTCTTTCTGACCTTGATAATGTAAAGCAGACAAAAGTGTCCGGCAATATTGCAGGCAAGGTTGTAACGGGATTGAATGGTATGTTGCCTGTAAGGTTACGGCTGATGAGGCAACAAGACTTTCTTTGTGGGACGGTTCCGCTACGGTGCTGTTCTCTGACGCATCGTCTGAAAGCATTCCCGCCACTATCAAGAGGATTTATCAGGAATCAAAAGACAGCGACGCCCTTCTTATTCTTGAGTGTGACTATATGAATTCCGACCTCGCTCAGGCAAGACAGGAACCGATTGAAATAGGTCTTGGTTCATACACAGGCTTGAGAATCAGCAAAAAGGCTATTCATGATGACTATGTAACAAAGACAACCTATGATGACAATGACAATAAACATACCGAACAGGTTAAGGTTCAGGGTGTATATGTGCTTCACGGAAGTGAAGTGAGATTCAAACAGATATCTATTCTGTATGCCGACGATGATTATGTTATTTGCGATCCGGAGCCGGACAGCAAAGACCTTGTTGACGGCACAACAGTTGAGTTATATGATCAGGTAATTCTTGAAGGAGATGATTTGTATGACGGAAAAGTTGTTAACTGACGTTGAATACAATTACAAATTTATTGATGAGCGAATAGCTGAGGCTGCCGAAAAGTCCGGAAGAAAGCGTGAGGATATTACATTTCTTGCTGCAACAAAAATGGTTGAACCTGAGGTTATTAACCACGCAATTTCACTTGGACTTGACCACATAGGTGAAAACAAGGTTCAGGAGCTTTTGTCAAAGTATGATAAGTATAACCTTGACAACTGTTCTCTTCAGTTTATCGGTCACTTGCAGACAAACAAGGTAAGACAAATTATCGATAAGGTTGATCTTATCCAGTCTGTCGATTCAATAAAGCTTGCATCGGAAATTTCTAAACAGGCTTTAAAAATCAATAAAAACTGTGATGTTCTTGTTGAGGTAAATATCGGCAGAGAAGAAAACAAGTCAGGCGTTATGCCCGAACAGCTTGAAGAATTACTTTGTCAGATTGCCGAATTGGACGGTATTTCAGTTAAAGGTCTTATGGCAATACCTCCGATTTGTGAATCTTCACAGAAAATTTCTGAATTTTTCAATAAAATGCATAATATATTTATTGACATCTCGCAAAAAAAATTAGATAATATAGATATGAATATTCTTTCAATGGGTATGTCTGCCGATTATTACGAAGCTGTACTTGCAGGTGCAAATATGGTCAGAGTTGGTTCGGCATTATTCGGTGCAAGGAATTATACATAATTTTAGGAGGATTATATAATGGCTGGTTTTGTAGATAAGTTTAAACGCATGTGGGACGCCCCCGATGATGAGTATGAGTACGATGAATATGGTTATGCTGACGAAGGTGCAGAAGAAGACTATAAAGAAGAACCTGTAAGAAACACTAAAAAAGAAAGAGATCTCGGCGGCGGAAACAAGGTCGTAAACATTAATGCTACCACCAATCTTCAGGTTGGTTTATTCAAGCCTGAGCGTTTCGGCGAAGAAACCCGCACAATTGCCGATGAACTTATGAAGGCTCACACAGTAGTTCTTAATCTTGAAGATACAAATAAAGATATGGCAAGAAGAATCCTTGATTTCCTCAGCGGTGTTGCGTATGCAAACCGTGGTAAAATCAAGCGTGTCGCTACAAATACATATATCATTATTCCGAGCAATGTTGACCTGACAGGCGACGATTTACTTGATGAGCTTGAGAACAACGGTGTTTACTTCGGATGATGACAAACAGCTGATTGCTCGGCTTAATAACGGTATTGACCTTTGTCTGACAAGACAGAAACCGTATTTTATGCCTTTTATGAGTGAAAGGAAACAAGCACTTCTTGTTTCCGAACTTAAAAAAGCATATTTCGACAACTACCTTTTCTTTGGCGGGTATGATGATTCCGAGAGAAAAATGCTTGGCTTGTTTTTTGACGAACCGAGTACGAGTATGTTCCCGATATGCGGCATTGAATTTTCATTCAGAAAATGCGACCGACTCACTCATCGTGATTTTCTCGGTTCTTTGATGTCGCTCGGAATAGAGCGTGAAACTGTTGGGGATATTCTTGTTGAGGACGGACGGGCTGTTGTATTTGTGAAAGCAGAATTGTCCGATTATGTCAAGTCGCAGATTTCAAAAGTCGGCAAAGTCGGCGTTAAGGTTGATGATGCTGATTTGTCAAAGCTTCCGCAGGGAAGAGGAGTGGAAGAAAAAACATTTATAGTTTCTTCTTTACGACTTGATAATATTGTTGCCGCTGTATGTAAACTGTCACGAGAAAAAACAAAAACTGTCATTATGTCTGACAGCGTATGTGTTAATTTTGAAGAAACTAAAAATGTCAGTTTTAACCTAAAGGAAAATGATGTTTTTACAATTCGCGGAAAAGGCAAATTCGTTTTAAAAGGTATACTTGGAACTACAGGAAAAGGTCGAATGAGAATTTCGGTTATACATTATAAATAAGGAGTGCAGATAAATGCTTACAATTGATGAAATTAAAAATATAAGCTTCAGAAAAGCCACTCTTAACGGTGGTTACAGAGCTGAAGATGTTGACTCGTTTATTGATGAAGTCATTGTTTCTTTTGAACAATTGAAGAAAGAAAAAACTAACCTTGTTCACAAGATTGATGTTCTTGCAACAAGAGTTGAACAGTACAGAGCAGATGAAGAAACAGTAAGAAATGCTTTGCTTGCTTCACAGAAGGTTGCTGATGCCTGCATAAGAGAAGCAAAGGAAAAGGCTGCAAAGATTGTTCGTGATGCTGAAACTAAGGCTCAGACTCTCCTTGTTGACGCAAACAATATGACTGCTGCCGAGAAAGAGCATTATTTACAGCTTCAGTCAGATGCGGCTAATCTCAGAAATGAACTTATTTCACTTACAGTAAGCATATTAAGTCAATTGATGATCTTCCTTCAACCTCCGATGTTGAGGCTTCAAAAGCTGAACTTGACGAAAAGTATCCTACAGAGGAAGTGACAGCTCCTGCACAGCCTCAGGTTGAAGACGATGTGAAGATTGCAGTACCTTCGGAAATGAAAGCTGAGCCGATTGCTGAAACTGAAGAAGTATCTGCTCATCCTAAAAGACAGAGCAAGTTCAGTCATCTCAAGTTCGGTGATAACTATGATGTAACTGCCGACTGATTTTTATTTAGATTTTAGATATTGGAGAGAATATAAAATGTCCCAGGATTATAATTCAACACTTAATCTTCCAAAGACAGACTTCCCTATGAGAGCAGGTCTACCGAAAAGCGAGCCTGTTACACTTCAAAATTGGGAAGATGAAAAGGTTTACGAGAATCTTATGAAAGTAAATGAGGGAAAGCCTCTGTTCATTCTTCATGACGGCCCTCCTTATGCTAACGGTGACATTCACCTTGGTCATGCACTTAATAAGATTCTTAAGGATTTTATCGTAAGATATAAGAATATGGCAGGCTTTAAAGCTCCGTATGTTCCTGGTTGGGATACACACGGACTTCCTACGGAACTTAAAGCAAGAAAGAAAGCCGGTATCGGTAATTCTGCTGAAATTTCTGTTGTTGAACTTCGTAAAATGTGCGAAGAGTTCGTAAAAGGCTATATTAACGATCAGCGTACGCAGTTTAAAAGACTTGGCGTAATCGGTGAATGGGATAAGCGTACATCACTCTTAACCATGAGTTTGAGGCTGAACAGATCAGAGTGTTTGCAGAAATGGCTACAAAGGCTATATCTACAAGGGCTTAAAGCCTGTTTATTGGTGTCCGGAGTGTAAGACTGCTCTTGCAGAGGCTGAGATTGAGTATGCTGAAGATCCTTGCCATTCAATCTATGTAAAGTTTAATGTAACCGACGATAAGGGCGTTTTCTCAAATATGGGAATCGATCCTTCAAAGGTTAAGTTTGTAATCTGGACAACTACAACTTGGACACTCCCTGCAAATGTCGCAATTTGCGTAGGTCCGAGATTTGAATATTCTGTAATCAAACAGGTGATGAATACCTTGTTATGGCGTCCGAGCTCTATAAGTCTGCTCTTGATGAGGCAGGTATAACAGACTTTGAAGTTGTAGCAACGGTAAAGGGCAGTGAGCTTGAGTATATAAAAACAGCACATCCGTTCCTTGACAGAGAGTCCCTTGTTATCGTTGGTGAGCATGTAACTCTTGAAAGCGGTACAGGTTGTGTACACACAGCTCCCGGACACGGTGTTGACGACTACAATGTATGTCAGAATTACCCTGAAATTCCGATTATCTGTCCTGTTGATTCTAACGGTGTTCTTACAGAAGAGGCAGGTCAGTTCGCAGGTCTTACAACTGATGAGGCTAATAAGAAGATTGCCGCCTATCTTGAAGAAAACGGCTCACTTTTGCATTAAAGAAAATTGTCCATCAGTATCCGCATTGCTGGAGATGTAAACTCCTATCCTTTTCAGAGCAACAGACCAGTGGTTCTGTTCGGTTGACGATTTCAAGGATGAGGCTGTTGACGCTATTAATACGGTTAAGTGGATTCCTGCATGGGGCAAGGACAGAATTACATCAATGGTAAGAGAAAGAAAAGATTGGTGTATTTCCCGTCAGAGAAAATGGGGTGTTCCGATTCCGATTTTCTTCTGTAAGGATTGCGGAGAGGCTCTTATTGATAAGAATGCTATGCTTGCTGTTGCAGACTTATTCGGTAAAGAAGGTTCAAACGCTTGGTACAATCACACAGCCGCAGAGATTCTTCCTGCCGGTACAAAGTGTAAGAAGTGCGGTTGTACTGAATTTGATAAAGAAAAAGATATTATGGATGTTTGGTTCGACAGCGGTTCATCACATGCTGCTGTTCTTGAACAGCGTGATAACTTGAATCACCTGCTGACCTTTACCTTGAGGGTAACGACCAGTACAGAGGTTGGTTCCAGTCATCACTCCTTACATCTGTTGCTACAAGAGGCAGAGCACCTTACAAGGCTGTTCTTACTCACGGTATGATTCTTGACGATGAATCAAGAAAGATGAGTAAGTCACTCGGTAACGGCATCAGCCACAGGATGTTATTAAGCAGTACGGTGCGGATGTACTCAGACTTTGGGTTGCATCAACTGACTATCAGACTGATGTTCATATTTCTAAGGACATCCTTAAGCAGATTTCCGAGTCATACAGAAAAATCAGAAATACCGCAAGATACATTCTCGGTAACATTTCGGACTTTAATCCCGATACTGATATGGTTGACTTTGACAAGGTGTTGCCGATTGATAAATGGGCGCTTGCAAAGCTTAATGACCTTATTACAAAGGTTAGAACTTCATATGATAATTATGAGTTTCATATTGTATATCACAGCATTCATAACTTCTGTGTTGTTGATATGTCTAACTTCTATCTTGATGTTCTTAAGGACAGACTTTATACAGAAAAGGCTGACAGTCTTTCAAGAAGAGCCGCTCAGACCGTAATCTATGTTATCCTTGACGCAATGACAAGAATGATGCTCCGCTCCTTGCGTATACATCAGATGAAATTTGGAAATACATGCCGCATTCCTCAAATGAGAATGCAGAACATGTTATCTTTAATGAGATTCCTGAAAACATCGCTATTGATGTTGACGATAAATTTATGGCTTTCTGGGACAGAATCCACGAACTTCGTGATAATGTTAAAAAAGTCACTCGAATCCCTTATAAAGGATAAGACAATTAAGGGTTCGCTTGAAGCAAAGGTAACACTTTGTGCAGGCGGCGAAACACTTGAATTCCTTAAAAAGGCTGAGCCTGAGCTTTGTGCAGCATTCATAGTTTCCGAAGTTGAAATTGTTGATAACGGCGGTGAGCTTGAAATCAAACCTGAAAAAGCTGAGGGTGAAAAGTGCGAGCGTTGCTGGGCTATCAGCAAGACGGTGGGTCAGTGTGCAGAGCATCCTACAATCTGTTTCCGCTGTGTTCAGAATCTTAAATAATAACTGCTATTACAATAAATCGGTGTGATAAAACACACCGATTTATGTTTATGGAGGATAAAATGCCTGTTATTGCTCTTATAATCGGTGTGCTTTTAGCTGCCACTGATCAGATAATAAAATATTTTGTGCTTACCTATCTTCAGCCTGTCGGTTCGGTAACTGCCATTGACGGATTACTTGATTTTACTTATGTTGAGAATAGAGGCGTTGCTTTCGGAATGTTTTCGGATATGCGTTGGTTTTTCGTAGCGGTTACTGCTGTTCTTATTGCAATAATAATATATATTATGTTCAAGAAGAAACCGTCAGGAAAGATGTTCTATATTCTGCGGCGCTTATAATCGGCGGCGGAATAGGTAATTTGATTGACAGGATTTTTTACGGTTTTGTAGTCGATTACATCAGCGTTTCATTCTTTCCCCCTGTTTGTAACTTTGCAGACTACTGCATTACAGTCGGAACACTACTTCTTATAGTTTATGTTCTGTTTTTCTCTAATGTTATGAAATCCGAAAAAAAGGTCAACAAAAGCAATGAATGAATTTAAACTGAATTGTGAAACAAGCGGTGTAAGACTTGATAAATTTATTTCGGATGCAAATATTGATTTATCACGCTCTGCCGCTGTTAATCTTATTGAGAACGGAGCTGTGCTTGTAAACGACTCTGTTGTTTCAAAAAAGTACAAGCTTTCGCAAGGTGATATTGTTGTTGTAAATGTTCCCGATCCGACGCCTTATGAGGCTAAAGCGGAAAATATTCCTCTTGATATAGTTTATGAAGATGAATGCTTGCTTGTTGTGAATAAGCCAAAGGGAATGGTGGTACATCCTGCCGCCGGAAATTATGACGGTACTCTTGTAAATGCTTTGCTTTATCATGCGGCGACAGCCTTTCGGGAATTAACGGTGTACTTCGTCCCGGCATTGTTCATCGCATTGACAAGGATACAAGCGGTCTTTTGATTGTTGCAAAAAATGATTTTGCTCACCGTTCTCTTGCAGAACAAATTAAGGAGCATTCTTTTACAAGGGAGTATGAGTCAATTGTATTTGGTAATCTGAAAAATGATGAGGGAACAGTTGACGCTCCAATCGGAAGAAATCCTAAAGACAGAAAGAAAATGTGTGTTATCGAAAAGAACAGCAAAAATGCCGTTACTCATTATTCGGTAATAACAAGGTACAAAGGTTACACACATATAAAATGCAAGCTTGAAACAGGTCGTACTCATCAAATCAGGGTGCATATGGCTTATATAGGCCATCCCGTGTCGGGTGATAAGGCGTATGGCGTAAAGAATGAAAAAGTTGATTTTGAAGGACAATGCCTTCATGCAAGAAAAATCGGTTTTATTCATCCAAAAACCAATGAATATATTGAATTTACTTCCGAATTGCCTGATTATTTCAAAAAATATCTTAAAAAGCTTGAAAATATATCATCGCATTAATCGGAGCTTGACGGGATATATTCCGATTTTTTAAACTAAATTGAAAAAACACTTGCATTATTATTCCGTATGTGGTATTATATTAAAGCATTTGAAACCGTCGTAACTCTCGACGAGGTTCAAATAACGGTTTAACCGTCATTTTGATGTGACAGTCCGCTGCTCGTTTGAGTAAGAATGTCGGAAAAATAAGGAGGATAAAAAATGGACGCATTAAAGACTATTGCTGCAGCAAGCGTGAAGGAAACAACACCTGAGTTCAGCGTAGGTGATACTGTAAAGGTATCAGTAAACATTCGTGAAGGCGAAAGAGAAAGAATCCAGATGTTTGAGGGTACTGTTATTGCTAAAAGAGGCAGTGGCGTAGCTGAAACATTTACTGTAAGAAGAGTAGCTTACGGCGTTGGTGTTGAAAGAGTATTCCCTCTCCATTCACCCAATGTTAAAGATGTACAGGTTGTTCGTTACGGTAAGGTTCGCAGAAGCAAGCTCTACTATCTCCGTGACAGAGTTGGTAAGGCTGCTAAGGTTAAAGAGCAGATTCGTAAGTAATTCACGAAATCAAAAGGGACTTTTCAAAGTCCCTTTTTTTACTATTTTTCTTTATAGCAGGTGACAAAGTTGAAGAAAAGCAAAAATAATGTCAATGAGGCTAATATGGCTGTGCTTCAGCCTGAGGGTGTGAACGATTCTTCAGATATCAATCCTGAAATGTATGTGGATAAGAAACCCTCAATTTCCGAAAAACAATTTCTTGTTGCAAAAGAGGAAGGCGCAATGTCCGGTTTTTATGACTGGGTAAGATGTATCCTGTTTGCAATTTCGGTTGTTGTGGTTTGCCTTATCTTTTTGTTCCGCCTTGTTGATGTTGAAGGCAGATCAATGAATAACACACTTGCCACTAACGACAAGGTTATCGTAACAAATCTATTCTACACTCCCCAAAATAACGATATCGTTGTTATTTCTCACGGTGCAGAGTATAACAGTCCGATTATTAAGCGTGTTATCGCTGTTGCGGGACAGACTGTTAAGGTCGATTATGACAACGACCAAATCATAGTTGACGGTGTTGTTCTTGATGAACCGTACATAGAGGGTTCAACCTACGGCAACAATATAGGCGACAATGAAATTCCGGAGGTTATTCCTGAGGGCAAAATTTTTGTTATGGGTGATAACAGAAAGGATTCAATGGACAGCCGCAGTACAAAAATCGGTCTTATAGATGTTGATGATGTAATCGGTAAGGCACAGTTTGTAGTTTATCCGTTTGACCACTTCGGCTATCTGTACTGATGCTAAAAATCGTAAAAAATCAATGTTAATTTAAGTTTTGATATTGTGAAAAGCTTATTTCTGTTTTATAATAGAAATAAGCTTTATTTTTTACGGAGGGTTATATGCCTCAAAAACCTAAAAAGAATAAAATCAGAATTAAAATTAACGATAAAAAAGTCACGGATTATATGTTCGATTTTACACGGACAATAATTTTTGTGTTTGCAATTATATCCGTAGCGTTTACTTTTATCATCAGAGATGCCAATGTTGTGGGAAATTCGATGCTTGACACGCTCCACAGCGATGATAAAATTTTCATTACAAACTTTATGTATGAGCCAAAATGCGGCGATATTGTAGCTATCAACGCTGAAAATCAGATTGAAAAGAGAATTATAAAACGGGTTATAGCTGTTGAAGGACAAACGCTTGTCGTGGATTACAGTAAAAATGCAGTTTATGTTGACGGTATAAAAATTGATGAACCGTATGTTTCTTCTTTAACACGAGAACCGTCAAATCCATTGCAAATTCCGTATGTTATCCCTGAAGGTTATATCTTTGTAATGGGTGATAACAGAATTATTTCTCTTGACAGCCGTGATAAGAGTATAGGCCTTGTGTCTGTCGATGATGTAATCGGAAAAGCACAATTTATATTTTTCCCGCTTGACAGATTCAAGTATTTATATTAACAGAAAATTTTTAAAGGATGTACATATATGAGCGAAATGCAGACTATTCAATGGTTCCCCGGTCATATGACCAAAACAAAAAGACAGATTCAGTCAAGTCTTAAACTTGTTGATGCTGTCGCAGAAATTATTGATGCAAGAATTCCTGTCAGCAGTCGTAACCCCGACCTTGCAAAACTTGTTCAGAACAAGCCGAGAGTTATTCTTCTCAATAAATGCGATATGGCTAATCAAACTGCCACGAAAATGTGGATTGACTATTTTAAAAAGCAGAATCTTGTTGCTATCCCTGTTGACTGTAAAAGCGGCAGAGGTCTTGACAAATTTGCACCTGCCGTAAATACGGTTATGAGCCATAAGATTGCAAGATTAAAAGAAAAAGGAATGGTAAATCCCACAATCAGAATTATGATTGTCGGTATTCCGAATGTAGGCAAATCTTCTTTTATCAATAAAATGGTAAAGAAAAACCGTGCAAAGGTTGAGGACAGACCGGGCGTTACAAGAGGTAATCAATGGTATACAATTGCAAAGAATCTTGAAATGCTTGACACTCCGGGTGTGCTTTGGCCAAGTTTGACGATAAGACAGTCGGAGAGCATCTTGCGTTCACAGGTGCGGTTAAAGACCAAATTCTTGATATCGAACTTTTGGCGGTAAGACTTCTTGATTTCATCAAGGAACTCAAGCCTGCTGATTTTATAACAAGATTCAAATTAGAAAACGAAGATATCGAAAATATTGATTCATACGAGCTTTTGAAAATGATTGGCAAAAAGCGAGGTATGCTTGTTTCAGGCGGTGAGATAGATACCGAGAGAGCCGCAATTATGTTGCTTGATGAATTCAGAAGTGCAAAGCTTGGCAGAATTACAGTTGAAATGCCGCAAGGGAGATAACAATGGATTGGCTTGAATATGAAAATAAAAATATTGCAAGAGGCTTTCTGAATATCTGCGGTGTTGATGAAGCCGGCAGAGGACCGCTTGCAGGACCTGTGTGTGCCGCCGCAGTTATACTTCCCGAAAATACCGTTATTGAAGGAGTCAATGATTCAAAAAAGCTTTCTGAAAAAAAGAGAGAGGCTTTGTTCGATGTAATAAAGGGACAGGCATTGGCATACAGCATTGCATTTGCAAGCGTTGAAGAAATTGAGGAAATGAACATTCTTAATGCTGCTATGCTTGCAATGAAACGGGCAGTTGAAGGACTTGAACCAAGGGCTGATTATGCTATGATTGACGGCAACAGAATGCCCCCGTTATCAATTGAAGGCGAATGTATTGTAAAAGGCGACGCAAAGTCAATGTCAATCGCCTGTGCGTCAATTCTCGCCAAGGTATCAAGGGATAGACTTCTTTATGAATACGACAAAGAATTTCCTCAGTACCTATTTGCAAAGCATAAGGGTTACGGCACGAAGGCTCATATTGAGGCAATTCTTAAATACGGACCGTGCAAGTATCACAGACCGAGTTTCTTGAAGAAAATATATAATAAGAAATGATTTTTACTACTAAACAAACAGGTGATAAGGGAGAGGCTTATGCCGCAAAATATCTGAAAAAGCATAAGTATAAAATTATTGCCAGAAATTATAAAAAGCCTTACGGCGAAATAGATATCATAGCCGAGAATAAGGATGTAATTGCCTTTGTTGAGGTTAAAACAAGAAAAGAGAATTCTCTTACACAACCCGTTGATGCGGTTAACCGTAAAAAGCAGATGAAAATTTTAAAAACTGCCGATATGTATATGTATGAAAACAATATAGATAAAGAATGTCGATTTGATGTATGCGAAGTTTTTGTCAACAGTGATAATCTCAAGCTTGTCGGCATTAACTATATTGAAGATGCATTCTGACGGGAGGTTGCCATGAATTTTTTTTGACTTGCATTGTGACACGCTCTATAAGGCAGTAACCGAAAAGTCCGAACTGGATAATCCCTCATATGAAGTGAAATTAAACAACAATTCCAAATCCCGCAAGTTACAGTGTTATGCTATATGGTTGCCCGACACGCTTGATAGTAATGCGGCGGAAAAATTGTTCTTTGAATCGGCTGATTACCTGAAATCCGAATGTAACCGACTTGGAATTGAATTGTTAGGTGTCGGTGAATTCACGGATAATGCTTTTTCAAAATATCGAAACTCAGCGTTTTTTACAGTAGAAAACGGAAAAGCATTGAACGGCAAAATCGAGAATGTAAAGCGATTTGCAGAACTCGGCGTCAGAATAATGACTCTCACATGGAATGAGATGAACGAGATTGGTTCAGGTGTTTTATCGGAAGATAAATGCGGTTTAACGGACTTCGGAAAACTTGCAGTAGCCAAAATGGAAAAGTACGGTATTGTAATTGATATATCCCATGCAAGCGATGAACTGTTTTATGATGTTGTCAATCAGACGAATAAGCCGTTTATCGCAACTCATTCAGATTCACGGACAATTACTCAAAATCCGAGAAATCTTACAGATGAGCAGATTAAAATTATAATACAGAGAGGCGGACTTATAGGTCTAAATTTGCACAATGCTTTTCTTAATAATAATCCGGATAAAGCATGCATGAATGATATTTTAAAGCATTGCGAATATATGCTGTCACTCGGATGCGAAAATTCTCTTTGCTTCGGTACGGATTTTGACGGCTGCGATTTGCCGAGTGATATTGTCGGAAGCGATTCAATCGGCGAAATTTATGAACTTTTTCTTAGAAATAACTACAACGAAAGCGTTTTGAAAAAGATTTTTTACGAAAATGCGTATAATTTCTTTGAAAACTTTGACAATCAGCGAATAATGTAGTAAAATACTTGATGTTTAAAGCAATTTGAAAGGAAGATTTCAATGTTATACAACAGCACACAAAATGCCAAAGAAGTAGTTTCTGCGGCACAGGCCATTGCACAGGGTATTTCAAAGGACGGCGGTCTTTTTGTACCGCAGGAATTTCCTAAGTATGATGAAAATACCTTCAAGGCACTTTTGAAAACAGATTACAAAGGAAGAGCAAAGAAGTATTTTCTGATTTTCTTTCTGATTTCACAGAAGATGAAATCAGCGACTGCGTAGAAAAGGCTTATACAGCTCAGAAATTCGGCGGTGAAAATCCTGCTCCTATTTCATACTGTAATCTTGACGGAACAACCCTGAATATTCTTGAACTCTGGCATGGTCCTACATGTGCGTTTAAGGATATGGCACTCCAGATTCTCCCGCATCTTCTCACAAAGTCACTCAAGAAGAAATATGACGGCAAGACAGCTGTTATTCTCGTTGCTACATCAGGTGATACAGGTAAAGCTGCTCTTGAAGGCTTTAAAGATGTTGACCACACAAAGATTGTTGTTTTCTATCCTGTTGACGGTGTAAGTCCGATGCAGAAGCATCAGATGAATACTCAGGAAGGTGAAAATGTTCGTGTTTGTGCAATCAAGGGTAACTTTGATGACGCTCAGACAGGTGTTAAGAAGATATTCACTACACCTTCAGTTGCAGAAAAGCTCGCTGAGAATAATATGCTTTTCTCATCAGCAAACTCAATCAACTGGGGTAGACTTCTTCCGCAGATTGTTTACTATATTTCGGCTTACTGCGATCTTGTAAATGACGGTAAAATCGAGCTTGGCGACAAGATTAATGTTGTTGTTCCGACAGGTAACTTCGGTAACATCCTCGCATCATACTATGCAAGTCTCATGGGACTTCCAATCAACAAGTTCATTTGTGCGTCAAACTCTAATAATGTTCTTACAGATTTATCAAAACAGGCGTTTATGATAAGAACAGAAACTTCTATACAACAATTTCACCTTCAATGGATATCCTCGTTTCCAGTAACCTTGAAAGACTTCTCTACAAGCTTTCAGGTGATAATGACGAAGTTACAAGAGGCTGGATGAATGCACTCAAATCAGAAGGCAAGTATGAAGTAAGTGATGATGTAAAGGCTGTTATCAACGAAAAGTTCTACGGCGGATTCTGTGATGATAAGAATACAGAGGCTACAATTCACGAGATGTTTGAGCAGGATAAGTACCTTTGTGATACTCACACAGCTGTTGCAATCAATGTGTACAAGCAGTATGTTGAGGAAACAGGCGACAAGACACCGTCTGTAATTGCGTCAACTGCAAGTCCGTATAAATTCTCTAAGGCTGTTCTTGAGGCTGTTGAGCCAAACGCAACACTCCCTGAAACAGAATTTGATATGGTTGATGAACTTCATAAGGTTTCCGGTGCCGAAGTGCCTGCACCTCTTGCAAATCTTAAAAATAAAACTGCTCGATTCTCTGATGTTACAGAAGTTAATGATATGGAGAATTATGTTCTCGGAGCACTCGGTATAGATTAATGGCATTATTTGCTATAGCGGATTTACATCTTTCGCTTGGTGAAGATAAGCCTATGGATGTTTTCGCGGGCTGGAACGATTATACTTCAAGACTTTGAGAATAACTGGAGAAAGCTTGTTACCGATAATGACACGGTTGTTGTGTCGGGCGATATTTCCTGGGCAATGAAACTTGAAGAAACTCTTACGGATTTTACTTTCATAGAAAATCTTCCCGGTAAGAAAATTTTCAATAAAGGCAATCACGATTATTGGTGGAGCACCAAGACAAAAATGGATGTGTTTCTGAAAAATAATTCACTTGATTCGATATCTATCCTTTTCAATAATTCATATGTTGTTGACGATTATGCAATTTGCGGTACAAGAGGATGGTTTCTTGAGAATGAATCTCAAATGATATAAAAGTCTGAACAGGGAAGTCGGCAGATTGAAATGTCAATACAATCAGCTATAAAACAGGAAAGGAACCAATAGTGTTTTTACATTATCCCCCTGTTTACGGAACAACAAAATGTGACGAAATATTTAATGTTCTTTTGAAATATGACATCAAAAAATGTTATTACGGACACCTTCACGGAAAAAAGAATATGAGGTTTGCGATTGAAGGTGAATACGAAGGTATTGATTTTAAGCTGATTTCTTGTGACAGGTTGTCATTCATGCCAATTTTAGTCAGATAAATTCTGTATTTTCTATTGGCAAAATTATTTTGTTGTGATATAATAAGATGATTTCTTGATTTTGAATTTAAACTTTGGAGGAATATTAAAATGGCATTAAAGGAATGTACAAAAAAAGAACAGGCTAATTCATATGAATTAGAGGTTAATGTTGACGGTGAAACTTTGGTAACGCTGTTAACAGAGTTTATAAAAAGCAGGTTAAAAGCATCAATATCCCCGGTTTCAGAAAGGGCAAAGCTCCCCGTCATGTAATTGAGAAAATGTACGGCTCGGAAGTATTCTATGAAGATGCTATGCAGGATTGTTATCCGGACGCTCTTTATGAGGCCGCTAAAGAAGCAGGTATCAAGATAGTTTCGGTTGAAACCCTTGAGGCTATTGAGGCAAGCAAAGAAGGTTTCTCATTCAAGGCTAATGTTGTTGTTGAGCCTGAAATGGAAATTAATAACTACCTCGGCATTGAAGTTACAAAGAAGTCAACAGAGGTTACAGACGAGCTCGTTGACGAAGAAATTGAGAAGGTTCGTGACCGCAACTCAAGAATGGTAACTGTTGACGACAGAGCTGCCCAGAATGATGATGTAGCTGTTATTGACTTTGAGGGTTTTGTTGACGGTGAAGCGTTTGAAGGCGGTAAGGCTGAAAACTACAACCTTAAGCTTGGATCAGGCAACTTCATCCCCGGTTTTGAGGAGCAGATTGTAGGTCACAAGACAGGCGAAGAGTTTACAATCACAGTTAAGTTCCCGGATGATTATCAGGCTGAAGAGCTTAAAGGTAAGGAAGCTGAATTCAAGATTAACCTTCACGAAATTAAGGCTAAGGAACTTCCGGAAGTCGATGATGAGTTTGTAAAGGATGTTTCCGATAAGGAAACACTTGATGAGTACAAGGCTGAGCTTAAAGAAACTGTTGCTAAACGCCTTCAGGATGAGGCTGACAAGGATGTTGACAATCAGATTTCCGAAAAGCTTATGGAACTCCTTGAGGGTGAAATTCCTGAGGCAATGTACGACAATCAGGCTAACGAGATGGTAAGAGAATTTGATATGCGTCTCCGTTCACAGGGGCTTGATATGAAGACATATATGCA
>ENA-OQCP01000114-OQCP01000114.1-human-gut-metagenome-genome-assembly--contig:-NODE-114-length-31520-cov-3.741057_pt1 | contig 31520 bp, 33 predicted proteins | sample MGYA00242760_ERZ504583 | MGnify/ENA primary metagenome ERZ504583 (study PRJEB26092, sample SAMD00036308) | human gut metagenome | host: Homo sapiens | study: EMG produced TPA metagenomics assembly of...
AGGCAGATATACCGTGGACTACCTGTTATGTGGAGACCTGCCGTATCCGGCATGGAAGAAGCGCGTATCCGCGCAAGATCTAAGAAACAGGCGTATCCGCCGATATTTTGTCTGCCGCCTAAAGCGGCCGGAAGCACGTGACTTTAGTCATGTGAGGTTCACTAGCGGTAGAGAATTTCTATAAGGGATGTTGTTGCTTTTTCTTTGATTTAAATCGAATGCATAAGAAAAAATGTAAGAAAATTTTCACCAAACGTCATAGATTTTCAGAAGAATATATGGTAGTATAGGGCTAACAAAAAAAGTATGTGAAAAAAATAACAAAGCGGAAAGGAGATGCAGGTGTATGAATAAAAAATTAGCAGGTATTTTTGCAATGTGTGCTCTGTTGCTGACTGGATGTCAGGGAGCGAAAGAGAGCAGCAAGGAAATTACGCCGCCGGATACCGGATGGGGAAAAACAGTGGATGAAGTGCTTGCCGACTGGAATTTAGATCGGGATCAGGTGGAAATTTTCTCTGAGACCGAAAGTGCAGCCGCGATCGCAGTAGATACAGAATCCACTGTTTTCGGCGAGCAAACTTCCAGAGTCATGTTTCAGTTTATCAACCTCGATCAGACCGGAGCGACGGGAAAACCGGTATTGTGCGAAGTAGACATCACCTACCCGGATGATGCCGATATGGATACCGTGAAAAAAGAAATGGAAAAATCCTACGGAAGTTCCAAAGACTCCATTACCCGCTACGAGCTGTACCAGTCGCTGGGCGACGATCAGCTCCCGGAATATACTTACAAAAAAGCAGATCAGCTTGCCGTCTGGTCCGGCGAGAGCCTGAAAGATGCGATTCCTTCCGATAAGAGCACCGAATACGAAACCGCCTGGGAAGCATACCAGCCTGGCCTTACCACCGACAACTGGGAGAACTACACCGAACAGGCAAGCATGGCAACCGCCGTATGCGCATACGGCGCAGAAGCATTTCCAATGTTTGAAAAAAACGGTGTCAGCCTCGAAGCTTATCCGGGACTGGTATATGAGCAGGTGAAAAAGTAATATGAAATGTAACTATTCAGAGCCATGCGAAATGAAAGAAAATCGTGAATCATGCTTGCATGAATGAACGGTTTTCTGGAATTTCATATGGCGAGAAGCAACATCGAGATGCAGCGCAAGCGGAATCGAGATGGGGTTCTGAATAGTTACTATGAAATAAGAAAGTCATAAACTCCCGGCAGTGCCGGGAGTTTTCCGTGCATAGGGAGAAGGAAAAGAGTGTGTCCCGGAAAAATTTATGATATACTGAAAAGAGAAAATTCAACTTTTGGAAGGTTCCCGGAATGTCTGTTTTGGAAGAGAGGTGATTCGCCCGTGTATTTTAAACCTGAAAGAGGAGAATCAGGAAAAACTGAAAAGCGGAGAGGCAACACAAAGAAGGGTTGCGATTCCATAGAAAAATAGAGAAAAGCGTGCCTGGAGAACAGACACGCTTTTTAACGTCATGCAGAATGAAAAAGTCTGATGAATATTTGGAAGTACGATTTTAATTTGCACAATTCCGCTCACACAGGAACGCCAGCCTTTCAGCAGAAGGTTCGGGTCATAGATATGAGGATGTAAAACGAGCGGCTCGACGAAGCGTGCCGCGCCGCCGGTGAGGATGAGGTGGCGGGGGAGCCGAGTTCGGCTTCGATGCGCTGGACCATTCCGTCGAGCATCGCGGCCATGCCGACGATGGTGCCGGAGAGAATGCATTCTTCGGTGTTTCTGCCAATGATGCGTTTCGGGATCTGGAGGTCGAGCCGCGGGAGCTGGGCGGTCCGCTCGGAGAGGGCGCCAAGTCCCATATCGAGTCCCGGTGCGATGGCGCCGCCGCAGAAGACGCTGTTTTCCCGGATGACATTGAAGGTCGTCGCTGTTCCAAGATCCACGGTGATGACCGGCAGCGGATAATGTGCGGCGGCCCAGGCTGCATCAACGAGGCGGTCGCGGCCTACTTTTTCCGGTTCCGGGATGGAAAATGTCATGCCGAGATCACTTTCGGATGTGACGAGCAGCGGTTCTGTGCCGAACAGATTACGGACACATTCCTGCAGAAGCGTCAGAACCGATGGAACAACGCTGGAAATGATGACGCCCCGAAAGTCGGACGGGGAAAGATTCTTGTCTTCAAAAAGCTGCTCGATCGCAGATTCATACTGGCTGGCAGACCAGGTGTGGTTGATGTCAATCCGGGCTGTGAATTCGAGGGAATACGCTTGCTGCGGTGCGATCCGGACGCCGCCGAGCGTAACGGTTGTGTTCCCGATATCAATGGCTAAAATCATAAAAATACCTCGCGATTATTTTAAAAGTAGAGCTCTTTTGTCCTTTTATTATAAAGCCTTTTTGCGTCAATGGCAAACAGGATTGGTTGTAATCTGTTTTTCTGTCTGCTATACTTAAAACTATCATAGGAAAAAAGTTGCTTCGAGGCAGCAGAACGGAGTTACAATGGAAAATCTTGACGGAAAATGTGTTGTACTTGGTGTGACGGGCGGAATTGCCGCCTATAAAATGGCAAATGTGGCGAGCGGTCTTCGGAAAGCCGGAGCAGACGTGCATGTCATCATGACCGAAAACGCGACGCAGTTCATCACCCGCTGACGTTCGAGACGCTGACCAACAACCGCTGCGTGGTCGATACGTTTGCGCGTGATTTTAAATATGAGGTGACGCATATTTCGCTGGCAAAAGCGGCGGATCTGATTATGATTGCCCCGGCTACCGCCAATGTGATTGCAAAAATGGCACACGGCATTGCAGATGATATGCTGACAACGGTGGTGCTCGCAGCGAAGTGCAAAAAGCTGGTCTCTCCGGCGATGAATACGGCGATGCTGGAAAATCCGATTACGCAGGATAATCTGGCGACGCTGAAAAAATACGGTTTCGGCATCATCGAGCCGACCGTGGGAATGCTGGCGTGCAAGGACGTCGGAAAAGGAAAACTGCCGGACCCGGAGGTGCTGCTCGATTATATCGCGATGGAGCTTGCCCGCGAAAAGACGCTCGCTGGTGTGCGTGTCACCGTGACTGCAGGCCCGACGCAGGAATCCCTCGATCCGGTGCGGTATCTGACGAACCATAGCAGCGGCCGCATGGGATACGCGATTGCGCGGGAGGCGATGCTCCGCGGCGCGCAGGTAACGCTGATTTCCGGCCCGGTTTCATTAGCCCCGGTTCCAGGCGTTGCGATGCGACCGGTGACGACGGCGAAGGACATGCTGGAGGCGGTGCGGGAGACATTGCCGGAGACGGATATTCTGATTAAGGCGGCCGCGGTTGCTGATTACCGGCCTGTGACGGTGGCGGATCAGAAAATCAAAAAGAAGGACGGTGACATGAGCATTCCGCTGGAGCGCACCGACGATATTCTGGGATGGGTGGAAAAGAACCGTCATCCGGGGTTGTTTGTATGCGGCTTCTCGATGGAAACCGAGAACATGGTGGAAAACTCGCGTGCAAAGCTGGAGAAGAAGCATCTGGACATGATCGCGGCAAACAATTTGAAGACAGAGGGTGCCGGCTTCGGTGTGGCGACGAATGTGGTGACGCTGATCACGAAGGACGGCATCAAGGAGCTTCCGCTCATGGGAAAAGACGAAGTGGCGGGCTGCCTGTTGGATGAGATTGCGGCGCGGCGGTGATCATGTTGAAGTGTGACTTTTTTTCGTTTCCTGGTTGACGCGGGAAAAATGAATGCGTTATAATAAGCACAGGCGCAGCGGCGCACTTTACTTTTACGAAAACAACGAACGATAGGATGGATAAACGTGGAAACGGAAACAGGGGAAGGCTATGCAGAGCTTTCTTCCGTTTCTGTTTCGTTTTTTTAAGGAGAAATTCGGATATGATATTTGAAACACATGCACATTATGACGATGAGAAATTTGATGAAGACCGCGCAGAGCTGCTTTCCTCGATGCAGGAAAACGGGATCGGGCGTATCATCAATGTCTCGGCAAATCTGGAATCACTGGAAAATACAAGAAAACTGATGGAAGCGTATCCGTTCATCTACGGCGCGTTCGGCCTTCACCCGGATGAGGTGGGCGATCTGAACGAGGACGTGATGGCGCGGATGCGGGAACTCTGCCGCATGGAAAAGGCGGTCGCGGTCGGTGAGATTGGCCTTGACTATTACTGGGACAAGGAGAATCATGAGAAGCAGGAATACTGGTTCCGCCGTCAGATTGCGCTTGCTCGGGAAGAAAAACTTCCGATGATTATTCACAGCAGGGAGGCGGCGGCCGATACGCTCCGCGTCATGAAAGAAGAAAAATCGGAGGAGATCGGCGGCGTCATTCATTGTTTTTCCTACTCTGTGGAGATGGCAGAGGAATACCTGAAAATGGGATTTTATCTTGGCATTGGCGGCGTGGTGACGTTCAAAAATGCAAAGAAGATCAAAGAAGTGGTTCAGATGGCTCCGATGGAGCGCATTCTGCTGGAAACAGACAGTCCGTATCTGGCACCGGTTCCGTACCGGGGAAAACGAAATTCATCTCTGTATCTGCCGTACGTTGTGCAGGAGATCGCAGAACTCAAGGGAATTTCGGAAGAAGAAGTCATTGAGACGACAGAAAAAAATGCGGTCAGACTGTTTCGAGCAGAGGAATAGGAAGCGATACCAGAGGTGTTTCTTCTGTTTTATTTGTTCGGATCAATTCCGTCTGGCCGGACAAATTGAATAGGAGAAAGCGAAAATGGTTGATAAAACAATGATGGGCGACAAATGCGCCGAGCTGGTGCGCGCCGCGATGATCGGTGCGCTCGCAGTGACACTGGGAAACCCGACAGCCGTTTATGCAGCAGAAGAGGAAACGGCCGATCCGGGACAGATTGGAATTGAGATTGCAGGGGAAGCAGCCGTTGGGGCTGCTTCTTTTTGCGTGGAGGAAGATGCGGCGGAGGAGGCACCTGCGGAAGCGGAAGAGGTGACAGAACCGGAAGGTACGCAGAATGATGAGATGGAAGAGGAAAGTGGATCCGAGGGAAAAGAAGATGAGACAGTCCGGAGGAACCGGAACCGCAGGAGCCTGACGGCGGAGAGAATGCAGGAATGACGGAACCGGGAAAAACGGGCGAGACAGAGCCAGAGGGGCCGGAAAATGCAGAACCGGGAGAGGCAGGCGAGACAGAGCCAGAGGAGCCGGAAAATCCAGAACCGGGAGATCAGGGAGACATGACGGAAACACCGGGAAACAGTGAAATGGATGGACTGTGGCCGGGCGAAGGGGAAGATATTTCCAACGATCCATGGCCGGGGCAGGAAGAAATCGGCGGCGGAGATGGGGAGCAGATGGAACCGCCGGAGGAAGAAAAGGGATCTGCAGGAAGTGATGATGCAACTGGTGGAGACAAGACGGCAGAAGTCTCTTCGGATTCTGATTTATCACAGTCTGCGGAACCGCCAGCCGCCGAGGCTGAACCCGTCTTTTCGGCAGAGCAGGAAGCTGAGCGCACGCGGGAAAGCTACAGTGAGTGGCAGGCGGCAGAAGCTGAAAAAGTCACGATTTCCCGTATGCCGTGGCTGTTTCATACGGTTGAAAAAACATATGCTATCGCCGATGTGAATTCCTGGCTTCACGTCCGCGAAGGAAAAGGCACAAATCAGAAAATCGTCGGAATCCTGCCGAAGGGAAGCCTCTGTTATATTTTAGCGGATGCGGATTCTGACTGGGTTTATGTGGAATCCGGCGATGTCCGTGGATTTGTCTGCGCGCGGTATCTCCTGCGCGGAGAAGAGGCTGAAAAAGAGGTAAACCGTTGGCAGGAGGAAAGTTTTCCCATGGCGGAAATGTGGGTGAAGCCATGGAATAATAAGGCGTACACCTATACATATGCAACGACGAGAACACTTCTTTCTTCTGACGAAGCGCGCGGCGAGGTCCTGCAGTACGCGAAAAAATTCCTGGGAAATCCGTACGTCTGGGGCGGGACGAGTCTTACAAACGGCTGCGACTGTTCCGGCTTTGCCCAGCAGATTTTTGCTAATTTCGGGTATACTCTTCCGAGAACCTCACGCCAGCAGGCGAAAGCTGGAACACGCATTCCGGTGCAGGAGGCAAAGCCTGGTGATCTGCTGTTTTACCAGCGGGAGAGCGGGTTTATTTACCATGTCATGATTTATCTCGGTGATGGAAAAGTAATCCACGCTGGAAGCGAGGCGACGGGGATTCTGATTTCAGATTTTAACTATGAGAAATCGACAGAATTTGCTGTGCGGGTGATTTCGGAGGAAATACGTGAGAGCAAAATAGAAACGGGAGATGTGGATAATGGGAGAAAAGAAGGAAACTCTGTGGATAACCAGACAACAGAAAACGGGAATGGTGGAAAACAGAAGGCGGGAGCAGAAAATGTGCAGAATACAAGTGCAGAAAACAGTACCGCAGGTGATCGGTTGGAAAGCGCTTCGGGAAAATATCTCGGCAATTTTAAACTGACCGCTTACTGCAACTGCGCCGTCTGCTGTGGCCGCTGGGCGGGCGGCCCGACCGCATCCGGAAAAATGCCGGTGCAGGGCCGGACCATTGCAACCGGCGTTCTGCCGTTTGGAACGAAGCTGAATATCGGCGGAAAAATTTACACGGTCGAGGACCGTGGCACGCCGTACGGCCACATTGATATCTATATGGAACGCCATGCAGACGCAGAGGAGTTCGGCGTGCGCTACGCGGATGTATATCAGTCAGAAGAAATCTGATAAAATTTGCCGATCACGGCGGCATGTGCATCCGTGCCGTGGCCGATATACGGAGTCCTTGCAATCGGGAGATCCGGTCCGGCCGCCTGGCGGACAAGCTGCGGCATATCCGGCGTCAGCTGGTCGCGTTCCATCTGGGAAAATGTTCCGAGGAGAATACCATTGATCTGTTCAAAGGCATGCATCATTTTCAGCTGGGACAGAAACGTAACCATCTGCGGAACGCCGCCGCCCATGGCTTCGAGGAGCAGGATTTTTCCGCGGAAATCCGGCTGAAAATCCGTTCCGGCGAGCTTCAGAAAACAGCGGATATTTCCGCCGATCATCACACCTTCCATGTGATCGCCCTGCAGAAATGTGCAAGGGAGGTCGAAGAGGCTGGGGGACTGCCCGGAAAAAGCGTTTTGGAACAGAGTGATCTGTTCGGCGCTGTGGTCGTACAGCAGATTTCGAACCTGATACAGCATCGACTCATTTCCAGTCGCAGTCGTGACAGCATTGACAATCGTCGTGAGATCACTGTATCCCCAGAAGCGCTTGCTGGAGGCGGCGATGACAGAAAAATCCAGATACGGCAGAACTTCATTCGCCATATCGCCGCCGGAAACATCAAAAATATCCGTGATTTCTGGGTCACAGTAAAGGTTCATAAACGCATCCGCCCGCTCCGCGCCCGTGCCGGAAAAGCCGGAACCGTTGTCGTAGAGGCAGGGGCTTAAAACAGGATCGAAGCCCAGCTCCCGCAGAATCTGACAGAGACGCGCCAGATCGGCGGAAAAGGAAGGATGCATGGGGTTGGAGCAGGCGGTAATACCAATTTTATGAGACATAAAGATTCCTTTCTCGGAGTAAAACAAGGCAAAATCTGCATTTTCGTGGCACACCGGTACAGCTTTTTCTTTGAATTTGCAAAGCAGATTTAGAGATCGCCGGTGTTTGCAGAATGCCGTTTTGGACAAAAATTATAAAGCTTTGAGGTCATCAATCAGTGTCTGCACTTCCTCTTCCGTCGTTGCCCAGCTGGTGCAGAACCGCGCAATATTTCCGCCGTCCGCGGATTTCCCCATTGGCTCGAAAATATAGCGTTTTTCCAGAGTTTCCTTCTGCGCATCGGTGAGAATCACAAACTGCTGATTCGTAAAACTCTCCACCCAGAATGGAATCCCCTGCGCCGCAAATGCTTTGCGGAGTTTCATGGCAAGTTCATCGGCGCGGCGTGTCGCAGTAAAATAAAGATCATGCCCCAGCAGGCAGTGGAACTGCAGTCCGAGCAGCCATCCCTTTGCGAGGACAGCGCCGTTCTGTTTCATGTAGCTTTGAACCGCTTTTTCAGCGAGTCAGCTGTAAGCACAACGGCCTCACCAAACAGCGCACCGCATTTCGTTCCGCCGAAATAGAAAACATCTGTGAGAGCAGCGAGATCCTCAAGAGAAACATCATTCTTCTCTGATCCAAGCCCGTATCCAAGCCGTGCCCCGTCCACAAACAGATACATATCATACTTCCGGCAGACCTCGTGAATCTTCGTCAGCTCCTGCAGCGAATACAGCGTTCCCTGCTCAGTCGGAAATGAAAGATATACCATCTTCGCTCCGTCAGATACTCCGGCTCACCGCCTTCATAATAAGCCGCCGCACACGCCGCAATCTGTTCCGCCGAAATTTTACCATCCGTATTCGGCAGCTCTAGAATCTTATGCCCGGTATTTTCAATCGAAGCCGCCTCATGCAGTTAATATGTCCGGTATCCGCCGCAATCACACTCTGCACCGGCGAAAGCGCTGCCGCCGTCACAATAAAATTCGCCTGCGTCGCCCCCGGAAAAAAATGAACCGCCGCATCCGCACAATGAATCTTCTCCCGAATCAGCTCCGCAGCCTTCTCACACCATTCATCCTCCCCATATCCACCATAACTGTTCCCATTAATAGCCCCCAGCGCCTCCAGAATCTCCGGTGCGCACCGTGATTGTAGTCATTATTAAATCGTATCATCAGTTATGTTCTCCTTAATTTGAATTTGAAAAATGCTGTTTCCATTATACGGCATCCGAAGGAAAACAGCAATTGGAGAACAAAAAGAGAAAATGCAAAAAAATGCAGAAGGAGGATTATCTGCATCGTACAATATTGGAGCAAGATATTTTATCCGTGAAATTTTAAAACCCTTACCGGCAACGGAAAGGTCTTTGCTGGAGGCAAAAGTTCCTGCAGTAAAGAGTAGAACCTCATGTGTTTATGCGGATTTGAGAGACTTAATTTCAGAAATGGAACTGCGAAAAGCAGCATAAACACAGGCGGATATACCGTGGACTACCTGTTATGTGGAGACCTGCCGCATCCGGCATGGAAGAAGCGCGTATCCGCGCAAGATCTAAGAAACAGGCGTATCCGCCGATATTTTGTCTGCCGCCTAAAGCGTCTGAAGCACGTGACTTTAGTCATGTGAGGTTCAGTTCGTATAAAAACAGTATCGGAAAATAAGAAAAGAACCGACAGAGAAATCTGAGAACTAAACTAAAGATTTCCCCGCCGGTTCTTTTTCTATGCATCTATTTTCATCCATTATATATTTCGCATTGACTTTTTATATACCGATTGGTATAATGATAACAGAAACACACATAAGAAACCTGCAAAATCCAACAAAATTCGTCAAAATTGCCAAAAACTCACGCAATTCGACCATCACACACAAAAGCAGACTTCTTAAATACAAAATCAACAAAAGCATTTTAAACCAAAACAAATGCCAACTCACACGTAACAAACAACCACCCAAACACACCGCGGCCAGGCGAACTCCAGAGAGCGTCCCTTCCGCAACAAAGAGGATTCAAAATGGACAATCGTCAGCTAATCATGAACTCAGCTCTGACCCTCTTCTACGAAAGCGGGTACGACGCCGTCGGTGTTCAGCAGATCGTAGACTCCGCCGGAGTATCCAAACCAACCCTGTACTATTACTTCGGCAGCAAACAAGGCCTCCTCGAAGCCCTGCTAAACGAGCACTTTCAGCCCATGGAACAAAAACTCATCGAAGCCTCCGAAACCGGGAAAAACATCCCCGAAAAACTGTACCGCATCGCGCGTGCCTTCTTCAACGGAGCCTCCGAAGACCCGAAATTCCATATGCTGATGATGGCACTGTTCTATTCCGGAAGAAAAAGCGAAGGCTTCCGCACCGTATACCCCATGATTGACCGGTTCTATCACCTGTGCGTCGACGTCTTCGACAACGCCAGCGCCGAACTCGGCAACATGAACGGCCGTCAGGAACAATTCGCCGTAGGCTTCTCCGGAATCCTGATGCACTACCTGATGATGACAGCAGGAGATCAATCCGATCTTTCCAACCTCGTCGTCCGGGACGAAGAAGTCTACCGTCTGGTACACCAGTTCATGTATGGAATTTACTCATAACCCAAAAACAAGGAGGACAAACAAAATGGCACCATGGTATGAAGAGGCAGAATTTTATCACATCTATCGATCGGACTGACCGCGCGCCGAGAAAAAATGAATCGGAAGAAACCGTACACCGCTTTTCCACACTGGAACAGTGGCTTCCGCACATCGCAGATCTCGGTTGTACCGCAATCTATATCGGCCCCTTGTTTGAATCAACCACACATGGATACGACACAAAAGATTACAAACAGGTAGACCGCCGCTTAGGCGACAACGCGGACTTTGCCGCATACGTAAAAAAAGCCCACGAACTCGGCATCAAAGTCGTCGTAGACGGTGTCTTCAACCACACCGGCCGCGAATTCTTTGCCTTCCGCGACATTCAGGAAAAAAGAGAACAGTCCCCGTACTGCGGATGGTACAAAGGAATCTGGTTCGGCGGAAACACCTGCTATAACGACGGATTCTCCTACGAAGCATGGAGAAACTGCTTCGAACTCGTCAACCTGAATCTCCAGAACCAGCAGGTCCGCGACTATCTCCTTGATGTCATCGACTTCTGGATCGACGAATTCGACATCGACGGCATCCGTCTCGACTGCGCCGACTGCCTGGATTTCGGCTTCATGGAGCAGATGCGCGCACGCACATCCGCCAAAAAACAGGACTTCTGGCTGATGGGCGAAGTCATCCACGGCGACTATGCGCGCTACATCGGAGACGGCCAGCATCTGCTGCACAGTGTCACAAACTACGAGCTTCACAAAGGACTTTATTCGGGACATAACGATCATAACTACTTCGAAATTGCACATACGATCCGCCGCGAATTTGACGAAAATGGCGGCATTTACAAAGGAAAGAAACTGTACAGCTTCGTTGACAATCACGACGTAGACCGTCTGGCCAGCAAGCTGAACGTAAAAGAAAACATGATTCCAATTTATGCGCTGCTGTACTTCCTGCCGGGCATCCCGTCCATCTATTACGGATCGGAATTCGGCATCGAGGGAAGAAAAGAAGGCGGAAACGACGATCCGCTGCGTCCGGCGCTGAATCTGGAAGAACTGGAGAAAAATCCGCCGGCAGAAAAACTTCCGGCATGGATCAAAACATTATCAGACGTCAGAAAAAAACATCCTGCAGCACGAACGGAAGATACCGCGAACTCATGCTGACCAACCGCCAGTATGCCTTTGCACGCCTGGATGAGACAGACGCTCTGATCACAGCAGTAAATAATGATGAAAACCAGAGTGCGGGAGTCTGGATTCCTGCATCTTGCGACGGAACATGGAAAAACGCGGTAACCGGAGAAGCCATTTCTCCGGAAAATGGAAAACTTTTTGTTGAAGTACCTCCGTGCGGCTGTGTTCTGATTGAAAAAGAAGCATAAAGGGGATTTTTCTATGAAGGAAACTGCGAAAACAACGGCAAAAACAACAGCGAAAACCAGAAAAGCGCCAAAAAAACCGGCGGGCTATCAGCAAGATTTTCTGAACTGGATCAGTACTTATTTGGCCAGGCAACCCATTACGATATTTTCCGGAATGGGTGCGCACCTGGACAAAAAAGACGGCAAAGTAGGAGCCTGGTTCACCGTATGGGCTCCGCATGCGGCGGAAGTATCTGTCATCGGCGAATTCAACGGCTGGGATGCCCATGCCAATGTGATGCGGAAAGTCGGCGAGGACGGCGTTTATGAAGTGTTCGTTCCGGGCGTGACCGAGGGAATGATGTATAAATATTACATCCGCACACCGGACGGAAGAGAACTGTACAAAGCAGATCCATACGCATTTGCATCCGAAAAACGGCCGGGTACCGCGTCAAAAGTAGCGGAAATCGAAGGCTACCGCTGGGGTGACAGCGAATGGCTGACGAACCGCAAAAAATTTGACGTTCAGAAATCCGCGCTCTCCATCTACGAAGTGCACCCGGGCTCCTGGATGAAACATCCGTGGTCCGAATCCAACCCGGACGGATTTTACAATTACGTTCAGTTCGCACATTCGCTTGCCGATTACGTAAAAAAAAATGGGCTATACCCACGTAGAGCTGATGGGAATTGCAGAGCATCCGTTTGACGGTTCCTGGGGCTATCAGGTAACGGGCTATTACGCACCGACCTCCCGCTACGGAACACCGAAAGAGTTTAAATATCTTGTTGATTATCTGCATAAAAATAAAATCGGTGTTATTCTGGACTGGGTACCGGCACACTTCCCGAAAGATGCGCACGGCCTTGCTGATTTTGATGGCCAGCCGCTGTATGAGTACGCCGACCCGAGAAAGGGCGAGCACCCGGAGTGGGGAACGAAGATCTTTGATTACGGCAAAAATGAAGTGAAAAACTTTATGCTGGCAAATGCGCTTTATTGGGTAGAAGAGTACCACGTAGACGGTCTCCGTGTCGATGCTGTTGCTTCTATGCTGTATCTCGACTACGGAAAAGAGCCGGGCCAGTGGGTGCCGAACAAGAACGGCGGAAATGAAAATCTCGAAGCCGTCGAGTTCTTCAAACACTTGAATACCCTGGTGCGCGGACGAAACAAAGGTGTCATCATGATTGCCGAGGAGTCCACAACGTGGCCGAAGGTAACGGGAAGCGTAGAGGACGGCGGCCTGCATTTCTCCTACAAATGGAACATGGGATGGATGCATGACTTCCTCGATTACATGAAGCTCGATCCATACTTCCGCAAATACAACCATAACAAGATGACCTTCGGCATGACCTATGCATTTTCCGAGAACTACATTCTGGTGCTCTCGCACGATGAGGTTGTCCACTTGAAATGCTCGATGATCAATAAAATGCCGGGCGATCTGAAGGAAAAATTCCAGAACCTGATGGTAGGCTATGCTTTCATGTTCGGGCACCCGGGCAAAAAACTTCTGTTCATGGGACAGGATTTCGGACAGCTCCGCGAGTGGAGCGAGGAACGCGAGATCGACTGGTTCCTGCTGGCAGATGAGGGGCATCAGCATCTGCAGACTTTCTTTAGTGACCTGCTGAAAATGTACGCAAGTACCCGCACTCTACGCGAACGACTGCGGCTACGAAGCTTCCAGTGGATCAATGCCAACGACGGCGACCGCAGCATTTACAGCTTCGTCCGCTGGTCACCGACAGGCAAGAACAATCTGCTGTTTGTCTGCAACTTCACACCAGTCGAGAGACCGGACTACATGTGCGGCGTACCGCGCAAAAAACAGTACCGCCTGATACTCGACAGCTCCGATATGAAATACGGCGGTCCGACCGAAAAACGCCAGATGGTCTACCGCGCCAAAGACGGCGAATGCGATGGCCAGCCATATCGGATTGCATATTCACTTCCGGCGTATGGTGTGGCGGTGTTCAGCTTCTAAAATAAGATAGCTACTAATTTTCATTAATATCATGACCGGCAGAGAACGAAAGAGATTTCTTAAATCTGTCGGTCATTGTGTTTTGTGTTCGAAGGAAAAGAGGTGTTGATTTGATGAAAGAAGAAAGAAAAGAGCCGATACAGATTCCGCACATCCAGACAATCAACGATCACATTTCCTATCTTACACCGACAGAACATCCACTTTCGGCAAATGTTGTGATCATCGAGGGTGATGCATTTTTCTGGGTATATGACGTGGGAAATCATCCTGCGGTTTCAGAAATTCTGCAGGAAAAGTCAGAACAGACAGGAAAAAAAATTCGGGTGATTTTATCCCATTTTCATCCCGACCATATTGGGAATCTGTCGGAGATTTCGTGCGAAGCGGTTTACCAGGGGAAAAATACGTTTCGTTATACAAAAACAGGAACTGTGATAGAAGAAGATACGTGGTTTCAGGACGGTGACGTGCGGTTACATTTATTTCCGATTCCATCGAGTCATGCCAAAGGATCGCTTGCATTGGAAGTGGATGAGACGTGGTGCTTTCTCGGGGATGCGGCATATGCGACGCAGAAAAACGGACAGACCGTTTATAATGCCGAGCGCCTGCTGGCAGAAATTCGAGTTCTGAAAAACGTGCGTGCGCCGTATTTTCTCCTGAGCCACAGCGAACCGTTTCAGCAGAACAAAGAGGATGTGCTGGAATGGATGGAAGCGATTTATGAGAAACGGAAACGAGATGAATCATATATAAAAACACCCCAGCGCTTATGACAGGGAGTCCTTCGAGGCTGAATCAGTTATGCCACTTCGGCAATTCACTTTCTTTCACCGAAACTGATTCAAGATCCATATTTGACCAATATGAGCCGATATCTGAACTTGTGAAGTATTCAAAATTGCCCGTGGAAGATTTCAGCTTTCCGTTCTTGACTCCATTGCAGACATAAACCAGTTCGTAGTTTGTCCCATCCGAAAGGTTAAATCGAAAACTGGTCACATCTGCGCCTGTGATTTCCTCGACTTGTTTGTCTGTCAATGATAAGTTTTCAAACATATGATACAAGTCTGTTATATCAGTTTTTGCAACGACTATTTTCTTTTCTGCTGATACCGGTGCTCCCGCATAGTGGTACATTTCGATATTTTCAACATCTCCAACTTCAAAAGGAAAGTCGATATGGACCGTTTCTTTGCTACAGCCGACCAGTACCATCATTAAAATCAGAAAGGATATCAAATTTGTCGCTTTTTTCATATCATTGCACTCCTCGTCATGTTTTTGACAGGTCAAGAGTTCAAAAATCCTCTTGCAAGCGAGCTTGCATTAGCTTTTTGAGCCTGGTATCATGATGATTTGAGTATATCATAGTTTAACCGAATCAAACAAGTCCCCTGCTTCCATTGCGAAAAGTAATAAGCAGTGGGTGGGGACTTGCTTGTATCAGGAGTGGTACAAGCCACTTCTGATAAGCTGCGAAGCAGCTATTCGGTTATGAGCAAGTAGCGAAGCGGATTGCGAATATCCGCTTTGACCCGAATCAAGCAAGTCACCTGCTTCCATTGCGCGAAGCAATAAGCAGGGGGTTGGGACTTACTTGATTCGGTTAAACAAACAAGGGAGATGAAAAAATGAATGAAATTATAGCTTTACAGAAATATGAAAACGAAGCACAACTTGCAAAAGAGCTGATTCGAGGCTTTTGGCTGGCTCATGGTGATTATGTTATAACCGACGAAGAGGCCGCGGAGAATCTTGCTGCCTGGACAGACAAAGGGCATGTGTTTTATTTTATCTTAAAAGAAGAGATCCCCATTGGATTTGTGCATCTCGGAAGCCGCGGGGCGGAAGTTGACTGGATCGAAGATCTTTTCGTACTTCCGGAATACCAGGGAAACGGATACGGAAGTCATGCGATTGCGCTGGTCGAAGCCGAGATAAAAAAGTATTCTGAATCTGTCTATCTTGAGGTAGCTGCGCGAAATTTTGGAGCGATGAAACTCTATCATAGATTGGGATATCATTGCCTGAACACTGTGACGTTACGCAAAGATTTTCAACCGGAGAATTTTGAAGTGATTCGCAGCGAAGAGCTTTTGGGGTATCCGTTGGAAGTTAAGAAATATATTAAGTAGAATCTCACGCCGATTTGCGCAGCAAATCCAGACCTCTCCACCGCCCGCCTCAATGTCAGCCCGGAAGTGCGTCTGTGTCGTCTGGGACTGTGCCCCAGGCACAGTCCCAGGCGGCGCAGGTGCACTTCCGGGTGTCCGTTTTTTAAACAACCGCAACCCCCGCCATCCCCAGTACCGCCGCAATCGCAAACAGCACCAGCAGATGCACCGGATAAAACGCATAAAACGGATACTTCAGATTCAATCCTCGTTTTCCGTTATAAAAATGCACAGGGATCATCGCCAGAAAACAAGTGATTTCATTCAGGCTCAGCAGCGTAAGTACGGCGCAGCCAATTCCAATACAATACATCTTATTGTTACGCAGGTTATACATCAGAACAATCGTCAGAATTCCCATCGCACTGTAATCGGTTTTCAGCAGTGTAGCAACAGTGCATGCCGCTACGATCACCAGCAGTTTTCCAATGGAACTTCCAGTTGCTCCCCGCCAGTTTGTACCGTCCTGATGCGTTTTTTTCATCAATCTTCTGCAGGAAAATCATCATCACAAGGCCGATAAACAGAGTGAAAAATACATTCTGATAATTCAGATAAAACGGTTTTCCCGCAAATGCAAGGTCAAACGGAACTTCTGAAACCAGTGCGAAAATACCAAGATTCAGAGCATACTTTTTCACATCATGTGTATGTAGAAATCCCTCAATTAACAGAAAACAGAAAATTGGAAAACTGATTCGTCCGATGGCACGCATAATCATGTCCGCGTAATAAATCACAGCTGTGTTTCCTGTGGAGAGAAATGATGCGCCTCCGTCCGAAGCGTTCACCGCATCCAGAAGACCACGGGAAATCAGGATTCGGTCGAAAAGTACAGCTGCAGTGTGGTCGATCAGCATACAGACCATCGCAATGATTTTCAAGGTACTGCCGGGAATTTTACCGGCGCTTTTTACGGGTTTCGCAGTAGTAGCTGCCATATAAAACATCCTTCTGGAACGCAAACGAAAGGCAGACTGTGCAAGCCGTCTGCGGATCAGGTTCCTGTAACGACAAACAGCAGAAAATCCTGCTGTTTTGCCAGAGTTGTAATACTATGATTATACGTTATGAGGAGGTTAATGTCAAAGAAAAAACAGTTCTGAAATAACGCAGAGTATGGCAGAATCTGCCAGTCGGGTAAATGAAAATAGAAAGCGTCTCCGGGCTCATCCCAAAACGAACGGGGCAGCGTACCAATTCGTAAACCAGAATTGGTACGCTGCCCCGTATTTTAAAATACATCCAGGTCTTTTCCGTTTACGACATATCCGTCATACCCTGCATCCCGGATTTCATCCAGTATCGCAGTATCGCGCCATGCCATCTCGGCGGCAAGGTTTTTGTGGTTATCCTGTACATTCATATGGTAAATCCGGTGATACGTAACGAGCAGTTTCGGATTTGCCTTTTTTGCAACACCGGCAAGATCCGTGCTTAACGTATGCACTTCCCGGTGGTATTTCTGCCATTTTGGTTCGCGGCAGGAGATTCCGGCGGCGTATTCCACTTCGTGCAGCAGGATATCACAGCCTTTCGATTTTTCTGCCACGAGATCCAGCGGAGCGGTATCGCCGGTGATGACGATTGTGCGGTCCGGTGTGGTGAATTTATAGCCGTAGCATTCCAGTGTTCCGTGGCTGACCGGAAAAGCCTCCACCGTAACCAGGTCATCCCGGTAGACAATGCCGGATTCAATTTCTGTTACCTCAACGCGGTAGCCGGATTCGTTTGCTTTTTCGAAACCGTGAATTCGGAAATCAATGTCGGTTTCATAGGCCTGTAAGATATGATCGGTCATGTGCTGTAAGCCCTTTGGCCCGAAAACTTTCAATGGAACCGGGCGCTCCAGCACCCACGGAGTAAAAATCAGATCCGGGTATCCTGCGGTATGGTCTGTGTGAAGGTGCGTACAGAAGGCAACGGTCAGAAGATCCGGCCGCAGGGCATCTACGCCGTTAAAATAGGCGGCTGAGGCCTGGCGGACAACGCCAGGGCCAAAATCTACCAGATAAGCACGGTCACCGACCACGACAGCGGAGGAAGGTCCGTTGGCATTCGGACACGCATTTGGTGTGCCGGTTCCGAGAAGAACAAGTTTTGTCTGCATTCTTCTCTTTTCCTTTTCTTTTTTGTTTCTGTTTCTGTTTATGATTTTCTGTTACGATTTCTGCTTTTGCCTTATTTCTCTTCTTTTGATTCATTGTTTTGGGTTTCCGGAAGATGCTTAATGGAAATTCCGGTAAATCCATAGAAAATACTGAAAACCGGGGTCAGGTAAAGCAGGAATAAGTACGGGAAAAATGCCGACCATGCAACACCAAGTGTGCCGGCCATGTATACGCCGTAGCCATGCCATGGAATCATAGGACCAGCCATAGTTCCGGAGTCTTCGAGGCAGCGGGAAAGAATTTCCGGTGCAACCTTGCGCTCTTGAAAGACAGGTGCCATCAGACGGCCGGTCAGAACGTGTGCCATCGGCTGGGAGCAGCTGATGAGGCTGGTCACGTAACCGACAATCATCGTTGCCAGGATCATACTTCCATCGCTGTTGATTCTCTTTACAATCGCCTGAAGAATGTGATCCAGTACACCGAGTTTTTCCAGCATGCCGCCCATGCCGACAGCAAAGCAGATAATGGCTACGTACTGGAGCATGCTTCCCATGCCGCCGCGGTTTAAGATGGATTGTAATACCGGTTCTTCGATTGCGGTTGTGTAACCGTTGTAAGCTGTGCGGATGATGTCCTGCAGAGTATCGTGCTGCACAAAATAGGAAACAAATCCGGCAGCGAAGCTGGAAAGACCAAGTGCAGAGATCGCATTTACTTTGCAGAGGAGCAATACAATAATCAGGATGGCAGGGATCATGGTAATCCATCCGAGCTGGAATTCACCGTTTAAAGCATCGATGTAAACGGTAATGCTTCCCTCGGTATAGCTTCCGCTGGTCTGCTGGAAACCGAGAATAGTAAAAAGAATTAAGGTAATCACATACGTTGGAAGGGTGGTCCAGAGCATCGAGCGGATATGATCGCCAAGTTTGGCATCTGCAACGGCCGGAGCAAGGTTTGTGGTATCGGAAAGAGGACTTAATTTGTCACCGAACATGGCACCGCAGATGACAGCACCGGCTACCATGCCAGGATGGATACCCATGGCGTTTCCGATCGCCATCATGGCAACACCTGCGCTTCCGACGGAACCATAGGAAGTACCGGTTACAATACTCAGAATGGAGCAGAACAGCAGCGTCAGAGGCAGCAGCCAGGACGGGTTAATCATTTTTAAGCCCCAGGAAATGATGGTGGCAATGGTGCCACTCTGCAGCCAGGTGCCGATCATGACACCGATGGCCATCAGAAGGCAGAGCGTCGGGACGACCATACGGATGGCATCGTATGCGCCGGCAACAATGTTGGCGTAAGAAATACCGAAAATCTTACAAAACAGATAGATAAAAATCCAGCTTGCAAACAGGCCGATCATAGGACCGCCGGTTTTCAGGCGGATACAGACTGCGACGGATACGATGATCAGCAGCAGCAAAAGCAGTGACTGTGGCAGATTGAGTTTTTTTTCTTTCGTTCCACTCATAAAAAAATCCCCCATTCATAGGTAAAATGATTTGCCCATTCAACGCGTTAAAGTAGAAAAGACATGTAATATATTATAATGGTGAAATGCAGAAAAAGCAAGGGAAATTCTCTTGATTTTTGTTCTATGGTTGCTATAATAAGCGTGAGTGTGGGGCGGAGGATAAACTTCGGCCCTTTTGCAGCTAACTATAAACGGAATCAACAAGATAAAGAGGTTAAATCAATGACAAGAATAGACATTATTTCAGGTTTCCTGGGCGCAGGAAAAACAACCCTGATCAAAAAACTCCTCGGAGACGCACTGAAAGGCCAGCAGGTTGTCCTGATCGAGAACGAATTCGGTGAAATCGGAATCGACGGAGGCTTCTTAAAAGATGCCGGTATCGAAATCCGTGAAATGAACTCCGGCTGCATCTGCTGCTCTCTTGTGGGAGACTTCGGCGCAGCGTTAAAAGACGTTATCACCAAATATCACCCGGACCGCATCATCATCGAGCCGTCCGGCGTAGGTAAACTCTCCGACGTCATCAAAGCGGTAGACGGCGTAGAAAAAGAAGCAGGTGTAGCCCTGAATTCCGCAACAACCGTAGTCGACGTTATGAAATGCAAAATGTATCTCAGAAACTTCGGCGAATTTTTCAAGAACCAGGTAAAGAGCGCAGGAACCATCATCCTGAGCCGTACCGATAAAGCCGATACGGAAAAAGTAGAGGCAGCTGTAAAAATGCTCCGCGAACTGAATCCGGAAGCACACATTATTACCACACCGGTTGAAGTACTGGGTGGTAAGAAAGTACTCGATACGATGGAAGGTGCATCATCAACCTTGCGCAGGTAGAAGAGGAAGAGCATCATCACCATCATCATGACCACGACGAGTGCTGCTGCGGCCATGACCACGATGAGGAGCATGAGCACCATCATCACGATCATGATGACGAGTGCTGCTGCGGTCACGATCACGAGGAGCACGAGCACCATCATCACGACCATGATGACGAATGCTGCTGCGGTCACGATCACGAGGAACACGAGCATCACCATCATGACCATGATGACGAGTGCTGCTGCGGCCATGATCACGACCATGAGCATCATCATCACCACGATGACGAGTGCGGATGCGGTCATGATCATCATCACCATCATCACGCAGACGAAGTTTTCACAAGCTGGGGTCAGGAGACTGTGAAGACCTTCACCAAAGAGCAGATCGAAGGCATCTTAAAGAAACTTTCCGAGGATACCGCTTATGGTATGGTTCTTCGTGCCAAAGGTATGGTAGCAGGCGCGATGGACAGTGGATCTATTTCGATATGGTTCCGGAAGAGTACGAAGTACGTGACGGAGCACCGGAATTCACCGGAAGAATCTGTGTCATCGGTTCCAAATTAGCAGAAGATAAGCTGGCAGAGCTGTTCGGACTGTAAAAATACAAAGTAGCTGCGAAAATTACGGTCCGCAGGGTACCTGTGAACTGTAGTGAAGCTGCCGCATCAGAAACAAAATCCGATGTGGCAGCTTTTTTCTTGATTTAGAGACAAAGCAAAAGGTACGCCCGGAATCTTAGCCGCAAAAGCAAGTGCAGAAAGATTCCGGGAGTACGTCAAAGACAACGGAGGTACAAAATGTACGAAGAAGACGAAGTAGAAATTCCGATTTATCTCATAACAGGATTTCTGGAGAGTGGAAAAACCTCTTTTATCAATTTTACCGTAGCACAGGACTATTTCCAGATCGACGGACCGACCCTTCTGATCACAACCGAAGAAGGTGAAGTAGAGTACGACGAAAAAGAACTGCTCAAACACAACACCGTCCTGGAAATCGTAGAAGGACCAGAGCAGTTTACCCTGGATTACCTGAAAAAACTGAACCGCAAATACCGCCCGGAGCGAATCATTCTCGAATACAACCCGCTCTGGAGCGTAAAAAAACTCGAAGAAATGGAACTGCCGCGCGGTTGGGGCATCGTACAGGAGATCGTGACCGTCGACGCAAGCTGCTTCCAGATCTATATGCAGAACATGAAATCCGTCTTCATGGAGATGGCAAAAAATGCCGATATGGTCATGTTCAACCGCTGCCGTCCGGAAGATCCGCTTCCATCCTTCCGCCGCAGCATCAAAGTAGTCAACCAGGCATGCGACGTTCTGTTTGAGAATGAAGAAGGCGAAATTGACAACATTTTTGAGGATCAGATGCCGTTTGATACAGATGCCGATGTGATCGAAATCGACGATGCCGATTACGGAATCTGGTATGTCGATATGGGCGACAACCCGGAGCGTTACGAGGGCAAGACTGTTCATTTCCGCGGTATGGTATTAAAGAGCAAGGATGTCGGAGCCGATTTCTTTGTTCCGGGTCGTATGGCAATGACCTGCTGTGCAGATGATACTTCTTTTATCGGCTATGTCTGCAAATGCGCAAGCGCCAAATCTCTCGTAATGGGTTCCTGGGTTGACGTGACTGCAACGGTAAAATGGGGCTATATGAAGGTTTACGACAGCGAAGGCCCGGTTCTGTATGCAAAAGAAATCAAACCGGCCAAAAAGCCGGAGAGCGAGCTGGTATACTTTAACTAAACATTGCCGAAGCATTTCAGCGAATAAAAGAGCAGGAAAAGGCTGCTCTTTTGTTCGTGTTCTTTCTTTATGACAGATGGAAAAACAATATATCATTTTTCGGTGCGGCGAAGCAGCTATTCGGTTATGCGCAAGTAGCGAAGTGGATGGAGAATATCCGTTTTGACCGTGACGTGAACAAAAACTGCGCCGGAAAATGGTCTGATGACAGGAGAATTTATGTATATTATAGTAGGTCTGGGAAATCCAACGCGCCAGTACGAAGGGACGAAGCACAATGTCGGATTTGATACCATCGATTATCTGATCGATGAATATCAGATCCCTTCCTCCGGTACAGGCCACAAGGCTCTGTTCGGAAAAGGCATGATCGCAGGTCAGAAGGTTATCGTTGCAAAGCCGATGACGTATATGAATCTGAGCGGTGAGTCTGTGCGGGAGCTGGTGAACTATTACAAAGTGGATCCGGAGAGCGAGCTGATCGTGGTTTACGATGATATCAGCCTGGCGCCGGGACAGATCCGTATCCGCAAAAAAGGAAGCGCGGGCGGCCACAATGGCATCAAAAACATCATCGCCAATCTTGGCACCGACCATTTTATGCGTGTGAAGGTCGCGTCGGTGAGAAACCGAAAAACTGGGATCTGGCGGACTACGTGTTAAGTCCGTTTACGAAAGACGAACGTCCCCTTGTAAATCTGGCGATCGAGCATGCGGCAAAAGCAATCGAGCAGATGCTGAACGGGGATGTGGACGCAGCTATGAATGAGTATAACCGCAAATCTGCAAACCCGGCAGAGTAAGGAAAATGAAAGCGTTATTAGAACCGATCAAAGAAATTGCCCGTTTTGACGAGCTGTTCCGTGATCTGAAAAAAGGAACCGCAGGTGTGACGGTGATCTCGGGCTGTCTGGAAAGCCAGAAAGCCCACATGATCGCAGGCCTCTCCGAGGATGCCCCGGTGCGGCTTCTGATCGCGGAAAATGAATTAAAAGCAAAAGAATTATATGAGGATTACCGGCTGTACGATGCGGAGACGCTGTATTATCCGGCGAAGGACCTGATTTTCTATCAGGCAGACATTCACGGAAATCTGCTGATCCGGCAGCGGCTTCAGGTGATCCAGGCACTTCTTGAGCGGAAGGAAGTTACCATCATCACCAGTGTAGGGGGATGTATGGACTTTCTTCTGCCTCTTGGCGTGTTCGAAAAACATTGCATCCATCTGCGCAATGACAGCGAACTCGATCTGGATAAAATAAGAAAAGAGCTGGTGCGGCTCGGCTATGAGAGTACCTTTCAGGTGGAGTCGACCGGCCAGTTTTCCGTCCGCGGCGGCATTCTCGATATTTATCCGCTGACGGAACAGAACCCGATCCGGATTGAGCTCTGGGGCGATGAGATAGATTCCATCCGAAGCTTCGATGCGGAGAGCCAGCGGTCGATTGAAAACCTCGAGGAGATCACAATCTATCCGGCATCGGAGCTGATTTTAACAGAGGATACGATTGCGCGCGGCGTAAAAGCTATAAAAAAAGAGGCGAAAGCGCAAAGCACAAAATTCCGCGACAAAATGATGACAGAGGAAGCGGCAAGGATCCGCCGTGCAGCAGAGGAAATCTGCGACCGGATCGGAGAAGGCGAAATTCTGCAGGGAGCGGAGCAGTATCTTCATTATTTTTATCCGGAGACCGTCTCGTTTCTTGAGTATCTGCCGGAGAACAGCCGCATTTTCCTCGATGAGCCGAACCGCATCATCGAGTGTGCCGATGCGCTGGAAGCAGAATTTCAGGAGAGCGTGAGCCACCGTCTTGAAAAGGGATACCTCCTGCCGGGACAGGCGAAGCTGATGTGCAGTACGGCGGAGCTTGTGGCAAAACTGAACCGCCGCGGCTGTGTTGCCGTATCGCTGATGGAGCCGCAGAAGGGCGAGTGGAACATCCGCGATGAGTTCAGTGTGACGGTGAAATCGGTCAATTCGTATAACAATCAGTTCCCGCTTCTGGTAAAAGATCTGAAATCCTGGAAAAAAGCGGGTTACCGTATTGTACTGGCGAGTCCGTCGCGGACGAGGGCGCAGCATCTGGCAGAGGACCTGCAGAATGAGGAGATTCCGGCCTTCTACAGCGAGAATGAGGAGCGTGTTCTGAAACCGGGCGAGGTCATGCTGATCCACGGCGCGGCCCGCAGAGGCTTTGAATATCCGATGCAGAAATTTGTGCTGATTACAGAGACGGATATTTTTGGAAAAGAGAAGAAGAAAAACCGGAAGAAATCGGAGTATTCCGGTCAGAAAATCCAGAATTTTGCGGATCTTTCGATCGGTGACTATGTCGTGCACGAGAGCCACGGTCTTGGTATTTACCGCGGTATCGAGAAAATTGAGATGGACCGCGTAACGCGTGATTACATGAAAATCGAGTATGCGGGCGGATCGAACCTCTATGTGCTGGCCACCCAGCTCGATACGCTGCAGAAGTATGCGTCCGGCGAAGCTGCAAAGGTGCCGAAGCTGAATAAAATCGGCGGTCAGGAATGGAATAAGACGAAAACACGGGTTCGCCATGCGGTAAAAAATATCGCACAGGATCTCGTGAAGCTGTATGCCGAGCGGCAGGCGTCATCCGGCTATCAGTTCGGAAAGGATACGATCTGGCAGAAGGAATTTGAGGAACTGTTTCCATTTGAGGAGACGGACGATCAGCTTGCGGCGATCGAGGCGACAAAGGCGGACATGGAGAGCAAAAAGATTATGGACCGCCTGATCTGCGGCGATGTCGGATACGGCAAAACCGAGGTTGCGATCCGTGCAGCGTTTAAGGCAGTGCAGGAGAGCAAACAGGTCGTCTACCTCGTTCCGACCACCATTCTGGCACAGCAGCATTACAATACGTTCGTTGAGCGCATGAAGGACTTTCCGGTGCGCGTTGATCTTCTGTGCCGGTTCCGCACGCCGGCAGAGCAGAAAAAAACGCTGGAGGATCTGAAAAAAGGACTCGTGGATATTGTCATCGGAACACACCGCGTTCTGTCGAAGGACGTAAGTTCAAAGATCTTGGCCTTCTGATTGTCGATGAGGAGCAGCGGTTCGGCGTGACGCATAAAGAAAAAATCAAACAGCTGCAAAAAAATGTGGATGTTCTGACACTGACGGCGACGCCGATTCCACGTACCATGCACATGAGCCTGATCGGCATCCGGGATATGAGTGTGCTCGAGGAAGCACCGCAGGATCGCCAGCCGATCCAGACCTTTGTCTGTGAATACAATGAAGAAATGGTTCGCGAGGCGATTAACCGTGAACTTGCGCGGGGCGGGCAGGTTTACTATGTCTATAACCGTGTCCAGTCGATTGCGGATATGGCGAACACGATCCAGAAGCTCGTGCCGGATGCAAATGTGGGCTTTGCGCACGGCAGATGAAGGAGCGCGAGCTCGAGAAGATCATGTACGGATTTATCAACGGAGAGATCGATGTGCTCGTGTCAACAACGATCATTGAGACAGGACTCGATATTTCGAATGTCAATACCATGATTATCCATGATTCTGACCAGATGGACTGTCACAGCTCTATCAGTCCGCGGCCGCGTCGGGCACGGTCGGAACCGGACTTCCTACGCATTCTGATGTACCGCAGAAACAAGATGTTGAAGGAAGTGGCGGAGAAGCGTCTCCATGCGATCCGTGAATTTACGGAGATGGGAAGCGGCTTTAAAATTGCAATGCGTGATCTTGAGATCCGAGGCGCCGGAAATCTGCTGGGCGCAGAGCAGTCGGGCCATATGGAATCGGTTGGATACGATCTCTATTGTAAAATGCTCGCAGAGGCTGTCCAGGAGGCGAAGGGCATCGCACCGGCAGAAGCGTTCGAGACAACGATTGATCTGAATGTCAGTGCCTATATTCCGGACAGCTACATCAGCAACGAGTCTCTGAAGCTTGACACCTATAAGCGAATTGCAGCGATTGAAAATAAGGAAGAGTATGAGGACATGACGGAGGAGCTGACCGACCGCTTCGGGGAACCGCCGAAAAATGTACAGAATCTTCTGGCTGTTGCAGAACTGAAAGCGCTGGCGCACTGTGCGTATGTGACGGAGCTGAAACAGATGGGCGATTCGGTACGAGTCACCTTACAGCAGCATGCAAAAATCGATGTGGCGCGGATTCCGGAGCTGCTGCAGAAATACCGAGACGAACTGAAATTCCAGATGGAGTCGCTGGCGTTTGTCTACACGCCGCGGCGGAGAAATTCAAAGGAAAAGATCGATCTGCTGGAGAAGAGCCATGCACTGGTGAAGATCTGCTGCAGATCACACAGGAGTGAAATACTCGCATAACCACAAAATCGTGTGAAAAAGGCGTGAACAGGGAAGAAAAAAGTTGCCCTGTATCAACAAAAAGGGTATAATAGGAAAAGCGTTTATAAAAATCGATGCAGGACCGGAAATTCGAACGTGTAAAAAGAAAAACTCTTTTTGAGCATACATTTCGCCCTGCATGAGGAGGAAGTAATGAAAAATTTAAAAGCAAAAGCAGTCTGCGTTATGCTGAGTGCTTCGATGGCAGCGATGGGACTGACCGGCTGCGTTCCGACAATGTGGACGGAACAAAAACGGCAATTACTGTAAATGACGAGTCGATTACACTCGGACAGGCAAATTTCATGCTGAGATATCAGCAGGCAACCATGTACAATTATTATTCCAAGATGTACTCTATGTACGGAATGCAGATGCCGTCTGAGATGTACGACAAGGAAGGCGACGATGGAAAGACTACCGGGGAAACGTTCAAGGAGCAGTCTCTTGATACGATCGAAAAAGAGCTTCTGATGCGGCAGCACGCAGAGGAATACGGAATTTCCCTGACAGACGAGGAAAAACAGCAGGCGAAAGAGGCTGCACAGGCATTCGCAGATAAGAACGGTGACGATGTGATGAAAAGCTGCACGCAACCGTTGAGGACATCCAGGATGCACTGGAGCTGTATGTTATTCAGACCAGAATTTATGATCCGATCATCGCAGATGTAGATACCGAGGTATCCGATGAAGAGGCAAAGCAGACCTCCATCAGCTACATCACGGTATCCACAGCAGGAACCGAGAAGGATGACGATGGAAAAACGATTGATTTGACGGACGAGGAAAAAGCGGCAAAGAAAGAAATCGCACAGAGATTCCTGGATCTCTTAAAAGAGTCTGAGGATCCGGCAGCCGCATCGTTTACCGATCTGCGCAAGGAGCTGAACGATCAGTTAAATGCGGAGAATACCGCAGATTCCACCGATTCTGCAGATGGCTCCGATGAGAGCAGCTCTTCTTCCGATGCTTCCGACACAAGCGCATCCGACGCTTCAAGCGCGAGCACATCGAGCAGTTCCGACAGCGATTCCTCCTCTGAGGTTTCTTATCTGACCTCTTCCGAGACATCCTTTGGAACCGGATCGGAGAAAGACGATGACGATACCTGTTCTCTTGGAGATAAAGTAGCGGAAGAAGCAGCAAAGCTGAAGGATGGCGAGTATTATGACGGTGTCATCGAAGGCGACGATGCATATTATGTGATCCGTGTAGATAAAGCATTCGACGAGGATAAAACCGAGTCCAGAAGACAGACTATCATTTCCAACCGCAAATCGGATAAGTACAACGATACATTGGATGGATGGGTAAAGGAGAGCGATATCAAGGTCGCATCCAACTGGAAAAAACTTGAAGTAACGGACGTAGATCTGTATACGATGACAGTTGACAGCGCTTCTACAGATTCCACAGATGGAACCACAACCGACAGCACAACAACGGACAGTACAGCAACGGATAGTACAACGTCTAACAGCACGACATCAGGCAGTACCGAAACGACATCGACAAGCAGCACAGGCACTGCTTCAACGTCTTCAAGCACTGCAGAATAAAAGCATACGATACGGGACAAACGGCAGCCGGATCCGGGAGAGGGGTCCGGCTGCTGTTTGTGTCTGAAAATATTTTGGAACAAAAAAAAGAAAATAATAGGGAATTTGTAGAATAAATTGACAATAGTAAGAAGTTCATTTAAAATGAAATTACAACCAGAGTGTATCTCGCAAATTGCGGAAATAATTTTTCAGACACGCTCTAATGTTCAGGCGAAAACGATGTACCAGGAAAGAAGGTGGAGAAATGAAGAAGGCAGTAATTTCCGTACTTGTCGGTACAGCAGTATTGGCTTTCGTTGCGTGTGGAAAAAATGCTGCAACGGAAAACAGTTCCGATTCGGGTGTTTCAACGGTATCGGCATCCTCGCAGGTGGAAAATGGACAGAAAGCAACCCGTGTGAACCAGGGAACAAATTTGTCTCCGGGGTCACCGAAGAATATCCCGTCCGGTGGGGGGAACAGCTCGGGCAGGACACATCATTCGGAGACGCATCATTCGGAGACACATCATTCAGACGCGCATCATGATTGAGAATGTCGGGGTTTGCTGAACATTCATGAACAGAAACAGACGAAGGGGTATCCAAAACGGATACCTCTTTTTTTACTTGTCGGGAAAACAATACAATGCTATACTGAACATGAATTTGACGCGAAAAGCGCGGCAGGTTCAGAAAAAACAGCCGGGATTTGTCAGTATACGCGGACATGTGCTGCAGGTAACTCGCAGAATGGAGAAAAGAAAATGACAAGAGAAGAATTTGAACAGCTTGCCGGAGCAGGTGTCATTTTATTGGATGGCGCAACCGGATCAAATCTGACAAAAGCGGGAATGCCAAAAGGAGTCAGTACAGAACTTTGGGTTCTGGAGCACCCTGATATTCTGGCAAATTTACAGAAGGCTTACGTGGAGGCGGGAAGCCAGATTGTCTATGCGCCGACCTTTGGTGCAAACAGATTGAAATTAGCGGATTATGGAAGAGAAAACGAGGTGGAGGAGCTGAATGCACGCCTGGTGGACATCTCGAAAAAAGCGCTTGCCGGAACAGGTGCGCTGATCGCGGGAGATTTTTCTACACCAGGAAAAATGCTGCAGCCAAAAGGCGATCTCTCTTATGAAGAGCTGCTGGAATCCTACACAGAGCAGGTAACAGCGGTAGCAAATGCGGGCGTTGATCTTCTGGTAGCGGAGACGATGCTGAGCGTAGACGAAACGTGTGTCTTTATGGATGCTGCACTTTCTGTCTGCGATCTGCCGATTATGTGTTCTCTGACGCTGGAAGCAGACGGTTCTGCCCTGTTCGGCGGAAACGCTGTGGAAGCAGTTGAGACACTGCAGGAAATGGGAGCATCCGCCGTAGGACTGAACTGCTCGGTCGGACCGGATCAGCTTGAGGCAGTCGTAAATTCCATGAAAAAAGTGGCAAGAGTACCGGTTATTGTAAAACCGAATGCCGGCCTGCCGAAAATCACGCCGACCGGTGAGGCAATCTACAGCATGGATGCGCCGACGTTTGCAAAATATATGAACATTCTGGTAGACGCGGGTGCAGGCATTGTCGGCGGCTGCTGCGGAACGACACCGGAGTATATTCGTCTGGTGAAAGAAATGCTGGATGCGAGAAAGTAAATCAAAGATTACAATTCGCAGGAGACTGTGAGATGTAATGAATTCCCCTGTTGCGGACAAAATCTGTACGGGGGAATTTTTACGTTACCGGAAACTTCGTTGAATTTTCCGATAAAGTAAAAAGCTCCGGGCAGGATTCTTTCTTACAGAGAGCAAGACAAAACAGGTTTCAACGATCTGGTCTGATGGACAGCCCGGGTAGAGAAAAAAGATAGGAAGTCTGGAAAAAAGACATGGAATTGTGGAGAAAAGTCTGGTAGAATACGTGTCGTGTGGAAAATCTTCCGTACAGAAAGGATGATGAAGGATGTATCAGAATTATATCTTTGATTTATATGGAACCCTGGTAGATATACATACGAATGAAAAGAAAGCGTATCTCTGGAAAAAAATGAGCCTGTTCTTTGGGATGAAAGGCGCCGCCTATGAGCCGAAAGAACTCCGGATGGCGTATGAGACAAAAATCAAAGAGCAGGAAGCTGCACTTGGAATGGAATGCTGCGGCAGCCATGTACCGGAAATCGGTATTGCAGATGTGTTCCGGCAGCTGTTTGAGGATAAAGCTGTTTCGGTAACGGAAGAAGAAATTGCGGATCTGGCGAAAATGTTCCGTGCGATTTCGATAGAAGAACTGAAACTGTTCCCGGGCGTGCCGGAAATGCTGCAGCGTTTAAAAGACGCAGGAAAGAAGGTTTTTCTGCTGTCCAATGCACAGGCGCTTTTCACCGCGCCGGAAATTTCCCTGCTCGGTCTGACAAGATACTTTGACGGAATCCTGCTCTCATCGGATGCCGGTGTGAAAAAGCCGGATCCGGCGTTTTATGAGATGCTGCTGAAGCAGTATCACCTCGATCCGGCAGAATGCCTGATGACAGGAAATGACGACATCGCTGACTGCACGGTGCAGCCTCTGCCGGAATCGCAAGCCGTTACGTGGCAACGCGCCAGTCACCGAAAATAAACGACCCGCTGCCGGAAAACTGTGAGAAGATCGCGGCGATTGCGGAGTTATTTTAACTGAAGAGCATTCAGCAGCACTCCTGAAAAAATAATGCGAAAAAAGGGGCTGTCGCACTACGTTTGAACCGCTCTGAACCGCTCCCCGTCAAGTAGACAATTGAAAAAATATAAATTTTTCCTGCCAGTAGAAATTTATCTGCTGGCAGTTTTTATGCAGCTTGCAAGTAATTTCATGTTTTTCCATTGGCGTTAAAATTCCAAGATTCCTTTGCAAGCGTTTATTGTTGTAGTAATCTATATAATCTTCGATCATTTTTACGAGAGTACCTCTATCAGTGAATCGTTTTCCATAATATCGCTCTCTCTTCAGAATTCCCCAAAAGCCTTCCATTGGTCCATTGTCGATACATTTAGCAACTCGCGACATGCTTTGTATTATTCCAGCAGTTACAAGTTTTGTATGAAATGTCCTGTTCGTATATTGGAATCCTCTGTCACTGTGAAACAGTGGCTGCGCACCAGGATTTCTAAGTAAAGCATTGTCTACCGTATCAAACACCAAAGCATTGTTGTTCTTATCACGAATAACATACGAAACAATCCGTCTATCATATAGATCCAGTATTGCACTTAGATAAACTTTATGCTTTTCCATCCCAATATAATAATGGAATTCTGTCACATCAGTGAGCCATTTTTCATTTGGTGCTTTGGCAGTGAACTCCCGATTAAGTATGTTTTCAGCTATATACTGAGGCTTGCAGCCTGTCTTGTGCATCCGTTGTTAGAATACTTGATAGTTGATTTTATATTAAGTTTACGGCAAATGCGTAGCACACGTTTATCGTTTATATCAATACCATGATATCGTTCCAAATCATCTCTGATCCTTCGATAGCCTTTATCCGGTGAGTCTGTGTGAATCTTTTCTATCTCGTCAGCAATAAACCTATTCTTTTGCTCGCTTTTGGGAATTTCTCTGTGTAGCCATTTATAATAAGCTGCTCTAGAAACATTACCAAGTTTACAAAGTGCAGCAACTGAATAATTATGATCTTCATGTTCTTCTTTGATTGCCTGATATATATGTTCATGACGG
>ENA-OQCP01000116-OQCP01000116.1-human-gut-metagenome-genome-assembly--contig:-NODE-116-length-31366-cov-2.179935_pt1 | contig 31366 bp, 55 predicted proteins | sample MGYA00242760_ERZ504583 | MGnify/ENA primary metagenome ERZ504583 (study PRJEB26092, sample SAMD00036308) | human gut metagenome | host: Homo sapiens | study: EMG produced TPA metagenomics assembly of...
ATATGAATTTGAGTCAATGCAGTTCCGGTAAAAGCCCGCTCTTCAATGGCAGTTACGCTGTCTGGAAGAGTAACGGTGTGCAAGCTGTAACAATAACTGAACATGCCGTCTGCAACGGATGTTACACCCTCTGGAATGGTGACAGTATCTAATTTTTCGCATTGATGAAAAGCCTCAGAGCCGATCTCTGTTACAGAATCAAGAATGGAAATATCTGTTAATTCGCTGCAAAACATAAAGCCTGGCGGCCAATCTTTTTCACGCAGGATGGTTTATTGTCCTGGATAGTAACGCTTTTCAGTGAGGTGCAATTATAAAAAGCATTGCTGCCAATTTCTGTTACAGTGTCGGGGATTTGGACACTTGTCAGGACGTACTTGTAATTGCAGAATACCCGGTCTCCGATTTTTGACACAGGATATGTTTGAGTACCTTGTGCTACCTGAACAGGGATCGTGATCCTATGTTCATTGCCCGTATACTTTGTTATTGTTGCAGTATTGTCAGCATTGAGGATAAACTGATAAGAACCATCTGTATATGCCATAGGGGAATCGCTTGCAAAAACAGTGACAGTGCCCACAGGGAAAAAGGTCAGCAGCATACTGAATGTCAGAAATAAGCTGAGTAGACGCTTTTTCATAAGAAAATCCTCCTTTGCATTTCGTAAAAGACTTGTCCGATACGCGTCATAATGCGAATGAATATGACACTTTACGCAAAATATTTTACAGTAGATGAAAATACAAAGTCAATATAATGGGACATGCTTTGTGAGAGAACACAAAAACTGAGAATTTTTTTATACGGAAGATACAAAAGAACCGAGTCCTGTGATATATATGGGCTTTTGCGCACTTCTCAATCAGGGATTCATGGGCTTTGGGGGAGTGATTGGTATGTGCAGAGCTTTCCTGGAGCCTGTTGCAGCAGGTTCATTGAAGGCTCAGCATACAATAAAAAAATGAGATAGGCACCCCCTTTTGGGGAAGTCTATCTCATCTTTTCATTGGCACTGTTTTGCAACAGCCCCTTCTCATTATCTTTTACATTTTTTCGGGGACGTTGATCTTGAACATGGTCAGCACATTGAAGATAACGTTCTTCACACCGATGCACAGGGCCAGGCGGGCCTGCTGCACGGCGGGATCTGCACCCTGGATGCGGCAGTTGCCGTAGAAGCGGTGGAAGGCGCTTGCCAGATCAATGACAAAGCGGTTGATGCGGCTGGGGTCGTACTTCTCGGCAGCCATAACGATCTCCTGCGGGAAGGCGGCCAGCATCCGGATCAGGTCCATCTCGCTGGGGTCGGTCAGCAGGGTGGCATCCACCTGCTCGGCACCGGCAAAGGCCACGCCCTCGCTCTCCATCTTCTTGAGGATGGAGCAGATGCGGGCGTGTGCGTACTGGACATAGTACACGGGGTTGTCGTTGTCGGTCTTGACGGCCTGATCCAGGTCAAAGTCGATGCCGCTGCCTGCGTCGTGCATGTTGAACAGGAAGCGTGCGCTGTCGATGGGCACTTCCTCCAGCAGGTCGGTCAGGGTGATGGCATTGCCGGTGCGCTTGGACATCCGGACAGGCTGACCGTCACGCATCAGGTTGACCATCTGCATCAGTACAACATCCAGATCGTTGCCGTTCAGCCGATGGCATCCATGGCACCCTTCATGCGGGCAACGTGGCCGTGATGGTCGGCACCCCAGACATCAATGGCCTTGGCAAAGCCGCGGGTGGCCAGCTTGTTGTAGTGGTAGCAATGTCGGCGGCGAAGTAGGTGGGGATGCCGTTTGCACGGACGAGGACTTCGTCCTTGGCTTCCTCCTCGGTGCCGTCCTCGGTCTTTTTCTTGTTCACGGTGCCGTACTTGGCGGCGTACTGGGCGCTGCGGTACATGATGGCACCGTCCTCGGCCTTGTAGCAGGCACCCAGCTCCAGCAGCTTGTTCACAACATCCAGGACAGCGCCGGATTCGTGCAGGGTGCTCTCGTGGAACCAGACATCGTAATCGATGCGGTACTTGCCCAGGTCGCGCTTGAGGGCGGCAATGTTCTTGGGCAGAGCGTAATCCGCCAGAGCGTTCTTCAGGGTCTCAAAGGCTTCGCTGGCAAAAAGGGCCTCTTCGTCCAGCCCAGAGCAGGCAGCAACGTACTTGTCGCCGTTGATCTCGGCAAACTCACCGGCCAGCACCTTGATGTCGCCGCCCTGATAGCACTCAGCGGCAGGGGATAGCTTCCTCGCCGCAGAAATGCTGCAGGTAGCGGACGGCCAGGCTCTTGCCAAACTTCTGGATCTGGTTGCCTGCATCGTTGATGTAGAACTCGCGGGTCACATCATAGCCGGACCAGTCCAGCACAGCGGCCAGGCAGTCGCCCAGAGCGCCGCCGCGGGCGTTGCCCATGTGCATGGGGCCGGTGGGGTTGGCAGAAACGAACTCCACATTGTACTTGGCACCCTTGCCGTGGTCGGTGCGGCCATACTCCTTGTTGGAGCAGGCACCCAGCACCACGCTGGCCCAGAAGGAGGGGGCGAGGAACAGGTTGATGAAGCCGGGGCCGGCCACTTCCACCTTGGCAAACACGCTGTGCTCGATGGAAGGAAGGTGGGCCAGAAGGGCATCGGCGATCATCTTGGGGGCCTTGCGCCAGGTGCGGGCACCGGCCATGGCCAGATTGGAAGCGATGTCACCGTTCTTGGTGTCGGCAGGGATCTCCACGATAAAAGCGGGCAGCTCGGCCTCGGGCAGAGTGCCGTCGGCCATGGCGCTTGGCAGCCTCAGTCAGCAGAGCGCGGGCCTCGGCCAGTGCCGCTGCCCGGGGGTTGTAGTTCTGATAGGTCTTTTCAAAGTCTGTCATAATTTTTATCCTTTCACGGGCTCACCCTCTCAGGCCGCTTCGCGTCCAGCTCTCCCAAAGGGCGAGCTTTTGACAAAACCACAAACTCTATAATTTCTGTCAAGACCTCCCACTTTGGGGGAGGTGGCATCGCGCAAGCGATGACGGAGAGGGTGAGGATGTTCAGTTGATGTGCTCGACCTGGATCTCAAGCGTTGTCCGATTGATGAGCGCTGTGGGGTCATCGGCATCCAGCAGATAGCTGAACTTTGCCGTGCCGCCCGCAGGCTCCGAGAGGTCGCACGCGATGCCGTCGCCGGTCACGCCCAGCGTAATGGGGCCGACCTCGGTCTCGTAGTAGCAGATGTTCCGGTAATCCCGCTGGATGACCAGCTGGGTGTTGACCTTGCCAAAGCGGAGCAGGGCCACCCGGCTGCCGTCCTCGGCGATCTTGATGGTGGTGGTGCAGCCCGCAAAGCCGATGGTCTCCGTCTCCTTATAGCTAATATAATAGGAACCGGCTTTTTTCAGGAAGCTGCCGTAGGTCATCAGCTCGATCTTGTCTGTCTCCTCGGCGGGGAGGGGCTCCGTGTGCTCGAACTGCTCCGAGACGCTCCGGATCAGGATGCGGTAATCTTCGTTGTGTGCAGTGCTCACAGTTTTGTGTTCCTTCACTTTAATATTTGTCGATGGCAATCTGCTCCACCTCGCCGCCCTTGTACTCGCCCAGGAACAGGTCGGCTGTCTGCACGAACCCGTCCGGCGCGTCACTGACATAGAAATGGGCCTGCCCGGCGGGGTGGTCGGCCTTGAGCCTCGCTCGCTCAGGATGCGCTCCAGATGGTGGGCGCAGTCTTGGCCGGGTCCACCAGCACCACGTTCCGGCCCATGAACTCACCGATCATGGTCTTGATCAGGGGGTAGTGGGTGCAGCCCAGGATCAGGGTGTCCACCCCGGCATCCCGGATCTCCGTCAGGTACTGGGCAATGACCAGCTTGGTGATCTCCTGCTTGTCCGGGGCGCTGTGATCCACATAGCCCGCTTCCACCAGCGGCACAAAGAGCGGGCAGGGACGGGCGGTGATCTCCACACCGGTACCAGCCTGCGCAGGAGCGCCTCATAGCTGCGGGAGCGGATGGTGGCCGCAGTGCCGATGACACCGATGCGCCGGTTCCGGGTGGAAAAGGCAGCCTCCCGGGCGGCGGCATCCACCACGCCCAGATAGGGCACCGGGAGCTTTTCGGCCTCAGCGGCGGGGTAGGTGCTGGACACCGTGCCGCAGGCCGCCATGATGCACTTGACATCCTTGGAGAGCAGGAACGCGATGTCCTGCCGGGCATATTGCAGGATGGTCTCCGGGCTGCGGCTGCGTAGGGCACCCGGCCGGTGTCGCAAAGTAGACGATGTTCTCGTGGGGCAGCCGCCTGCGCAGCTCCCGCACACCGGTCAGGCCGCCCAGGCCGCTGTCAAATACGCCGATGGGGCGGTTATCCATGCTGCTTTTCCGTCCTTTCCAGCGCAAGTGCGATCAGGTGATCGATCAGGGCGGGCACGGGAGTGCCTCGTGCTCCATGAGCTTGGGGTACATGCTGATGGGGGTGAAGCCGGGGAAGGTATTGATCTCGTTGATCATCACCCGGTTGGTACCATGCTCCACAAAGAAATCGCAGCGGGCCAGGCCCTCGCAGTTCAGGGCGGTGTAGGCCATGGCGGCGTAGGTCTTGACCTCGTCCAGCTTTTCTTCGCTGAGTCTGGCCGGGATGACCACCTGGCTTACGCCGTTCTTGTACTTGTCGTCATAGGTATAGAACTCGGCACCGGCCAGGATCTCACCCGGGCGGGTGGCCACGGCAGGGTCAGAGCCGATGACGGCGCATTCGACCTCGTGGCCGTCCACAAAGGCCTCGAACACCACCTTGTGGTCGTTTTCAAGGGCCAGTGCAATGGCTGCTTGAGCTCATCCCGGTCGTGGGCCTTGGTGATGCCCACGCTGGAACCGGCGTTGGCAGGCTTGACGAAGATGGGCCAGCCCAGCTTGGCAATGGCACCGTCACACACGCCGTCCAGGTCGTTCTCGATCTCCCAGCGGCAGGCACTCAGCCACTTGGTGTGGGGGATACCGGCGGCATCAAACAGAGCGTTGGCCACGGCCTTGTCCATGCAGACGGCGCTTGCCAGCACGCCGCAGCCCACATAGGGGATGCCGGCCAGCTCCAGCAGGCCCTGCACGGTGCCGTCCTCGCCCCACAGGCCGTGGAGCGCGGGGATGACTACATCCACGTGCAGCTTTTCCACCTGACCGGACGGGGTGAACAGGATCATGCCGTGGTCGGCGCGGTCGGGGCTGATCACGCAGGGCATATTGCCGGGCAGCTCTTCCCAGCTGCCGTCGGCCATCTGGCGCTGGTGGCTCGGTGCACAGCCAGCGGCCCTCCCGGGTGATGCCCACGGTCAGAATCTCGTAGCGGGCGCGGTCCAGGTTGTCCACAAAGGTACCGGCGGACACGCGGCTGACCTCGTGCTCGCTGGACATGCCGCCAAACAGCACGACAACACAGAGTTTATCTTCAGATTGCATCATGATCTCTCCTGATTTTATGGCCGGAAGGGGCGCTTTGCCCGGGGCCGGATTTTCTATAAGCAGTTATAGACACTTTATTATACTATATCTATGCGGCGGATTCAAGCGTAGGCCAAAACAGGCAGGAGAGAAAAAATTCAAAAAAGTCTCAAAAAACGCAAAAATCCGCTTGACGGATGGCAAAACGCGTGATACAATGATATCACTCTTTTGCGGGGTTATTAAGTGCGCCCTGTTTTTAGGGCGTGCACCGCAAGCCGAGGGAGGTTCAAAACAACCGTTATAATGGAGGTGTCAACAAATGACCGTTAAAATCACTCTGGCCTGCACCGAGTGCAAGCAGCGCAACTACAACACCACGAAGAACAAGAAGAACAACCCCGATCGTCTTGAGATGAAGAAGTACTGCCGTTTCTGCAAGAAGCACACGGTTCACCGCGAGACGAAGTAAGAAAGGCGGACGCATCATGGCAGACAAAACCGAGAAAAAGCCGGGCTTTGTAGCCAGAATGAAGGGCTTTGGCGCAAACATCGCCAAGTTCTTCCGCGACACGAAGAGCGAACTGAAGAAGGTCGTGTGGCCGTCTAAGGCGGACGTTAAGACCAACACCATCGTCGTGCTCGTGACCGTGGCGATCGCAGCCGTTGTGATGATCGCGCTGGATGCCATTTTCGGCGGCATCCTGGGCTGATCATCGGCGCATGATTCATCTTGAAACGGAGGCTTAACCAAAATGGAAGAACAGACCAATGAGGCCCTTTGGTATGTAGTCCACACCTATTCCGGTTACGAGAACAAGGTTGCGAACGACCTACAGACCATGGTGGAAAACCGCCATCTGCAGGACCTGATCTGTGACATCAAGGTTCCTACCGAGATGGTGCCTGAGATCAAGGACGGCAAGGAGCGTATGGTGGAGCACAAGCTGTTCCCCGGCTACGTTCTGGTCAAGATGGTCATGAACGACGATACCTGGTATGTGGTGCGCAACACGCGCGGCTGCACCGGTTTCGTCGGTCCCGCATCCAAGCCCGTTCCCCTCTCTGCTGAGGAAGTGGAGAAGATGGGCGTTGAAAAGGCGGCTCCGCTGACCGTCGATTTCAATGTCGGCGATACCGTGCAGATCACCGCCGGCCCGCTGGAAGGCTTTATGGGCCTTGTGGAGGGCATTGATACCGAGAGCTTCAAAGTCAAGCTCAAGGTCAACATGTTTGGCCGCGAGACACCCGCAGAAGTGGATATCGCGCAGGTCGAGCTGCCGTAACCAACCGGCATCCGTTTACCAAGGTAAGACCGCAGTGCGGTTCTTATAGAGCGTGTGCATCGTGTGCGCGCTCGTGGGAGCGTGGGGAGACCACGCCGCAACTCACCACAGATTTTTGGAGGTGCATTTACTATGGCACAGAAAGTTACTGGCTACATTAAGCTGCAGATCGAGGCCGGCAAGGCGACTCCGGCTCCCCCTGTTGGCCCTGCTCTGGGTCAGAAGGGCGTTAACATCATGGCCTTCACCAAGGAGTTCAACGAGCGTACCAAGAACCAGATGGGTTATGTTATCCCCGTTGTCATCACTGTTTACGCTGACCGCTCCTTCAGCTTCATTACCAAGACTCCTCCGGCTGCCGTTCTGATCAAGAAGGCTGCTGGCATCAACACCGCTTCCGGCAAGCCCAACAAGGAAAAGGTGCTACTCTGACCGCCGCTCAGGTGGAAGAGATCGCCAAGACCAAGATGCCCGACCTGAACGCTGCTTCTCTGGAAGCTGCATGCAGCATGGTCCGTGGCACCTGCCGCTCCATGGGCGTTACCGTCGAGGCTGAGACACAAACAGTGAGGGCATAACACTGCCCGCATGACCACATAGGAGGATATACAATGAAACATGGCAAGCACTATGTCGATGCTGCTAAGCAGGTCGATTTTTCTAAGCTGTATGATATGAACGAGGCTCTGGAGCTGGCTTGCAAGACCGCTTCTGCCAAGTTCGACGAGACCGTTGAGCTGCACGTCCGCCTGGGCGTTGACGGCCGCCACGCTGACCAGCAGGTCCGCGGCGCTGTTGTTCTGCCCAACGGTACCGGCAAGACTGTCCGCGTCTGCGCCATTGCTAAGGGCGCTGCTGCCGCTGCTGCTGAGGCAGCCGGCGCTGACATCGTGGGTGATGACGAGCTGATCGCACGCATCGCCGGCGGTTTCATGGACTTCGACGTTGTTGTCACCACCCCCGACATGATGGGCCGCGTTGGCCGTCTTGGTAAGGTTCTGGCCCCCGCGGCCTCGATGCCCAACCCCAAGGCTGGTACCGTTGCTCCCGACCTGGGCAAGGCTGTTACCGAGGCTAAGCTGGTAAGATCGAGTACCGTCTGGACAAGCAGAACATCATCCACGTTCCCGTGGGCAAGGCATCCTTTGGCGCTGAGAAGCTGTACACCAACCTGGATACCGTGATGAGCGCTATTGCAAAGGCAAAGCCCGCTGCTGCAAAGGGTACCTACTTCAAGAGCGCTACCATCGCCACCACCATGGGCCCTGGCATCCGTCTGAACACCCTGAAGTACGGTGTCTAATTTGAAGCTTTGAAGTTTCTGTCATCCTGACGGATGACAGAAAAAATCTTTAAAAATTCAAAAAAGCGCTTGACAACACCGCGCGTTTGCGGTAAAATAATGATGCTGTTTTTGAGACAGCAGGTGCTGGAGTCCAGCGTAAGGTGCAAACCGCCTGCCGAGAAACGCGCGTAAAGTTGTTTTATGCCTCTTTCTCGACACAGTGCGGGAAAGAGGCTTTTTTCGTTGCTCCGGCTTTCGATACAAGTTTTTGAAATGAGGTGAAACCGAATGCCCAGTGCAAAGATTCTTTCTGAAAAGCAGGCTTATGTCGCTGATCTGAAGGCAAAGTTTGAGAGTGCGGTTTCCGGCTGCGTCGTCGCTTACGGCGGTATCAACGTCGAGAACGACACCAAGCTCCGTAAGGAGCTGCGTGAGGCAGGCGTTGATTACATGGTCGTGAAGAACACCATGCTGCGTCTGGCTGTCAAGGGTACCTCCCTGGAGGGCCTGGCTGAGAACTTCAAGGGTGACACTGCTGTTGCCTTTGCTCACGAAGAAGACCCCATGTCCGCTGCCCGCATCCTGTGCAAGTACCAGGATGGCGATAAGTCCAAGAAGTTCGTCGTCAAGGCTGGCTTCATGGAAGGCAAGGTCATGGACGCTGCCGAGACCAACGCCATCGCAAAGCTGCCCAACCGCGAGGGTATGCTGTCCATGTTCGCAGGTGCTCTTACCAGCACTCTGTCCGGTCTGGCTGTTGCTATGCAGGCCTACGCCGACAAGCAGGAGGAGCCCGCTGCCTGATGGCTGCGTGACCGCTGCTTAACACAAAACTGAAACAAACAAAAACCATTGATATTGGAGGGTTATTACCATGGCTTCTGAGAAGATTACTGCCATCATCGAGTCCGTCAAGGGCCTGACCGTTCTGGAGCTGAAAGAGCTGATCGACGCTTACTGCGAGGAGTTCGGCGTTTTCTGCTGTTGTCTGCTGCTGCTCCGCTGCTGCTGGTGCTGCTGCTGCCGCTGAGGAAGAGAAGACCGAGTTCGACGTTATCCTGGCTGAGGCTGGCGCTACCAAGATGCAGGTCATCAAGCTGGTCAAGGAGATCACCGGTCTGGGCCTGAAGGAAGCAAAGGCTATCGTTGACGGCGCTCCCAAGGCTGTCAAGGAGAAGGCTTCCAAGGCTGAGGCTGAGGACATCAAGAAGAAGCTGGAAGAGGCTGGCGCTAAGGTCGAGATCAAGTAATTTGATCCCTTCTGAACGTTCTTTCTTGAATTCTTATTCTTGAAACAAAAGGCACTCTCGCTGAAAGGCGAGGGTGCCTTTTTGGTTGTGCGCCCGCAGCAGGGCAAAAAGCTCCCGGAGCAGTGGCACTGAATGTCGCACCGCTCCGGGAGCTTTGGTTTTGCTTCGTTTATTCGTAGTCGATGGGCAGGGTGGGCAGACCGTTCAGATCAAGGCCTGCCGTGTGGCCCGCCATGTACTGGTAGTAGCCCTGCGCCGCGATCATTGCGCCGTTGTCGCCGCAGAATTTCAGCTCCGGCAGATAGACCTTGGCCCCCAACTTCTGGCACCATCGTTCACCAGCTGACGCAGGCGGCCATTGGCGGCCACACCGCCCGCCAGACAGACCTGCTTGGCCCCGGTGTCGGCAGCAGCCAGCAGCAGCTTTTCGGCCAGATACCCGCAATGCGCTCCTGAAAGCTTGCCGCCAGATCAGGCACGTTGATCTCCTCGTTCTTCATCTGGGCCTTGTTTACCTCGTTCAGCACGGCGGTTTTCAGGCCGGAGAAGCTGACGTTGTACTTGCCGTCCACATGGGGCACCGGCAGGCGATAGCCTTGGGGTCGCCTGTTTTGGCGGCATTTGCCACGCTGGGGCCGCCGGGATAGGGCAGACCCAGGGTGCGGGCAACCTTGTCAAAGGCTTCGCCGGCGGCATCGTCCACGGTGTGGCCCAGAATGTGGTAGTGGGTGTAGTCCTGCACCTCCACGATATGGCTGTGGCCGCCGGATGCCACCAGACAGAGGAAGGGCGGTTTGAGCTCCGGATGGGTCAGGTAAAGGGCCGCAATGTGGCCCCGCAGGTGATGCACCGGAACCAGCGGCTTGTTGGCAGAATAGGCCAGCCCCTTGGCAAAGTTCACGCCCACCAGCACTGCGCCGATCAGGCCCGGCGCAAAGGTGACAGCCACCGCGTCCACATCGTCCATGGTCTTGCCTGCGTCCAGCAGAGCCTTTTTGACCGTGGCGCTGATGAACTCGCAGTGGCGGCGGCTGGCGATCTCAGGGACCACGCCGCCATAAAGAGCCTGCTCCTTGACGCTGGTGGAGATGACGTTGCTCAGCAGGCGGCGGCCATCCTCCACAAGGGATGCGGCGGTCTCGTCGCAGGTGGATTCGATTCCTAAAACGATCATAGTTCAGTGGGCCTCCAGCCAGTTTTTGCCAGTATGCACATCGGTGCTCAGGGGCACCGCGTAGTGCACGCAGCCTTCCATTTCCTCCCGCAGGATCTGCGCGGCCTTTTCGGCCTCTGCTTCCGGGGCTTCCACGATCAGTTCATCGTGGACCGTCAGGATCAGGCGGCTTTCCATTTTCTCGTTCCGCAGCCGCCGCCAGACACGCACCATGGCCAGCTTGATGACATCAGCAGCCGTGCCCTGAATGGGGGTGTTGCGGGCCATCCGTTCGCCGCTGGCCCGGATGTTGTGGTTGTTGCTGTTCAGCTCCGGCAGGGCGCGGCGGCGGCCGAACAGGGTGGAAACGTAGCCGCACTGGCGGGCATCCGCAATGGTCTTTTCCATATAGCCGTCGATATTGGGGAAGGTGGCCAGATAGGTCTGCAGGAAGGCCTCTGCTTCCTTGACGCTCACGCCGATGTCCTTGGAAAGGCTGTAAGCGCCCTTGCCGTACATGATGCCAAAGTTGATTGCCTTGGCGCTGGAGCGCAGGCGGGGCGTGACATCCTCAGGCCGGATATTGTAGATCTTGGCTGCGGTGCTGCGGTGGATGTCGGCACCGGAGAGGAACGCCTCCTGCATGTGCGCATCGCCGGTGACATGGGCCAGGATGCGCAGTTCGATCTGGCTGTAATCGGCATCCACCAGCACGCAGCCGGGCTTTGCCACAAAGTAGGCGCGGAGCTTGCTGCCCATCTCGGTGCGGATGGGGATGTTCTGCAGGTTGGGATTGTCAGAGGAGAGCCGCCCGGTGCGGGCCTCGGTCTGATTGAAACGGGTGTGGATGCGGCCATCCTCGCCAATGACCTTGAGCAGACCCTCCACATAGGTGGAGTTCAGCTTCTGGCAGGCACGGTATTGGAGAATGTCCTCCACCAGCGGGATGTCCCGCAGCTTTTCCAGTGTCTCGGCATCGGTGGACCAGCCGTTCTTCGTCTTTTTGCCGTGGGGCAGGCCCATGGTATCAAAGAGCAGGGTGCCCAGCTGTTTGGGGCTGTTGGGGTTGAAATCGGAGGTACCTGCCTCCATCTCGATGCGGGTCAGCACCTGATCCAGCTCCTGCCGCAGCTGCACGCCGAAGGTTTCAATGCCCTCACGGTCTACAAGGATGCCGGTGCGGGTCATATCGGCCAGCACCTGTGCCAGCGGGAATTCAATGTCGTTGTAGAGCTCGTCCTCTCCATTTTCAGTGATCTCCGCCTTCATTTTGGCGAACAGGTCTGCCAGGAAACCGGCATCGGGGTACTCCTCACAGGAGAACGCTGACTTTGCATGGTAGCTGGTGGCAAGGGTGGTGAGCAGATAGTGGGAAGCGGAAGCGTCCAGCAGGTAGGCGGCCAGCTTGCCGTCCCAGACGATGCTGCTGCCCCAGCTGCCTGCGGCCATGGCTCTGGCGTAGAGGGGGGCGGAATCGAACACATCCAGTGTCACCCTGGGGTCGTCCAGCAGGGAGACCAGTTCCTCCTCGGAGAGGGGATACACGGTGGTGTCCTGCACGGCGTACCAGGCCTCCGGCTGCACGACCGCGCTCTTTTTGCCCAGAACAGCAGGGCGTGCGGCCACCAGATAGTGGCCGGAGGGTTCTGCGGGCAGGGACGCAATGGCTGCGTCCACCTCCGGCAGGGTATCGGGGTCCTGTTCCGGAACGATGCCGTCCAGCCCGAACCGGGTGATGAGGGTCTGGATCTCCAGCTCCTGCATCAGACGAACAGCGGCGGGCTTGTTGCCCTCGGTCACCTTGTAGGCCCCTTCCGCTGTGTCGATGGGAGCATCGGTGCGGATGGTGCCCAGCGTGTGGCTGAGGTAGGCATCCTCCCGGCAGGCCAGCAGGTTTTCCCGCTGCCGGGGCTTGATGATCGGGCTGTCCAGATGGTCGTACACGCTGTCCAGGGTGCCGAAGTTCTTGACCAGGGTCATGGCGGTCTTTTCGCCGATGCCCTTCACGCCCGGAATGTTGTCGGAGGTGTCGCCCATCAGGCTCTTCACCTCGATGAGCTGCTTGGGTTCAATGCCGTACTTTTCGTGGATGGCATCCAGATCCATGGTCTCCGTTTTGCTGCGGCCCATGCGCTGGTGGCCAGCAGCACGGTGGTGGTCTCGCTCACCAGCTGCAGGCTGTCGCGGTCTCCCGTGGCCAGAAAGCAGTCGTCACTGCGGGCCTCGCAGGCAGCGGCCAGCGTGCCAGAATGTCGTCGGCCTCCCAGCTTTGCCGATACCTGGCGGTAGCCCAGGTCGGTGAGCAGTTCTTTCAGGATGGGCATCTGCTGGGCCAGCTCGTCCGGCATGGCGTGGCGGGTGCCCTTGTAGCCGTCATACATTTCGTGGCGGAAGGTGGGGTGCTTCAGATCGAAAGCAACGGCCACCTCGTCGGGCTCACACTCCCGGAGCAGGGAATTCATAATATTCAAAAAGCCGAAGATGGCATTGGTATAGCGGCCGTCCTTGGTGGTCAGCAGCTTGATGCCGTAAAAGGCACGGTTGGCAATGCTGTTGCCGTCAATGACCAGTAAACGCATAGTCAGTCTCCTCCATTGCATTATAACTCAATTTATAGTATAACACAAAATGGGGGCCAGCGGGGGATTTTTGCAGAAAAAACAAAAATGCCCTCCGTGTTGGGAAGGCAGGCGAAGGTGTTACTCCGAGATGGTGATGGCACTCACCGGGCAGGCCTGTGCGGCTTCCACGGCGGTGGGGACGGTGTCGGGCGGCAGCTCGCCCGGCACAGCGACGGCCAGGATGCCTGTCATCTGGAACACCTCGGGGCAGATCCCGGTGCACTGGGTGCAGCCGATGCAGAGATCGGGGTCAACGAATGCTTTCATGGGAAGTTCCTCTCTTTCTGAAATGGCCCGCCCTTCGTTCAATCTCAGGGTCGGCTTGTGATAAAGCAAGTATGGACGGAAAGAAGATGAATTATCCCTAGGTTTTTTCCGGCAGATATGATACAATAGAGCACACAGGATCCAGGAGGAAAAACGATGAACATTCAGATCTTTGGCACCAGCAAGTGCTTTGATACCAAAAAGGCCCAGCGCTATTTCAAGGAGCGGGGCATCAAGTTCCAGATGATCGACCTGAAGGAAAAAGAGATGAGCCGGGGCGAGTTTGAGAACGTGGCCCGCGCGCTGGGCGGCTGGGAGCAGCTGGTAAACCCGGCGGCAAAGGATAAGCAGACGCTGGCCCTGCTGGATGCACTGGTGGATTGGCAGAAGGAGGACAAGCTGTTCGAGAATCAGCAGCTCTTCAAAACGCCCATCGTGCGCAACGGCAAAAAGGCCACCGTGGGCTACCAGCCCGAGATCTGGAAAACGTGGGAATAAATCGCGCTTTCACAAAAAATCCACGCCCCGGGTTTTGCACCGGCGGGCAGTTTGTGGTATACTGAAAGCTGGTATTTCCCCAAAAGATGACCTGATTTAGGAGACGATAACGATATGAAGACCTATATGACCCCGGAAGAACACGCCCGCTCCACCGCCGCCGCGCCCGGCAGACCCTTGGCCTGCTGATCGCCGTGCTGGCACTGGTGGGCGTTGTAACAGTCGTGCGGGCCGGTGTGAAGGGTGTGGCCACCCTGTTTGACGACACCCAGCAGAAAGCGGAATATGAGGACCGGCTGGAAGGTCTGGTCCTGTTCGACCCGCTGCCCTTTGACGGCATTGAGAACATCGATGACCTGACCCTGCGCGAAGCCGCCGTCTGGGGCTGCGTGTACAGCATCCAGGAGACCCAGGGAAGCTTTGATAACTACAACACGGACCCGACACCGAACAGCTGCTGCTGCCCTCGGTGGATGTGGATGCCTATCTGGCAAAGCTGGTGGGCCCCAGCTTCAAGCTGACCCACAGGAGCTTTGAGATGGACGACATGACTGTCGAGTTCGATGAGACGACCCAGTGCTATAAGATCCCCGTCACCGGCAGCGTGGGCACTTTCCGCGCTACCGTCACCAGACTGTTCAAGAAGGACGGCCTGCTCCACGTTACCGTGGGCTATATCCCCACCCAGAGCAGTGATGACAGCATCCTGAACACCTCGTCCGACACGCCCACCAAGTATATGGATTACCTGTTCAGCCGCCAGAGCGGCAGCTGGTACCTGACCGGCCTGACCGACAGCGAGACCAAGCCGAATCTGCCGACAGTGCAGCCTCTGCCGCGGAGCCTGCCCCGCTGGCTGAGAGCGAGGTCAACGATGCCATCCTTGCCACCGCAGGCGATTCTGCCGCCGCCAGCGCCGTTGCTGACGAGGCTGCCCCGGTGGAAGAGGCGGCGGAGAGTACCCCGGCTGAGAGCACCCCGGCTGAGAGCACCGAGGCTTCCTCTGAGAGCCCGGCGGCATAAAGCGAAAAAACTATCAAAACGGACTCCCCACTGTGAGTGAATCTCACGGCGGGGAGTTTTTTTCATCTGTTACAGCTTCGAGAGATCTTCCAGCAGGGCCAGAGCGATGGGCTTGACACGCAGAGAACAGGCGTTGAATAATTCCACTACTCGATCGTTCGCATAGTCCTTGCGGGCCACTTCCGTGTTGGTCAGAATCGCTGCAAGCTCAGTATCCAGCTCGGTGCAGATGTTAGAGAGGGTTTCCAGGGTTGGATAGACCCGCCCATTCTCGATTTTGGAGAGATATACCACCGAGATGCCAACCTGCTCCGCCAGCTTTTCCTGTGTGATGCCTTTTTCCAACCGCTGTGTTTGGATGCGTTTTCCGATGAGAGTATAGTCGATCATGTCATGGGCCTCCTGTAGATGTCTTATACTGACAATACAGGATTAAACTGAAAGAATAATAATCTAATAGATTAACTTGACTTATTAAGACAATAATACTATAATGAAATCAGAATCCTCAGGATATTTTGTGGATTTTTAGGCACTGAATGAATTGGGGACGTAAAAAGGAGGAGAAAACCATGAGACAAAAAGTTACACGCCGGGATTTTATGAAAGGAGCGGCGATCGTTGCGGCATCTGGCTTGTTGGCAGGCTGCAGCGGTGGAGAGGGGCCGGCAGCTCCCGACAATTCGGAGCAGCCCGGCACCTCGGAAAAGCAGCGGAATCGAACAGCAACTCTTCCAGCTCTTCTGAATCGGAGAGTACTTCTTCCAGTAAGCCGGAGGAAACGAATGGAATCAAATGGACATACAGCAAAAACTCTGATGGTACGATTACACTGAAGGGCTATGATAAGAATGCCGAAAAGGTGCCCAGCGGAGAGCTGACCATCCCAGAAACGTATGAGGATATACCGTCAGCAAAATCGGCTATATGTGCCTGTCCCAGAACAATGATATTGAGAGTCTTGTGATTCCGTCTGTGGTGAAAACGATAGACCAGCAGGCTTTCTATCAGTGCAAGAATCTGACGAGCGTAGTTTTCCCGGAAGGCTTAAAGGAGCTGGGACAAAGTGCATTCAATGGCTGTAACATTGAGAATCTGGTACTGCCGGAGAGCCTGACCAAAGCCGGAAAGCAGGCGTTTGCCAACAACACTGCAATGGAAACTGCATTCATCAAGGCAAACGGAGTTTGTGCAGAATACGTTTGAGGGCTGTACAAACCTGATCTCGGTAAAATTCACAAACACCATCCGTGAACTGCCCAGCTATATGTTCCAGAATTGTGAAAAGCTTCAGACTGTGCAATTCCCCAACAACATCAAAACACTTGGAAGCTATATTTTCCGGGGATGCAAGCTGCTGTGTGATGTTACCATTCCGGACACAGTAACGACAATTGGTGGAAACGCTTTCGCAAACTGTACATCTCTGCACGCTATCGAGATTCCGAAAGGTGTGACGGAAATTGCAAGCGGAACGTTCTATGGCTGCGAAACGCTTTCGGATGTGTCAATACCGGAAAGCGTAAAGACGATTGGTTCCAGTGCCTTTACGAGTTGCACTTCGATCACAAGGATAAAGCTTCCGATGCAAATGAGCAAAATTGACAGCGGTACTTTCAGCCAGTGTAGTTCTTTGCGGAAAATTGCTCTACCAGAAGGACTTGCTTCTATTGAAGGCAGTACCTTCTGGAAATGTGTTTCTCTTCAGGAAATCTATATCCCGGCGACGGTAAAGACGGTTGGTGGAAGTGCATTCTATGCCTGCAAGAGTCTGAATAAAGTCTATTTCGGTGGAAGCGAAGATCTGTGGAACCAGGTCGTGATCGTAGATGATTATGACCATGGCAACAAATATCTGACTACTGACATTATGAACCGCTACTGGAACCAGACTGCGGCATCAATAGGCTACTGAATCGAATTACAAAAATCCCACCCTCTGTTCCGGGCATTTATGTGCCCGATGACAGAGGGTGGGATTTTTACGTTACTTCAGATCAAACCTGACCACGACCAGACGATACCACAGGTAGGGCACCATGTTCCAAATCATCCACAGCTCCATGAGGATATAGTTGGGCAGGTCCTTCAGGCGGAAGGGGCGCTTGCCGAGCCTCCCCTCTTTGAGCAGGGCGAAGGCTTCGTGCATTCCCTTGTCCCAGCTTCGCCAAAGCCCTGTTTGTGGAACTTGTAGCACTTGAGCAGGTAGCCCAGCGCCAGCGGAAGAAGTTCAGGATGAGCATGAGCAGCGGCTCGTTCTTGAGGGGGAGCAGGATGCTGTTCCGGCCGCTCTGCTGGCTCTTGAAGGCGTTGTACTTCACCGCGCCGGTGCTGGCACCGCAGATGTGGTAGCATTTTGCGGTGGGGCAGAGGACGCACTTGTAACCTGCATTGTTGGCACGCCAGCTCAGGTCCACATCCTCAAAGTAGGCGAAGAAGTTCTCGTCAAAGGTGCCGATCTCCTCCAGAATGCTCTTGCGGTAGAGCGCCGCGCCGCCGCAGGCCGAGAAGATGCGCTTCTGTTTGGTGTAGCGGCTGGCCCGGCGGCCGTCGCCGGTTTTGCAGGCAAAGCCATCCAGGTGACGTAATCACCGGCATCGTCGGCCAGCTCCCGTTCAAAGTGGCGGAGCATCAGGCTCTGCACGGCAAAGATTTTGGGATCGGTCTCGGCGGTGCGGATGAGTTCGGCCAGCCACTCGGGCTCGGCAAAGGCATCGTTGTTGAACATGACTACATACTCGCCCCTGGCCCGGGCAATGCCCTGATTCACGGCGTGGGAGAAGCCGGTGTTGGTGCCGTTTTCGATCAGGGTGAAGTTGGGGCGGCCGCAGTAGCTGCGGGCCTGCTCCAGACTTTCATCGGTGGAACCGTTGTCCACGATGATGAGCTCAAATCCTGCTCTGTCTGGGCATAGACCGATCGATGGAGTCCTTGAGCCAGCCTTTGCCGTTGATGTTGGGGATAACGATGGTAGCTTTCATATATAAATGCTCCTGATATAAATGCTCCTGAAAATTCAACTTCAGGGCAGATTATACCATAATTGCGTTGAAAAAGAAACCGGCAGTTGAGAGAAGGCGTGGGAAGCACGATGAAAAACTTTTCCGGACTTTTGTAGCAAATATCCAACTACTTCACTGTACGATTGTGCAATCTGCTCTTTAATTGTGACCAAAGCGTGTAAATATTGAGAAAATGGCTGCAAAACTGTTTACAAAAGAGTAACAGAATGATATACTTTACACCAGTGAATGAAACGCTCTTTTGTGAAGAAAGGATACTGACGTGGAAACAGCCAAGCACTTTGGAAGCAAACTTCGGAAAACTCTCGCTGCCCTGCTTGCAACGATGGCCCTGATGGCCGTGCTGCTCCCCGGGGCACTGGCCGTGGACCTGAACGTTGATGTTGGGTTCTACTTCAAACAGAGCCGGGGCGGCACCTGCACCCTGGCCTCTGCGCAATGATGCTTCGCCGCCGGGCCTATCTGGACGGGATGGACAGCTGGGTGGATGTGACCGAAAACGGCATCAAGAGCACGGCCTGGTCAGGCGGGCTCTCCCACAGCTTTACATACAACGATATGCATGTGGGTTATGCGACCCTGCCTCGGGCAAGGCGGCCAAGACGGGAGCGCTGGTCTCCATTCTGGCAGAGCATCCGGAGGGCATCGTGCTGTACGACCGCACCAGACCCCATGCCGTGCTCCTGACGGACTACACCGACGGCGTGTTCTACTGTTCCGATCCTTCCAACGGGGTTGCCTCCGGCCGTGTGCCGTTGTCTGCCGCCAGCATCTCTATTGGCGGCGCGTCCTGCTACTGGTACATCACCGAGGATGGCAATGACGATGGTCTGGAGCTTCTGGAAGAGGCTGTGCAGGCGGAGGAAGCCGCTGCGGAAACTGAGACCACGGCGGAGACAGAAGCCGCTGCTGGCGAGGAAAGCAGCAGTCAGGATTGGTGGACGAGCCTGTTTGGCTGAATATTGATCTTTTGGGCGGCTGGCCGTTGGGTCAGCTGCCTTTTTTATTAGCATCCTCACCCTCTCAGGCCGCTTCGCGTCCAGCTCTCCCAAAGGGAGAGCTCTTGACAAAACCGCAAACCTTGCATTTACTGCCAAGCTCCCACTTTGGGGGAGGTGGCATCGCGTAAGCGATGACGAAGAGGGTGAGCCCGTTCACCTCCGCAGCTCTGTCCCCGGGAAATAGTGCGCCAAAATTTCTTCCGCGCTCTGTCCCTGCTCGGCCAGCGCTTGGCACCCCACTGGCTCAGACCCACACCGTGGCCATAGCCCTTGGTGGTGAGGAGAAAGCTGCCCTCCTGATACTGCACCGTGAAGCAGGCGCTCCGCAGGCCCAGCGCTTTGCGCAGGGCCGGGCCGGTGACGCTCTGCCCACAGACGGCAGGGAGGCTACATAGCCCGAAGGGGTAAGCGCGGCCTCTCCGAACCAGCTGGCAGGTGCGGCAGGTCAGGGAGAAGCCCCAGCCCGGTGAGAGCCTGCTGCATCTGCTCGGCAGTGAACTGGACGGTATAAAAATAGTTGTCCGCATTGAGGTCGGTGGAGCTGTCCACGGCCACGAGATAGGGAAGGGCGGTACCCCAGACGTTTTCGCTGGCCTCAGTCATGCCGTTGGAGATGGCAAAGTAGCTTGTCCCGGCGGGGGCGCTGCCATAGTAGAGCACATCGGTCAGCACACTGTCCACCAGCGCCGAGAGGCGGGCATAGTTTTCCTCATAGGCGGTGCCCAATAGCTGCGGAGGACTGCATCTGTTAAGTATCCCTGCCGCCGGACGGGGTCCACGCTCAGCCAGCCGGAAGCCGGTTCAGCGGCATGTCGCGGCAGTAGAGGGCATAGCTGTGGGCCGCGATGGCCTGCGCCTTGAGCGCCTCGTCCGGCCAGCTGATGGGCATTTCCGCCGCCACGGCACCGATCAGATATTCCCGCCGGGGCACCGAGACCACGGCCCCGCGCTCTGGTCGGCCAGCAGAAAGCTCTCGCTGTCCTGATCGGAGGGCGGCACGGCGGCGCTGTCCGGGGCGGCTTCCGAAGCCGCAGTGCCCGGGCAGGGGAGCCGGAAGAAGCCCCCTGTGCCGGGCCGAACACCGCCAGTGTCAGCCGGTAACCGGCGATCGGCAGGAGTGTGCCCAGCACCAGCAGCAGGGTGCAAAGGAGAAAGAATGTCTTTTTCATCGTGATTTTCCCTCCCGGACAGGCATTTTTCTGGGCATAGTGTACCAGCCCGGCGGGGTGAAAAAGCGCACATTTCATCCAAGACTTGAATTTACTTCACAAAAGCGCTATCATAAGGGTGTGCCATCATGGTGGATGGCCGGAAAGTATATAAGAGAGAAATAAGAGAAAGGGGAAATTCGCGCATGAACTATACCCATGCAGAAGTAGCGTCGCTGGACCCGCAGACCATGCGGACGCTGTGTGAAGAGTATCTGGCAAACAACTACATCGACCCGGAGACGAGCGAGCGTCTCGGTGTCAAGCGCGGCCTGCGCAACCCGGATGGCACCGGTGTGCTGGCAGGCCTGACCAATGTCTGTGACGTTGTGGGCTACAAAAAGGATCAGGAAGGGCATGTCATTCCCATTCCGGGCCGTCTGATCTATCGCGGTGTGGACATCAACGAGATCGTGAACGAGGCCTACCGCAACGACCGCTTTGTGTTTGAAGAGGTCATCTGGCTGCTGCTGTTCGGCAGCCTGCCACCCAGGAGCAGCTGGACGATTTCTGTGAGCTGCTGGCAGAGCACCGCGCCCTGCCCGATGGCTTTATGGATACCATGAATGCTCCTTCGCCCAATATTATGAACAAGATGCAGCGGTGTGTGCTGGGCCTGTATTCCTACGACGAGCACGCCGAGGATCTGACGCTGGAGAATATCCTGAACCAGAGCATCAATCTGATCGCCAGTATGCCCACCATGATGGTGAACGCTTACCAGATGAAGCGCCGCTATTATGACAAGCAGAGCATGTTCTTCCACATGCCCAAGCCCGGCCAGAGCACGGCGGAGCACATCCTGAGCACCTACCGCCCGGACCAGAAATTCACCCACGAGGAAGCCAAGCTGCTGGATATGTGTCTGCTGGTCCACGCCGACCACGGCGGCGGCAACTGCTCCACCTTCACCGCCCGTGTGCTGTCCTCCTCGGGCACCGATACCTACTCGGCCATTGCAGCCGCCATTGGCGCGCTGAAGGGCCCCAAGCACGGCGGTGCCAACCTGATGGTCAACCGTCAGCTGCAGGATATCCTCAAGCATGTGGAGCACCCAGAGGATGACGATGAGGTGCGCGAGTATCTGCGCCGCATCCTGCGCAAGCAGGCGGGCGACGGCTCCGGCCTGATCTACGGTATGGGCCATGCGGTCTATACCATGAGCGACCCCCGTGAGGTCATCCTGAAGGAGCGCGCCAAGCACCTGGCCTACGAGAAGGGCTTTGAGGAAGAGTACAACATGCTGTGCAGCATCGAGCGGCTGGCTCCCGATATCTTTGCCGAGGAGAAGGGCAGCAGCAAGCCGGTGTGCGCCAATGTGGACCTGTTCAGCGGCCTGATCTACAACATGCTGGGCATCTCTGAGGATATCTACACCCCGCTGTTCGCCATTGCCCGTGTGCCGGGTTGTGCGCACACCGGGTGGAGGAAGTCATTTTTGCCAACCGGATCATCCGGCCCGCCTATAAGTATCTGGCGTGCGCCAGAAATATAAACCGATCGAGGAACGCTGATGAACGCTTTATTTGTGCTGATTTTCACCTGTGGTGGTGCCCTTGCCATTGGGCGCGGGCTTGACTTGGCCCTGTGGACGGACTGGAACACCGGCCTGTGTACGGCGGGCTCTGTCTGGCTGCGGTACGGCAGCTGTGTGCGGCGCTTGTCGTTGGCATCATTGCCGCCAGGAAGCTGGCCCGCCAGCCCCTTGTTCTGCGCAGTGCGTGCAGGCCGGTGGGAGTTACATCGGTGCTGGGCGGCGTGTGTGTCGGCCTGGCCGGTGCGGTGCGTCTGGCAGTGGGCATGACCGGCGTTGGCGCGCTGGTGCGTGCCGTGCTGGAGCTGGTGTGCGCTGTCTGGCTGATCCGGCTGGGCCGCAGCTGGACGCATAAGGGAGAATACCGTCTGCCCGGCCGGAGCATGACCGGCGGTGCTTGGCACGGCGGTGTTCTACTGGGGGGTGCTGAGCCGCTTTATGGAGAACAGCTCCAGCTGGCACCGGGTGGAGCCGACTGCCATGGTCTGGCAGATGCTGGCTGCGCTGGTGTTCCTTTCGGCGATGGTCCGCGCCCTTTGGCTGCCGGAAACTTCCAACGGCTGCCAGCTGTGCGAGGCCGGGATCTGTACGTTCCTGCTCTGCTTCTGCTGGGAACTGCCCCGGGTGCTGGTGCTGCTGTTCCACGGCATCACGGCAGCGACCTGCCCGAGGTGCTGTTTGGCTTTGGCATGTGCTGCATCGGCGCGCTGGGCCTGTTCACTGTGGCGCGGGTGGCAGGAAGTGACGGAAGGCCTGCAATACCCCGACACGCCGTTGGTTGAATTGCTGAAAAGATTCCCATAAAAGCTGTGAAAATCGTTCAAAAACAAAAAAGTGTGAAATTACCTTGTTAATTTTTTGGCGGGCACTTGAAGGTTTCCGCAATTTGGTCTATAATAAAGATACCGTGATTATTATCCGATAAAAGGGTAAGAACATTTAGGAGGTACTATTAACATGGCTGTTAGAGTTGCTATCAATGGTTTTGGTCGTATTGGCCGTCTGGCTTTCCGTCAGATGTTTGATGCTGAGGGTTACGAGGTCGTTGCAATCAACGATCTGACCAGCCCCAAGATGCTGGCTCACCTGCTGAAGTACGATACCGCTCAGGGTTCCTTCTGCGGCAAGATCGGCGAAGGCAAGCACACTGTTGAGGCTACCGAGGATTCCATCATCGTCGACGGCAAGGAGATCAAGATCTATGCTGTTAAGGACGCAAAGGATGCTCCTTGGGGCGAACTGAACGTTGATGTCGTTCTGGAGTGCACCGGCTTCTACACCAGCAAGGAGAAGAGCATGGCTCACATCCAGGCTGGCGCAAAGAAGGTCGTTATCTCTGCTCCCGCAGGCAACGACCTGAAGACCATCGTCTTCTCCGTCAACGAGAAGACCCTGACCGCTGAGGATCAGGTCATCTCTGCTGCTTCCTGCACCACCAACTGCCTGGCTCCCATGCTGATACCCTGAACAAGACCTACCCCATCGTTTCCGGCATCATGACCACTGTTCATGCTTACACCGGCGACCAGATGATCCTGGATGGTCCTCAGCGCAAGGGCGACCTGCGCCGTGCTCGTGCTGGCGCACAGAACATCGTTCCCAACAGCACCGGCGCTGCTAAGGCTATCGGCCTGGTCATCCCCGAGCTGAACGGCAAGCTGATCGGCTCTGCTCAGCGTGTGCCCGTTCCCACCGGTTCTACCACCATCTGGTTGCCGTTGTCAAGGGCAAGGATGTCACCAAGGAGTCCATCAATGCTGCTATGAAGCTGCTACCTCTGAGTCCTTCGGTTACAACGAGGATCCGATCGTTTCTTCTGACGTTATCGGCATGCGTTACGGCTCTCTGTTCGACGCTACCCAGACCATGGTCGCTAAGATCGACGACGACACCTATCAGGTTCAGGTCGTGTCCTGGTACGACAACGAGAACTCCTACACCTCTCAGATGGTCCGTACCATTAAGTACTTCGCTGAGAACTGCTGATCTCGTAGCTGCGATAAAAATTAAGTGATTTGTCGACTGGAGTTTGTCTTGCTCAACTACGAACAAGCTTGATCTGGTACGACAACTATTTTAGAGATTTTTGCACCCTTTCTTTTGTGGTTCTTCCATGAGAGAAAAGGGTGTTTTTTATGTGTTTGAAGGATCTCCGCGATGAATTTCTGTACGACTGCGAATGCCGCCATCTTGCCAAAGGCTCCTTGCGCAACTACCGGGCAGCGACACGATTTCTGGTGGACTTTCTGGAGTCGAAGCACATCACTGAACTGGAGGAGGTCAAGCCACATCACATCCGGATCTGATGAAGGAAAAGCAGGACATGGGCAGCACGCACGGTACATCAATAATCTGCTCAAAGTCTGGCGGACTTGGTTCAATTATCTGGTGACCGAGGGCTATCTGGATGAACGGGATAACCCGGCCAAGAAGGTGAAGCCTCTTCGTCAGCCCAAAACCATCATTGATACCTTTACCGTGGATGAGATGAGGCGGATGATCCGGTTCTATGATGGGACAGACTTCCTGTCGGTGAGGAACAAGACCATCATTATGCTGCTGTTCGATACCGGGGATGCGCTGCAATGAGATGATCCTGATGGAGCCGGAAGACATCAAACCGGACTATATTCTGGTCAAGCATGGCAAGGGCAGCAAGGAACGCGTGGTGCCAAAGTCGCCTGCGCTGTCCAAGCAGCTGATGAAGTATCGTACTACGGGATGCCTATTTAAAGGAATACCCCAGTCGCCACAAGAACCTGTTTCTCAGCAAAAACGGGAAGCCTTTGACGGATGAAGCGGTTGCCCGGATGCTGAAACATGTGGCAAAAGAGGTGGGAGTGTCGCCCTCGGTACGCGTCAGTCCACATACCTGCCGCCACACCTTCGCCCAGATGCAGCTGAAAAACGGCCTGGACCTGTACAGCGTCTCCCGCTTGATGGGGCACGTCAATATCATGATTACCCAGCGCTACCTGCTTGGCATCAAGGATAAGGACATAGTGGATCGCGGCACCCAGACCAGCCCCCTGATGAACCTGTGAGGTTACAAAATTGAAATATTGAAGAAATTAAACGAGTGTACGATATAAACAGATGGCTGCAAAATTGAAAAGTTGAGAGGTTGTTGTAAAGCTGAAAGGGATAGGGATAATCAATGCCGAAGAGAATATTCATAAAGAGTTTACAAAATTAAGCGTGACAATTGCTGTGAACAGTGCTATAATATCTCCACCTCCGGGAAGTTTAGTATGAAGATTAGAAGTGAAGATGATGTCATCGGGGGCAATTACGCGGACTCACAGCGGTGAACTGCGTAACATATTTTATCTGTTCGTCGAGGTTCAGGATACTGAGCCTCACCCAGACGGATGGACGTCCCTGCCCAAGGCGAGACGCATGATTAGATAGACTAGTTCCTAAGAGGCTGTATTCTGCCGGTGTACGGTAAGAGTGCGGCTTGGGAGTTCTATCTTTTTGTGCGTCTCTTTTTTTATCTAAAAATTTGAAGTTAGGAGAACAAACAATGGAAAATCAGAAAAAACTGATCGAAAGTCCACTTGGCGGAGAGGCGGCACCGCTCATGATCCGATGGTGACGAGTGCCTCTCTTGACCAGAACGAGGGGACCAAGTGGAGCTGTGCGCAGATGGCGGCGTGTTCCGGAAAATGAGCGAGATCAAGGTCAAGCCCATTGAGTGGGTGATCCCAGGCGTGGTCCCACGGGGTGAACTGACGCTGCTTGGAGGTGACGGCGGTGTTGGAAAAGGACTGTACCTTGCCCAGATGATTGCCTATGTGACAACTGGCGAGACATCTGGCTTCTTCCCTGATCACCCGACGAGCACTGGAACGGTGATTATCTTTAGCGGAGAGGATCAAATGGATGCAGTCTGGAAGCCACGTTTGGAGGCGGCAGGAGCGGACTCTGAAAAGGTCCGGACGTGCTCGACATTCCGACGAGCGCGCCCCACGTGCGGGGGCGGTGACCGAGGCGACTTGGAAGCTGCTCCTGAACGACGGTGCGGGCGACTATCCCGTGAAAGCGGGGCGAAGCACCTTGAAAACTGAACATCGTCAAAAATCTATTTGGACAAGGAGGAATGTAAAAATGGAAAGAAATGACATTTTGAACACAAACCTGCTGCAGTTGCCCATGGAGGCACAGGCGGCTGACGAGGGAGCGGTACAGGATATCGCGCCTAGTGCAGCGCCCGCAGACCTCGCCGGGGAAGCGGTGGAGCTTGAACTGGAAGTTCTGAACCAGAGAGGTGTTGTGCTTCAGCGGTTGAGCGATGTAACGCCCAAAAATCATGAAATGTTGGCATCCGGACGTTTGCAGTGCGGCGAAATCACGCTGCTTTGCGGTGACGGCGGTGTAGGCAAGGGGCAGTTCGTGGCGCAGATCGCGAGATCCCTGACCATGGGCGAGGCTACGGAGGTTTTTCCGCAGGCACCCGAGCGCACGGGCAACGTTGTGATCCTTGCGGGCGAGGACCCCATCGATGCTGTGCTGTGTCCGCGTATGGCTGCTGCTGGTGCTGATCTGGGCAAAGTTGTGGTGATCGATTCTGATGCATACTACGAAAAGAAGGGGAAAATGCCCTATCTCGGCGACCCGGATCTGGTGAACTGGATTATTGCGGCGGATCCGCTGGTGCTGGTTATTGACCCGCTTCAGGCGTTTTTGCCAAGCTCTGCCAATATGAACAACCGCCAACAGATGCGGAAGGTGCTTCAGGATCTGCGCATGCTGGCACAGCAACAGGGGTTTGCAATCCTGTTGGTGACTCATACCAACAAAAATCCATCCGCGTTTGGGCGTAAGCGCCTGAATGGATCGGGTGAGCTTTGGGATACCGCCCGCAGTGTGCTGATCATGGGACATACGAGGGATGGCAGCAAAAGCTATGTCTCCCACGAAAAAAGCAGTTATGGTGTACCGGCGGATACGATCCTTTTTACCACCGAGACGGTAGAGGTCAGGGGGATCAAGACGGTAAGGCTGAAGTTTGACTCGACTTCGGATTGGAAGGATGAGGATTTTTGTCGGGAGAAGCCAGACAATAAAGGACGGAAGTATGCAGAAGTTGAGAGAGAGATCCTGCGTATGTTGAATGCCGCCCCGGGGAACCGTATGGTCAGCAAGGAGCTTCAGCGGCTGGTTCTGGAAAAAACTGGATGCAGTGAAAGCACCTATAACCATGCGCGCAGCGCACTGAGTGGCGACGATCTCATCAAGAACGTCCGGCAAAGTGTACCAGAGGTCGGCGTCTGCGGCGTTACAGCCCTGACAAGGAGCACGGCAGTGGCATAATGGCTGCTGAGGGTGTATAACTACAATTTTGCAATGTTAGCGAAAAGTATCGATGAAAAGCGAAAAAATACACTTTCTGCCTTTGCAATATCGAGCTCTGCTTTGCAAGGTTGAGGCCGCCATAGCAGGGACAAAAAGGAGGAGGTAGCATGCAGTGCAGTAGACCGCTGAAAATCCCATAGTACTGGTGGCTGAAAGATCTGACCTGCTTTGGTACTGTTGGGGGCAGACAGCAAGACCGTTCTAAAAAACACGATTCAATTCAAAGGAGGAAGACTACATGACATATGGAACATAGAGCCCGGGCAGCATCCTGCCAACAAGGGAACTGTACGCGGATTCTGGCAAAATGAACAAAAAATATAATTTGGAGGTGTTGAAATTGCTGAAAATTTGGGGCAATTATTATCTGGATGCGAACCGCGTGTGTTATACGTTGAAAAAGGCGCATACGAAGGCCGATGGCGGGGTGGAGTACAATATTTGTACCTATCATACAAGGCTGGAGGAGGCGCTGGCAGAAGCTGTAAGGCGCACGATCCGGGAGGGAGTCGCCAGCGGGGAGCTGAAGGAATGGGAGCAGGTGCGCGCTGAACTCCAACGGCTGGAGAGCGAGGCGCGGGGGCTGTTGCAGTCCATCTGCCCGGCGGACAAGGCTTTGGCCTTAACTCTGAAGAGCAACAAATGTGCATAATGAAAGAAAAACAGATATGATCGAACTTTACTTCAATGATGCGAATCTCCTGCCGAGAACCGTGAAGAGGAGCAGTATGCAGAGGCGACACTCAACAACATTTTGGCTGGAAAAACGGCTGACACGGAGATGTGCATCCTGCCCTGCTTTTACGATGCTCCGCTGCACAAGGGGCTGCTGTACCATCTGAACGACGGCACAACGCTGCGGATCAGACCTGTCCTGAATGAGGCGGGAGAGCCGGAGCTGCTCATCAGATGCGTTACGGAGAAGAGCGTCGAGGAGATGTACCAGAGGGTTGCGAATTACGACTAAGGCGAGCACCGAACCGACAATGAACCTGTTTTCAAGAATAAATTTTAATGAAAAGGAGCTATTATTATGGTTGAAAATAATGTAAAAGAGAATCTGCTTGACGATGAAGAGGAAATCTATGTGAACCTGAATGATCTGGTGAACCTCAGAGAGTCGGCGGAACTCAAGGAAGCCGCAGATGCATTTGAACGCTACTTGGAGGACTATGCGCTGGCAACAGGAATGCCGCAGAGCGTCTTGTCGGATATCTGCCATCTGTCTGTACAGGCAGCACACAGGGGAATGGAATTCTGCTTTATGAAAGGGTTCGAGCTGGGCGCTCGTGTAATGCGAAGCGCACTGGAAGAGGAGATGATGGAGGGGTGAAGCAGTGAGCAGAAGACAAGCAGCGGCATCATGGCACTACAGAACAAGCAAGAAGTTTGATAACACTAACTTTGATAGCCTTTTAATCAACCAAACAGGAGGAACAAGACTATGACTGATATTTACATGAACGGTGCCGAGGTCCATGCCGAAACACCTGAAGAAGAGCGGGAAGCATCGCTGATTCTGAACGCAGCACTGTCCGGGAAAACGACTCCGGCGGACGGATGCATCTGTCCGGCTCAAAGGGATTCCACGGTCGGTAAAGGCTTTTCGATGCGTTTTTGCGATGGTACGGATATGACCGTTACCCCTACCTTAGATGTAGAAGCAACCCCGAAATGGAGATCTGCTGCAACATGGGGGATGTCGTTGAGGAGACAGCAGAAGAGCCGACCTACTATTATGAAGTGACGCTTGAACCAAAGCCTGTGCTGCGAAGCTATATGCTGCCGCGTATGATCTTTGCAATGAACTGACCGACAGTGAGCTTGAGCAGATGGGGCATGACCGGAAAACGGGGCGCATTCGTCTGTTGCATGCGCTGGAAACGGTGGATGCACTGGCCGATTACAGCGAAGAGGCGGCGACGGAAGAGTTCGGAAATTATATGGATGCGAATTTTCCCAATGTGACGTTCAAGCCGGAGTTTGTGAATGCCCGGGCGGCACGATGGTGTGGAATGTAAAGGATAAGGAGGAAACTTATGATGGATAACAAGACCTGTAGCGTGGACATTTTGAGCGTATCGCTGGGGGATGAAGGCTATTTGATCATCCCTCGTGAGACGCGTGAGCTGTGTGAGCCGCTGGTAAAGGCCGCAGATGCGCTGGAGAGGGCGCTGGGGGACCTTCCGGTTGATGAGGCGGACAAGAACAGGATCGCACGGTTGTCGGCAGAGCTGATGGCCCAAGCAGAACAATACGCTGTAGAGCTGGGGATCCAGGCATACTTGGAGTTTACCAAAACGCTGAGCCCTGAGATGAATGCTGAACTTGAAGGGCACAAGGACAATGAGGTGCCAGAGACATGATTCGAGGCACAGAAGGTCAACAACGCCCCGGGAGGTGCTGCATAATATGCGGAACCTAAAGGTTGCTCCGTACCCCGCCGGGAAAGAGCTAAAAAATACGATTATAGATATGAAAAAGGAGATCAAAATGAGCTTTTTAAAGGATGTATTTCAGACCGCTGACGAAATCAAGCAGAACGAAGAAAAGTTCAAAAGTGCTGTGGAGGCAAGCTTTCATCAGCTGGATACGCTTGTTCGACCGTATCTGAGCGAAGCGCAGAACGAGACCCTATCTGAAATTCTGGAAGGGCTGGTCGCGTCCGTTGCCGAGCATTCGTTCCAAATCGGCTACAGCAGCGCCATGCAGACGTTTGCAGAAGCGGCGGCAGCACTTGAGGCAGGGTCCCATGTGCAGCAGTAAAACAAAAACCGCCTTACCTGCGCCAACAGGTAAAGCGGCCATAGAGACGGGAATAGTGTGTGTTGATCTTTCCCGCCCCTATAATAGCACAGAACAAAGTGTTTGACCAGAGATTTTTCTGGGTAGACGCTAACAAACCGGCGCATGGTCTGGCAGGATGGCTGGGCTGTGCGCCTTATATTATTATAGAGGATATCAATATGAGTGATGAAAAGACACGTTGGCCATTCGGTGGTTCTTTCCTGAAGCTGTCCGATGAACAGAACGGAACCCACGAATATGAGGAATATCTACGCAACTGCAAGGAGAACCCGTTGACCGAGAAAGAGCAGCAGGAATGGACAGAAAGCGCCCGTGCAGCGATTGCAGAGATGGAACAGATGAGCGCAGAGGCAGAGACCACCAGACAGGCAGCCAAGCCGGGCGCAGAGGCGGAGGGGATATCCGGTCCACAGATGCCAGAACCCGCCGAGCTGCAGAAAGGGTGCTGTACCGGACAGGAGCAGTGGAAGCGCCGGAGATGGAAGTGACGGTGGCGAAGGAGATGTCTATTCCACAGGGAGAGGGCGTTTTTGGTGCTCCCGGCGGAAACAACAGTGATCCCGGAGGTGGCCAGCGAGCCGAAGCGGATACGCATCACGGAGCTGGTGAAGGAGAACTTTAAAAATTGGCGGGACGGTACCAGAATCGTCTTTGATGCAGGCGTGAACTCAGGTAAAACCTATTTTATCTTGAATATTCTACTGCCATGGGCATATCAAAAGCACTGGAAAATTCTGTATCTTTGCAATCGTGTCCCCCTGCGAAATGAGATTCAGCGGGAGGTGGAGCGGCTTGGAGGGACGGAAGAGAAGGTTGGGCATTGGAATCATGACCTTCGGCAGATCGTTTACGAAAGCAGAGTCGAGAATAAATATAAAGATACGATCCGGGTAGAGACCTATCAGTGGATGGAGGCGTTCTGCAAAGCCAACCCGGAAGGCGCAATGGACTACCTTAAAAGCTTTCGCTATATCGTGGCGGACGAATACCACTATCTGTTAACGGATGCAACGATCAATAAATACATCGACTTCTCCTATGTAACGCTGAACGAACTGACAAAGTACCGCCCAGTGATCTTTATGAGCGCAACGGCACATCCGTTCTTTCATCGTTGGCGGTATGAAACAAATGAGGTCTTGCCAGAGAACTACTATCATATTCCATCGGACTACAGCTATGTGGAACGCACGGTCTTTTACTGGACAGATGCGGAGGAGATCAGAATAATCCGTCAGGAAGCAAGGCGGGGAAAAGTTCTGATATTTGTCGACCAGATCGCTCACATGAATAAACTGGTGAGAGAATTGGAGGATGAATTCGCTGGTGAAATCGCCACGGCCTGCTCGCCCTATCGACCGGAAGCAAAGGACTGTGATGGGCTGGAAGAGGTTTTGCAGGACGAAAAACTGTGCAAGCGGATTACAATTGTGACGACCGTATTTTACAATGGTGTCAACATCAAAGACCCGGAATTGACCTGTATCATCAGCAGACTATGGGACCCGATCGTGAACGCGCAGATCTTAGGACGAAAGCGCCCGGTAAGCAAACAGGACACCTGCGCAGTGTACTTTAAAGCTACAGCCACGACCGGATCAAACAGGAACGAGAACGTATCAGAAAAAGACAGTTGGAGCCAGCAAAGAAATGGAA
>ENA-OQCP01000117-OQCP01000117.1-human-gut-metagenome-genome-assembly--contig:-NODE-117-length-31202-cov-4.436911_pt1 | contig 31202 bp, 31 predicted proteins | sample MGYA00242760_ERZ504583 | MGnify/ENA primary metagenome ERZ504583 (study PRJEB26092, sample SAMD00036308) | human gut metagenome | host: Homo sapiens | study: EMG produced TPA metagenomics assembly of...
CTGCAGCAGTTTCTCCATGAATTGTCCCAATGAAGCTGATTCTGTTACTCTTGCGAAGAATTTTCTTTGTTGTTAAAGAATGTGCATCATAATCTATACTTGTTTGCATATATATCTGTTTATTTTTTGATAAAATCGTCTTTCTGAGAGGCGGATTTCCCGTACTCTTTCTAACTGCTCCTTAAAATAATCTTTTGTTAAAACAGTTCCAAAATTTTTTAATCTCTCATCATCCATAGCAAATCCTTTAACTGCAAATTCCTCAATTATATGATTTGCCCACTTTCTGAACTGGATAGCTCTCGGAGAATCCACTTTATTTCCTACCGCAATGATTGCACTCAGATTATAATGATTGGTATTATATGTTTTTCCATCAGCGGCAGTTATTCGAAATTTTCGAATAACTGAATTCTCATCTACTTCTTTATCCATAAATATTTTTTTCAGATGATAATTAATCGTATTTGTCTCTACATTATATAATACCCCCATCATTTTCTGTGTAAGCCATACATTTTCATCAGAATATATAGCATTAACATCTCCTTCTCCAGTTGCAGTTATAAATGTAAGATACTCTGCTGCTGAAGAACGAACAATGCTAATTTCACGCTTGTTGTCTTTCATCTTGTCACCTCAATTTTTAATCGACTAAACTGCTTTATGAAGATTCATATATCTGTCTCTCGCATCCGGTATGCTTCTTTCATCCATACCCTTTAGTACAAATGTCAGCTTATACGGATCAGCTATGCCATCCTCTTCCATATCACCAACAACTACTTTCTCCACAATGCTTTCAAATACTACTCTGTCAAATTCATCAAGTACATCAGCCACTTTAAGCTTCTGCCTGATGAGTTTCATCTTATCTGCAATATTCTTCTGTGATAATGCGCAATCGGAAAATAAATGCTTTTCTTCTTCACATTTATCCAGCTTATTGCCAATCTCACTGTATTTATCGTCATAGGCTTCTTTAGAAATTTTATCATCCAGATAGATATCAGTCAATTTCTTTCTTTTCAAGAGAGGAAATCTCTTTCTCAATACGCTTCAATTTTTCTGTACTGTCGTCTTTGGATAATGTTTCTTCCACTGATGACAACACAGATTCAAGTACATCATCAAAATTCTCTGCAAGTAGCTTAAACATCTCAAGAAAGAAGGACGTTTTTGACGTCTGCTCTTGACATGCCCGAGATCATGTCGTATATATATAGCAAGAGCTGGAAGCGCTAAATTGGAGCTTCCAGCTCAATCATTATCATAGAAGATTATTATTTACAGACTTTTCTTCATAGTCTCCACTGATCAGGTATACGCATTTTTATGTACTGTATATTATTTATTTTTCTCTTTATATTTGTACTTTTTATAAGTATGAGCTATACCTTTCTTTGTATGTTTATTATATTTGTTCTTTCCCATTTTCTCCGGTTCTGGTTCAGATAACGAAAACGATATTTCATATTCATCTATTATTTTATCTATCTTGTTTTTAATAACATCTGAATCAAATTCTATTCTCCCTTCAAAAATTGTAATCGGTCTATCAAAAACTTTTTCCGTCTTCTCTACATACTCAACCAGAATATTAGGATAGAAGCATATAAATTGCTCGCTTATTCTATCGTTTTCTGATACAGACACTTCTTTTTTCTTTTATTTTATTCTCCAAAATTTTGTTCAAGAATTTTATTTACATTATATTCTTTTGGATCATATAACAACCAGATTCTTTTCTTAGATATTGCATTTAATGCAGAAACAATCTCTGGATTTAGTAATTTTTTCAATCTTTCACAAGAAATAACTATTCCTTGATAATCAAATTCTTGATTACATGAAAATATAGCTTCTAATTCTTTCTCATCAATTAATGCTCGGGTATGTATATATTGGTCTACTAATTCATCTGAAATAATTTCACTTCCATTTAATTTTTCAATTAAACTCTTTGTATATTGCCTATCTTCCTGAGTGACAAGCCCTTTATCATAGTGATTTTTCGAAATCCCAATCTCTTTCAAAAAAGTTTTCCATCCCTGAATATACCACGTCTCGTACTTGATGATAAAAGCTATTCTGGTATCTTTCTCCAATGTCACCTTTAATAATAAACTCATAATCTTCTGAATCATCATTTTTATAAATAAAAAGTTCATCTTTCACATAATACAGTTTCTCATAAGCAATATCTAATATCTTATACAACTCTCTCTGTAAAATTTTCGTGTTAAAAATATTTGATTCGATCTGATTTCGCTGATATATCTCATTTATAATTGCATAATTGCTTTCTAAATAATCTTTTGTAATTGTTTGTTCTTCACTTAAACAAAGATCCCTCTTTGAAGGCTTTGCAAATGCATTTTTTCCACTTTTCTTCAATATTACCCGTAATCATATTTACAGAAAGTTCATTTATATTTCTTTTACGAATAGTAACCTGTTTTCTATCCGCTAAAGCTTTTCGCCCCCTAGGTGTCATAATCAATTTATTCTGTGAAGTGATAATATACTTCTGTTCAATCATATCTACTATGGCTTCTTTTAATAATTTAAACTCCACCCCCATAATTGCAGATATCTCATATACATCAGCCACTTCGATATCAATTAATTTTAATATTGTTTCAAAAAACAAATTTATTTCTGTTACTTCCTTTGTTAAACAGGTAATACCTATTTCACAATACGGAATAAATATACTCTGTCTTTTAATTAAATGAAAATTTTTTAACTCCCGAGGAAGTTTTCTCGATACTGCTGCTACTAATTGTTTCATTTCTTTTCTCCTACTTTTCTATAATGCGACACCCTTCAGATTCTGTAATATATTTGATGATTTCAGGAAATTTATTTCCTCTGATTTTATAATTATCAAGAAATTTCATATCTCCAACAATAATCAACAAGCATCTTGCTCTAGAAAATGCAACATTAATTCTAGCTTCTGATTTCAAAAAGCCAATACCGTATTTGTTTCCACTACTTCTAACAGTAGAATACAGAATAATATCTTTTTGGCTACCTTGAAATGCATCTACAGTATCTACGTCAACCTCAATATGCTTAAAGGAATGTTGTTTTACCATTGTTTGCAAAATGTACTTTTGCGATCCATATCCTGTAATTACTGCAACCTTAGTCCTTTTGACAAGTTTAGAATCTAATTCCAATAGTTTTCGTTCAATAATATTTCGCTCAAGATAATTTTGATATGATTTTTTTCCATTATTATCAAATTCCTTTTCATACCGCTCTTTTGTCGAATACTTTGATGTACTAATCCACTCAATGCAATTCCCTCATATCCTTCTATACACAATTCTCTATCCTGCGCCTCTACTCCATTTTGGATCTCATCATTATAAAACACATGACTAATCAACGTACCAATAGTTGGGTGCATTCTATATTGTATAGTAAGACGATGTTTATTATCCTCTGGAAACATATTATACATTCTTTCAAAAATACCTTGCGCCAACCCCTCCTCATCAAGTTTTTCCTTATTATTTCTAATTATTTCAGTATCTAAAACAGGTGGTAGTTGTTGATGATCACCTACCAATATAATTTTATGTGCCTTATTTAACGAAACTGCTAATTCAGGAAACGTTGCCTTAGCTGCTTCATCTACAATAACATAGTCAAATTCAACATCACGTATAATCCTGTTTGACACAAATCCTGTACATGTACCAGCAATAATTACCGTACTTTTAATGATATAAAGTTCTACTTCATCACACTTTTTTTAATTGTTCTGTCCATTCTCTCTGAATCTCCAGTATTTTTCTTGTCCTTTCTGACTTTACCCCTTTTGTTTTTTTTATAAAATTTTCAACAAACAATTTATCTTCTACTGAAAAATCCATGTTTTCCACTTTTGAATTTTCCAATTTCAAAAAATAATTGTCAAACTCCTCTTCTGGAATTCCAATTTCCTCAAGTGCATTTTTAGTATAATCATTACATATTCTTCTAACATTTTGATACCATTTTTCCTTCACATCATTAATAGAATACTCTTCTCTTATTTCCTCATTTAATTTTTCATCTCTTCCAATACGAAGCAAATCAGGTCTTTCGTCACTTTCCCTAATTAAATCTTCTAACATTTTATCTACTGCTGGATGCGATTGAGAAACTAGTAACACCTTCTTAGGTTCAACATCTGGATTCTTTTTGTTTGCTTTCAGTATTTGTAAAATAATTTCGATAATAACATTCGTTTTTCCTGTTCCTGGAGGCCCTTGAATAATTGCTATAGAATCTGCATCTAATGCTTTTTTTATCGCAGTCCTTTGTGGAAAATCTAATTTCTCATTAAACATATGGATCGGTTTCGAAATAACATTTACAGACGGGGGCTCCACACCTGAAATTATTCTCTTCAAATTAAAAGAGCACTGATAATCTTCTTTTTCCAGAACATTTAAAGCATCTAACTGTCTTTCAACATTAATTTTATCTTTCCTATAATCTAAACAAATAAAACCGCTTGCTGGCAATCCTATTGTTCCTTGCTTATTTATTTCTAAAACTACATGATTTTTCTCATAAATATCATTTTCATAAGTACCTACTGTCACAGGCTTTATTTTATCTTTCTTTTTTCCGACTTTTTTTTCATAAACAAATACTTGTTCTTTATTCAAACGTTCTTCATCTATAAAAGTGCCCTTTTTAAGCTTAAATCTTAAAAGATTATTCTTTACTTCATAAGAATCATATGGTAATCTTACAACATTTTTCTCGATATCTTCTCTTATTAATTCTAATAAATCTCTCCATACTCCATACTTTTCCTTATATTCACAATCAACATTATTTTTTGACATATAATTTTCGTAATAATCATAGATAATGTTTTTTATTTCGAAACTATCGTTTTTCAATTCTCTATGTGCAATTCTTTTATCTACAAATCTTATTTCACCCTCAATTTTAGCAAATCTTTTCTTAAGTCTATCACGATCAATTGGAGGAATCTTTCTAAATTTTACAACGTCAAACACGCTTTGCTCATCATCAAACACACATTCTGCCTGAAAATTAAATCCTAAGAAGATGTAAATCATCGTTTCTTCATTCTCATTTGATTCTTCTTTTCTACAAAATGCATACAAATCTAAAAAGTTCTCTGGCATATACGTTTCGGTTGCCATTTTAATGTTTATTGACTGTGGTAATAATTTAAGGTTTCTCAATTCCTTTATTCGTTCGTATGCCGCTGTCAAAATAATTGTTTTATCCAAATTCAAAAAGCGTGTAAATAGTTTTGAAAAATCAGCTCTCAATTCAAAAACATTTTCATATCTGTCATCAGGATTTTCCGCAACTAATTTTTTTAATATCGGCTTTAATGAAATATCCATTCCACTAGTTCTATTCAATACATCCTGAAACTGTACTGCTAATGGAGGTTGCTGACCAGTAAAAAGGAAATAAATTACCGCACCAAGCGAATATAAATCACTTTTTTTCAGTTGCATTTTCACTATGTTGATGAACTTCAGGAGCTGAGTAGGCATTAGTCCCTAGTTTATATACTGTTGCTGAATTGATCATATCATTGATTTTACATATGCCAAAATCAATTAACTTGACCTGTTTATCGTCGGTAAGCATGATATTATTAGGATTAATATCTCGATGGATAATCCCATTTGAATGTGATATTTCAATGGCATCTAATAATTGTTTTATTATTGAAAATCGCTCTTTTGCAGAAAAATTTTCAATAGATGATTTTCCTAATTCTATTCCGTTTATATATTCTAAATAAATTACTCCAACCTTTTCCTTTGTTGTTGATATAACTAAATAATCATCTCCCAATATATTAACAATATTCGAACATTTATTCAGTTTATACAAAGCACGCATTTCCCTTGTGAATACAGCTTGATACAAAGGCTGTTCGATTCCATATATTATTTTCCTAACAATTAAATCCCCTGTGCTTTTATTTTTCAATACATCCACTACAGAATTTGTATCCGCTCGATTCTTTAATCTCTTATATGCTTCCCAATCTCTAAATGTACTCATCGTTACTCTCCTTAAAAGAAAAATTATGAACATATTATATCACTTTCACTTATAATATCATATATTATAAAAGCTGAACAAGTCAGATTAGTCTCTGCACCTGTTCAGCTCTTTGTTTACCTGTAAATCAATTCTTTTAACACAATCTCTTCTGCAGCATTCTGGATATTATTTACCGCTCTGACCCATTCCATCTGATCACGAGCTTTCGATTCTTCCGTAATGCCCTGCCGCTCCATCATCTGACGCACCAGCATATCCATTCTCTCCTGTGCTTCATCGTCCACAAGATTCAGATGTTCCACCAGTCTGTCTTCCAACATATACAGTGAATACATTGCCGGACGATGCTCTTTCAGATACGGTTTCCGCATCATTCCATATTTCCCATAATGCGGTTCTTCATCTGTACTGATAAGATTCGGATAGTAAGTTCCATCTGCGCCAAGTGTATAGGTTCCACCCATTTTTTCAAATGTGCTTTTCATGTGTTATTCCTCCTTGAAATCAGCGATATCCTTAGATCATCGCATAATATTTCAGGGCAGCCTTGATAGCTTCTTCCTTCTCTTTCGGGCATTGTGGAGCTCTTGCATTTTCTGATTTCGGAAGATTATAGTTTTCTCCCACTTCAATTCCACATTTGCGTTTTACCTGAGAAATATATAAATTTGAAACCTTCAAGCCAAATTCTTTCAACACATAGTCTTTGATTTCCTAATAGGTTGCCTTCAACTCGGCACTGGTGGCATCCAACTCGTCCAGGTCTAAGTCGATCTCTATCGTGTCATCTGGTTTTTGTTTGGACAAAAGAACAACCGTCTCGACGTGATAAGTATTCGGAAACATATCCACGCAGCATATCTTCTCCACTCTATACCTCTGTCCATAAATATCTGCAAATCCCTTGCCAGGCTTGTAGGTTTACATGAAATATAAACCATATTCTCAACACCATACTCTATGATTTTCCCGATAGCCTTCGGATGGATACCGTCTCGTGGTGGATCAAGAATTATATAATCCGGTTTTTCCTCTATCTCATCAAGCACCTTGAGGACATCACCTGCGATAAATTTACAGTTATCAAGACCATTAAGAGCTGCATTTTCCTTTGCTGCGCAAACTGCCTCCTCAACTATTTCGACACCTACTACTTCCTTACACACCGGTGCCATAAGCTGCGCGATGGTGCCGGTTCCGCTGTAGAGGTCGTAGACTGTTTTACCGTTTAGCGAATCCTTGTCATCTCCCAGGATAAACTCTCTCGCTGTCTCATAGAGCACCTCCGCTCCGAGTGAGTTGGTCTGGAAAAATGAGAATGGTGTGATTTTGAATTTCAGACCTAAGAGCTCCTCGTAGAAATATGAATCTCCGTAGAGCACCTCTGTGCCCTCGTTTTGACCACATCTGCCACGCTGTCATTTTTTGTGTGTAAAACGCCCTTAAATATGCCGTCATAGTGCCTGGTCAAAAGTGCATATCTAAAACCTGCGAGCAACTCCTCCTCGTTGAAGCCCTCTGTCTGTGTGGTGGTGACAAGGTCGACTATGATTTCACCGGTTTTTGTTGCCTTTCTGACAAGTAGATGCCGCAGATAGCCTTTGTGTGTTGCTCTGTGGAAATATGGGATATTGTTTTTTGAAAAATAATCAAGTGTTGCCTTTAATATTGTCCTGAAATCCTCATCCACTATCTGACAGTCTGATACTGTCACAAGGTCATAAAAGCTTCCTCTTTTGTGCATGCCAAGCGCAAGAGGGCCATCCTTGTACTCATCACCGAAGGAAAATTCCATCTTGTTTCTGTATTCGCTCTTTTTCGGACTTCCATGTATCCCTATAAACTCATATCCTGACTCTTCCTCAGTGCCGATGGCATCCGAAATGAGCTTTTTCACCTGGGTAAGCTTCATATCAAGCTGCTTTTCGTAAGGCACTGTCTGATATGTACAGCCCCCGCACATTCCAAAGTGAGGGCATGGCTCTTCTGTCTCCAGAGGTGATTTCTCAATTACCTCCATGAGTCTGCCCTCTGCCCTTTGATGCTTTACTTTATTTACAACAAATTCCACCTTCTGTCCCGGAATTGTATTTTTCACAATTACTCTGTCGCCGTCATCTGTAACGGCTATTCCCTTGTTTGGGAAGTCTACTCTTTCTACGGTTCCTGTTCCTCTAAATCCTTTTTTCATGTAATTCTTATCTCTCTTTATACTTTATTATTCCTTTGTATGCCTGACTGCAAATGCCTTGCTTCACACATAAAGAAAAATGAGGACTACATATGTAGCCCCCATTATCTAAAAACGATTATTTCTCTTCTTTAGTCTTTGGTGCCTCTTTTTCATCTTCAGCATCATCATCGTCTTCATCCTCGAAGAAATCATCATCGAATTCATCATCATACTCATCATCGAAATCATCTAAATAATCCGGTGTGAAAAATCTGTAGATACCATATGCCGCTGCTGCAACAGCAACTAATACACCAATGATGGCAAATATGATAACAGCCTTGGAAGGCTTCTTGTCTTCCTCTTCTTTTTTGAGAAGGTCATTAAGCTTTGCCATGCTGAGCTTCTCTGTAAGCTTGTTGTCCTTTAATAATTCTTCAACTTTACTCATAATTCAATCCGCTCCTTTTCCAAAAGTAATTGTCAAATGCTATTTGTTAAATCCATTATAGCATATTATATCCAATTTTCCTATAAAAATTACAATAATTTTAGTCAATTTTTTTCAATTTGGCAAATGAAGCAAACATCTTTTTGGTACCGGCCTTGTCAAAGTCCACAGTGACCTCATAATCCTGCCGCCTTCTACAATTGCCATGACCTCTCCCGCGCCAAACTTGATGTGCGATACTCTGTCTCCTACCTTATATGAAAGGCCTCCGGTGGTATTGACACTGGCAAAAGACTTCTGGTTGCTCACAGGTGTATAGACAGGTGTCCTTGTACGCTGAGTATTAAAGGTAGTCGCATACTCTGTGCCGTATGTAGGTGTCTTTTTGAAGGCCTCCTTAGCCTTTCTGTAGGTGCTCTGTGAATTTCTTTCAATGTCATCATCACGGCGCTTTGGCTCATAGACCTCACCTGACATAAGCTCACGCGGAATCTCTTTCACAAATCGCGATACCTTGTTGAACTGTGTCTCTCCACGCACCATGCGCATACGCGCCGATGTAATAGTCAGATGCTCCTTGGCTCTCGTGATGCCAACATAAGCAAGACGCCTTTCCTCCTCTATCTCGCTTGTCGCATCATCACTCGTGATTGACATATAGCTTGGGAAAAGACCATCCTCCATACCCGCCAGATACACATTCGGAAACTCAAGTCCCTTAGCACTGTGCAGAGTCATAAGAACCACATAGTCGCTGTTTTCGTCAAGACCGTCTATATCGGCTACAAGTGCCACTTCCTCCAAAAAGCCACTGAGAGTAGGATTCTCCTCCCCCTGCTCGTAATCAACAGCCTTGTTTATAAGCTCATCAATATTCTCAATACGCTGCTCTGCTTCATCCGTGCCCTCAGCCTTCAGCTCATCTACATAGCCGGTCTCATCGATTATTGCCTGTATGAGCTGCGAAACCGAATCCATCTCAGCTCTCGCACGAAGTGACTGTATAAACATCACAAAAGGCTTTATCTTGCCTGCTGACCTCGCCATGCCAGACACCTCATCGACATAGCGCAGTGCCGTATAGAAATCTATCCCCTTCTCAAGAGCATAATCTGTCACCTTATTGATGCTCGTAGCTCCGATGCCGCGCTTTGGCACATTTATTATTCGCTTTACCGCAAGGTCATCATGGCCATTGTCAATAGTCTTTAAATATGCAAGAATATCCTTTATCTCTTTTCTGGCATAGAAATTCACGCCGCCGACAATCTTGTATGGGATGTTGGCAGCAATAAATTTCTCCTCGAAAAGACGCGACTGTGCGTTGGTTCGGTAAAGCACAGCACAGTCCTTATAGCGCGCCTCACCCTTTCTCACGAGTCTCGCTATCGAACGCGCCACATAATCCGCTTCCTCAAAGCCACTCTCAAGCTGTTCAAAGGTAATCCTGTCTCCGGCTCCGTTGTCAGTCCAAAGGCGCTTGTCCTTTCTACCCACGTTGTTGGAAATGACGCTGTTGGCGGCATCTAGGATATTCTGGGTAGACCTGTAATTCTGCTCAAGCTTTATGACCTTTGCATCATCAAAATGCTTCTCAAAGTTTAAGATATTGTAGATATTGGCACCTCTGAACTTGTAAATTGACTGATCATCATCACCCACCACACACAGATTCTTATACTTCATGCAAGAAGCCTGATAAGCTCAAACTGCACGGTGTTTGTGTCCTGATACTCATCCACCATGATATATCTGAAGCGCTCCTGATAGTAATCCAGCACCTCTTTATCCAGCTTAAAAAGCTCTACTGTCTTCACAAGCAAATCATCAAAATCGAGTGCGTTATTCTGCTTTAGGGCATTCTGATACTCCTTGTATACAAGTGCCTGCTTACGCTTCACGAAGTCACCTGTGAAGCGGTTTTCAAACTCTATCGGATCAATCATCTCATCCTTTGCAGATGAAATGACATTTAAAAACATCTTTTCCTTATACATCTTGGTATCTATCTCAAGACGCTTGCAGATGTCCTTCATCAGAGCCTTCTGGTCGTCAGCATCATATATAGTAAAATTCGTGTCATATCCCAGCCTGTCAATATACCTGCGCAGTATACGCACACATGTCGAATGGAATGTAGAAACCCATATGCTTTCCGAACCATAGCCCACCATATCATCAATTCGCTCACGCATCTCTCCCGCAGCCTTGTTTGTAAAGGTGATTGCCATGATATTGTAAGGATTGACGCCACACTCATCTATCAGGTAGGCAGTCCTGTATGTAAGAACCCTGGTCTTGCCACTGCCTGCCCCCGCTAAAATAAGAAGCGGTCCCTCTGTGGTCAAAACGGCCTCCCTCTGCTGTTCATTCAACATATCTAAGTTCATCTGTTTTCCTCTCAATTCTCCAGTCTTTTACAGGCACATATACCATAAATACAAAAATAATTTATCTACAGCATACCACAAACATATGTTTTGTACAACCCAATATGAGAAAAATCAAAAAAAACTTGTCATATAGTTTTCAATACTATATAATAAAAGCCTGAGGTGATGATATGGAGAATGACGTTAAAGAATTTTTATCAGAATTATTAAAACAGCTTAAATCAATAGATTACATAAAGCCGGAGGATATACCAAATATTGATCTGTACATGGATCAGGTCACAACCTTCATGGACGAGCAGCTCGCTGCATCAAAGCGCTATGAAAGCGACAAAATCCTTACCAAGACAATGATAAACAACTATGCCAAAAACAATCTGCTCCCTTCTCCGGACAAGAAAAAGTATTCTAAGGAGCATGTGCTCACACTGCTTTTTATATATTATTTCAAAAATATATTGAGCATCAACGATATCCGCTCGATTCTTAATCCGCTTACCGAGAAGTATTTCGGCAATGATGACGGATTTACGATGCAGGATGTCTATACTGAGGTTTTCAGCTTAGAGGCGGAGGAATCGCAGAAGCTCCTAAAGGATCTCGGCAAGAAATACAAGATTGCAGGTGAGACATTTGAGGATTTTCCTGATGAGGATCAGAAATTTCTTCACACATTCAGCTTTATCTGCATGCTGAGCTTTGATGTCTACATCAAAAAAATGCTGATTGAGCGCATGATTGACAACCTAAATGAAGAAAAAGAGGCTTCTTCCCATGAAAATACACATTCAGGAAAGGAAAGTAAAAAAACAGGCTCAAATTAATGAGCCTGTTTTTTCCCCCTATGATAAACTAATCCTCTTTGTCAGAGCCATCCTCCATGCGCGAAAAAACCATATCATATCCATCGTTGCCGTAGTTTAATGATCTGTTCACTCGGCTGATTGTGGCTGTGGAAGCCCGGTCTTTTCTGCTATATCAAGATATGTCTTCTGCTCTCTAAGCATCTTTGCCACTTCAAATCTCTGTGATAGAGAAAAAAGCTCATTTACAGTACAAACATCCTCAAAAAATGTATAACACTCTGCTCTATCCTTGAGACACAAAATAGCATCAAACAAATGGTCTACTGCTTCTGTTTTAAGATTCTTGCTCATCGTGTTCTCCTTTTTCATGCGATTTTATTTATTTTTAATTTTAACATATTAAAGTTTTAAAGTAAACAGCTTTCTTGCAATTAAATTCCGATATGTTATACTAGTGTTACTATCGCCTAATAAATCAGAATGGAGTAAATTGAAAATGAAAAAGTAGGATATTTCTTTTACACATTTGTCCCACTGCTTGCAGTTGAGGCAATTCAGACTATCGCCTTATTCTTTATGATTGGCATGGGAGTGTTTGGACAGGGTTTTGTCGGAAAGCTTGCTTTTCCGTCTGCAAACGTATCTGACCGCCTTGAAAAGACATTTACCTCTGTGAATTTTAACATGATGATTATGGTCATCTATGCACTCATTACCATTGCGATTTTTGGCATGTGGTACTATGCCAGATACGAAGGTAATTTTCTTCCATCCCCTAAGAAAACCTTCAATCCCATGATGCTAGTGGCAATCGTCATACTCGTGCCGGGTACACAGTTTGCTGCCAATTTCATCGCTAACTTAACCGGCTACATCCGTCCCGACTGGCTGCAGCAGTACAATGAGCTTTTTGAGACATCCGGCATCACAGATACCACCTTTGTGACAGTACTTTATTCTGTAATACTGGCGCCAATCTGTGAGGAGCTTATATTCCGCGGTGTAACCATGCGCTGTGCCAGAAAGCTTTGCCATTTGCTCTTGCCAATCTGATGCAGGCTGCACTTTTCGGACTGTTCCATCTCAACTGGATTCAGGCATATATGCCTTTGCACTTGGCATAGTGCTCGGATATGTGTGCGAATGCGGTGGCTCTATTTACTACTCTATGTGGCTTCATCTGCTTTTCAACCTTTGGGGCACACTCTCAGGATTTTTCCCGGATCCCGGTAATAGTGTAGTGATCTGTGTGATTGTGATTGCTGTTACAATTGTTTCACTGGTGGTCGGATTTGTACTGTTTAACAAAGGACGAAGAAAGCTCCCCATAAATTCTACAGGAATATAGTCACACCTGCCAGACTTACTATCATCATAATCATGCCTGCAAGCAGTACTCCAAGCATGACAGCGGCAACTGTTGACTTGAAATCCATATCAAGGATACTTGCCGCAAGTGTTCCTGTCCATGCACCTGTTCCCGGAAGTGGGATACCTACGAAAAGTAAAAGTGCAACAAACATACCTCTTCCGGCCTTTGCCTGAAGCTTCTTGCCGCCCTTCTCTCCTTTTTCAAGGCAGAAGCTGAAGAACCTTCCAATAATTGGTTTGTCTGCTCCCCAGATGAGAACCTTTCTTGCAAAAAGATAAATAATTGGTACCGGAAGCATATTTGCAATGATACAAACGATAAATGATGGCACTATCGGCAGCCCCATCACCTGTGAAACCGGAACTGCTCCTCTGAGTTCAATAAGTGGTATCATTGAAATTAAAAAGATGTAAATATATTTTTTTAACATGAATAATTCTCCAAAAATTTAATTAGTGTATGCATCTGCTCATCAGTTCCTATGGATATGCGCAGATAGTCGTTGATTCGCTCAGGTGAGCTGAAATGTCTGACAAATATATTGTCTGCCTTAAGGTCCTCAAAAAGCTTTGTTGCAGAAACATTTGCAGGCTTTGCAAATATAAAGTTGCTCTTTGAGTCACAGAATGTAAAGCCAAGCCTCTTAAGCTCTGTCTTTGTCCACTCACGTGTCTTTATAACCTTTGCTGTGGTCTCTTCAAAGTATGCTCTGTCTTTTATCGCTGCTGTAGCTGCTTCGATTGTGATTCTGTCCATTGTATATGAGTTGAACGAATATTTCACATCATTCAGATACTTGATAAGCACAGGACTTGCCATGGCAAAACCTACTCTTGAGCCTGCCAGCGAGCGTGATTTTGAGAATGTCTGTACCACTATGACATTATCATATTTGTCAATGAGCGGCAGCGCACTCTCCCCGCCAAAATCTACATACGCCTCATCTACTACGACAATTACATCCTGATTGTGCTCTATTATATCCTCTATCTCATCAAGAGGCATGAGCTTTCCTGTCGGAGCATTAGGGTTTGGAAATACTACTCCGCCGTTTGCCTTATAGTAATCTGACGGTACTATTGAAAAATCATCAGACAATGGAAGCTGCTCATAAGGGATTCGAAGCATATCTGCCCACACATCATAAAATGAATATGTGATATCAGGAAACAGTATCGGCTTTTTTGAATTGAAAAATGTCATGAAAATCATGGCAAGTACATCATCAGAGCCAACTCCGACAAACACCTTCGAGCTGTCTATCTTATAGAAATCCGCAATTGCATTTACCAGCTTATCAACCCTTGGATCAGGATACAGTCTTAAATCATCTGTATTGAAATTACTTAAAACCTCCTTCACTCCCGGCGCTGGCGGATATGGATTCTCATTTGTATTTAACTTAATAACACAGGTATTCTTTGGCTGTTCTCCCGGTGTATAAGGTACAACCTTCGAATGTTATTTTCCCAGTCTCTCATTCTTTTCCTCCAAATTTAATTATATGTCAGCCCATACATATTACTGATTATTCAATTTTCTTCTCTGAAAAAACATGATATCAAACATAAAATCAGCGTTTTTATTCACTATAAAATATGCACCAAAAAAAATGCTAACAATTTAACTTTACCTCATTTACTTATGTTTGTAAAGGTTGTATATTACACTTAATCACTATTTTTATATATATTTTTATCTATTTTTAATCAAGGGGGATTATAAATAATGACTAAAAATAATTCAAAGGATCTCACTGTAGGTTCTCCTACCGGGCTCATTCTGGGCTTTTCTCTTCCGTTGCTTCTCGGAATGCTTTTCCAACAGGTTTACAGCCTTATGGATACTATAATCGTCGGTCGTTTTCTAAGTGTTTCGGCCTTAGCCGCAGTCGGCTCTACCGGAAGCATCTGCTTTCTCATCATTGGCTTCTGTCAGGGTGTGTGTGCCGGCTTTTCACTTCCAATAGCCCAGCGCTTTGGTGCCAAGGATGAAAAAGGACTTAAAAAATATGTAGGAAATGCAGGAATTGTGTCTGTAATTATCGCAATAATCATGACGGCACTCACTGTGCTTCTCTGCGGTCACATTCTGACCTGGATGAATACGCCAGGCGACATTTACGACCTCGCTTACCAGTATCTGATTGTCATATTTGCAGGCATTCCTGCCACAATACTGTACAATCTGCTGTCAGGATATCTGAGATCTCTCGGCAACTCGGTCATACCTGTTATTTTTCTGATAATCGCGGCTGTTCTAAATATCGGTCTTGATTTACTTTTCATTCTGGTATTTAACATGGGCGTGTTTGGAGCGGCTTTTGCAACCGTACTGTCACAGGGTATATCAGGAGTACTGTGCATCATTTACATAGCAAAAAATGTACCTCTGCTGCATGTAAGCAGAGACGATTTGGAGCTTGACTCTTCATATGTCAGAAATCTGATGATCATGGGACTTCCTATGGGCTTTCAGTATTCGATAACCGCTATAGGCAGCGTCATACTGCAGACTGCCGTAAACGGCTTAGGCTCCATCGCAGTTGCCTCAATGACCGCTGCAAGCCGTATTTCAATGTTTATGATGTGTCCATTTGACGCACTCGGCTCCACAATGGCCACCTACAGTGGACAAAATGTCGGTGCAACCAAATTTGAACGTGTAAAGAAGGGGCTTATTTCAGCCTCAGTGATAGGATCGATCTATTCGGTTTTGATTTTTGTGGCACTGCCGTTTATAGCCAACTATCTGATTTACCTGTTTGTATCACCAAGCGAAACAGAGGTTGTCGTACAGGCTCATCAGTTTCTGCTGATAAATGCATTTTTCTACATCCCGCTCGTTCTGGTAAACACAGTCCGTTTCACCATACAGGGCATGGGTTTTTCCGGCTTTGCGATGTTTGCAGGAGTAGCAGAAATGATTGCGCGTTCACTCATCGGACTTGTATTTGTACCGATATTCGGCTTTTCTGCCGCCTGCTTTGCAAGCCCACTCGCATGGATTCTCGCAGATGCCTTCCTGGTGCCTGCATTCATCCACTGCCTGCATAAATTGCAGAAAGCAAAATCTAGTCAAGTTACAAGTCTTTAGTAAAAAAGTCATTACCAATGATGTATTTAATAGTGTATTTAAAAATTAATTTATTTCACAACCTAAGGAAAGCACCGGCGAACATACTATATATTGAGCTTTACGAAGCAGCTTAGAAGCAGTTAGAATTATGTCCATATACAACAATGCCCCAGCATGGACGCTGGGGCAAGTTTTTATAAAAAATATATTACAAGTTTACCGCATCTATAAATTTTTGGAACGCTGCACGTCCCTCATCAGTACACTTGTACACTCCGGCACACTCAAGCACCTCTTTAAATACAAGTCCAATCTCCTCATTGATGATATCATCAATATTAGACTCATCAATCTTATCATACTTAGACATAAACTTAAGAGCCCAGTCAGCATGTGATGCAAGAGTCTCAGTCGAATGCAGATCCTTTCCTGTAAGGATTGCATCCCTAAGCTCTGCCATCTCACCTTTTAATCTGGCCGGAAGCACTGCAAGTCCCATTACCTCGATAAGTCCGATATTCTCCTTCTTTATGTGATGAAGGTGGGCATGCGGATGATATACGCCAAGCGGATGCTCCTCTGTGGTGATGTTGTTTCTGAGCACAAGGTCAAGCTCATAGTCTCCGTCACGACGTCTTGCTATAGGTGTGATAGTGTTGTGTGGCTCTCCATCTGTCTCTGCAAAAATAAATGCTTCTTCATCTGTATAGCCTCTCCATGCAAGAAGAATCTTATCTGCAAGGTCAATAAGCTTATCCCTGTCTGCTGACTTGATTCTGATAACAGACATAGGCCATTTTACGATACCTGCCTCAACATCCTCGTAGCCCTTGAATGTGATTTCTTTCTCTATCGGAGCCTTTGCCATAGCGAAGGTATAGTGTCCGCCCTGGAAATGGTCGTGACTTAAGATAGAGCCTCCAACGATTGGCAGATCTGCATTTGAGCCTACAAAATAGTGTGGAAACTGTGTCACAAAATCAAGCAGCTTTCCAAATGTGGCACGCTCGATTTTCATCGGTGTATGCTTTGAATTGAACACGATACAGTGCTCATTGTAGTATACATATGGTGAGTACTGGAAAAACCACTGGCTGTTGTTTATTGTAACAGGGATAATTCTGTGATTTTCTCTTGCAGGATGGTTTACGCGGCCTGCATAGCCCTCATTTTCCTTACAAAGCTGGCACTTTGGATATGCGCTCTGCTTAGCATTTTTAGCGGCAGCAATTGCCTTTGGATCCTTCTCAGGCTTTGAGAGATTGATTGTCACATCAAGTGTGCCATACTCTGTGTCTGTGGTCCATTTCATATCCTTTTTGATACGCTGTCTTCTGATATAATTGCTGTCACAGCTTAATTTGTAAAAATAATCGGTTGCCGCAAGTGAAGACTCATTGTCGTATAAATCCTTAAAACGAGCTCTGATCACGCTTGGTGCATTTACAAGGCAGCCCATCAGCTTTGTATCAAAAAGATCCTTGTATACAATGCTGTTTTCTTTCATGATGCCATTGTCATATGCGTATGTCATCATATCCTCGAGTATACCCTCAAGCTTCTCCTCTGCCTCTTCCTGTGTCCATGCAGGCTGAGCCTCTACCTTTTCAAATGTCTCATCCTCGATATCGTCCACTCCGAGTACCTCGAGAAGTCTGTTTACTGTGTATACCTCATCAGCAGGGTCAACAAGTCCTGTTGTAAGACCATATTTTACTAATTCTAATATTCTCTCCTGAATCATGTCATGCTCCTTAATCATTGTCGGGAAAAACCTGTTTATCCGTTACTGTTATTTCATATTGCTGATTTTATGCCAGACGGCTAGGTCCGTCTCCGATTGAAACAACATAAAACTCAGGTGTCTTTCCAACCTTCTCTTCATAGGCCTTTGTCAGGTTTGCCTTAAACTGATCAATAGCCTCGTCCTTTACTATGCTGACTGTACAGCCGCCAAATCCGCCTCCTGTGATTCGTGATCCGATAACACCCGGAATCTTCCATGCCTCATCAACAAGTACGTCAACCTCAGGACATGATGTCTCATAATCATCACGAAGTGATACATGTGAAGCATTCATAAGCTTTCCAAATGTCTCAATATCATTTTCCTTCAATGCCTTAACAGCCTTGATGGTACGCTGGTTCTCATAAACCGCATGCTTGCCTCTCTTACGTGCAACCTCATCCTTAATCGCATCCTTATGAGCCTCGAACTCTTCATCTGTCAGGTCACCGAGAGTCTTGATGTCACATACTGTCTGTAAATCCTTAAGAGCCTGTGCACTCTCATTTCTTCTGTCATTGTAAGCACTTGTTACAAGGCTGTGCTTAACCATGCTGTTTGTCACCACGATCTTTGCACCGTCCAAAACGATTGGTGCATACTCAAAATCAAGAGTATTGCAGTCAAGGAAAATCGCATTGTCTTTTTTGCCCATTGCAGATGCAAACTGATCCATGATACCGCAATTACAGCCGTTGTAGTTGTTCTCTGAATACTGACCGATAAGTGCAATATCCTGATTTGTCACGTCAAAGCCGTAAATATCCTTTAACATATATCCTGTAACCACCTCAAGAGATGCTGATGAAGAAAGTCCTGAGCCGTTTGGAATATTTCCGAATAAAACAATATCAAGACCGTTTTCAAGCTTCATTCCGCGTCCCTCGAAGGCCCACATAACGCCCATTGGATAGTTTATCCAAAGTCCGTCCGGATCAGGTGTAAACTCATCAAGTGATGACTCAACCACACCCAGATTGTCAAAATTCATAGAGTAGAAACGAAGCTTCCTGTCATCGCGCTTTCTTGCTGCCATATATGTACCGATGGTAAGTGCACAAGGGAAAACATGTCCTCCATTGTAGTCAGTATGCTCACCTATCAGATTTACACGTCCCGGAGCAAAATATACTCTGATATCCCCATCTGCTCCAAAAAGCTCCTTGAATTTGTCTAATACGTTCTGCTGTATCATTTTTTCTTCTCCTTTGCTGATTGTATTTGCGTTAAATTGATAGTTAAAATAATTCGTTTTTTCTTTATAACTCTATTATAACTGCACATTTTTACATTGCAATACATCCGACTGAAAATGCAACATAACAAATCAAATCATGCAACAAAATTACATATGTTATTATTTTATTTTTTAAAATTCTTAATAACATCAAGTGCCGGCAGCACATTTCCATCATAGTCAAAAAGTGCCTGGTTTGCCCACTCATTGCCGCATGGTCCCGGATCATTCATGTACTTAAGTGAAGCAGGTGTAGCCCAGCCTGAGCCCGGTACCGGAATCCACGCTGGCTCCCACCAGAAAAATCCTTTTCCGTGGTCATCCACCACATTTGCCACTCTGTTTAAGAAATCCTTTGTAAAGTCAGCCTGTCCCTCAATAGTCATAGGATAATCTATCTTCTCAACAAGCTCCGGTTTTGTCGCATAACCCTTGCGCTCAGAATCAGCAAGCTTCTCATACTCCTGGTAGCTGTCCATTGTAAAGCCCATGGATACCTCAGCGATGATAAGGTCCTTATTGAAACGCTTTGCAATATCGTTCATATTGAACTCAAGCTGATCGAGCGAGCCGTGCCAGAAAGGATAGTATGACAATCCAATATACTCAAACTCCTCTCCTCTTTCGATGAAGTTTGTAAACCATCTGACATAAAGCTCATTGTTTCCACCATTATCGAGGTGAATCATTATCGGAATATCAGCATTTACCTTGCGGCAGGCACGTATTCCGGCATTCACAAATTTTGCTATATTATCGTAGTTAGGTACCTTTCCCTCAGGCCACAAAAGTCCGTTTGAGAGCTCATTACCTACCTGAATCATTGTGACATTTACACCCGCCTCAATAATCTTTGTAAGATTTTCAAGTGTAAAATCATATACAGCCTGCTCCAGCTCGTCCACACCGAAATTCTTCCATGCCTTTGGCTTAATCTGCTTTCCCGGATCTGCCCAGAAATCACTGTAGTGGAAATTCAAAAGCACTCCAAAGCCTGCATCTGTAACCTTTTTTCCGATAGCGATAGTCTCAGCAAGGTCATTGTTACCCGCACCGTAAGGCTCACCATCCTCTGATTTTGGATCATTCCACAGACGAAGACGGATTGTGTCAACATCATGCTCCTTCATGATGTCAAGAATGTCCTTCTCCTTTCCGTCCTCGTAGTATTTTGCTCCGCAGCGTTCCAGCTCGAGCAAGGTCGATAAATCCATACCCTTAATAAATTTTGACATTTTAATTCTCCTTAATTCTTATATAATTTATTCTTATATCATTTATCCTTATATCATTTATTTACACCATGAGAGCAGTCCCAGTAGTAGTCCCTGCTCTCAAAATGCGTAATAATATTCCTTACAACCTTAAAATGCTAGATTCCGCGGAAGCAGAATGTGAATTCCATTTTCTCTGAGGCATCAAGCAGGTACTCCGGATGAGTATGTGAGCCCCAGCTGTCGTCTCCGCCTACACCCATCTGCTTCTTTGCCACACGGACAACAGTATAGTGTACAGGTGGAAGCTCGAAATGATGCGCTGCATTTTCCAGCTCATGTGGTGTATATGGCAATGCGAGAACGAAAGCTCATCACCAAAGAACAGCATGCCTCTGCCCTTCTTATCCATTACCTTTGCATATCTTACTCTGCACTTGTTGCCGCTCTCCTGCGGAACGAGGTACTCTGCGACATTGTCTGCCACTTTATTCTCGTATACACCATACTTTCCGCCATGCTGTCTGTCCTCGTATGTCTCCTGTGGTCCGAGTCCGTACCATTTCACTGTATCATAATCGGCATCCAGCTTGAACATCATGCCAAACTCCGGCATATCGCCAAGTTCCTTTACAGGGTCATATGACAGAGTTGTCTCGATTGTTCCATCACCAAACACTCTGTATGTCACCTCGCATGAGCTCTGCGGTGTGGTAGGCATGAAATAAGTGTATGTGATGGCGATATTGTTGTCATTTTTTTCTACCATTGGTGATGTATCTGCAAAGCGCTGATTCTGTCTGGTGGTCACATACATGCTGGCAATCTTCCACTGTGCATAGCGCTGTGGCATCATGTTGCCGGAATCATTGTTGGTAGGTGTTCTCCAGAAATTCGGCAGTGGAATAGTATTTGGAAGCATCTCAACGCCACCATATACATATGAAACCATTCCCAGATTCATTCTTGAGAATAGTGCCTTGAAGTTCTCACCTCTTACAAGGATATTTCCGTTTCCAACAACAAGCTCGACTGATTTGTCGCATGAATACTCACTTACAGGCTTCTTTATCATATGCTGTCCGAATGCAATCTCATACCCTGCCTTTTCCCAGATGGTGTTTTCCTTCAATACAAATGATACCACAATACAGTACTCTTTTTCCACATCAATCATTGAATTTTTAAGAGTAACCGGCACCTCATAGCTTGCCTGCTCCATCGGTGGAACAGATATCTGAAGCTTTGTCCTGTAAACCTCCTCACCGTCTGCAAGAAGAATGGCAAAAGCATCAAAAACAGATGTATTTACAAAAAGATTTTTGTTTGTGACTGTAAAGATGTAGTCGCTGTCAAAATCAACCGAGATATTCTGATAATTAAACTTCACCTCCTGCATCTTCGGAGAAGCTTCCCTCTCTCCACCATAGCAGATGCCGTTTCCGCTGAAATCTCCATCAGTGGGCCTGTCGCCGAAATCTCCGCCATATGTGAGGAACCACTTGCCGTATCTGTCCTTTTTATAGATTGACTGGTCGATATAATCCCAGATAAATCCACCCTGATATCTAGCTCGCGGTCTGTAAGCTCTGTATATTTGTGCATAGCACCGCAGGAATTTCCCATTGCATGTGTATATTCGCAGCATATAAACGGTTTCTCAGGATGCTCTGCCAGGAATTTTTCAATGCCTGCAGCCGGAGTATACATCTGGCTTTCCATGTCGCTTGTGTCATTATAGCTTCTATCGCTAAATACTCCCTCATAATGCACCAGACGATGCTTATCAAGCTGTCTGAAAAGCTGTGACATCTCATATATGGTCTTGCCGCCAAACGACTCATTGCCGCATGACCAGATAAGGATTGCCGGATGATTTTTATCTCTCTGATAGCATGAGTTGGCACGGTCCAGCATCATTTCTCTCCACTGTGGCTTGTCCTTTGGCACAACAAAGTCAAGGTCAACATAGCCCTTATTATATGCCTCCCATGTGCCATGACTCTCAAGATTGTTCTCAGCTATCATATAGATTCCATAAATATCGCAAAGCTCATAGAGCATGGAATCATCAGGATAATGGCTTGTTCTTATAGCATTGATATTGTTCTTTTTCATTGTGACAATATCCTTTATCACCTCATCACGGTTTGGCACACGGCCTGTTATTGAGCTGAACTCATGGCGGTTTACACCCTTAAATACAATACGCTTACCGTTTAGCTTCATGAGTCCGTCTACCATCTCAAATCGTCTGAAGCCTGCCAGCTGGCTGATAAACTCGGTCTCATTTCCATGCGTATCTTTAACTATAATTTTAACCTCATACAGATTCGGCTTTTCAGCGCTCCATAACAGAGGATTTTTCACATTACATGAGCCCTCGCAAATTTCCTTATTCCTAAGCTCTATATCAAACTCTTCCAATAAAAGCTTTGCCCTGTCATATTTTTCCACAGACAAATCGCCCAGCTCATATAGCTTTACACTTGCAATACCATCACCATCTGCCTTTATTGACACACTAAGTGTGCCCTCGTCAAAGGTATCATTAAGTGTAGGAACAACTGACAGATCCTCAACATGTGCACAAGGAACAGCATACAAAAATACATCTCTGAAAATGCCTGAAAATCTGTAAAAATCCTGATCCTCACACCAGCTGCTTGATGTCCATTTCCATACCCTCACCGCAAGCTTGTTCTCACCCTCGACAATATAATCAGTCAGCTCGAAATCAGACGGATCAAATGTGTCCTCACTGTAGCCGACATAGTGTCCATTCAGCCAGAGTGCAAAACCGCTCTCCACTCCCTGGAACGAAATACACACCCTCTTGTTCTTCATATTCTCAGGGATTGTGAAATACTTCACATAGCTTGCAACCGGATTAAAAATCTCAGGTACCTCGCCCGGCTTTATAGACTCATCAGCCTCCCACGGATATGTGGTATTCGTATAGATTGGCACGTCATAGCCTTCCATCTGAATATGTGCCGGAACCTGATCTCATCCCAGCCTTTGCAATCATAGTCAGCTGCCTCAAAGCCACAAGGAGCCAGGGACTGATTCTTTGCATATGCAAACTTCCATAAGCCGTTCATATCATATCTCAGGCTTGATTTTCCTTTAATTTTCTCCAGTTCATTTTTATAGCACACATGATCCGAATGAGCCGCAAGTCTGTTCTGCTCAAATATTTCCGGATTCTTAATGATATTTGAATCAAAATTACTCATATTTTTTACACTCCTATCTACTGTATTTATTATTTGATACATGTCTGTTTTAAACACAAAGCCCTCTTATAAGACGAAGGCAAATAATAAACATTATTTGCCTTCTTGATTTTTAACAATATTATCTTACTTTTATTTAACAGATCCTGTAATTCCCTCTGCAAACTGCTTCTGGAGTACAAAGAATACGATCATTGTAGGGATGGAGCAGAAAAGAACGCCCATCATCAGTACACCGTAATCTACTGTATATCCTGCTGCGAGGTTTGCAATAAGCATTGGCATTGTGATAGCATCAGGCTTATTGAGGATTACCTTTGGCCACAGGTATGAGTTCCATGCATTCATGAATGTGATAACTGCAGCTGCTGCATATGTTGATTTCTGTACAGGCATATACATCTTGAAGAAAATACCAATCTCGCTGAGTCCGTCAATTCGTGCCGCCTCCATTATATCGACTGGGAAGTTTCTCGAATTCTGTCTGAACATCATGATAAGGAACGGCGTTGAAATAGCTGGGAGCATGAAGCCCATACCGTATTTATAAAGCGAGCTTTGACATCATCTTGAACAGAGGAATAAGTGTAGCTACCTGCGGAATCATCATGGCAAGAAGTAAAACTGAGAACAGCTTATCCTTTGCCTTGTCATGATAGAGCTCAAAGCCGTAACCGGCAAGTGAGCAGACAAGCAGTGCTATAATTGTCTGAACTGTTGCATTGATAAGTGAGTTTTTCATTCCAAGTGCAACGTTCTGTGATGCAAACAGTTTCTTTAAGTTCTCAATGGCATAGCCACCAAATGCAATTCTACCTCTTGCAACGTCAATAGACTTGTTGGTCGCTGCCGATATCATCCAGAAAAACGGAAATACTGAGATGAACGAAACTATTACAAGAAAAATGTATGAAGGTATAAGCCTTTTTTGTATTGATGATCCATGTTTTTTCTTAGTCACGCTTGTCACCTACTTTCAGATTGATAAATGCCAGTATAGCAACCATGATGAATACGATAACAGACATTGCTGATGCATATCCAAAGTTTGCAACACCTTCACCAAACGAGCCGTTATAGATATAATGTGACATGGTGATTGTCGCATTTGCAGGTCCACCCTTTGTCAGGTTTACAGACTCATCGAAGAGCTGTAAAGTACCGTTTATTGACATGATGGTTGTCATAACAATTGTAGGTCTAAGAAGAGGAACCGTGATAGACCAGAAGGTCCTCCAGCCGCTCGCTCCATCTATCTTTGCCGCCTCGTAAACAGAATACTCGATATTCTGCAGACCAGCTAAAAAGAACACCATATTATATCCTGTCCATCTCCAGATAAGAGCTACTATGATAATAATCTTAGCGCTCCAGCCTGTACCGAGGAAGTTAAAGTTGCTCTCTAATATTCCAAGTTTAACAAGGATTGTATTGATAAGTCCCTGTGTTGCAAAAAGCGATTTAAAAATCAATGCATATGATACGAGTGATGTTGCACATGGTAAAAATACACATGTACGGAAAAGTCCTTTAAATTTAAGATGCTTGTTGTTAAGTAACTGTGCCAGTAAAATTGCCAGTACAAGCATGATTGGCACTTCGATAATTAAATATAGGAATGTGTTTCCGATAGATCTCTTAAAAACCGCATCCTGAAACATTCTTGTGTAATTGTAGGCAAATGGATTAGCCACTGCATATTTGCACTTGAACCGGTTTTAAATGATGTAATAACAGCCTGGATTATAGGCCAGAAGCTCATTATGAAAATGAGTATTGTAGCCGGAGTCAGATAAATCCAGCCGGCAGCCCTTTGTTTACCGGTTATGCTCATTCCTTTTTTCTTATTCTTCACTGTAAAGGCCTCCTAACTATACGTCTTTGAGAAAAAACAGGGAGCCATTTAATGGCTCCCTGTACATTTGCCATCAAGCTAACAGATTAAAGTCCCATTGTGAATTTAAGGTCATCCTCTGCTGTCTTTATCTCTGAATCGATATCTGCACCGTTCTGAGTAATATTGATAAGTGCTGTAGCAAGCTTCTTACGTGCATCGTAATGGAAATCGCTCTGCTCGATTGTCTTAACATTTGCACCCATCTCAACGATCTTAGCGTAAATTGGCTGGTTGTTGAAGTACTCAACGCCCTCGTTGTAAACCTCAGACTTGCCTGCAGGTGTATATGTAGTGATAACACCACCTTTCTTAAGAGCATTGTCATATGTCTCAGATACACCCTTGTCTGTATAAGATCCGCCACCGAATGTATATGCTAAGAATTTCTTAGCAAGGTCTGTCTGCTTGCAGTTGCTTGTGATGTAAAGTGAAGAACCACCGTTTGATGCATAGCCTTCACCACCCTCAAGTGTTGGAAGAGATGTAATCTCCCACTTTCCACTGTTGTCTGTAACCTTCTCGATTGTAGGAATGATCCAGTTTCCGTTCATAACGCCTGCAACCATGTCTCCCTGGACAGCCTGATCTGTGTAATCTGACCAGTTATTTGCAAGGTAAAGAACATTGTTGTCGATCATATCCTTAAGTACCTGCATGATTTCTTTTAATTTAGCGTTGTCTACAAAGTTTGGCTTGCCATCCTTAAACTGTGACTCACCCTCTGCCTGAAGCATCATGTAGAATAAATCATTTCCGTCGCCGTCCATGCAAAGTAAGTATTTTCCTGTCTTCTCGTATACTTTCTTACCTACCTCGATGAAATCCTTCCAAGAAATACCTGTCATATCATCGATTGTGTATCCTGCCTGCTCAAGAAGATCTGTTCTGTAAGCAAAGATAACTGTTCCGTTATCAACAGGGAATCCAAAGTGCTCTCCGTCGATTGTAGAGAATGATAATTTCTCCTGGCTGAAATCATCCCACTTAACATCTGCATCATTTGCTGATACCCATGCATCAGGATAATTTGTATGGTACTGCCGGAAGTAGTGATCCTGGAATAATACGATGTCAGGAAGTGTACTGTAATCTCCTGCTGAACCTGCTGTTGTAATTGCTGTCTCAATATCAGATGACTGTGACTGCTCCTCAATATTGAGTACAAAATCAGGATCTACATTTTTCTTGTAATCCTCTGCTGCTGCTTTGAGTGCCGGGATATTGAAGTTTGCATCCCAGGCCCATGCTGTAAGTGTATGACCGTCATCTACGGTCTCTACCTTCTTGCCTGTCTTTTCTGTGCCATCTCCTGATGAAGATGAATCTCCACATCCGGCTGCAAGTGAGGCAACCATTGTTGTTACGGTAATAATGAAACTACTTTCTTTTTCATTTTTCTTCCTCCCTAATAAAAATGATGTTTTTGTAATACTCCGTTCATAATTCATTCATAGTCATATTGTTTTAATTGGGCATTTTGACTATTAATGTTTATCCGTTTCTTGATTACATAGTCATTATAACCATATGTAGTACCTTTGTGTTAACATATTCCACACAATTATATGCATATTCAATCATAAATGTACAAAATTATACGAAAACATATATTTTCTACCATCCCTTTAGTGCAGATATCCTAAAATTTAACAGTTTATGCTCATAATTTTCAGGATTTATCTTCCACTGATATGGCGAAGTGTCCAAAAATTTGCGGAAATTACGGTTAAAAGTTGACTGGGTTGTGAATCCACACTTTTGTGCAATAAGCTCCATAGGCTCATTTGTTTTTTTCATAAGCTCGCACGCCTTCTGTACTCTTATCAGATTCAGATACTCCATAGGCGGCATATTGATGTATGATTCAAACAGTCTCCTGAAATGGGTCTCGCTCATGTTGCATAGTTCCGAAAGCTCCCCTGCCTTTATCGATTCGCTGTAATGCTTATTCATGTAGTCAAGTGCTGTGGCTATCTGTGACATATTGGTACCCTTTACGATATTATTATCCTCCTCCGGAAGCTCATCATACCTACGCAGCAGCTCTATTACAATTCCCTGCACAAGGAGCTTTACCGTCCTTTGGCAATAAATCTTGTGTTCACGGGTTTCCCTGATTATGGCATTTATATACTCAGCCATAACCGGGCTCTGATACACGTTAGTCATAAACGCTTTTTTTGATATAGTCGTAACTGCCTCATTCTGGAATGCCGTATTGTTTGGGAACATCTCTTCTATCACAGAACGTATGTCAATAAAAATATACTCCCAGAAATTCACCACCTCACCATAGCTGACTGTAACATGCGGAAAATTCTCAGGTATAAATGTGATATCGCCGTCATGATACTGATAAATATCCTCATCCAGATACATATTTCCATCGCCCTCGCGGCAGATGCCTATCTCTAGCAGATTATGGAAATGCAGGTGAAATTCCTCATGACCATACACTCTCTTCCAGGATTCTCCGCACAGTACGAGTGCCGACTCTCCCTGTGGCAGCTCATAGAATCTGAATTCCATCGTGTCTTTTTTTCTTTTCGCCATATATACTCTCCTTTGTAGCGAAATGCAAAATACGCTGCTGCTTTTATAGCAGCAGCGTACCAATCACTACTTTAATCAAAATCGAACTTGTCGAATCTCTTGTACATAGCCTTGTACTTCTTGCGGACATCCTCGTTGCCCTGAAGCACCTCTTCCTCTGTACCTCTGAACTGACAGCGGATGCAGCTATAAATACCTGTTTCCTTATTATAGAACATATCAATATCAAGATCCCTCATAAAACATAAAGGACATCTGTAATTTAATTTGCCTTTTCCAAGTTGAGCCATGTTGCAAATACCTCCTTGTCTTTAATCTGTTTCTTGTAACCAAGCTTGAACATTGGAGAGAATGCATATCCTTCCTCAATGTATCCCTCTGCCTTTGCAGATGGTGTGAGTGAAACCTTTGTCTGAATTGCAGGAATTACTGCGCTTACTGCAGTTGCTCCGTCAAGCTTTGCATCACGACACTTGTACTCATAATTGATGCTCTGTGGGTTTTCTCCCTCACATGTAAGTGTGATGCCTGTCATATCCTCAGGATACTCTGTTGTTCCGTAGCATGCTGTGATGTACTCATCGAGATAAACCTCTGCATTTGGATCACTCATGCTAAGGATATTACGCTCAATCTTGATGTTTGATGAGCCCTCCTCAAAGTATTCCTTTGTCTGAAGAGTAAGCTTAACATCATAAAACTCAATATCTACAGGATCAAGTGTAAGGATTCTTGTCTTCCTGCCATCAATAACTTCCTCTGAAAAATGGCTGTGTGTAGGACAGAGACACAGGTCAACCTCCTCACCGTTGTGTGAAAGCTTGGCACTTCTTACTGTTCCAGCTCCTGCATAGTGTGTAAAGTATCCTGCTCTATATTTCTCCTGAATAAGGAATGGATAAGATGCATCCTGTACATGCTTTGTTCCGATTCCTACCGGCCACTCAAGCTTTGCAACGTATGGACGAAGGTCTACGATTGCTCCACCCTGATCCATGTTTACGCATGCTCTCATGTATGGGTCACAGTACCAGAAGAGCTGCTTGTCTGAGCCGTAAAGGATATCTCTCCATGGTGCACACTCAGGCTCATTGTAGTTACCTGCGTTGACACCCTTCTTCTCTCTGAAGTAATCAGCGAACTCTGACATTGTCATGTCGATGAGCTTACCCTCTTTCTTTAACTTGCCATAGTAATTACAGCCGTCTGTGTATGACTTTAAGAGAAGCTCATATGGCTGCTCCCAGCGTCCCATCTTGTTCATCCAGCCAGGTCCTACGAACATCATGTTGTATGAATATCCGTTATTGTATTTTGCAAGGTCTCTGTACTGGTCGATGAGGTTGTAAAGATATGGATACTCCCATGTCTTTGTATCATAAATCATTCCACGAAGCACGTTCTGTGGATGTGTTCCGAAGTTTGAGCCGTTTCCGTCATAGCATGCAATAAGGTCACGTGAGAGATGTGGAATTGCTACGATTCCGCTATCCTCTTCCTTATTTGCTGCCGGCGCATGTGTGTTCTGCTTTGATGGAATCCATGGTGCCCATGGGCCTCCGTCAAAGAGTGTGTACCATGAGTTGTTACATGTGTGGTATGCCTTAGGACCCTCCTCCCAGCATGTTGCAACTGCACATTTTACCATTGGGTATTTTTCTTTTATGTAGTTTGTAAGGTCTGCATCCATATAGTATGAGCCTGTTGACTCAGGATAGAAACCGAATCTGTCATGGAATTTCTCGAAAACATCATTTACGATAGCTTTCTTGTCCTCCATTGAGAACATCCAGATACAGAAATCCTTTGTCTTATACTTCTCTCTAAACTCCTCACATGGAAGTCCAAGGAGTGAAAGTGCTATCTCATCACCGTATTTCTCATGATCCTGCTTTGCAAGCTCTACTGCCTCATCATTAAAAAGTGAAGCATATGTCATCTGGATTGTGGTTTTGAGTCCCGCCTCATGTGCAAGTCTCTGCTGTGTCTTGAAGATGTCGAGTGACTCTGTGATAAGCTTCTTATCTCCAATATCCTCTTCTTTTCCCTGTCCTGTCACTGTTGCTGAGTACTCAGGCACCATCTCAGGGCGGTGAATGATGTTAACAATAAATTTGTCCATCCGTTGTTTCCTCCATTTGCTTGTAATTTAATTTATTTCTTAGGTGCGTTTTTCGCGCAACCGCTTGTTCTGAACTTAGTATATTACAGTATTATGATTATGTCAATGTGCAATTTCGACATTTTTTAACTTTTGTTTTCAAGCATTTTTCACAAAAAGGGATTAGGTGCGCGTTTTTTGCGCGCAACTTTTGCGCATCGATCGTAGGTCGGTACGTAAGCCGGGGACTGTTGGGGACACGCACTTTCGCCCTCGCTACGCTTCGCGACTAAGATTCTGTACGAAATTATGCTTTTAGGCTTTCTATGCATGACGAAACCGTCGAAACTTATACAAATGTATATGCTAGATGGTTTGCTATAATCTCATAGTTTATAGTTACTGCTTCATAGTGTACGCTTTGGCGGTTACAAATGACACGCTACTCACAAGTTCTAGTACACTCTACAGTAGTTAATTCTCGACTAAGCCATCAATACATGTCTATAAGTCCATTTTTATGAGGCTTCTGGCATAATGTTGTAAGCCCAACACCATTATGCAGAAGCCTCATTTTTTAAGCTGTTTTGGGATTTATAGTGATTTCAGCTACTTTTTGCCGGGTCTTTGCTGGCTTTTTTCTGGCTTTTGGGCTGAGTTTGGGTGCTGTTTTGGTGATTTCTGCAGTTTCAGCTACTTTTTCTATAATATACCCAAGGAAATAGACATCGAGTTTTTGAGATACCCTATTTCTCGGACATTGACAATTAGAAATCCCTTGTCTTAGACAACCGATTTTATGAAATCCCATTTTTCGTACAATGAGCTTT
>ENA-OQCP01000118-OQCP01000118.1-human-gut-metagenome-genome-assembly--contig:-NODE-118-length-30998-cov-3.080853_pt1 | contig 30998 bp, 32 predicted proteins | sample MGYA00242760_ERZ504583 | MGnify/ENA primary metagenome ERZ504583 (study PRJEB26092, sample SAMD00036308) | human gut metagenome | host: Homo sapiens | study: EMG produced TPA metagenomics assembly of...
CCACTTCCGTATCATCGTCTTACCACCAGCAGGGTTTGCTTTTGTTGCCGGATGCTCTCTGTGTTTCCAGTTGATACTGTTCTTCCGTTTGTATCGGAAACGCCTTGTTCTGTTCTTCTTCGGGGAGGGTACATTCTTCGGGGGTATAGGAGAGGTCATTCACCGGCAGCAGCAGGGTGAAGACGGCTCCGCTTCCTTCGGTACGGTTACCGGCTTTCAGGTAGCCGTGATGCAGCAGCGCCAGGCTGCGGGCGTAGTACAAGCCGATGCCGGTTCCCCAGTTATAGGTGCCTTTGGATTGATTGTCCAGTTGGTAGTAGCGTTCGAATACCTTCTCCAACTGTTCCTCGGGGATTCCGTTCCCGCTGTCGGCCACGGCAACTTTGACGTATTGCGTGTCGATGTCTTTGTCGGTCAGCGTAAAGAGACGCGCAGCCTCTTCGCGGGTAATGACGTCGAAGCACAGTTCCACTTTCCCACCGTTCGGAGTGAACTTCAAGGCGTTTGAAAGCAGGTTTCCTACAATCTTGTCCAGCTTGTCCACGTCCAGCCACATGAGGAAAGTATCCTCCAGGCATAAGTGTTCAGTGCGATGCCTTTCTCGTTGGCGTTGATGCGGAAAATATCTACAAAGCGTTGCAGTTGCGAGATGATGTCAGTCCGTTTCACTCGCAGCTTCAGGGTGTCATTCTCCAGTTTGTTGAAGTCCATCAGCTGGTTCACCAGACGGAGCATGCGCCCCACACTGCGTTGTACGATGTAAAGCAGTTGTTTGTTTTCTCCCTCTATCTTGGGACTTTCGCAAAGTTGTGTCACCGGGCCCGAAATCATGGTGAGCGGGGTGCGGAACTCGTGCGAGATGTTGGCAAAGAAACTCATGTTCATGCGGTTCACCCGTTGTTCCTGCTCCTTCTCAAGTTTGGCACGCCGGGTGGTTTCTTTTTCCTGCTTGATACGTAGCCAGGCACGGATGAAGATACCGATGATGGCGGCGGCAATAAGCAGATAGATACACCATGCCCACCACGTTTGCCAAGGGGCGGGCTTTACGATGACGCGTATGGAATTCTCCCTTTCTACAATGCTCTTGTCGTTATTGGTTATTTTAACTTTGAAGGTGTAGGTACCGGCAGGCAGATTGGCATAGTAGGCCTCGCGGTTGTTGCGGGCATCAATCCAATATTTGTCGAAACCGTCCATCTTGTAATAATAATGTACGCGTTCATATTCGCAGTAGTCCAGTGCGGCAAAGGAGATGCTGAAACCATTCTGATTGTGGTCCAGGCAGATGTCCGGTCGGTAGGAGAGGTGCTTGTCTATACTTTCGCTGTCTTGTGGGCGTGCCAACCGGTTGTGTATCTTCAAATCCTCGAAGAGCAGTGGAATTTCCCGTTTGGTACTTACGTCCATAGGGTTGAAGAAAGTCAGCCCGTGCGTACCGCCAAAAACAAGTGTCCCGTCGGGCAGGCGGCATGAAGAACGGTCGTAAAACTGATTGCCGCCTATGCCGTCGGCGGCATAGTAGTTGGTAAATTTCCCTACGGTGCGGTCATATTTGCCCAGCCGTATTGTGTGCCTGCATATATTGCCTTGTGCATCTTCCTCAATGCAAGAGATGTCCCGGCAGGGTGTACCCTCTATGGTCTCGATTTTTCCGGTGGCGGCAGAATAGTGCAGCAGTCCGTTGCTGACGGTCCCAATCCATACATCTCCACGACTGTCTTCGAAGATGTCGGTAGGGATGAATACTGAACGTTGGATACAAGCTTGCCAGTCGGTGTTCTCGAATGGTACTTCAGCGCTTTCCCAATTGTCGGGATTGATTTGCATGACTGGTTCATGAAGGCAGTGGTCCACATCTTTCCGTTGTTGCGTGGAAGGAGTCCGGGTATGAAGGTTCCCGTCCAGGAAAATACTTTTGTTTGGACAAATTCTTTTTCTTTACGCTTTTTGGCATAAAGTTTAGGGCTGTATGTACCCACCCAAATTGTTCCACAACGATCTTGTGCAAACGACAGTGGTAGGAAGATGTCATGAATAGACTCTGTCTTCAGTATGCCGTTTTTATAGCTGCATTTCATCACCTTGCTCGCATAGAGGCCGCCAGCCAGATGTAGCCCTCATCATCTACGAATACGCGTGTGATGTCCGGTTTGTCGGTAGCGCTTTTTCCCGGAAGTCCAGCCGAGTCCACTTCTTTCACTTCGTGGCTGTCCATGTTGTAAACGTACAGCCCGTCTATCATGGTGGCCATCCAGAGATTTCGCTCCTTGTCCACTGCCACGGACAGCACTGACTTTCGGTTCAGGTATGAGCTGAGATGATTATTGGTGTTGAAACGTTCTTTATAGTTGTAACGCACGACATAGCCTTGGTCTACAGAGCTATCCACAGGTTTTTCTGTGAGTCGGTAAACATGGTGCTTATCTTGAAGTGAGGCACTTCGAAGGGAAAACCGTTTTCGCTCTGATGTATCACGTATCCTTCCACGTAGTTGTAGAGAAACATTCCTTGTTGGTCGGTATTCAGCAGCAGGCTGTTGCTGCCGTAAGGGTGGATGTAGTTGACGTTGGCATGCAGCAGCAACGGATGGCTCCGAAGGGCTTGGGGTGTTTCCTTGAATTTGTGCGTATGTGTGTCGAACAATGTTATCTGGCGGTTTCCCGCCAGCCATAGGATTCCGTTGGTGTGCATGAAGAAGTGGGTGGGAAAAATGCCTTGCATTGGAATGGAGTCTTCCAGCGCTAGTGTGGAGGAGTTGTAGCGGCGCAGAGACAGTGGGGTCACTGCCCACAGTTTGTTGCTCTGGTCTATGAAGCAGCGGTTGTTGAAGGTATAGTTTGGGTCAAATATCTTGATGGGTACGTCAAATTTGTGTGTTTGTGGATTATATACGGCAAGGTTGTGCATCATGTTCAGAAAAATCTTTCCGTCTTTGTTCTCGAGTATTTGGATGCCGTTTTTATTGGGGAAGTCCAGTGGGATATTTTGGAAATTATCTTTGTCTGTGTATAGGCTGGTTCCATTTACGGTGACTACCCACAACCGGCCTTGTGAATCACGGAAGAGGTCGTTGATTTGATTATCGGGTATATCCAGCGAGTCATCCGTACAGTAATACTGATGATATTCGTGTACATTATATTTGTTTACCCCCTCGTGAAGTTCCTATCCAAATGTGTCCTTGTGCATCTTCGGCAAAGGCGGTGACCTTCTGATTGGAGAGGTCATTGGTGATGACGGGGCTTTCGATGCTGCCTTCCGGTGTGGGCTTTGTGTCCGACGGATTGCACGCGGTGATTAAACACAATAGAAGTAAGTATTTAATGTATTTCATAATATATAGTGTAGACTAAAAGCATTGGCATGTCATCCATTTGTTTTGTTCAACGAATCTCTGCATTACGATGCGAAAATACTCATAAAAATTGAGAGAGAGACTGCCGGAGAGCATGTTTTGAACAAATCTGCAAACATTTGAACATTGGAGAAAGCTGTTTTGAACATCGGGGAAAGCCGTTTGGATAACGTAGAAAATCCTTCTGGGGAGAATGTGCTAATATTGCAATCATAAAAACATAAAACTAATACATAATATGAAAAAGCAATTCTTGTCAGTGTTAGCATTCTCCGCCATCCTACTTTCCTCGTGCGGAGGGACAGCTAAAATAGAGAAAGCATCTGCTTGTGGGCAGGAGGGGGAGATTACGGCTTCTTCGGCAACCGCCATTGCCGAGACCGAATCAGGAAAAGTAGCCGGATATGTGGAAAATGGTATCTATATATATAAAGGTATCCCATATGCCAAAGCCGAACGTTTTATGCCGCCCGTGGCCGCTGATAAATGGGAAGGCGTCCGCAGCAGCCGTGCCTATGGCCCTACTTGTCCGCAAGGCAAGCGCATGGGATGGTACAGCGACGAGCAGGCGTTTGCCTTCAACTGGGATGACGGTTATCCTGACGAGAATTGTCTGCGGGTGAATATCTGGACACCGGGACTGAAAGACGGGAAGAAACGCCCCGTCATGGTGTGGCTGCATGGTGGAGGTTATTCCGCCGGCAGTGGTCAGGAGCTTCCCTCGTATGACGGAACAAATCTGGCAAAGAAAGGGGATGCAGTGGTTGTGACGCTGAATCATCGTCTCAACGTCCTGGGTTTTCTCGACCTTTCCGCCTATGGCGATAAATATGCAAAATCGGGCAATGCCGGACTGCTTGATCTGGTGGCGGCACTGCAATGGGTGAATAAGAATATAGAATCCTTCGGTGGAGATGCTCGGAATGTTACCATTTTCGGTCAATCCGGTGGAGGAGGCAAGGTCTCTACGCTACTTGCCACGCCATCGGCGAGAGGCTTGTTCCATAAAGCCATTGTACAAAGCGGATCTATGCTTCGCACGATGGAGCAAAGTATTCTCGTCGCATTGGCAGTGCCGTGATGGAAGAACTTGGTCTGAAGGCTTCGCAGATAGACGAACTCTGCAAGATGCCGTATGACAAGGTGCTTGCCGCCGGTGACAAGGCGATAGCCAAAGTGCGTGCAGAGGCAGAGAAGGAGGGGGTGTCTTCCTTCATTTTTGGCTGGGCGCCTACGGTGGACGGCGATGTACTGCCGTACAGCCTTTCGACCCTCAAGCTCCAGCACAAAGCAAGGGCATTCCGGTAATGATTGGCACTACTCTGCACGAATTTACCATGAGTACTTATGTCCCCGCTTTTCGTACCATTACCAAAGAAAAAGCGGTGGAATTCCTGCAAAAGAAATACGGCGAACGTACGGACGAGTTCCTTACCGCTTTCGAGAAAGCCTACCCCGCTATCAGCCTAAAGATTTGGTGGATGTGGACTTCGTGTTCCGTCCCGGTGCTGTGGAGCAGGCTAAACTGAAGCTGCGCAGCAGGGTGCTCCGGTCTATATGTACATGTTCGCGTGGGAATCGCCCGTACTTGACGGCATGTTTCGCAGCACGCACTGCATGGACATTCCCTTTGCCTTCAACAATGTAGTGCGCCACGCTTCCATGACCGGGGGTGGCGCTGAAGCACAAGCTTTGGGCGAAAAGATGAGCAGCGCGTGGTTGAACTTTGCCCGTACGGGCAATCCCAATGCCGAAGGGTTACCCGAGTGGGAACCTTATACCGCAGAAAAGGGAGCAACGATGATTTTCAATAACGATTGCCAAGTGAAGTATAACCATGACAAGGAACTGCTGGAGGTAGTGATGGCATTTCCTACACGTGGGTTCTGACACTTTCTTAAGAAACCTTTTATTATTAACATAAATCTAATTTAATCAAATGAAACAAAATCTGAAGCAAACAGCTCGGAAGAGACTTGCAGCTATGGCACTCTTCCTATTGATCTGTCTTCCTTTCAGTCTGGCACAAGCCCAGACTATAAAGGTGAACGGTAGGGTTACTGACGACCTGAATGAACCGATGATTGGCGTGAGTATCTTTGAGAAAGGCACTACCAACGGTGTCATTACGGATATGGACGGCAACTACTCTTTGTCTGTGAAAGAAGGAGCGACGATTGTCTATTCCTACATCGGCTACCTGACACAAGAAAAGAAAGCAGTGGCAGGAGTAATGAATGTGATATTGAAAGAAGACACTAAAACGCTGGATGAAGTGGTGGTGGTAGGTTATGGCGTGCAGAAGAAAAGTTCACTGACCGGTGCCGTATCTTCGGTAAAATCAGAAGATATGGAAGCACGTACCATTACCCGTGCTGAGCAGGCATTGCAGGGTAAAACTGCTGGTGTGCAAGTGCTCAGTGCATCTGCTAAACCGGGTGCTTCTCCACAGGTGCGTATCCGTGGAATAAGTTCTAACGGCTCTTGCGATCCGCTGTATGTAGTGGATGGACGTATTGCCAGCGATATTGGTGGTATTGACCCTAATGACATTGAGTCTATGGAAGTTTTGAAGGATGGTGCTTCTGCAGCTATCTATGGCGCTGCTGCCGGTAACGGTGTAGTATTGATTACTACAAAGAAAGGAAAAGGAAACGGTAAAATCACATACGATTTTCAATATACTTCACAGAGTTTGGGTAAAGTACCCGAAGTAATGAATGCTGCGCAGTATAAGGAATTCTTCTTGGAAAACAAGAAGCTTACCCAGAGTGCTTTTGATACCTATTGGGATGGAAAAACCGATACGGATTGGTCGATGAGGCTTTTGAAAACAGTTCGATGGTACGTCATAATGTGACTTTCCAAGGTGGTAGCGACAGAGGTTCTTTCTATCTGTCATTGTCCCACCTTGATAACGACGGTATGATTGTCGGCAATGCCGATACTTATGAACGACTCACGGGAATGGTAAATGCCAGCTGGAAAATCAAACCTTGGCTGGAGGTAGGTACCAATAATCAGATTGAGCACTACAAAACTCAGTCCGTAGCCGAGGGCAATGAGTATGGTAGCATGATGCTTTCTGTATTACAATTAGACCCTCTGACCAAGCCTCTTTATCCTATTGATGACTTGCCGTTGAATATGGCTACCATCTATAAGGATCATAAGAATATGTTGGGCGATGGAAACGGCAACCTTTATGGTGTATCAGCTTTCACTGGCAATGCCGAAGCTATCAATCCTTTTGCCATGCGTGACAACTCTTATACCAAGAACAGAGGCTTTAATATCAATGGTTCTACTTATTTGAATTTTATGCCTATCAAGGGGCTTACCGTTACTTCTCGTCTTTCTTATCGTTTGGCTTCAACTTCCTCTTATGGCGTGGGGCAATCTTATTACTATACTGACAAGGCTAAACGTGATTGGGTGGAGGTTTCGGCTTCGGATTATAGCCCAACCTATTATCAGTGGGAGAACTTTTTGAACTACACCCGTTCTTTTGGCAAACACAACGCAACATTGATGTTGGGAACTTCTTATAGTCAGAGCCGTTCTTATGGCGTTAGCGGAAGTAAGAAGGGATATAATGAAGATACTACAGATATGTGGGGAAATGTGATTAACAGAGTTTCGCATTTGGGTTTCTTGCAGAATGATCCTAATTTCTTCTACTTTGCCTATGCTACATCTGATGCTGTAAAGGATGTAAGTGGTGGTGAGCCTACCTATACTCGTAAATTATCTTACTTCGGACGTTTGAATTATGACTATGCCGGAAAGTACATGGCTCAGTTCTCACTGCGTGCCGATGCTGCTGACCTCTCTGTGTTGCCAAAGAACAAACGTTGGGGCTATTTCCGGCAGTTTCTTTGGGTTGGGTTCTTTCGGAGGAAAATTTTATGAAAGGAACTGAAGACTGGCTGTCACAATTAAAGCTCCGTGCCAGTTGGGGACAGAATGGTTCTACTGCATCATTGGGCGGTTATAAATGGAATGTATCAATTGGTGCTACCGGGCATTTGGCTGTAGGTGATAATAATAATTTCTCTTACATCAATGGTTATGCTCCCTCTGCTACCGGTAATGATGGACTTAAATGGGAACTTCTGAACAAACCAATATAGGTATTGATGCCCGTTTCTTGAATAGCCGTTTGACTGTTACAGCCGATTATTTCCATAAAAAGACAAAAGACCTGATTGTTTCGGGCATTAAGGCTTCAACTGTAGTAGGTAACAGTTTCTCGCCAGTTAATGCCGGTAATATTACGAACAAGGGGTTTGAATTGGAACTGGGATGGCAAGATCGTATTGGTGACTTTGCTTATGGTGTCCGTGCCAACGTTGCTACATTGAAGAATAAAGTGACCAAGATGCATGAGTCTTTATCAAGTATTGATGGGGCTACTTATGTGACTTATGGAGCCATTACTCGTTTTGAGGTAGGTAAGCCCGCGTGGTATTTTTATGGTTATGATTTCATGGGTGTGGATTCAAAAACCGGTGAGCCAATCTTAGAGATATTGATGGTGTAGAAGGTATTACGGATAATGATAAGACAGAAATTGGTTAAGGGAATTGCCGACTATTACTTATGGTATTACCTTGAATGCAGCTTGGAAGGGATTTGATTTTATCTTGTTTGGTACGGGTTCTCAAGGTAACGATGTGTTCTGTGGCTTGAACCGTGTGGATTACAATTTGAATCAGCTGACTTATTTTACAAAAAACCGCTGGACAGAAAGCAATCGCAATGGGAAGACTCCTGCATCAGGCGCTACAGATTATACCAAGTATCTGACTTCTTCCGGTTGTGTATTTGACGGTTCTTATTTTAAAATTAAACAGATTCAGTTAGGTTATTCTTTCCCGAAGCAACTGATTAAGAAGGTAGCAATTGAAAATCTACGTATATATGGCTCACTTGAGGACTTCTTTACTTTTACAGACTATCCTGGTTTTGACCCTGAAGTTACCGGTGTCGGAAATTCATTAGGTGTGGATAAAGGTAGTTATCCTAATTCAAAGAAGGTTGTTCTTGGTTTGAGTGTGACATTCTGATTTTTATGAACTTATTAAAATGAAAAACATATGAAATTAAGATATTCTTTAATGCTCGGAGCGCTCCTTATATTGGCTGGCACTTCGTGTGAAGACAAATTGGATATACCTCAAAAAGGTGTATTGGACTTTTCCAACTTATTATAAAACTGACGAACAAGCTCAAGCAGCGCTGATGCGCTTTATATACAACTCAAGGTACATACTATAACTATACGATGATGAAGAATGCCCTTTCGGACGATGTTTGGGCAGGTGGTGGTGGTCGTAATGACAATGCAGAGCTGGAAGGCTGTAATGAATATTCATTTGGCTCAGACCAAAGTTTTATCGGAGGCGTATGGGAAAGCTACTATCAGCTTATTTATAAGGCGAATGTGATTCTGGGACGTGTTGAGCCTGATACTGATTTGAAGAAGAAGGCTTGTGCTGAAGCCAAGTTCTTCCGTGCTTTTGCTTATTTTGATTTAGTTTCTATGTGGGGTGATGTACCATTGGTAGACCATGAACTTGATAATCCGAATATCAGTTGGCTCGTTCGCCTAAGGCTGATATTTGGGCGTTGATAGAGCGGGACCTGACTGAAGCTATCAATTCAGGACTCTTGGAGGAAAAGAAGAGTGTAGATGATAAAACGACATGGCGTGTTACCAAGCAGTTGGCACAAGCTATATTGGGTAAAGCTTATTTATGGCAAGAAAAATTCCATGAAGCTGCTGTTGTCTTGAATGAGGTTAGAGCTAGCGGTAAGTATAAACTTTATGATGGAAAATTATGAGGATATCTTGACCTACAAGGCTGAGTATAATTGTGAAGTATGCTCGAAGTAACCGTATTTTTGATGCAAGTAATTCCATGGATGAGTTCAGTTTCTTTGAGGTGATGAATCATTGGCGCACTGATAAGTTGGATATGTCTGGCTCTAACAATCAGTTTAATGGTACCGGATGGGGATTTATGGTTCCTCAGAAAAGTTGTATGATGCATTTGTTCAGGAAGAGGGTGTAGATGGTTATCGGTTGAATCAGACAATGAAAACCTATGACCAAATTACTCAATTGGGTGTCAAGGTTGCCAAAGGCAGAGTTTGATTAATGAAGGTTATTTCATGTGGAACGTCGCTTCTCGAATGTAGAATCTCCTGCTGGGTTCTGGTGTTCATATAATAACTATCGTTGGATGCGTTATGCTGAAGTCTTGTTACTGGCAGCTGAAGCAAACCTGAAGGATGGCAATCAATCCGAACTGATGCTTGCTTGAATGAGGTGCGTCAGCGTGCAAGATTGGATGCTAAGACAGCTACCCTGGATGCCATTAAATTGGAAAAGAGACTGGAACTCTGTTCTGAAATATACCCGTTATCAGGATATTACCGTTGGAAAGATGCGGAGGCTTTGCTTAAGGATCAGGGTGAAAGAACACCTATCTTGTCAAATAAGGCAGGAAAAGATGAGCCGGATAATGTAGCGGTAGAATACATTCAGTATAACAAGGATAAAACGCGTTATGGTTTCAAGGAAAGACATTATTTGTTGCCTATTCCGGCAAAGGAGATCCGCTTGAATCCGAATATGGAACAAAATGCAGGTTGGTAAAGCGTATAAAGAATCAAAATCTAACTTCGTCGTCTGATGCAGATAAACAAAATTAGATTTTTCTAACTGATTAATTGTTTGTAGAAGAAGTCCCCCGTGGGAATCAGCTAATTGTACGGGGGCTTCTTTTGTGGCTTTTTAAATATAATATATATGAGAAGATTGTCAATTACTTTATTTTCACTCTGTCTGGCATCTGCCTTGACTGCACAGACGACCGGTTCGAATCAGTCAGTCAGACTGCGTGCCGACAATATCGACGAAGTGGTCAGTGCTATGACCCTCGAAGAGAAGGTACACCTCGTCATCGGTTGTGGGATGTCGATGGGAAGTGATACCAAGTTTCCCGGAACAGCGGGACGTACTTACGACATTCCCCGACTGGGTATCCCTTCCGCCTATCTTGCCGACGGACCGCACCGGTTGGCGATGGCTGCCAAGCGGGAATTCGACAGCCGTACTTATCATGCTACGGAATTCCTTCCAGCACCACGGTGCAGCTACTTTCAATCCGGATGCAGCCCATAAGGTGGGACGTACTTTGGGTATGGAAGTGAAGGATTATGGTTTGGATGTGTTGCTGGCACCGGGTGTCAACCTGATGCGAAATGTGCTTTGCGGACGTAACCATGAATATTATTCGGAAGATCCGGTGTTGGCTGGTAAAATGGCTGCTGCCTATATCAATGGAGTCCAGAGCCGGGGGACAGGTACCTGCCTGAAACACTTTGCCGTGAACAACCAGGAGACCAACCGCAATAACAACGACTCTCGCCTGACACAGCGCCCCTTGCGCGAGCTGTATTTGAAGTGCTTCGAGATTGCTGTCAAAGAGTCTCAGCCCTGGAGCGTGATGACCGCCTACAATAAGGTGAACGGCAAATATACCTGCGAGGACCGCGAACTGACAGAAGACATCCTCCGCGACGAATGGGGATTCAAGGGACTGGTGATGTCCGACTGGAATGCCGGAAAAGATGCCGTGACCTCCATCGTAGCAGGAAACGACATGCTTCAACCGGGGCAAGACCGCAGTATAAAGCTATTTTGGAAGCCGTAGAGAACGGTACACTGGATTTGGCACTCCTCGACCGCAGCGTGAAGCGTGTGCTGGAGTTTGTGGTCAAGAGCCATACCTTTGCCGGCTACGAGTATCCCAATAAAACCGATTTGGAGGCTCATGCGCAAGTAGACCGTGAGATAGGTGCGGAAGGTATCGTGCTGCTGGATAACAAGCAGGCGCTACCCATGGCTGCCGGCATCAAAAAAGTGGCCCTTTATGGAACTACTTCCTATGACATGGTTCCTGCCGGCATGGGCTTTGGCAGTACGGGCATCGGCTATTACACGGTTTCTATGGTAGAAGGTTTGCGCAATGCGGGCTACATCGTGGACAAAGAATTGCTGAACTGCTACAAGAAGCATATGGCCGACGAGCAGAAACGCTCTTTCCTCACGGAAAACCGCCTTTCGCCTTTACTCCGCTGCCCCGTGCCGAGGAGTTCCTGCCCACTGCCGAGGAACTGGCTGCACAAGTGAAGGCCAACGACATTGCCGTGCTTACGCTGGGGCGTGTCAGTGGCGAGGGCTGTGACCGCCGTGTGGAAGATTTCCTCCTGAAGGAGAACGAATTGGCTCTGATTAAGCAAGTGTCTGCCGCTTATCGTGCTGCAGGCAAGAAACTGGTGGTGGTTCTCAACATCTGCAGCCCGGTGGAGACTGCTTCTTGGAAGGGACTGGCAGATGCAGTGGTTTGTGCCTTCCAGCCGGGACAAGAGGTGGGTAATTGTATCACGGACATCCTGACCGGAAAGGTGAATCCTTCGGGCAAGTTACCCATGACGTTTGCCGTGAAATATGGCGATGCGCCGTCGGATGCTAACTTCCCTTTTGATTACGAGTTCAAGATGCCGTCGTTTGCTATGGGTACCGGCATGAACTTCAAGTCCGAAAAGAAAGAGGAGAAACCGAAGGAACCGGAGAAAAATGTGGATTTCACCAACTATGAAGAGGGAATCTATGTGGGTTATCGCTATTTCGACACTTTCGGTAAAGAGGTTTCCTATCCGTTCGGTCATGGTTTGAGCTATACTGCTTTTGACTATGCGGTAGAGAACGCCAAAATGGATGCCGACCGCTGTGAGTTGAAAGTGAGCGTGAAGAACATCGGCAAGGTGGCAGGGCGTGAAGCTGTACAACTCTATGTGAAAGCTCCGAATGGGGGACTTGACAAGCCTGCCAAGGAGTTGAAGGCCTTCGGCAAAACTGCCTTGCTCCAGCCGGGCGAGAGCCAGACACTGATTCTGACTTGGAACGTGATGGACATGGCTTCCTTTAATGAGAAAAACAGCTCTTGGGAGTTGGCTAAGGGTGAATATCAGTGGATGGTTGCCGCATCTTCGGCCGATGTGCGTTGCACAGCGGTACAGAGGGTGACAAAGGCACGCAAGCAGAAAGTGCATGATGCCATGCGGGCGCAAGTGCCTGTGGCTGTGTATCCGATGGTGAAGAGATGAGGGGGATATGCGTGAAAAAACTGATATATATCAATTAGTTTTAGAGTGGAAAACGCTTATTTTGTAGTACATTTTTAAATCGATACCATGAAAAGATTGATACTCTCTCTTTTAGCCGTCTGCTTGCTGTGGATGGCAAATGCACAAAATCCTGCATGGGGACCGCAAAGCAAGGTAGTGACCGACAGCATCTACAGCCAGGTATTGAAAGCACACCGTGCCTACACCATCTATCTGCCGCAAAGCTATAGCAATGAAACGGATAGGAAATATCCTATCCTCTATTTGCTGCACGGCATGTCGGGGGTGAATACCAGTTGGTTTACAGACCAACGTGTGAAGGACGTGATGGACCAGTTGGTGGCATCGGGCGAGGCTTGCGAGATGATTATCGTCAGCCCTAATGCCGGAGGCAATCCGGCTACTTGCTGGAACGGCTACTTCAACATGCCGGGCTGGGCTTACGAAGATTTCTTCTATAAGGAGTTCCTTCCTTATATAGAGAAGACTTACCGGGTGAAAGGTGATAAGCGGCATCGTGCCATTGCCGGACTTTCTATGGGCGGAGGTGGAACGGCAAGCTATGCACAGCGCTATCCGGATATGTATTGTGCTGCTTATGCTATGAGTGCTTTGATGAACATCCCCGTTAGTGGTGAGGAGGTGGGAAGAGACCCCGACCCCACAAACAAGATGGCTGTACTGACGCGTTCTGTGCAGGAGCATAGTTGCATCAGGTATGTGGCTGAGGCAGATGTTGCGCGTAAGGCACAGCTTCGTACTGTACAGTGGTTTGTGGATTGCGGAGACGATGACTTTCTGCTGGACCGTAATATAGAGTTTTTCCAGGCGATGCGTAATGCCGGTATCCCTTGCCAGTTCCGTGTGCGGGATGGCGGACATACCAGCGAATATTGGCATTCGGCACTTTATATGTGCCTGCCTTTTGTAAGTCGCTGCTTTGCTAAATAACAAGAAGCTAATTCATTTAATATAAGAAATTATGAAAAGATTATTAAGTTTGGCAGCGATGCTGCTGGTCTGCTGTGTCACCCTTTTTGCACAGCAAGCTCTTTGGGGAGGTGCGGCAGTTGTCTCTCCTGATATTCATGACGACAACACGGTTACTTTTCGCTTGAAAGCTCCTAAGGCTGTAAGGGTGCAGATTACCGGTGATTTTCTGCCTCCACAAACTATTAAGACTCCTCGTGGCGATTATGATGCACCGGGCATTGCCGATTTGACAGAGGGGAAGGATGGCGTTTGGGAATTTACTACTCCCGAACCATTGAAGCCGGAACTTTATGGATACTCCTTTATTGTGGACGGATTGAGAATGATGGACCCGAGCAATGTTTACATGATTCGGGATGTGGCTACCGTGACCAATGTATTTATCATCGGTGGTGACCGTGCCGATTTGTATAAAGTGAATAAGGTACCCCATGGAACGGTAAGTCGCATGTGGTACAATAGTCCTTCGCTGGGAATGGACCGCCGTCTGACGATTTACACTCCGGCTGGTTATGAACCAGCGGCAAGCGTTATCCGGTATTTTATCTGCTTCATGGTGCAGGTGGTGATGAGGAAGCTTGGATTGCTCTTGGCCGTACTTCGCAGATATTGGATAATCTCATTGCACAAGGCAAGGCTAAACCTATGATTGTGGTGATGACTAACGGCAATGCTTGGCAAGATGCTGCTGCAGGTGAATCTCCCAAGGGTTTTGTTGCCCCCTCCATGCGTCCCGACGAAAGAGCGAAGGTGGCGGAAGGTGCTTTTGAACTCTCGTTCCCCGAAATCGTGAAGTTCGTGGAGAAGAATTTCCGCACTCTTGCCAATAAGAAGAACCGTGCCATTGCCGGGCTTTCTATGGGTAGTTTCCACTCTTGCAATATTTCCAAGTATTACCCGGACATGTTCGACTATGTAGGTCTTTTCTCCGGTGCAAGTACCGGAAACGATAAATCGACTTGTCCGGTCTATACCGACTTCGAAGGTAAGCTGAAGACTCAGTTTGCCAAGAAACCGGCTCTTTACTTCATCGCATGCGGCAAGACGGACTTTGTTTATAAAGGTGTGGCCGATTTTCGCAAGTTGCTTGACGACAATGGTTATAAGTACGAGTATCTTGAAACGGGCGAGGGACATATCTGGAGGAACTGGCGAATCTATCTGACGGAGTTCGCGCCGAAGTTGTTCAAATAAGAGGATTTGGTATAACTAATTTAATAACAAAATAACATACGTATCATGAAAAGAATTTCTATTTTGTCAGCTCTGTTGCTGATGTGTGCGATGACTTTCGCGCAACAAGCTCTCTGGGGAGGCGCTCCCGTGGTCTCACCTGAGATACACGACAACAATACAGTAACTTTCCGCTTGAAGGCGCCGAAAGCGTAAAGGTGCAAGTAACTGGCGACTTCCTGCCTACGCAGAAAATCAAGACTCCTTTTGGTGAGTTTGATGGTCCGGGTGTGGCAGATTTGAAAGAGAACAAGGACGGTGTGTGGGAATTCACTACTCCCGAACCGCTGAAACCAGAACTCTACAGCTACACTTTCCTGGTAGACGGACTGAAGATTAACGACCCTGCCAACGTCTATATGATTCGAGACGTGGCAAGCGTGACGAATGTATTCATCATCGGTGGTGACGAGCGCATCGATCTCTACAAAGTGAATAAGGTTCCTCATGGAACGGTATCTAAGGTATGGTACAACAGCCCTACGCTGGGTATGGACCGCCGCCTGACTGTCTATACGCCTGCCGGATATGAGACAAGCGGCAAGCGCTACCCCGTCTTCTACCTGCTACACGGCATGGGTGGCGACGAGAACGCATGGAGCGAACTGGGACGTACGGCACAGATTCTGGATAACCTCATCGCCCAAGGCAAGGCCAAGCCGATGATTGTAGTAATGACCAACGGTAACGCTGCGTTGGAGGCTGCTCCGGGTGAATCGTCACTGGGTTTTGCCGCTCCCAGCATGAATCTGCCCAAGACGATGGAAGGCTCTTTCGAGACTGCTTTCCCCGACGTGGTGAAGTTCATTGATAAGACTTACCGTACGCAGGCCAACAAGCAGGGTCGTGCCATTGCCGGATTGTCTATGGGCGGTTACCACTCCATGCACATCTCCAAGCAATATCCGGATATGTTCGACTATGTAGGTCTGTTCTCGCAGCCATCATGCCCAACAAAGATGTGAAGTCTCCGATTTATGACAACCTTGAAGCCAAACTGAAAACCAGTTTGCCAAGAAACCGGCACTCTATTACATTGCTATCGGTAATAAAGACTTCTTGTTCCAAGCCAACAGCGACTACCGCAAGATGTTGGACGAGAAGGGTTACAAATATGAATATTATGAAACCGGAGAAGGTCATATCTGGAAGAACTGGCGTATTTACCTGACAGAATTCGCACCGAAGATATTTAAATAAGATTATGAAGAAGAATATCATATCCATGGCAGCAGCAATGGCTGTTTTGTCAGCTTGCGGACCGGGTGTGCCGCAGCTTGGAAAGTCCTCTCTGGATGAGGTGATTGGCGCCATGACCTTGGAAGAAAAGGCGCATCTGGTAGTGGGTACCGGTATGGCAGGTTTCTCGGGTGACAGTGCCGTAATCGGTGCAACGAGAAAGCTAGTGCCGGGTGCGGCAGGAACCACATACCCGATTGAACGCCTCGGCATTCCCGCTGTGGTGCTGGCTGATGGTCCCGCCGGACTGCGTATCGACCCCAAGCGTGAGGGGGATTCGGCTACGTACTATTGTACTCATTTCCCTATCGGAACTTTGCTCGCCTCTACCTGGGACCAGGAACTGGTGGAAAGTGTAGGTCAGTCCATCGGTAACGAAGTGCTGGAATACGGTGCGGACGTGCTGTTGGCTCCGGCGCTGAACATTCACCGTAACCCGCTTTGCGGACGTAACTTCGAGTATTATTCTGAAGACCCGTTGGTGTCGGGTAAGATTGCCGCCGCCTACGTACGTGGTGTGCAGAGCAACGGTGTGGGTACCAGTATCAAGCACTTTGCTGTGAACAACCAGGAAACCAACCGTATGGCTACGGATGCGCATGTATCTCCACGCGCCTTGCGCGAAATCTACTTGAAAGGGTTCGAGATTGCCGTGAAGGAATCCGCTCCTTGGACCGTGATGTCCTCATACAACTACCTGAACGGTGTCTACACTTCGGAAAACAAGGAGTTGCAGACAACGATGTTGCGCGACGAATGGGGCTTCAAGGGCATGGTGATGACCGACTGGTTTGGCGGCAAGGATGCCGTGGCACAGATGGTGGCAGGCAACGACATGTTGCAGCCCGGTCTGCCCAAGCAGTACGAAGCCATCGTGAAGGGTGTGCAGGACGGAGCGTTAGATGAAGCCATCCTCAATCAGAATGTGAAGCGTATTCTGGAGATGATTCTCCAGACTCCCCACTTCAAGGGATATAAATACTCCAACAAGCCTGATTTGAAGGCGCATGCTGCCGTTACTCGCCAGTCGGCAACGGAAGGTATGGTATTGCTGAAGAACGATAACGGTGCTCTGCCGCTGGCTGCCGACGTGAAGAACGTGGCACTCTTCGGTTGCACTTCCTACGATTTCATTGCAGGCGGTACAGGTTCGGGCAACGTGAACCGCGCTTATACCGTTTCGCTATTGGAAGGCTTGAAGAATGCCGGCTATGTGGTGGATGAAGCGCTGAAGAATAGCTATGAAGCTTACCTGAAAACCGAGAAAGAACGTCTGTCCAAAGATAAGAAAGAGTGGTTCATGCCCGATACCCGTCCGGCTGAGATGGCTGTTTCCGCACAAGTCATCCGCGAGCAGGCTGCCAAGGCCGATGTGGCACTGGTGACGCTGGGACGTACCTCCGGTGAGTTCCTTGACCGTATGGTAGCCGACTTCAACCTCACCAAAGAGGAACAGAACATGTTGAAAGCTGTGTCCGATGCTTTCCACGCTGCCGGAAAGAAGGTAGTGGTAGTGCTCAATATCGGTGGTGTGATTGAAACTGCTTCTTGGAAATCTGCTCCCGATGCCATTCTTTGTGCATGGCAGGCAGGCCAGGAGGGAGGAAACAGTGTGGCTGACGTGCTGAGTGGCAAGGCTTCTCCTTCGGGCAAGCTGACAATGACTTTCCCGGTGAAGTTTGAAGATGCCGCTTCTTCCGACAACTTCCCGATAGACATGCGTGTAAGCACCGACCTTATGAACAAAGGCGGGAAGAAGAACGACGTGAAGAACGTGGACTATACCAATTACGAAGAGGATATCTACGTGGGTTATCGTTATTTCGACACCTTTGGCAAGCAGGTTTCCTATCCTTTCGGTTACGGTCTTTCCTATACTACTTTTGCTTACGACAAGGCTGCTGTCAAGGCAGACAACGGTGCCTATACCGTATCTGTAGAAGTGAAGAATACCGGTAAGGTAGCAGGTAAGGAAGTGGTTCAGCTTTATGTATCCGCTCCTGATGCTGCTGCCAACAAACCCGAAAAGGAACTGAAGGCCTTTGCCAAGACTAAGGAACTGAAACCGGGCGAAGCGGTTGTGGTGACGCTGAAAGTGAATGCTGCCGACCTGGCTTCCTACGATGAGGCTGCATCGGCATGGGTGGTAACTCCCGGAAACTACAAGTTCCTCGTCGGGGCTTCCTCACGCGACATCAAGGCTACGCTGGAGGCTGAAGTAGCTGCCGCAACGCAGAAGACGAACAACATCTTGAAACTTCAGGAACCGATGAGCCTCTTGAAGAGATGAGAGTAGGATTGTCTGAAAAGATAACAAATCATACCCTAAAAAACATCCTGTTGTACCTTTGGTATGGCAGGATGTTCTTATCTTTGTACCTCGTATAAACAGATAGTGCAACTATTATAAACCAATATCACAACCATGAGTAAAAAGTTAATCTTATCTTTAGCCCTATCAGTTAGTACTTACTTCTACGGCGCAGACACTGTTGCGCCTGCCATTCCAAGAGACGAGAAAATAGAACAGCAGATTGAGACTTTGTTGAAGAAGATGACGCTTGACGAGAAGTCGGTCAGATGTGCGAACTCACCATAGACCTCCTGCAGAAACGCGCCAATCCTTTTGCCGGTCTCAATCCGAAAGATATAACTGTAGATGATTTGAAGAAAATCGTCAAGAGGTATAAGTTAGAGAAAGAGTTCAAGCTGGGTAAGGAGATGCCTTCGCAAGAAGTGATGATGCAGCTCTATATGCGTATCCAAGGCATTGAGAATGCCAAGGGCTTCCAGTTGGACGAGGCGATGCTCGACTCTGTCATCGGAAAATACAAAGTAGGCTCCATCTTGAACGTGCCCAACGGTGTGGCACAGAGCGTGGAGAAGTGGCAGGAAATCATCAAACGCATTCAGGAGAAATCCATGGAGGTGATGGGTATTCCTTGTGTGTACGGTGTAGACCAGATACACGGAACTACCTATACGCTGGGTGGTACTTTCTTCCCGCAAGGCGTCAATATGGGAGCTACCTTCAACCGTGAACTGACACGTGAAGGTGCACGCATCTCCGCTTATGAAACAAAGGCGGGAAGCATTCCCTGGACGTATGCCCCGGTGACCGACCTCGGACGCGACCCCCGCTGGCCGCGTATGTGGGAAAACTATGGTGAAGACTGCTATGTCAATGCCGAAATGGGACGTGAAGCAGTTATCGGTTTCCAGGGCGAGAACCCCAACCTGATTGGCGAGAACAACGTTGCCGCTTGTATGAAGCACTATATGGGTTATGGTGTTCCCGTTTCCGGTAAGGACCGTACGCCGTCTTCCATCACCGAGCAGGATATGCGTGAGAAGCATTTCGCTCCTTATCTGGAAATGGTGAAAGCAGGTGCCCTCTCCGTGATGGTGAACTCCGCCATGAACAACGGTCTGCCTTTCCATGCCAACTATGAGCTGCTGACCAAGTGGCTGAAAGAAGACCTCAACTGGGACGGTATGATTGTGACTGACTGGGCGGACATCAACAACCTTTATAGCCGCGACCACATAGCCAAGGATAAGAAGGAAGCCATCAAGCTTGCCATCAATGCCGGTATCGACATGTCTATGGACCGTACGACTGGAAGTTCTGTACACTCTTGAAGGAGCTGGTGGAAGAAGGAGAAGTCCCCATGAGCCGCATTGACGATGCTGTTCGCCGTGTACTGCGCCTGAAGTACCGTCTCAATCTGTTTGAAAAGCCCTATTATGACTTGAAAGACTTCCCCTTGTTCGGTAGTGCGGAACATGCCGCTGCCGCCCTCCAGGCTGCCGAAGAATCTTTGGTACTTCTGAAGAATACAGACGGTATATTGCCGCTGGCAAAAGGCAAGAAGTTGCTGGTTACCGGTCCGAATGCCAACTCCATGCGTTGCCTCAACGGCGGCTGGTCCTACTCTTGGCAGGGTGACAAGGCCGATGAACATGCAGGCCAATATAATACCATCCTCGAGGCCTTCACCAATAAATTCGGTGCGGAGAATATCATCTACGAAGCCGGCGTCACTTATAAGCAAGGTGGCAACTGGTGGGAAGAAAACACTCCGGAGATAGAGAAAGCTGTAGCTGCCGCTGCGGCTGCCGACTACATCGTGGCTTGCATCGGTGAGAACTCTTACTGCGAGACTCCGGGTAATTTGACAAACCTTACCCTCTCCCAGAATCAGCTTGACTTGGTGAAAGCTCTTGCCAAGACCGGCAAACCCATCGTCCTGATACTGAACGAAGGCCGTCCCCGTCTGATTGCCGACATCGAGCCACTGGCTAAAGCGGTTGTCAATACTATGCTTCCGGGTAACTACGGCGGCGATGCGTTGGCAAACCTCATTGCCGGCGACGCCAACTTCAGCGGAAAGATGCCTTTCACTTATCCGAAGGAAATCAACTCGCTGATTACGTACGACTACAAACCGTGCGAACACATCGGCAAGCAGATGGAAGGTGCTTATAACTACGATGCGCAAGTGTCCGTACAGTGGGCGTTCGGTTATGGATTGAGCTATACCACTTTTGCATACAGCAACCTCAAGGTGGATAAGTCGGACTTTACCGCTGATGATGTGCTTACTTTCACCGTTGATGTGAAGAATACCGGTGACCGTGTCGGCAAGGAGAGCGTGTTGCTCTTCAGCAGTGACCTCGTTGCCTCCCTTACTCCCGATACCCGCCGTCTTCGCGCTTTCGAGAAAGTGGAACTGAAACCGGGCGAGACAAAGACCGTGACTCTGAAACTGAAAGGCTCCGACCTTGCTTTCGTAGGCTATGATGGCAAGTGGATTCTGGAGAAAGGTGACTTCCGCATCCAGACGGGTGACCAGACTGTGAACGTGGTTTGTACGGATACCAAGAAGTGGGAGACTCCGAATAAGTGATACGACAAGGTCTTTTAGACCTTTAGAACCATAGTAAAGGGGCCGATAGCATGAAACAAGCTATCGGCCTTTTATTTTTCCGCGTTGTCTTTCAACAGTATCTTCTTTCCGCTTGTACCTCCTTACTTCTTTTCCTGAAACAATAGAGATTGTATGCATGAGATGTACATCTCATGCTGTTTGAGATGCGCATCTCGTTGTGCTTGACATGTGCATCTCATGCAGTATGGAACGTGATAATTCATTTCATAAAGTATAAGCTTCTGTCTCATAAGATTATATGTTTTACCCCTTATCTTGAAGTGTTGAAAGGGCTTGTCTGTAATATAATTCCCGTTTGAACCGTTAAATCAATCTTTTTTTCTCTAATATTTTGTAGTCGAACAGATTATTTATATCTTTGCAACCGAAAATGGATGAAAGGTGGAGGGGCGATTAAGCTCCTCTTTTTTGTTCCTAATGGTTAATCTATGATAGAAAAGAAAACTGTTTGTCAGATTGTTGACGAGTGGCTGGCAGGAAAGGACTACTTCCTTGTGGAGGTGACAATCAGCCCGGATGACAAGATTTTGGTGGAAATAGACCACAAAGAAGGTGTTTGGATTGAGGACTGCGTAGAGCTGAGCCGCTACATCGAGTCCAAGTTGAACCGTGAGGATGAGGATTATGAGTTGGAAGTCGGTTCGGCCGGCATCGGACAGCCCTTCAAGGTACTGCAGCAGTACATTAACCACATCGGCAAGGAAGTGGAAGTGCTGGCAAAGGACGGCCGCAAGCTCAGCGGCGTGTTGAAGGAAGCCGACGAGCAGCATTTCGTCGTGACCATTCAGAAGAAAGTGAAAGAGGAAGGTGCCAAGCGTCCCAAACTGGTGGATGAAGACCTGACCTTTGCGTATGAAGAGATAAAATACACTAAATACTTAATCAGTTTTAAATAAGACTATGGCCAAGAAAGTAGAAACTGTCAGCTTGATAGATACATTTTCGGAATTTAAGGAACTGAAGAATATCGACAGAACCACGATGGTAAGCGTACTCGAGGAGTCGTTCCGTAGTGTGATTGCGAAAATGTTCGGTACCGATGAGAATTACGACGTAATTGTAAACCCGGACAAGGGTGACTTCGAAATATGGCGTAACCGTGAGGTAGTGGCAGACGAGGATTTGGAAAACCCGAACCTGCAGATTGCATTGTCCGAAGCACAAAAGATTGATGCCTCGTATGAGGTGGGCGAGGAAGTGACGGATGAAGTTATCTTCGCGAACTTCGGTCGCCGTGCCATCTTGAACTTGCGCCAGACACTGGCCTCCAAGATATTGGAACTGGAGAAAGATAGTATTTACAACAAATACATTGATAAGGTGGGTACCATCATCAATGCGGAAGTCTACCAGATTTGGAAGAAGGAGATGCTGCTGCTCGATGATGAAGGCAACGAACTGTTGCTGCCCAAGACCGAACAGATACCGAGTGACTTCTACCGCAAGGGCGAGACCGCCCGCGCCGTAGTGGCACGTGTGGACAACAAGAATAATAATCCGAAGATTATCCTGAGCCGTACGTCGCCCGTCTTCCTGCAACGTCTGTTCGAGATGGAAGTACCCGAAATCAATGACGGACTGATTACCATCAAGAAGATTGCCCGCATCCCCGGCGAGCGTGCAAGATTGCCGTTGAGAGCTACGATGACCGTATCGACCCGGTAGGTGCCTGCGTGGGCGTGAAGGGTAGCCGTATCCATGGTATTGTCCGCGAGCTTCGCAACGAGAATATCGACGTTATCAACTATACGTCCAATATCCAGTTGTTTATACAGCGTGCCTTGAGCCTGCCAAAATTTCTTCCATCCGCTTGAACGAGGAAGAACGCAAGGCTGAAGTGTTCTTGAAACCCGAAGAGGTGTCGCTGGCTATCGGTAAAGGCGGTTTGAATATCAAGCTTGCCAGTATGTTGACTGAGTACACCATCGACGTGTTCCGTGAGTTGGATGAGGCCATAGAGGATGAAGACATCTACTTGGACGAATTCCGTGATGAAATAGACGGTTGGGTTATCGATGCCATCAAGGCTATCGGTATCGATACGGCTAAGGCTGTGTTGAACGCTCCCCGTGAGATGTTGATTGAGAAGACGGACCTCGAAGAAGAGACGGTGGACGAGGTATTGCGCATTTTGAAACAGGAGTTTGAAGAGGAGAATGAATGATTTACGATTTTACGATTTACGATTTACGATTAGAGTTTGATTGTAAATGTAAGTCGTTCCGCTCCGAGTATTATCAATCGTAAATCGTAAATGGTTAAATCGTAAATAGAAAAAATTGATGACGATAAGGTTAAACAAAGTAACAAGAGATTTAAATGTAGGGATTACGACGGCTGTCGAGTTCCTGCAAAAGAAGGGATTTACCGTTGAGGCAAATCCGAACACAAAAATTACGGATGAACAGTTCGAACTGCTCAAAAAGGAGTTTAGTACAGATAAGGACCTTAAGATAAAGTCGGAGCGTTTCAGCCAGGAACGTCAGAGCAAGGACCGCAACAAGGCGTCCGTGTCTATTGACGGCTATAGGGAAACGCAGGAGAAAGCGAAGCCCGAGGAGATTAAGACGGTTGTTCCGGAAGACGCACGTCCGAAGTTCAAGCCGGTAGGCAAGATTGATTTGGACAAACTGAACCGTAGACCTGCTCCTGCTCAGGAAAAAGAGAAAGAAGCGGAAAAAGCGGTAGAAGAGAAGAAGGTGGAGGAACCGGCAGTTGTAGAAACACCGAAACCGGAACCTGCTCCTGCTCCCCAACCGGAGCCACAGCCGCAACCGGAGGTACAGCCGGCATCTGAGTCCGAGCCACAGCCCGTTTCGGAACCGCAGCCACAACCCGTTGTCAAGGAAGAGCCTGCTCCGGTTGTAGAGGCTCAACAAGAATCTAAAAAGGAAGAATGATAGAAGCGCCTGCTCCCGTACCGGTGGCTGAAGAAGCACCGGTTGAAAAAGAGGGGAAAGAAGAAGGAGAAGAAATCTTCAAGATACATCAGCCTGAGTTTGTTTCGAAGATTAATGTCATCGGACAGATAGACTTGGCGGCTCTGAACCAGTCCACACGCCCGAAGAAGAAATCGAAAGAGGAGAAACGCAAGGAGCGTGAAGAGAAGGAAAAGATTCGCCAGGATCAGAAGAAGCAGATGAAGGAAGCTATCATCAAGGAAATCCGCCGTGATGACAGCAAGTTGAAGGATACCGCTGCCGGCGATGCCAACGGCAAGAAGAAACGTGTCCGTATCAATAAGGAGAAAGTGGACATCAACAATGCTTCCAACTTCCAGCGTGGTGGCAACGACCGTGGACACGCAGGTGCCCAGCAAGGTCAGGGGGCCCGCCCGCAAGGTGGAAACCAGCCTGGTGGAAACAATGCCAATAATAACCGCAACCGCAATAAGGACCGCTTCAAGAAGCCGGTCATCAAGCAGGAGGTTAGCGAGGAAGATGTAGCAAAGCAGGTAAAGGAAACTTTGGCACGCCTCACTTCCAAAGGAAAGAACAAAGGTGCCAAGTATCGTAAGGAAAAACGTGACATGGCTTCCAGCCGTATGCAGGAATTGGAAGACATGGAAATGGCAGAAAGCAAGGTACTGAAGATTACGGAATTCGTGACGGCCAACGAGTTGGCAAGCATGATGGATGTTTCTGTTACTCAGGTCATCGCCACTTGTATGAGCATTGGCATGATGGTATCCATCAACCAGCGTCTGGATGCCGAGACCATCAACTGGTGCTGAAGAATTCGGCTTCAAGACAGAATATGTAAGTGCAGAAGTGGCGCAGGCATCGTAGAGGAAGAGGATGATGAGGAAGATTTGGAACCTCGCGCTCCGATTGTAACGGTGATGGGTCACGTAGACCACGGTAAGACTTCATTGCTCGACTATATCCGTAAGGCGAATGTGATTGCCGGTGAAGCGGGTGGTATCACACAGCACATCGGTGCCTACCACGTGTCGCTGGACGACGGACGTAAGATTACATTCCTCGATACTCCGGGCCACGAGGCGTTTACCGCCATGCGTGCCCGTGGTGCCAAAGCTACGGATATTGCCATCATCATTGTGGCTGCTGACGACAACGTGATGCCGCAGACAAAGGAAGCCATCAACCATGCCATGGCTGCGGGTGTTCCTATTGTATTTGCAATCAATAAGATTGATAAACCGACTGCAACCCCGACAAGATTAAGGAAGAGCTTGCAGCCATGAACTTCTTGGTGGAAGAGTGGGGCGGTAAGTATCAGTCGCAAGATATCTCTGCCAAAAAGGGTATCGGTGTACCCGAGTTGATGGAGAAAGTGCTGCTCGAAGCAGAAATGCTGGAGCTGAAAGCAAACCCGAACCGCCGTGCTACCGGTTCCATTATCGAGTCCTCATTGGATAAGGGTCGTGGCTATGTGGCTACGGTACTCGTTTCCAACGGTACCTTGAAGATGGGCGACATCGTGCTGGCGGGTACCAGCTACGGTAAGGTGAAGGCTATGTTCAATGAGCGTAACCAGCGCATGCAGGAGGCTGGTCCTTCTACACCTGCCCTGATATTGGGCTTGAACGGTGCACCTGCTGCTGGCGACACGTTCCACGTAATCGAAACGGAGCAGGAAGCACGCGAGATTGCCAACAAACGCGAACAGTTGCAGCGTGAACAAGGTCTGCGTACGCAGAAGATGCTGACGCTCGACGAAGTGGGCCGCCGTCTGGCGCTGGGTGACTTCCATGAGCTGAACGTGATTGTGAAGGGTGACGTGGACGGTTCTGTAGAAGCGTTGAGCGACTCTTTAATCAAGCTGTCTACGGAGCAGGTGCAGGTAAACGTAATCCACAAGGGTGTCGGTCAGATTTCCGAATCGGATGTCTCGCTGGCTGCCGCTTCGGATGCGATTATCGTCGGTTTCCAGGTACGTCCTTCGGGTGCTGCCGCCAAGATGGCAGAGCAGGAGGGTGTGGATATCCGCAAGTACTCCGTCATCTACGATGCCATCGAAGAGGTGAAGGCTGCATGGAAGGTATGCTGGCACCGACATTGAAGGAGCAGATAACGGCAACCATCGAGGTGCGCGAAGTGTTCAACATCACGAAGGTGGGACTGGTGGCAGGTGCCATGGTCAAGACCGGAAAGGTGAAACGCAGCGACAAGGCCCGCTTGATACGCGACGGTATCGTAATCTTTACGGGTGCCATCAATGCCCTGAAGCGCTTCAAGGACGACGTGAAAGAGGTAGGTACCAACTTCGAGTGCGGTATCAGCCTGACAAACTGCAACGACATCAAGGTGGGCGATATTATCGAATCTTACGAAGAAATAGAAGTGAAGCAAACATTATAATTGAATAATGTGCAAATATGCTAATGTGCCAATTGGCTGCGCGTACAGAAAATGCCGCAGGGCAATTGGCACATTTTGCATATCAGCCATTTGCTCATTAGCATATTGGCACATTACCACATTATCACATTAATCTATGGCAATTATAGATATCATCATATTGGCTGCTTTCGGCTTGGGCGCAATCATCGGCTTCATGAAAGGTTTTGTGAAGCAATTGGCCTCTCTGCTGGGGCTGATTGTCGGTCTGCTGGCGGCAAAGGCTTTGTATGCCTCGTTGGCAGTGAAGCTGTGCCCCACGTTGACAGACTCTATGACAGTGGCGCAAGTACTGGCATTTGTCTTCATCTGGCTGGCTGTTCCTTTGCTCTTCTCCCTGGTGGCTTCTCTGCTGACCGGGCAATGGAGCCGTCTCGCTGGGCTGGCTCAATCATTGGTTGGGGGCTGGTCTAGGGGCTTTGAAGTACCTCCTGCTGACGAGCCTGCTGATTGGTGTCATCGAATTTATAGACGGAGACAATACGCTGATTAGCAAAACAAAAAAGAAAGAATCAGTGTTATATTATCCTATGGAAGAGTTTGCCGGGATATTCTTTCCCGCAGCAAAGGCGGTTACGGAGCAGATTGTAAACGGAGACTTTGACTGATACCGTGAACCGTGATTTTGTAATTCATAATTTGTAATTATAGAAGTGATGCAACAAGAAGAACCCAATAAATATGTAAAGGAACTCACTCAGGAGAAGTATAAGTACGGTTTCACGACCGACGTGCATACAGACATCATTGAGCGCGGGCTGAATGAAGATGTAGTGCGGCTTATCTCTGAGAAGAAGGGAGAACCGGAATGGTTGCTGGAGTTCCGCCTGAAGCATATCGCCACTGGCTGACATTGGAGATGCCTACATGGGCACATCTCCGCATTCCCGAAATAGATTATCAGGCCATATCCTACTATGCCGACCCTACGAAGAAGAAGGAAGGACCGAAAAGCATGGATGAGGTGGACCCTGAGTTGATAAAGACTTTCAATAAGCTGGGCATTCCGCTGGAAGAACAGATGGCGTTAAGCGGTATGGCTGTGGATGCCGTTATGGACTCGGTGTCTGTAAAGACTACCTTCAAGGAGACGCTGATGGAGAAAGGAATCATCTTCTGCTCGTTCAGCGAGGCTGTACACGAGCATCCCGACTTGGTACAGAAATATCTCGGTTCGGTGGTGCCTTATCGTGACAACTTCTTTGCGGCACTGAACTCGGCGGTGTTCTCCGACGGTTCTTTTGTCTATATCCCGAAGGGGGTACGTTGTCCGATGGAGTTGTCCACCTATTTCCGCATCAATGCCCGCAATACGGGGCAGTTCGAAAGAACCTTGATTGTGGCGGATGATGATTCGTACGTTTCTTATCTGGAAGGGTGTACGGCTCCGATGCGTGACGAGAACCAGTTGCACGCGGCCATTGTGGAAATTGTGGTGCACGACCGTGCAGAAGTGAAATACAGCACCGTGCAGAACTGGTATCCGGTGATGCCGAGGGCCGGGGTGGTGTCTATAACTTTGTGACGAAGCGTGGCCATTGTAAAGGGGTGGACAGTAAACTGTCTTGGACGCAAGTGGAAACAGGTTCGGCCATTACCTGGAAGTATCCGTCTTGCATCCTTTCCGGCGACAATTCGACAGCGGAGTTCTATAGTGTGGCAGTAACCAATAACCATCAGCAGGCAGACACGGGAACAAAGATGATTCATCTGGGCAAGAATACCCGGAGCACCATTGTGAGCAAAGGCATTTCTGCCGGAAAGAGCGAAAACTCTTACCGCGGCTTGGTGCGCGTGGCACAGAAAGCGGACAATGCTCGTAATTACAGCCAGTGCGACTCCTTGCTACTTGGTGACAAATGCGGCGCGCATACTTTCCCCTACATGGATATTCACAATGAAACGGCCATCGTGGAGCATGAGGCCACTACCAGCAAAATCAGTGAGGACCAGATATTCTACTGCAATCAGCGCGGTATTTCTACGGAAGATGCCGTGGGGCTGATTGTGAACGGTTATGCCAAAGAGGTTTTGAATAAACTTCCGATGGAGTTTGCCGTAGAAGCGCAGAAATTGCTTGCCATTTCGCTGGAAGGAAGCGTGGGGTGATTTATAAATAGTAAATTGTAAATAGTCAAATAGTAAATATAAAGATGTTAGAGATAAAAGACCTGCATGCCAGCATCAATGGCAAAGAAATATTGAAAGGCATCAACTTGACCATACGTGATGGAGAAGTACATGCACTGATGGGACAGAACGGTGCCGGTAAAAGTACGTTGAGTAATGTGTTGGTAGGCCATCCTGCTTACGAAGTGACGCGCGGCTCAATTACCTTTAATGGCAAGGACTTGCTTGCCATGAGTCCTGAGGACCGTGCACATGAAGGAATCTTTCTTTCTTTCCAGGCTCCGGTAGAGATTCCGGGCGTGTCGATGGTGAACTTCATGCGTGCGGCTGTGAATGAGCAACGCAAGTACCGCCATCTGCCTGCTTTGTCGGCCAGTGAGTTCCTGAAGCTGATGCGCGAGAAGCGTGCCATTGTGGAGTTGGACAACAAGCTGGCCAACCGTAGCGTGAACGAAGGTTTCAGCGGCGGTGAAAAGAAGCGTAACGAGATATTCCAGATGGCGATGTTGGAACCGACTTTTGCTATTTTGGACGAGACGGATTCCGGATTGGATGTGGATGCTTTGCGTATTGTGGCCGACGGTTTCAACAAACTCAAGACTGCGGAAACCAGTGCTATGGTCATTACCCACTACCAGCGGTTGTTGGACTATATCAAACCCGATACGGTACATGTACTGCTGGGTGGACGTATCGTAAAGACCGGTGGACCGGAATTGGCGAAGGAGATTGAAACACGTGGCTTCGATTGGATAAGGAAAGAAGCAGGTGAATTATAAACTCATAATCTGAAAACATGAGTGTAGAGCAACAATACATAGACCTTTTCTCCCAAACGGAGGCGATGATATGCCGGCATAGTGCCGAGGTGCTGAATGCGCCGCGTGCCGCTGCTTTTGCTGACTTTGAGCGCTTGGGCTTTCCCACCCGTAAGGAGGAGAAATACAAATATACGGATATCAGCAAGTTCTTTGAGCCGGATTATGGCTTGAACTTGAACCGGTTGGAAATTCCGGTGAATCCTTATGAAGTGTTCAAGTGCGATGTTCCCAATATGAGCACTGCTCTTTATTTTGTGGTGAACGATGCTTTTTATGGCAGGGCTTTGCCTAAGTCCATCTGCCTGAAGGGTTATCTTCGGCAGCCTGAAGGAGGTGGCCGAGAAACATCCCGATTTGGTGAAGAAATATTATGGCAAGTTGGCTGATACGGCAGAGGATGGGGTGACGGCGTTCAACACCGCTTTTGCACAAGACGGCGTTCTGTTTTATGTTCCTAAGAACGTGGTGGTAGAGAAACCTATTCAGCTGGTGAATATCCTGCGTGGTGACGTCAATTTTATGGTGAACCGCCGTGTGCTGATTATTCTGGAGGAGGGTGCACAAGCCCGCTTGTTGGTGTGTGACCATGCGATGGACGGCGTGAACTTCCTGGCAACGCAGGTGATAGAAATCTTTGCCGGTGAGAATGCCATTTTCGATTTTTATGAACTCGAAGAGACACACACCAGTACGGTACGTATCAGCAATATGTATGTAAGGCAGGAAGCCAATAGTAATGTATTGCTGAATGGTATGACCTTGCACAACGGAACTACACGGAATACAACCCGTGTGACGCTTGCCGGTGAACATGCGGAGCTGAATCTGTGCGGTATGGCCATTGCAGACAAGAATCAGCATGTGGACAATCATACGACAATCGACCATGCCGTGCCCAACTGTACCAGCAATGAGCTTTATAAGTATGTCCTTGACGAGCAGGCTGTAGGTGCCTTTGCCGGTCTGGTTTTAGTGCGCCCTGACGCACAGCACACCAGTTCGCAACAGACCAACGCAATCTTTGTGCCACCCGAGATGCACATATGTACACCCAGCCTCAGCTGGAGATTTATGCAGATGACGTGAAGTGCAGTCACGGCGCTACGGTGGGGCAGCTCGATGAAAGCGCTCTCTTCTATATGCGGCAGCGTGGTATTCCGGTGCGCGAGGCGCGCCTGCTGCTGATGTTCGCTTTTGTCAACGAAGTTATCGACACCATCCGTTTGGATGCTTTGAAAGACCGTCTGCATCTGCTGGTAGAGAAGCGTTTCCGGGGGGAACTGAACAAATGCCAGGGGTGCGCCATCTGCAAGTGATAGCTTATAATTTCGATTCATTATGAACAACGATATAAATAAGAGTAGTATCTTGGCTCCCCTCCCTATGGGAGAGGGGCTGGGGGAGAGGCTTCGAGCTGATTTCCCTATCCTTTCCCGTGAGGTATATGGCAAGCCGTTGGTCTATCTGGACAACGCGCGATACGCAGAAACCTCGCCAGGTAGTAAATGCCATTACGGACGAATATTATTCGGTGAATGCCAATGTGCATCGCGGAGTGCACTTCCTGTCGCAGCAGGCTACAGAGCTGCACGAGGCTCGCGTGAGACGGTGAGACGTTTCATCAATGCCCGCAGCACGAATGAGATTGTCTTCACCGTGGTACGACGGAGAGTATCAACCTGCTTGTCTCCAGCTTTGGTGAGGAATT
>ENA-OQCP01000119-OQCP01000119.1-human-gut-metagenome-genome-assembly--contig:-NODE-119-length-30993-cov-3.188363_pt1 | contig 30993 bp, 34 predicted proteins | sample MGYA00242760_ERZ504583 | MGnify/ENA primary metagenome ERZ504583 (study PRJEB26092, sample SAMD00036308) | human gut metagenome | host: Homo sapiens | study: EMG produced TPA metagenomics assembly of...
TATAATTACAATTGCTCGCAGTTTTGGCAGCGGAGGCAAGGAAATTGCCTCCCTGCTTTCCGAAAAGCTGGGTATTCCGTGGTATGAAAGACAGATTCTGACAATGGCGTCACAGGCAAGCGGAATTGATGAAAGCGAATTCGTTGAGGTTGACGAAAAACTTCACGGAAGCTATCTTATAAAGTCACTCACAAAGCTGCCGACGGCAAATGTTCTTCGTCCCGAATCAAGAGCGTTTGTGTCGGATTTGAATTTGTACAATATTCAGGCGGCAATCATAGAAGAGCTTTCCCGCACACAGTCCTGTATCATTGTCGGAAAATGTGCCGATCATATTCTGAGGGATAAGCCAAATGTTTTGAGCGTGTTTGTTGATGCGTATTATGACGACTGCATTTCAAAAATCCGCTCAAGAATTTATGTTTCGGAAGAGCGTGCAAAAGATATGAAAAAGCGTACCGACAAGTACCGCACGGCTTATTATAAATACTATACAAGAGGCGAAAACTGGAAAGATACGCTTAACTACGATATGTTTTTGAACACATCAAGGAATTCAACGAATGACTGTGCCGAAATTATTGCAAAGGCTGTTGAGCTGAAATTCGGTAAATAATTTGATGCAGATTAAGAGGTGAGATTTATGGCAGTAACACTCGGTTCACTGTGCGAAAAGGCGGGCTATCTCTACGGTATGCGTGTGATAGCAGGCAAAGAAGGAATGACCAATATCGTGCAATGGGTTCATTCCGTTGAGGATATTGAGGTAAGTGACTTTCTTCACGGAGGAGAGCTTATCTTTTCAACGGGCATTGCAAACAAAGGTCAGGACTGGTTGCTGCCGTTTGTCAAAAATCTCATTGCCAAAAATGTCAGCGGACTTGTTCTGAACATAGGTCCGTACATAAAGGGAATCCCGTCAGAGGTTATCAGCTATTGCAACGAGAAAAAGTTTCCTCTTATGGATATTCCGTGGAAAACCCGAATTGTTGATATTTCACGGGATTTTTGCAATCAGATTATCTCAAATGAACGCAAGGAGGAAACAATCGGCGATACGCTGAAAAATTTCATTTTCTTTCCTGGTGAGTACGAAAAATACTTTCCTGTTCTTGAAAGCAACGGCTTTGACCTTGCAACCGATTATGCAATCATCGGTGTGAAAGCCGATATGGCTGACCATATTTCTTCAAGAAAGCTTGAATCGGCATTTGAACGAACAATTTATTCCTACAAAAAGCACTGGGGCGGCTTTAAGGTTGACAACATGATGTTCTATATCCTCAATGACTTTACCGATGATGAAATTGAAAGCATAGCCGAAAAAATTCAGTCGGAAAAGGAGAGGTATATAAGCGTCAACAAGCTGTATGTGGCAGTGAGCAAAACAAATAACAAGCTGAAATCACTCCCGAAAACATACCAGATTGTTTTAAGGATGTTAAGGCTTGCCGTCCGTGCAGATATGACGCCTATGTTCTATGACCGACTTGAAGTTAAAAAGCTGATTCTTGCGGTTGACGATATTTCATTGCTTGAAAGTATCTATAACGAAAATCTCAAAAAGCTTGAAGTGTATGACCGTGACAACGGCACGGATTATATGAGTTTTTTAAGACTTTACCTAAAGTATGACGGAAGTGTTCAGAGGGTTGCTCAGGAAATCTTTGTTCACCGCAACACCATAAATTATCAGCTTGCAAAAATCAAAAAGATTCTCGGCAATAACCTCAAAACCTTTGAAGAACGATTCAAAATTATATTAGCCTTTGAAGTTCGTGATGTGCTTTGACCGCCTCCGTCCCCGTCACGATGTTAATACTGAAAATCCCCCGACAGCCTAACGAAAACCGCTGTCGGGGGATTTTTTATGTGTTTATTGTAGTTGTATTTATTTGAGTAACTGATACTAATTGATATCAATTAGTATCAGTATAAATCAAAAAATATTCCTGTCAATAAAAAAGAACCGATACAAAAAGTATCGATTCTTCTTTGGTGCACCTGACAGGAATTGAACCTGCACTCCTCTCGAAACTAGAACCTAAATCTAGCGCGTCTGCCAGTTCCGCCACAGGTGCAAATATTAAACTGAAATATAAATAGTGGTTTTGCGAAGTGATACGCGCGTCTTCCGGTCTGAAATATAGTCGCAATGCGTCGCACATAAATGCACTTCCTTTTGCTCGTTATTTCAGACAGCGCATTGCTCCCTTTATCTGCCACAGGCAGCGGTCGCAAGGCTACCAATTCCGCCACACCCGCATTTTTAATTTCTGCAAGACCTACCGTTAGATAATACTATAAATATCAGCAAAAGTCAAGTATAAGCAAGCAGTATATTACTACTGCTTGCAGAACACGATTCCGTCTTTTTTACTGATTGACTTGATTTTTGCCAAAGATTCAACTCTTATGCCCATATCACGAACGAGGTTGCCGCCGCCCTGATAAGCTTTTTCGATAACAATTCCCGCACCTGCTGTTTTTGCGCCTGCTTTTTCAATCAGCATAAGAAGTGCCGTTAAGGCGCTGCCCTTTGCAAGAAAATCGTCAATGATAAGCACATTGTCTTCTTTGCTCAAAAATTCCTTTGAAACAACTATGTCATAGTCCTTTTTATGAGTGTATGAGTGGACGGTTGCGTTGTATGTATCGGAATAAATATTGATTGTCTTTGTCTTTTTTGCAACAACCGGAACACCAAAATACTGAGCCGCAAGACAGGCAATGCCGATTCCCGACGCTTCGATTGTCAGAATTTTTGTTATGTTTTCGTCCTTGAAAAGTCTGTAAAATTCCTTGCCAAGCTCACATACAAAACTGACATCAATCTGATGATTGAGAAAGCTGTCAACCTTTAACACATTATCGGCGCCAATATGTCCGTCTTTAAGAATTCTGTCTTCTAAAAGTTTCATATCAATCTCTTTTCTGAAAAATAAAATAGTAACAAACAATATGATAGATTATACTACAAAGATTTGCACATTTCAATTGATTTTTGTGATATTCCATGCCTTATTTTTCTTATTTTCGGGAAAAATTAAATTCAGACACAAAAAAGGCAGTCGTGATAAAGCGACTGCCCCTGCGGTTATACTTCAATATTTTTAATTGAATCAAATTCGTCCGTAATTTCTTTTGACGGCTTTTTTGAAAGAAGAGAAACAATAACATTCACAATAAGCGCAAGTCCGAAGCCTACAACAAGTGAATAAAGATTTGTTGCCGCATAAAGCGTCTGACCGTTTACAAGCGGAATATAGTCCCATATGATAACTGTCAGAGCACCTGTTGCCATACCGCTGATTGCACCCGAAAGTGTTGAGCGTTTCCAGAAAAGTGCCAACAGAACAACAGGTCCGAATGCCGAACCGAATCCTGCCCATGCATCCGAAACAAGTCCCATAATGCTTGATTTAGGATTAAGTGCAATGAAGAATGCGATTACAGCAACAACTGCAACTGCGATTTTGCCGACCAAAAGTGAGCTCTTTTCGCTTGCATTCTTTTTAACAGCACCTTTGTAAAGATCCTCCGAAACAGCCGACGCAGTGACGAGAAGCTGACTGTCTGCTGTTGACATAATTGCGGCAAGGATTCCGCAAAGGAAAATACCGCCGATAAAGATAAGCACGCCGTTGCCTGAGAAAAGCTGCTGGATTGTTCTGATGAATACAGACTCGCTTGTTGCATCGTCAAGCTGTGCTGTAAGGTAGCCTCTTGCGATAAGACCGATAAGGCATGATGCAGTAAGTGAAATAATTACCCAAACAACAGCAATTTTTCTTGACTTCTTGATTTCTTCATTGCTCTTTACAGCCATGAATCTGACGAGAATATGCGGCATACCGAAGTAACCGAGTCCCCACGCAAGGTTTGAAATAATCGAAACAGCCGAAACAGGCGTTCCGTCACCGTTTACAAAGAAGTTAAGGAACTGAGCAGGCTGTTCAACACCTTTTGCGGCAAGTGCAGAACTGAAGCTTGTGTCAAATGTGAGAATTGCATATGCAAGCACCGGAACGGTAAGGATTGCAACAATCATCATAAGTCCCTGAATGAGGTCGGTTGTACAAACTGCCTTGAAACCGCCCATGAATGTATATACAAGAATTACTACTGCGGCAACGATAAGACCGATAACATAAACCCGATTGTAGTTTTCGTCACCGCTTGCGCTGTCCGAGAAGAGCGTAGCAAAAAGCTTTGCGCCCGAACTGAATGCCGACGCTGTGTAAACCGTGAAGAAAACTGCGATGATTGACGCCGAAACAATCTTGATTATGTTTTTATGGTCACGGTAGCGATTTTTGAAAAAGCTCGGAATAGTGAGCGAGTTGCCTGCCACAATTGTGTATTTGCGAAGCCTTGCCGAAACAATGTACCAGTGAGAATTGTGCCGATAAGAAGTCCTACGGCAATCCATGCCTCGCCTGTGCCGGCAAGGTATACGGCGCCCGGAAGTCCCATCAAAAGCCAACCGCTCATATCAGATGCCTGTGCCGACATGGCGGCTGTCCAACTGCCGAGGTTTCTGCCGCCGAGAAAGTAGTCCTCATTGTTCTTGTTGCCCTTTGAACAAACAAAGCCTATTACGATCATAATAATCATATAAGCTATAAACGCACAAAGAACTATTATGTTGTTTGTTGTCATTATGCCCCTCCTGAAATTAAATTTATAAATCAAATACCTTTTAATTCTACCAAAAATGAATAAATAAATCAAGTGAATTGCAGTATTTAGGACTTTTATGCAGATAATTTGTGCATTTGCAAAAATTCAGGAGTAACATTTTGCACATAATTACGAATAAAATAACTTTTATATGCATTTAAAGGGGGATTTTGTGTTGATTTGAAGAATCAAAAGTATTATAATTACATTGATTGCAAATTGACTGTAAAAGGTATGTGGAGAGATAGAAATGAATATGGTAAAAAGAACTTGGGCTGAAATTTCACTTAATGCAATTGAGCATAACTATAATGTAATAAGAAATAAGGTTGCAGACGATACAAAGGTCTGTTGTGTTATAAAGGCTGACGGCTACGGCCACGGTGCAGTTGAGCTTTCACAGATTTATGAAAAACTCGGAGCGGATTTTTTTGCTGTTTCAAATATTGACGAGGGTATAGAAATCAGAAAGAGCGGATCAAAACTCCCTATTGTGATTCTTGGCTACACTCCCGTTTCAGAGGCTGAAAATCTTGCTGAATATGATATTTCTCAGGCTGTTTTTTCACTTGAGTATGCAAAGGAGCTTTCCGAAAAATGTGTTGAAGAGGATTGTATCTGCAAAATGCACATCAAGGTTGACTCGGGAATGTCAAGAATCGGCTTTATGTGTCAGGAATTTCCACGGGATGAATATTCTATTGAAGAAATTTGCGAGGCTTGTTGCCTTCCGAATCTTGAGGTTGAGGGGCTTTTTACTCATTTTTGTGTGTCTGATGAAGATGCCGAGGGCAGAGAGTTCACAAACAAGCAGTATGAAAACTTTATTCATGTGCGTGACAGCCTTAAAAAGCGAGGCGTTGATATCAGCGTTGTTCATTGCTCAAACAGCGGCGCAATTGAAGATTACCCCGAAACCTGTTGCGATATGGTAAGGGCAGGTATTATCCTCTATGGACTTGCTCCGTCATCAAAGCTTGCCGACAGACTTGACCTTGTTCCTGCAATGACTCTTAAAACAGTTGTCGCTTTTGTAAAAGAGGTTCAAAAGGGTGCAACAATTTCCTACGGCAGAACTTTTACAGCCGACAGAAAGATGAAAATTGCAACCGTTCCTATCGGATACGCTGACGGATTCATCAGACAGAATGCAAAAGACGGCTATATGACGGTGAACGGAAAGAAAGCGAAAATTGTGGGCAGAATATGTATGGATCAGACAATGCTTGATGTTACCGATATTGAAGATGTCAAGACAGGTGACGAGGTTGTCGTATTCGGTACAGGCGAAAACGGTGAGCCTACTGCAGATTCACTTGCCGAAAATACAGGAACTATAAACTACGAAACCGTCTGTCTTGTCGGAAAGCGTGTTCCGAGAATTTACATTAAAGACGGAAAAATTGAGAATGTGATGTATAAATTATGAGATTACTTGCTGTTGACGGAAACAGTATTGTAAACCGTGCGTTTTACGGAATAAGACCGCTTACAACAAAGGACGGTCAGTTTACAAACGCAATCTACGGATTCCTTACAATGCTGTACAAAATTAAAAATGAAGAAAATCCCGATGCGTGGCGATTGCCTTTGACCTGAAAACACCGACCTTCAGGCACAAGGCTTATGCAGGCTACAAGGCAACACGAAAAGGTATGCCGGAGGAGCTTGCGTCACAAATGGAACCGCTGAAAAAGCTTCTTACCCTTTTAGGCTACAGGCTTGTTACCTGTGAGGGCTTTGAGGCTGACGATATTCTCGGTACGCTCGCCAAGGCTTGTGAAGAAAACGGAAACGAGTGCGTTATTGCAACAGGTGATCGTGACAGCCTTCAGCTTGTGTCGGACAAAACAAGCGTTCATCTTTGCTCAAACAAACAAGATATACTTTATACCCCCGAAAAGATTCTTGAAACTTACGGTGTAACTCCAAAGGAGCTTATAGAAATCAAGGCGATTCAGGGCGATACCTCGGATAATATTCCCGGTGTTGCGGGAATAGGTCCAAAGGGTGCAGGCGATCTCATTCAGAGATACCACACGGTTGAGTATATCTATGACCATCTTGATGAACTTGAAATCAAGGACGGTGTGCGTAAAAAGCTGACTGCGTCAAAGGAAAATGCAATTCTCAGCCGTATGCTCGGTGAAATAAACTGCAACGCTCCTGTTGATACAAATGTCGAAAATTATGTTGTAGATATGAAAAATGCCGATGAATGTGCCGGATTTATGGCAAAACTTGAACTGTTTTCTTTAATAGAAAAATACGGCATCAAGCTGACAAAAATACAAAGCCCGAAAAGGTTGAGAAAAATTCGCTTGAGGTTGTGTCTGATTTTGACGAAAATGAACTTTTAAAAAATGTTAAGTCAGAGAAAAAGCTCTATCTCAACTTTGAAACAGAGAATAAAGGATTAAAATCCTTTGCCGTACTTTTTGACGGCAAGGTGTATATAAGCACGGACGAAGAGCTTTTTGTTAAGTTTATTGCCGACAGTGAACTTGAAAAGTACACAAGAAACATCAAAACGCTCTACGCTTATGCCGATGAGAGAAATATTGATGTTGAAAATATTGTGTTTGATATTGAGCTTGCGGCATATCTGATTGAACCGTCGTCAAAGGATTATTCGGACAAAAATCTTTGTGCCTCTTACGAAATCGCTCTGCCTGTCTGCGCTGATGAGCAGAATGAAAAATACGAGGCATTTGCCTGTTACGCAGAATTGTGCGAAAAACTCGGAGATAAAATCAAGGCTCACGGTCAGGAAAAGTTGTTAAGTGAAATTGAAATTCCGCTTGCAAAGGTGCTTGCAAGAATGGAAAATATCGGTGTCTGTGTTGACCGACAGGGCATTGAAAGCTACGGCGAAATGCTTTCTGCACAGATTAAGGAGCTTGAAACCGCAATTTACGAAAGTGCGGGCTGTGAGTTTAACATCAATTCTCCGAAACAGCTTGGCGTAGTTTTATTTGAAAACCTCGGACTCCCTTGCAAAAAGAAAACGAAGAGCGGTTACAGCACAAATGCAGAGGTGCTTGAAAGCCTGAGGTATGAACATCCCGTTGTTGAATGGTGCTGAGATACAGAACGCTCTCAAAGCTGAATTCAACCTACTGCGAGGGACTTTTAAAGGTCATTGCAGATGACGGCAGAATCCATTCAAATTTCAATCAGACCGAAACAAGAACAGGCAGAATCAGCTCAACAGAGCCGAATCTCCAGAATATCCCCGTAAGAACTGAGCTTGGTAGAGAGATGAGAAAGTTTTTCTGTGCAAGAGAGGCTGGGCGCTTGTTGACGCCGACTATTCGCAGATTGAACTCCGTGTGCTTGCCCATATTTCGGGTGACAAAAATATGATTAAAGCGTTCAAGGATAACGAAGATATCCACGCAATCACAGCGTCACAGGTGTTCAATATGCCGCTTGATATGGTAACTCCGATTATGAGAAGCCGTGCAAAGGCTGTTAACTTCGGTATTGTTTACGGAATCGGCGCATTTTCACTTGCAAAGGATATCGGTGTTTCAAATAAAGAGGCAAAGCACTACATTGAAAGCTATCTTGCCCATTACAGCGGTGTTGACAGCTATATGAAAAATGTTGTTGAAAAGGCGAACGCTGACGGCTATGTTGAAACGATGTTCGGCAGAAGAAGAAATCTTCCCGAACTCACCTCGAGCAAGCATATGATCCGTGCATTCGGCGAGAGAGTTGCAAGAAATATGCCTATTCAGGGCACAGCCGCAGACATTATCAAAATTGCAATGATTAAGGTTGACGAGCGAATGAAAGCCGAAAATCTCCGTGCAAGGCTTGTGCTGCAGGTTCACGACGAACTTATTGTCGAAGCTCCGCAGGATGAGAGCATGAGAGTTGCACTCATCGTTCAGGAAGAAATGGAAAACGCAGTAAAAATGAGCGTTCCGCTCACAGCCGATGCGGCAATCGGAAGGACTTGGTATGATGCAAAAGGATAACAGAACGATTGCCTTTGTATGCACGGGCAACACCTGTCGCAGTCCCATGGCAGAGGCAATTTTTAATGATATGGCAGAGAAAAACGGTGTTTGTGTCAGGGCGGAAAGCTTTGGCATTGCGACCTCAACGGGACTTCCCGTGTCGGAAAATTCCGTGATTGCCTGTAAGGAAATCGGAATTGACCTTTCGGGCAAAGCTTCAACAGCCGTAGCTGATGCCGGCATTGGAAAATACGAAAAATTTTACTGTATGTCGCAAAGTCACGCAAAAATGTTGATGCAGTTTTTTCTTGTACAGCCCGAAAAATCGCCGTGCTCGGTATAAGCGATCCCTACGGCGGCGACATTGAGGTGTACAGACATTGCCGTGATGAAATTGTTAATTCTGTAAAGGAAATATTAAAAGCGTATGAAAATTGACAGAATGACCGAAAATCAGCTTGAGGCGGTTGCACAGCTTGAACAGCGGTGTTTTTCGCATCCGTGGTCGTTTAACAGCCTTGAAGAAGAACTGAACAACGAAACCTCGCTGTTTTTTACCGCAACGGAAGACAATGCCGTTGTCGGATATATAGGAATGAGTGTTGTTGTTGATGAGGGTTACATTTTCAATGTTGCCGTTGACGGTACACACAGAAATCGGGAAATAGGTTCGGCGCTTGTTGAAACGCTTGTGACCTATGCCAAGAAAAATAACCTTTGCTTTCTCACTCTTGAGGTTCGTGAAAGTAACGGGAATGCCCGTTCTCTCTATGAGAAATTCGGATTCATCAAGGTGGGAGAGAGGAAAAATTACTACTCCTCTCCAACCGAAAACGCTGTTTTAATGACACGCTGTTTTTGACATATATATGTAATAAAACATTATATTAATGATATTACGGAACTTCATCATAAATGTTTCGTAGTGAAAGGAAAATTATGAAGATACTCGCAATAGAATCGTCCTGTGACGAAACTGCGGCAGCGGTTGTTGAGGACGGCAGAAACATAATATCCTCGGTGGTTGCTTCTCAGGTTGAGGAACACAAGCTTTACGGAGGTGTTGTTCCCGAAATCGCATCACGCCGTCACGCAGAGGCAATTGTTCCTGTTGTAAGACAGGCTCTTGAAGATGCAGACTGCAGGCTTTCCGACATTGACGCAATCGGCGTTACATATGCCCCCGGACTTATCGGAGCGTTGCTTGTGGGAGTGAATTTTGCAAAAGGACTTTCACTTGCAACAGGAATTCCGCTTGTTCCTGTTCACCATCTTCGTTCACACATTGCGTCAAATTATATTTCAAACAAAGAATTAAAACCGCCGTTCCTCTGCCTTGTTGTGTCAGGCGGTCACAGCCATATTGTTATGGTTGAGGACTACACAAAGATGAAAATTATCGGCAAAACCCGTGATGATGCCGCGGGCGAGGCTTTTGACAAAGCCGCAAGGACAATGGGAATGCCGTATCCGGGCGGAATTGAAATGGACAGAGTTGCGGAAAACGGCAATCCGTTTGCATTCAAGCTCCCTCGTCCCGCAGTTCACGATGCGCCGTATGATTTCAGCTTTTCTGGACTAAAAACAGCCGTAATCAACCTCATCCACAATTCGGCACAAAAGGTATTGAGCTTAACAAAGCCGATGTTTGTGCATCATTCCGCTATGCCGTTGTCGATTGCCTTGTTACAAACTTTATCAAGGCGGCTGAAGACCTGGGACAGAAAAAGCTTGTAATCGCAGGCGGTGTTTCGGCAAATTCACTTCTCAGAAGAACCCTTGCAGAAGAGTGTAAAAAGCGTGATTGGGAAATGTATATGCCCGAAAAATCTCTTTGCGGTGACAATGCCGCCATGGTCGGTTCACAGGGATATTACGAGTTTCTCAGCGGAAATATTGCAGGAACAGACCTCAATGCTTTTGCTACAATGAGCATTGAAAAAGGCTGATTTATTCGCAAATAATCACTAAAACACTTGCTATTTTATCAAGAATATACTAAAATAGTGTTAATAAACCGAAAGGACGATTTAAAATGAGCAATCCTATTGTTACTTTTGAAATGGAAAACGGAAAAATAATCAAAGCGGAGCTTTATCCCGAAATTGCTCCGAATACTGTAAATAATTTTCTCAGCCTTGTAAACAAGGGTTACTATGACGGTCTTACATTTCACCGTGTAATCTACGGTTTCATGATTCAGGGCGGTTGCCCCGAAGGCACGGGTATGGGCGGTCCCGGATATTCAATCAAGGGTGAATTTGCCGTGAACGGCTTTGAAAACAATCTCAAGCATACAGAGGGTGTTCTCTCAATGGCTCGTTCAATGATGCCCGACTCAGCAGGTTCGCAGTTCTTCATTATGCACAAGAACGCTCCGCACCTTGACGGTCAGTATGCTGCATTCGGCAAGGTTATTGAGGGTATGGATGTTGTCAATGAAATCGCAGAGTGTGACACAGACTATTCCGACAAGCCTCTTGATCCTCAGATTATGGCAAAGGTTACAGCCGAAACCTTTGGTGTTGACTATCCCGAGCCTGAAAAATGCTGATTGTTAAGAAAGGAATTTTAAAATGAATGTTTTGCTTGCAGGCGGCGCCGGATATATCGGCTCGCACACTTGTGTTGAACTTATCAACGCAGGTCACGATGTTGTAATTGCAGATAATTTTTCAAACAGCTGTCCCGTTGCGGTTGAAAGAGTTGAAGAGCTGACAGGCAGAAAAATTCCGCTCTATGAGGCCGATGTATGTGACAGAGATGCCGTTGAAAAGATTTTTTCGGAGAATAAGATTGATGCGGTAATTCACTTTGCAGGTCTCAAAGCAGTAGGTGAAAGCTGTGAAAAGCCTGTTGAATATTACCGTAACAACATTGATTCAACGCTCACATTGCTTGAAGCAATGAAGAAACACGGTGTGAATAACTTTATTTTCAGCTCAAGTGCCACGGTTTACGGTACCCCGAAAACTGTTCCGCTTGTTGAAACAATGCCAAAGGGTTCTCCTACAAATCCGTATGGCTGGACAAAGTTTATGATGGAACAAATTCTTACAGACACCGCAAACGCAAATCCCGATATGTCTGTTGTTCTTCTTCGTTACTTTAACCCGATCGGCGCTCACGAAAGCGGCAGAATCGGTGAAGATCCTAACGGAATCCCGAATAACCTTATGCCGTACATAACACAGGTTGCCGCCGGCAGACTCAAGTGTCTCGGTGTTTTCGGCAACGATTACCCTACGCATGACGGCACGGGTGTGCGTGACTATATCCATGTTGTTGACCTTGCAAAAGGTCATGTAAAGGCTATTGAATATTCCGCAGAGCACAAGGGAACTGAGATTTTTAATCTCGGAACAGGTGTGGGCTACAGCGTTCTTGATATTGTAAAGGCTTTTGAAAAGGCAAATTCGATTGAAATTCCTTATGTTATAAAGCCACGCCGAGCAGGCGACATTGCAGAATGCTTTGCCGACGCAACAAAAGCCAAGAAAATACTCGGATGGATTGCCGAGAAAAATCTTGAGGATATGTGTCGTGACAGCTGGAACTGGCAATCTCACAATGTGAATGGTTACAAATAACAAATAAATGATATTTTATTTGTGCATTCCTACAAAAAAACAATATTTTGTCAAATAATCAGCCACCAAGAGTTTTTAGCATTGACTTTTGGTGGTTGGTTGTTGTATAATTAAACTGCTTATAGAAGCATTATCACATAAGGAGGAAAAGAAAATGTTCAAAAAAGCACTTAGCCTTTTACTGTCTATGATGCTTGTTGTGACATCACTCGTTGTAACTGTAATGAGCGTTTCTGCTGCCGGCGATTCATATTTCGTATCCGGTTGTGAAGAACTCACAGGTTACAAGTGGGCTGAGACTGAAGCAACTTGCGGAGATAATGTAATGACAGAAAACGGCGACGGTAACTACGAAAAAGTATTTACCAACGTAGCAGTCGGCAACGGCTACCAGTTCAAGGTCGTTAAAAACGATTCAGAGTGGATTGGTGTAGGCGATACCGGCAATGACAACTTCACATTCAATGTAACAAAGGAATGTGATGTAACAGTAACTTACAACCCTACAACAAATGAAATCACTGCAACAGGTGAAGGTGTTGTAATTCCGAAAGAACTTGTTGTTGACCACATTACAGTCGTTGGTAACGGTGAAGACAACTGGCTCAACGGTAAGGACTGGAAGGTAGATGCTGAAGCTAACTACATGACAGAAACATCTGAGGGTTCAAAGGTTTACCAGATTAAGTTTGAGAGCCTTGACGCTTATGAGAACTATCCAGTTCAAGTTTGCTGCCAACGGTTCATGGGCAGATAACTGGGGCCTTCCTGAGCAGGGCACAGCTCCTCTCAATGAGTGGTTTGACCTTACATACAACGGTCAGAACATGATCATTGATACAGATGCAGCTGGCTATGAAGACGGTTATGACATCGTTCTTACACTTGACCTTTCAAACTTTAACTATGCTACAAAGCAGGGTGCAAAGGGTAAGGTTGACATCGTTACTGATGCAGAGCCTACAACAGTAGCAGAGCCTACAACAGTAGAGCCTACAACAGTAGCAGAGCCTACAACAGCAGAGCCTACAACAGTAGCAGAGCCTACAACAGTAGAGCCTACAACTGCAGCTCCTGCAAAGGGTCTCACAGTTACAGCTACTTCAAACCTCTTCGCTGAGAAGAAGGTTACTCTCAGCGCAGATCAGAAGACTGTAAGGGTTACATACATGTTCCAGACCAAGGACAGAGATGGTATGTTGAACTTCCAGTATAAAATGAACTATGATCCTACTGTTCTCAAGGTCTCAGCTAACACAAGAAAGAGTACTTCATTCGAATATCCAAATTTCGAATTCAACAAAAATGTAGCTCCTGGTTTACTTATGGGTATAGGAAGTGACACAAGTCTCTATTTTTCGTCAGAAAAAGAAATAGTATTTTCTTCTGTTGAATTCGATGTGATCAATCCCGAGGCTGTAGCAACTACTGTTGACCTTGATGTAGAGTATCTTACTATTTCAAATCAAGACCCTGTATCAGAGTTGGAAATCCCTAGTGATGAAGTAGTACTCTTAGACAAATCTGTATTAAATCAGGATGCAGTTGATAAGTATGTCGCAGTTGCTAATACTGTAACAGATCCCGACGGTTCAGAAGAGCCTACAACAGAAGAGCCTACAACAGCTCCTGCTGCCGATACTACATATGTAGTTGCCGGTACAGAAAATCTTACAGGTTATGAATGGCAGGGTTCTCCTGCACTCGCTCCCGAAAATGTTATGACAGCTGACGGCAGCGTGTTCACAAAGACATTCTCTGCTGTTCCTGCAGGTAAAAACTATCAGCTCAAGGTTGTTGCAAACACAGGCGACGCTCAGACATGGATTGGTCTTGACGGTACAGATAACAATGTAACTTTCGATGTAGAAACAGCTTATGATGTTACTGATGTTACTGTAACATTCGATCCTGCTACAAACAAGATCACTGTAACAGGTGACGGCGTTAAAATGGTAACAGACCTTGATGTTCACAGCATTACAGTTGTTGGTAACGGTGAAGACAACTGGCTCAACGGTGTAGCATGGGGTGTTGACGCTGAAGCTAACCACATGACTCAGGTTTCTGACAAGGTATATCAGATTAAGTATGAAAATATTGAATCTGCAGACGATGCTTATCAGTTCAAGTTTGCTGTAAACGATGATTGGGCAGCTAACTGGGGTCTTCCCGAGCAGAGCGCAGCTCCTATAGGCGAAGAATTTGACCTTACATTCAATGGTGAGAATATGCTTCTTAACACAGTTTCTGCAGGTTTTGAAGAAGATTCACTCGTTGATGTAACAATCACACTCGATATTACAAACTTTGATTATTCAACACGCTCAGGCGCTAAGGCTACTGTTAAGGTTGAGCCTTCAACTCCTGCAGCAAAGAATTTAACAATCAACGCTACATCTAATATTTGCCAGGCTACAGGTTCAGGCACATTTAATGTAGGCGACAAGGTATCAGTTTACTATCTCCTTGACACTAAGGACGCACAGCTTGAAGAAGTACAGTGGGCTCTTACATATGATAAGAACCTCCTTACACTTGATTCACTTACAATGCCTGAAATCGCTGACGGCATGGTAAATATGGATGATGTTTCAGGCAATGCTTCAAACCTTGCACTTTATGATTTTGCAGGCGGCAAGAAGCTTGTTGAGGCTGTGTTCACAGTTAACGGTACAGGTACAACAAATGTTGACCTCAATGTAGTTGATCTTACACTTGGTAAGCTCAATCCTGCAACAGGCACAGTTGATGCTGATTCAGAATATGCAGCAGTAGTTAACGGCGACATGGCTAATGATCTCTTTGATCACATTAACTCAGAGGCTAAGGTTGAAGCATATGTTGAGCCTACAACAACAGAGCCTGCTACAGAGCCTACAGATGCTCCTGCAACAGATGCTCCTGCTACAGTAGCTCCTACTACACCTGATGCTACATCTGCTACACAGGTTGCAACAAAGGGTCAGTCAACAGCTGACACAGCTACTTCTGACACACCGGCTAACGGCACAAGCAGCAACGCAGTACAGACAGGTAATGCTTCTATGGCAGTAGTTATCCTCTTAGCTCTTGTTTCTGCAACAGGTGTTGTTTACTTCACAAGAAAGAGATTCAATAAGTAATTGAATTTCCTATTGTAAGACTGTTAACGGCGTTGACAGATTAAAAAATAATTTTTCGCCTCTCGGTTTTCCGAGGGGCGTTTTTATATCGTAATGTTGTGAAAATCAGTTTGAATTATAATTTCTAAAATATCATTTCTTTAAATGTGAATCTGCAATTAATTTATTTTCACATAAATTTCACCGAGAATTGTTAATTTTTTCATTGAAATTTTAGTCTTAATGATATATAATAGGGATATCAAAACTAAAAGGGAATGAAAATGTCTAAAAAAAATCAAAAAATATGCTTTCAATTCTCTTCGTGGCTGTACTTACCGTGTCAGCATTCTGTATTCCTGCAAGTGCTGCCGAGGATGACCTTACAATCAGCGTTCATCAGATGAAAAGGATTCCGTAACAGCTAAAGTCGGCGATACGGTTAAGTATGCTATTTATATGACCGATACAAAAGAAGAAGTAATCGGAGCCGCAATGAGTTTCTTTTACAACGATGAATATTTGAAGTTGAATGCCGATTCAATAAACTGTGAAAGCTTTAAAAATGCGATTGGCAACCCTAAACTTAAGAATTTTTACACCTTTACATGGACAGATGTTCAGAATCCCGTAAAGCTTAACGGTGACAAGGCTCTTGTTTCTGCTGAATACAAGGTACTAAAGGGAGGCAAAACCGATCTTTCATATTTCATCTCGGATATGTACGGCGATGATATGACATATCTCAAATCATATAAAATCACCTGCAAGCTTTGGGTGAACGGTAAAGAGGTAGAGGATAATGCCGTTCCGATAGTAAATAATGATACGGCAAATTCCGAAAAAATTCAGGGCGATTTTGTAAACTACATTGACGGAATGGGCGAGGAAAACTCACCTAACAAGGACGACCATAAGTCGGTAGTTGTTGAGAAAAAGTACATCTCAACTCAGCAGAATAGTCAGGTTGTAGATGTTACAAAGGTTGTTGAGAGCTCTGCAAACGGTTCGGGTTCAAACACGACATTAATTATTGTAATTGCAATTGTTGTTGTTTTGATTGCCGCAGGTGCAATTATTTTCGTAAAGAAAAAGGACGAAAAAAAGAACAAAGCGGCGGACAATAATGCAATGTCGGATGACGCAGATGCGGATAAATAAAACAGATAAATATCTTTTATAGGAAAATTTTTTATAATACAAGCTAAATACACAAAATTGCGATTGCAATTTTGTGTATTTTTTGTTTTAAGCTTTTTGAAAAAGATTGCAATTTTGAAAATTTTGTTATATAATGATTCCATACCGATAGAAATCGGAAATTTTTTTGGAGGAGATTCAAATGTCAAAAAAACTTATCAGTATCATAGTGTCATGCGCTCTCGTTCTTTCACTTGCTCTTGTAGGTGTAATCGGCGTTTCCGCAGCTATTGATACAAACGGTCGTTATGTCCCAAGTGAGGGCGTAAAAGAAACACACAAAGTTTACTTCCTTATGCCTGAGTCATGGAAGAGTGAAAAGTACAATGCTGCTGATGCAGGTGCATACTGGTGGAACGGTTCAGATCCATGCGGTTCTCTTGACGGTACAACAGTAGGTCCTGCTTGGCCGGGTTATAAGATGCAGGTTGAAAATGCTGAAAATAACATCTTCTATCTTGACCTTCCTACAGATGTTCCTAATATTGATTTTAACAACTACCTTAACGGCGGTGAAAGGACAGTAGACGAAAAAACAGGTAAAGTAACTTCCAGTTCGGTGAGGAACAGTTTAAGGCTGCTAAGCAGACTGTTGATGTTCTTTGCCAGTACTATTCAGAAGGCGACAATGAATATTATGACAATTTGCTTGACGGTGAATTCTGGGCAAAGGCTCAGGAAGCATTTGACGGTAATGACAAGACATTCTTCGGTAATTTTGCTGACAACTTCTTTGAGGATCCTGAGTGGGGTATCTCAATGAGATTGAATGACATGATTTATGTTACAGACCCTAACAACACTTCTGTAAGCGTCACAGGTAAGGAAACATATGCCGGTGAGTTTTACTTCTACTATGGTCTTAACGAAGAAACAGGCAAGTACGAGTACGGTTCACTTCCTAACTATGATATGGCTAAGGAAGCAGGTCTTGTTAAGACAGTAGACAAGAATGTAAAACCTGCTACACCTGATGAGCCTACAACAACAACTCCGTCAGGTGACAACAACACAGATCCTACAAAGAACACAGTTCCTACTGCAGGTCAGAACCCAACATCTTCTGCAAATGCAGTTTCAACTGCTGACACAGCAAAGAGCACAGACAACAGCGCAGTTCAGACAGGTGCTACAACAGCAGCTGCAGTTCTCGCAGTTCTCCTCGTTGCAGGCGGTGCAGTTCTTTACACACGCAAGAGATTTGAATAATCTTAAATAATTATACATAATTATTTGATGCCCTCCGCTTTGGAGGGCATTTTTGCTTTTATTGCAGGAAAAATTTGCAGTTTTTTTGCATTGATTTTGTTTGGATAAGACCTAATAAAGAAATCTTATATAACAGTACAGTGATTTTTGGTGATTATTACAATAGGTTTCAGACGCCAAAATGCCCTGTAACACTTGATTTTTTCTGAGTTTTATACTATAATAGTCATGCTGATACAAGTATGGTGTCGGAAAATCATAAGGAGGAAATACAAATGTCCAAAAAAGTTATCAGTCTTTTATTGGCTGTTATGCTCACAGCGGCAATGATAGTGGTTGCTGCAATAAGCGTTTCTGCCGATACGGACGATGAAGCAGTTATGTGCCTTCTGAGGCACTGAAACCTACCATATATATTTCTGCAAGCCTGATGACTGGGAAAACAAATATACATCTGATGCAGGTGTTTATTGGGAAAACGGTTCGGAAACTTCATCAGCGTGGCCGGGTTATTCAGCTCGCAATGCTGATATTAAAAATGTTTACTGTTCTGATGTGCCGACCGATGTTGATAAAGTAATCTGGAACAACGCTCTTAAAAGTACAGACGATCCGACAAATCCTGAATATAAACTTGCTTATCGAACAACCGATATTAATTTTAAGGGTTATGAAAAAGGCGAGTCTGATTATTATCCCAACGGTGTTGAAAGCTTTGACAATATGATTTATATTATCAATCCTGAATTTACTTCCGAGAACGATAAGGATGAATTGATTTTTGCCGGTGAGTGGTTCTACTACTACGGTAACGGAGAATACGGCAATGCTCCTAAAAAGCAGACCTCAAGGTCGGCGATTATTACGGCAAAGACGGTGTGTTCCCGACAGAGTACAATCCATCGGGTGAGGAAACAACAGCCGAATCAACAACAGAGGTTGTAACAGAATCGGAAACACCGAGTCTGCAACTGGTGCCCCCGTTGCAACAGAGTACAACATCATCTGCTGAATCTTCGCTTGCTCTTACAGTAAATGCAACATCTAATTACTTCCCAATGGCAAGTGCAAAGTATAATGCAGTTACAAATCAGGTAACGGTTACATATATTATGCAGTCTCCAAAGAATGTGCTTGACACGCAGTGGCACATTTCTTATGACCCTTCAATCCTTTCGGTTGCTGATGTGAATACTGCTAAGTCGGTTTGCCCGACAATGGACGGCAGAGGTGTATATGTAAACTTCAAGAATAAGTCGGAAGGCGTTGGTTATGTAAAATTCGGTGCAAGTAATCTCGGTCTTTATGACTTTAGCGAAAAGACGCTTTTTGCAACAGTTGTTTTTGATGTTAAAGATATTTCAAAGGTTGCACCGGTTTCGACGACGGTTGACCTTGTTGTTGAGGTGCTTCGTGTTTCGGAAGTAAATCCGGACACAGAAATGACTGACGGTTCAAAAGAAGTTATTCTCGTTGATAAAGAAGTAGTTAAGAAAGATCCTGTTGCTGTGGCAGCAAAAAATGGTCTTTCAACTGAGCTTACTCCTTCAACCTATGCAGAACCGACAACAGCCGAGCCTTCAACCGCAGAGTCATCTACTGAGGCTACTAAGGCTACAGAGGAAACGCTGGAATCAACTAAGGTTACAATTGCTCCTGTAACTTCACAGGATGCAACATCTGTAACACAGCCTGTAACAAAGAAAATCAGCTCAACATCCGACACTCCGGATACATCTGACAACGGCAACAATAACAATGCAAACGCTGCTGTTCAGACAGGTGAAGCTCCTCTGGCTGTTGTAATTCTTACACTTCTCATCGGCTCAACTTGTGTAATGTTCATTCTTCGTAAGAAAGAAGAAATCCTTTAACGGCTGATAAAGACTAATAATTAAGAGGGCTGACCAAGCAAAGGTCAGCCCTCTTTCTGTGCTGTGATTTAGGTTTAAAATTTTGATAAAAATAACAAAAACAGCTCCACCGTAAATAGTGGAGCTGTTTCGTAATCTGTAAAATCAGTTAGCTCTGGTAACCTTACCTGAACGCAAACAACGGGTGCAAGCATATACACGCTTTGGTGAACCGTCAACAATAGCCTTAACACGCTGTACGTTGGGCTCCATGTTCTGTTTGATCTTCTGTGTGAGTGAGATACCTTAATACCGAACTTTACATCCTTACCGCAGAATTCACATTTTGCCATGCGTCTGCACCTCCTTAAAGAAAACTAATTCTATTTCTAACTTTGTTATAATAACAGAAAATGAGAGAAAATGCAAGTGTTTTTTGAAAATTTCTTAACTTGTTTTTTGCTCTTGTAATTTTTGACGATATATTATATAATTAAGAATAAATATAGTTACACGATTGTTACCTAAAAATCAGATTTCAGGAGGCTCTTATGCTCTCATTATTACTTAACGGCATCAGAAACGGCAACCTTGATTTCGGCTCGGTAATTGCCGAAATATTGGCTGTACTCGTTATTATATTTTTAATTCTCCCGTTCCATGAATGGGCGCACGCTTTTACTGCGTCACTTCTCGGTGATAAGGCGGTAAAGGGCAGAGGCAGACTTTCGATTAATCCGCTCAGCCACATTGACCCTATGGGTGCTTTGTGTATGCTTTTGTTCGGATTCGGCTGGGCAAAGCCTGTTCCGATTGATCCGAGAAATTTTAAAAATCCAAAGGTCGGTATGGCAATCACCGCAATTATGGGTCCGATTGCAAATATCGTTGCGGCTTTTGTCGGACTTCTCATTTACTATCCGATTATCCTTTTTACGGGTGCTTTTCCGCTTTCGACAATCGGAGGATATGTTGTTCAATTCTTGAGCTTCTACATTTCGTGCAATGTCGGACTTGCTGTGTTCAACCTTATCCCGATTCCGCCTCTTGACGGCTCAAAGGTTTTGTTCGTATTTTTACCCGACAAGGCTGTTGAATTCTTTTACAGATATCAAATGTACTTTTTTATCGGTCTTTTTGTTCTCTTGTATGTGGGAATTCTCAACACTCCGATTAACTGGCTCAGCAATCAGATTCTTGACTTTATCAGCTGGCTCGCAAGCCTGCCGTATATGCCGTTTGTCGGTTGATTTCAAAATTATTCGCAACATCAAATCATAACTGAAACTTATTTATGGAAACACAACAACTTCAATATAAGCTGTCGGCATTTGAAGGTCCTCTTGACCTTTTGCTGACGCTGATTTCTAAAAACAAAATAGATATTTACGACATCAGCATTTCCGAATTGCTCGACCAGTACATGGAGCAGATTAATATGATGCAGGAAAATCAGATGGATATTGCATCGGAATTTCTGACAATGGCGTCAAGGCTTGTCTATATCAAGTCTGTAATGCTCCTGCCAAAATATGAGGAAGAGGCTGAAGAACTCAAGAAAGAACTTTCGGGACAGCTTCTTGAATATGCAGTCTGCCGTGAAATGGCGGCAAAACTCGGCGATATTTATGACTTTGACAGCTTTTACCGAGATGCATCTCCTGTTGAATTTGACCTGACATATAACCGAATTCATCCGAGTGAGGATATTGCAAAGGCATATGTCAGCGCAGTCGGACGGGGCAAGCGTAAGCTTCCGCCGTCAAAAGACGCATTTTCGGGTATTGTGTCGCATAAAATCGTGTCGGTAAACAGTAAGATTATCCATCTTATGAGAAGGCTCTGGCACGGCAAAAGGCTTGAATATCACGAAATTTTTGAGGTGTGCGAGGGCAAAAGCGACCTTGTAGCAACATTTCTTGCAACGCTGGAGTTGGTAAAGGGCAAGCGTATCAGAATTGAGGGCAGCGGTGAAAATGCCGTTGTTCATATGATTGAGGATAAAAACGCAATGCCTTTGCCGCAGGTTGACGAGGACGAAAACAATGAAAATGAGGAGGTGCAGTAATGGCGGTTGAAAATATTCGTGGTGCGATTGAGGCGATTTTGTTCGCAAACGGTGCGTCGGTTGAATTTTCCCGAATAGCGCAGGCACTTGAAATTTCCGAAAAAAAGGTTAAAGAGCATATTTCTGCACTGATTGATGATTATGAGGCGTCAGGACGGGGCATAACTATAATATTGCTTGACAATTCCTGTCAGATGGTTTCAAAAAAGGAATTTGCTCCGCAGATTCGTACCGTTATGGACTTGAGAAGAAACACTCCGCTTTCACAGGCGGCTCTTGAGGTTCTTGCAGTTGTTGCGTACAATCAGCCTGTTACAAAGGCTTTTGTTGAGCAGGTGCGTGGTGTTGACTGCAGTGGTGTAATCGGCAGTTTGACAACAAAGGGACTTGTTGAAGAAAAGGGCAGACTTGAGCTACCCGGCAGACCGTTGCTTTACGGCACAACCGAAAACTTTTTGCGTTGCTTTAACATTTCAAGTCTTGACGAACTTCCTCCGCTCCCCGAGAGTGATGAGACAAGGAGTCCGAAGAAAACGGTGAAGAACAGGAAAAGACTGAAAACGGCAATGAGCAGATTGATTTGCTTGCCGATCAGCCTGTTGACAGGCAGTAAAATTTAGGGGAATTCCCTTTGCTTTGGCTATATATCCTACTCGGAATTGTGCTGTTTATTGCGCTTGTGATGTTTATTCCGATTACTTTGCGTGCATCATATAAAGAGGAGTTTTGGTGTGCCGTGTATATCGGATTTGTAAAGCTTCAGCTTGTGCCGGCAAAACCCAAAAAGGAAAAGAAGAAGAAAAAAGCAAAAAAACAAACTCAGAAAACCGAACAACCTAAAAAAGCGACAGAAAAAAAGCCGAGCCTTATAAAAAAATACGGTATTGAGTGGCTTTTGAACCTGATAAAAAAAGTTGCAGAGCTTGCAGTATCTGCATTGCAGGACTTTTTCAGCCACATACTGGTTAAAAAATTGTCGCTGAGTATCAGCGTTGCAGGTGACGATGCGGCTGACACGGCTATAAAATACGGCAAATACTGTGCCGTTGTTTATCCGGCAGTAGGCACAATTGTCCGTGTTGTAAAATGCAAAGGCTACGGAGTTGACATAAATCCGAATTTTTCGGAAAAAGCAGAAACTGAAATTAACTTTGACTTTGCCGCAAGAATTTTTGCATTCCGACTTATCGGTCTTGCCGTTAAGCACGGAATCAAGGGGATTAAACTTCTTGCAGAAGTTAAAAATGATTGATATAAATATTGTTGAAAAAGGAGAATGGCTATGGAACATCCTATCGGCAGTTTAATGGATACCACAATGGAAAAAATCAAGGAAATGATTGATGTCAATACTATTATCGGCGAGCCTATAACTTCGCCTGACGGCACACTTATCATTCCTGTTTCAAAGGTAAGCTACGGCTTTGCGGCAGGCGGTTCGGATCTGCCTACCAAAAGGAAAACAAAGACTGCTTTGGCGGCGGCAGCGGTGCAGGTGTGACAATTCAGCCTGTTGCATTTCTTACCGTTTATCAGGGCGATGTAAGGCTTGTTTCCGTTGACAGGGAAGAAGGTACAGCGACAAGCTCGTTAATATGATTCCCGATGTTCTTAAAAAAGTAAAGGGAGTTTTCAAAAAGGATAAGAGCGAATCCGCAGACGATTTTTCCGAAATCACACAGGACGATATTGACGGCTGATTCGTAATATTGCAACACCCCTCGGCATAGATTTATGCAGGGGGTGTCCTTATGAAAAAAATAATCTCGCTTGCGGTGTGCTTTGTTATGCCGTTTGTGCTTATTGGCGCAAAAACTGCGGAGGATACTCCTCCCACAACTTCTGCACAGGCATTTGTCCTTTATTGTCCCGATAACAACACGGTTATCTGTTCAAAAAATGCAGATGAAAGAATGAAGCCTGCGAGCACCACAAAGATTATGACATCTCTCATAACGCTTGAGGAGGCGGCTTCCTGCGACAGTGAAGTTACCTTCAAACAGGAAATGGTTGCCGAGGGCAGTTCGATGTATCTTAAAGTCGGTGAAAAAGTCCGACTTTCGGACCTTGCGTCAGGAATGATGATGCGTCGGGTAATGATGCGGCGAATGCGGCGGCATATACGATTTCGGGCAGTCCCGAAAGTTTCACAACGAATGAATGAAAAGGCAAAGCAAATCGGTATGACGAATACCAATTTTGTAACGCCGAGCGGACTTGACGATGACAACCATTACTCAAGTGCAAAAGATATGGCTCTGCTTATGTCATATGCACTTGAAAATGACGATTTTGCAAATCTTACGGCTAAGAAAAGCGTGACCGTTGAATTTCTGAAACCGAAATCCAAGAAAACCGCATACGCAAACCATAACAGACTTTTGTCGCTTTATCCTACTGTACAGGCGGAAAAACAGGCTATACAACGGCGGCAGGGCGGTGCCTTGTTTCCTCTGCAAAAAAAGACGGTGTAACGCTTGTGTGCGTAACTCTGAATGACCGCAACGATTGGAATGACCATATTTCTCTTTATGATTATGCTTTTGAAAAGTACAGGGGAGTTGACTGCAAAGACGCTAACTTTTGTGCCGATATTCCGTGCGTGGGCGGTGATAAGGACAGCGTAACGGTTACAGGGGAGAAGAACAACACAATCGTTTTAAAGCGTGAGGACTGCGATAAAATCAAGAAAAAAATCTTCATAGACAGCTTTTTGTATGCTCCGATTGAAAAGAACGAATCGGTCGGCAGAATTGAATACACACTCGGCGGAAAGCTGCTTTATAAATGCAACATTGTTGCAGGCGAAAAGATTAAATCGGATAAAAAGAGTGTGTCAATATTTTCGGCAATAGGAAATCTGTTTTCGTGACAGCTTAAATATACAGAAAATTTTAATAAAAAGGAATTTACATATGGCTAAAATTGAACCTATAAGACTTCAGAAATTCATAGCGCAATGCGGTATTGCGTCAAGGCGAAAAGCCGAGGAGCTTATTCTCGGCGGTCATGTCAAGGTGAACGGCAAAACCGCAATTCTCGGCGATAAGGTTCTTCCTACAGACAAGGTGTTTGTAAGAGGCAAGAGGATTGTTGTGCCGAAGGGCGGTAATTACCGATATATTATGCTCAACAAGCCCCGTGGATTCATTACCACAATGAGTGATGAGCGTGGCAGAAAGTGTGTTGCACAGCTTGTTGAGAATGTCGGCGAGCGAGTTTATCCAATCGGCAGACTTGACAAAGACAGCGAGGGTATGCTTGTTTTTACAAATGACGGTGACTTTGCAAACAAGGTTATGCACCCGAAAAACAATGTTTATAAGATTTACAGAGTAACCGTTCGACCGTCAATTGACGAGGATCAGCTTGTAAAGCTTGAAACAGGCGTTGAGCTTGACGGCAGGAAAACCGCTCCTGCATATGTCCATGTAATTCACAAGGAGCAGGGCAGAGTAGTTCTTGAAATGATTCTTCACGAGGGTAAGAACCGTGAAATCAGAAGAATGTGCGAGGCTGTCGGGCTTGAGGTTGCAAGACTCAAACGCACCCAGATTGGCGGAGTAAAAATGGGTATGCTCAAACAGGGCGACTGGAGAGATTTGACCGAACAAGAGGTTAAAAAACTGCTTGCAAACCCGTTTTTAAACGGCAAACAGCTTTAATTTTCCGTTTTTGAAAAATACTTCCGAAACGGTTAATAAAACTATTCGTTAATTCGACAATAAATTTACGGTTTTGGTGTAATAACTATTAAATGTGTTCAAAATTGAAATAGTACATCGTGTTTTTCTTGTACTTTTGAAGATTATAGAGTATAATGTATTATGTAGAAAATTAGTATGCACGCTCAGTTTTCGTGCATATTCAATACATGGTATTGGAGGATTTTAAGATGAGTATTGAAAAGATCAATCAGGCAAAGGCTGAAATTGCCGCAACTTCCGCTTATAAGACAATTACGGCGTTTTTTGATGCAGACAGCTTTTGTGAAATTGATGCCTTTGCAAAATCCGGTGAAGGTTTTGCCGAGGTTGTTGCAGGATTTGGAACAGTAGAAGGTATGCCTGTTTATGCGTTTGCACAGAACAGCGACATTTGCGGCGGTGCTATGAGTAAGGCACAGGCTGCCAAGCTTAAAAAGCTGTATGGTCTTGCACTCAAGACAGGCGCTCCTGTTGTAGGTTTCTATGACAGCGTTGGCGGCAGACTTAATCAGGGTACAGAGCTTCTCGCAGGTTGCGGTGATGTTCTCAATGCGGCTGCGTCACTTTCCGGTGTTGTACCGCAGATCTCGGTTGTTCTCGGCACTTGCCTCGGAACAAACGCTCTTAACGCCGCAAGCGCAGACATCGTTATCATGAGCAAAGACGCACAGCTTTCACTTTCGGTAACAGGCAAGCATTCCGATGCCGCTTACAATGCTGAAAACGGTATTGCCTCAATCGTTTGTGACGATGCAGACAAGGCAATCAAGGCTGCAAAGGAACTTATCCTTTATCTTCCGTCAAATAACCTCACAATGGCTCCTCAGTCATTTGAAGAAGCTCCGGCAGAGGACGGTTGCGGTTGTGTAGTCAGCAGAACTGTTGACGGCAACAGCATTGTAAAGCTCTTCAATGATTACGGCAAGGAAGCAAATGTTCGTTTTGCAAGACTCGGCGGTCAGGTTGTAGGTATTGTTGTTACAAAGGGCAAGGAGCTTGGTTGCAAGTCTGCAAACAAGGTAGCAAAGTTTGTTCGTTTCTGCGACGCTTTCTCACTTCCTGTTGTAACATTCGTAAACTGCCCGGGCTTTGAGTCAATCAAGTCGGCAACAAAGGCGTCAGCCGCTTATGCTGAGGCAACAACAGTCAAGATTTCTGTTGTTACAGGCAAGGCAATCGGTTCAGGCTATGTTGCTCTTGCAGGCACAGGTGCTAATGCAGATGTTGTTTACGCACTTCCCGATGCGGTTATTTCACCTGTTAATGTTGAGGCTGCCGCATTCATTATGGCTCCCGAAGTTATGAATGTTGCCACAGATAAGCAGGCTGAGGTTGCTCAGAAGTTTGCTGACGAGAATCTTTCTGCTTACAATGCCGCTCAGAACGGCTATGTTGACGGTATTGTTGAAGAAGCTCAGCTCCGTCAGACTCTTATTTCTGCTCTTGATATGCTCTCGGGCAAGCGTGTTTCAACACTTTCAAAGAAGCATTCAACTATCTGATAAATGATTACTTGTTAAAATAAAAGGGGATACTAAAAATGAAGAATTTAAGAATTACAGTTAACGGCACAGCATATGATGTTCAGGTTGAAGAACTCGGTGGTTCTTCAGCTCCCGCAGCAGCAGCTCCTGCTCCGGCAGCCGCTCCCGCTCCTGCAGCAAAGCCGGCAGCTCCCGCAGCGCTCAGTTCTGTTGTTGTAAAGGCTCCTATGCCCGGTACAGTTGTTAATGTTGTTGTTTCGGCAGGACAGGCTGTTAAGGCTGGAGATGACCTTGTATTTATCGAGGCTATGAAGATGGAAACTCCCGTTAAGGCTCCGCAGGACGGCACAGTTGCAACAGTTGATGTTGCAAAGGGTGAGTCAGTTGACTCAGGTAAGGTTCTCGTAACACTTAACTAATCAATAATTCGGAGAAAGGGATGCTGTAAAATGGCAAAAAAAATCAGAGTTACCGAAACTGCTCTGCGTGACGCTCATCAGTCACTCATTGCAACAAGAATGACAACAGAGGAAATGCTCCCTGTTCTTGACAAACTCGATAAAATCGGTTATTACTCACTCGAATGCTGGGGCGGTGCAACATATGACTCATGCCTCAGATTCTTAAACGAAGATCCGTGGGACAGACTCCGCACAATCAGAGAGCATTGCCCTAACACAAAGCTCCAGATGCTTTTCAGAGGACAGAATATGCTCGGCTATCGTCACTATGCCGATGACTGTGTTGAGTACCTTGTTCAGCGTTCAATCGCAAACGGTATTGACATTATCCGTATTTTTGATGCTCTTAACGACATCAAGAATCTTAAAACAGCTATCAAGGCCGCTAACAAAGAAGGCGGTCATGCACAGGTTGCTATCAGCTACACAACAGGTCCTGTATTCACAGATGAATACTATGTTGAGTATGCTAAGAGAATTGCAGACGCAGGTGCAGATTCAATCTGTATCAAGGATATGGCTGCTCTTCTTACTCCGACAAGAACCGAAAGCCTTGTAAAGGCTATCAAAGCCGCTGTTCCGGAGCTTCCGCTTCAGCTCCACACCCACTACACATCAGGTCTTGCATCAATGTGTCTTTTAAAGGGTGTTGAGGCAGGTGCCGACGGCATTGACACAGCAATCAGCCCACTCGCTCTCGGTACATCACACGCACCTACAGAGTCAATGGTTGCCGCTCTTTCAGGCACAGAGTTCGACACAGGTCTTGACCTTAAACAGTTCACTGACATCCGTGCTTACTTTATGACTCTCCGTGAGAAGTACATCAAGTCAGGACTTCTTGATCCTAAGATGCTCGCAACAGACGCTAACGCTCTTATCTATCAGGTTCCCGGCGGTATGCTTTCCAACCTTCTTTCACAGCTCAAGCAGGCCGGTAAAGAAGACAAGCTTGACGAAGTTCTTGCAGAAGTACCCCGTGTTCGTAAGGATTCAGGTTATCCTCCGCTTGTTACTCCGACATCACAGATTGTCGGCACACAGGCTGTATTCAATGTAATCACAGGCAAGCGCTACTCAATGTGCACAAACGAGTTCAAGGGACTTGTTGCCGGTGAGTACGGTACAACTCCAATGCCGATTGATCCTGAGTTTCAGAAGAAGATTATCGGTGACAAGAAGATTATCAAAGGTCGTCCTGCAGATCAGCTTGAGCCTGAGCTTGATAAGCTCCGTGGCGAGATTGAGCAGTGGATTGAACAGCCTGAGGATGTTCTTTCTTATGCACAGTTCCCGAAGGTTGCCCTCGACTTCTTTGAAAAGAGAAGAAATGCCAAGGTTGGCATCAACGGCGACAAGCTTGACAAGAAAAATATGGTTCACCCTGTTTGATTTGACAACAAAAATTAACATTTATGCCACTTTCGTTATGAAAGTGGCATTTTCATTTGAGCAGAATTATTTTTGCTAAATTTTTAGCAACTATATTGCATTACATATATTTTAGCGGTATAATGAAGAAAATTAAATATCTGTTGCGTATACCATTATTACAGATAGAATAAATAAAAGATGAGGAAATAAAAATGAAAAAATTTTTAACAGCATTGATAGCATTTGTAATGTGCTTTTCGGTTGTAACAACAGCTTTTGCGGCTACACCTGATGAAATATCAGAATCGGATGTTGCATCAGAAATCAGACAGGTGATGATAGATACATATTACGGTGGTAAAGAGCCTGAGTATCTCAACATTGAAATTGTTGGTTCAACAAGTGACGGCGGAGTATGTTTTATGCACAATGAAGGCTTTAGCTTGATTATTCAATTGAAGAAACAATTGGTGACTATACTTATCATTACAACCATAACGATGATGTTATGCTTTATAAGAATGGCAATGTTTACTCAATTAAAGAGGCTTACGAAAGCGGAGTTATTGATGATAGTATTCTTGAAGAATTGTCAAAAATGAATTTTGGTTTGGAATCTAATAAACCGAATACAACTGTTCCTACTGAGCCTACAACTACGGTTGCAACAGTTGACGAACCTGTAACAGTGCCCGATACAACTTCTGCAACTTTGGCAACTAAGCCTGTTTCAACAAGCGACACAGCAACAAAGGACACACTGAGCAATTCACAGAACAACGGCGGTGCTGTACAGACAGGACAGAACAGCGTTGCTGTAATTCTTCTTGTTGCAATGCTTGCAGGTTGTGCAGTGATTTTTGCAAAACGCAGAAATCATTTTGAGTAATTTACAAATTAAATAATCCCTATAAAAGCCGTTCTCATTTTTGAGAGCGGTTTTTTGCTATTTTAAATATTTTGAAATATAAAATAGATGAAAAAGTGTATTGAAAAGTATTGTTTTTTTAACAATTTAATGTTACAATTAACTTGCATAAAAAAATAAACGAATTATTTTATAATGCGTAGAATTTGAACAAAGTGAGGGATAGATATGAAAAAGTTTTTACCTATAGCTATGGCGGCGGTAATGTCGATGTCTGCGGTTGCGGTTTCGGCAGTTTCTGCAAATGCGGTTGAACCGCTTAACACACCCGTGCAGTATGCACAGGTTGCAAGGGCAAGCTTGGCAACTCCGAAAATTTCAAAAGCCGAAAGCGTTTACGGTGGTGTAAAGCTTACATGGAACAAAGTGAACGGTGCGGCTAAATACAGAGTTTACTACAAGGGCCGTAAAGGTTGGACACGAATGGTTGATACAACTTCAACATCATATATCGACAAGGATGTTTCGTCGGGCAGGAATTACACCTATACTGTAAGATGTATTTCTGCTGACGGAAAGAGCTTTACAAGCGGTTATGATTCAAAGGGAACAACCATAAAATATATTGCCGCCCCTGAAATTTCAAAGCTTGAAAATGTAAACGGCGGTGTGAAAATCTCTTGGGGCAAAGTAAACGGTGCGGCTAAATACAGAGTTTACTACAAGGGCCGTAAAGGTTGGACACGAATGGTCGATACAACTTCAACCTCATATATCGACAAGGATGTTTCATCGGGCAGGAATTACACCTATACGGTTAGATGTATTACATCCGATGCAAAGAAATTTACAAGCGGTTATAACCCGACAGGCAAGTCGGTAAAGTATGTTGCCACACCGAAAATTTCAAACTTGAGGTTACATATGACGGTGTAAAGCTGACATGGAACAAGGTCGCAGGTGCTGAGAAGTACCGTGTGTACTACAAGGACAGAAACGGTTGGACAAAGCTTGCCGACACAACAGGCACGACTATGCTTGATATGAATGTTGTTTCAAAGGAATTTGATTTAAGCGTTGATGATATTTATTACACGGTTCGCTGTATCAGCAAGGATGCCAAGAGTTTTACAAGCGGATACGATTCAAAGGGTACGCCCATTGGCGATCATCAGGGTTGTCCCGAAATTTATAGCATTGGTGCAGTAAACAATGGTGTTGAAATGCATTGGACGGGAGATGCGCCAAAGTTCCGTGTTTATATTAAAGAAAACGGTTCTTGGAAGAAGATAGCAGAAACTTATGACAACTATTATGTTCACAAGGGTGCAAAGTCCGGCAGTAACACTTATACGGTAAGAGGTGTTTCAAAAGACGGTAAAAAGTTTACTACGATGTTTAACCCCACCGGTGTAACATACAGA
>ENA-OQCP01000120-OQCP01000120.1-human-gut-metagenome-genome-assembly--contig:-NODE-120-length-30911-cov-2.213033_pt1 | contig 30911 bp, 33 predicted proteins | sample MGYA00242760_ERZ504583 | MGnify/ENA primary metagenome ERZ504583 (study PRJEB26092, sample SAMD00036308) | human gut metagenome | host: Homo sapiens | study: EMG produced TPA metagenomics assembly of...
ACATACTATTGCATTGCGCGATAGCTTCAGTTGGTAGAGCACCTTGACTCTAATCAGGTGTCCAGGGTTCGAACCTGATCGCGCATTCTAATCACTGTTTTTGCGGACTTGAGAGCCGCGGGGACGGTGATTTTTTGTACTTTAAATTCAAATATCCGTCTCTTCCCCATTACAAAAAGCGGACAGCTCAATCACCATCCGCTTTTCTTATCGATTTACTATTTACATCACTTACAGGCTTTCTACTTTTCCGCAAACAACTCTCAGGATTGTTCTCAAGTCTTCGATATCAACAGTTCCGTTTTTGTTTATATCTCCCGCCTGTTTCTGCGTTTCTGTCAGTTGTGTCTTTTTACAAATACTTCTCAAGGCTTCACGGACATCGCCGATTTCAACCTTTCCGTTCAAGTTTACATCCCCTTTGACAACTTCAACTTCATCTTTTACAAACTCGACTTTTACAATGCCTGATGAAGCTGTAATCGCATATTTCATAGTAGTACCAGTATAAACCTGACCGTTTTCTTTGTACACTTCTCCGTTAATCGTCCAGTTTTTCACAGAATAACCTTCGTTCGGAGATGCCATAAATTGAACTTCTGTATTCGGAAGAATCTGCGCTCCATTTGATAAATTTTCTCCTGTTGCCGCATTAACCGCTCTTAAAGAACCGTTTGAACCGGATTCATACTGAAGCGTGATCTTCTGTTCTGTGCTTGAATCACCTTTGACAATAATTTTTACATCTACCGAGCCTTCCAAATAGTGATCTGTAGCTGTCGCATGCACAGTTACAGTCGCTTCACCCGCCTTTTTCGGGATCAGCTTACACGATCTGTCTGCGTACGCCTCTTCCACGTCACAAATGTCAGGGTTGTTCGCTTTAAAAGTCACGATTCCCGGAGCTGCCCCCTGCAGGAATACCTCTTTTGCATTTCCTCCCAGTTCAACTGTCATTACCGGACTTGTCACAGCGATCGGGTGTTTCACTTTCTGATAGTTTACATCAATTACATACTCCCGCTTTTCTTTCTCATTCTTTTCGTAAAGAGACGTCTCGTAATAAACTTTGCCGTCCGCTACATGCAAATACCAGATACTGCCCGAAACATTTTCTTCTAACTCAAAAACTTTTTCCGGCTCTGTATTCTTATCAAAGTTCCATTTCCATACAGCTTTCGGAGTGTTGTAGTAAAGCATCCCGTCATAATATGCAATTTCCATACAACCCTTGCCTTTATTATACTGTGACACCGGCCACTCATCCTCGATCTCAACGACCAGTTCTCCCTTCTGAGTCGGGTCTTCCGAATCATACCTCCATATTCCGCTCTTTATCACTCCGTCTCTGGGGAATGATCCGGCAACATATAAACCGCCTTTATATGCGGCCATTTTTCTGGAAACCCATTTCCACTCTACGTTGTCATAAGTTGTATCGTTACAAATTTCATAGCCTTCTCTGTTCCATGTGTGATCTGAAAATTCCGTCTCACTTTTCAGGAAATATTCATGTTTTACAGGGTGGCTTTTTTCCTCCAACACACAGCTTCCGTCATCCCATGTCGCGTCTACAAAATACCATTTTCCATTAATTTTAATCTGATTCCACGCATGAGGCTGGCCTTTTGAAACTCCACTCACTACTTTACACGGAATATTCAGGCGATTCATGTAATACTTATACGCCAATGCATATCCTTCACACACACATTTTTTCTCAAAAATGGCACCTTCAATATCATGGGCCACAAAAGCGCCCAATGACGCACTGTACTGAATTGTTCTAACCAGATGATCATGCACTACAAGCGCTTTTTCCAGATCAGTCGTACAGTTTTCCGTCATCTCTTCAACCATTTCCCATTCCCGTTCCAATTCTTCCGTACGGTCAAAAGGACTTCCTGTCTCGCCGGAATAATAAGGATAATAAGTTTTCAAAAGTCCTGTTTGCGGATCTGTATCGGTTATATCGTTTCGGATCGTCCAATAATATTCCGGTTCCTCATAGTGGATACCGAAAATCACCTTGTTCAATTCTTCATGCGTTATTTTGTACGCGGTTAAATCAATCGCCGTCTGCTTCTTTGCCCAGCAGTCTTTCAGATATTGATCTAACGGAAGCAGCTTCTCTTTAGAGTTTGCTTCTGCAAGCTGTACTTCTGACTGCACTGCCGCCTGCTACGGGTTTTCCTGTGCTCCTACGACGGACGTCCCCGCAATCAATATTCCGCCGCAAAGCGCCAGTGCGCCCGCTCGTTTTTTCCAACCTCTTTTCCATGCCTCATAGTTTTTGTTCATTTTTCTTTTTCCCCTTTACCTTCAATCTGTCTTATGAGTCGCTATGCTGCACTCTATCGTTTTATAAAATTCTTAACAAGTTGCTCCGCCTTTCAAATGTTTCTGCGCTCTTATGTTTTCATCTTTGCGGGCTAACAGTCCATCTCCCAAAAGCTGTTCCTGAACATTTTCAAATCCGAGTCTTTCAACCGTATCCGCAAATCGCTCTCCCGTGATCCCCTGTTCCCGGAACAAAAGAATTGCTTTTTCCACAATATCAAGCACTTCTTCTTTATCTGTAAACACTTTTTCAAGGTATCTTCCCCGCGCTACTTTCTTGCCCCAGCGTCCGCCTATATATACGCGATACCCCGAAACAAATTCTTCAGTCACACCAAACGGACATTTACTGATGCACCTTCCACAGTGATTACATACATTTTCGTCGATCACAATCTTTCCGTCCACCATTTTTGCCGCATGGATCGGACAATTTTTTTCTACCTGGCAAATCCGGCAGCCACGGCACTTTTCAAGATCGACCCACGGAACTTTCTGACCGATAATTCCAAGATCATTCAGATCCGGTTTTACACAATTATTCGGACATCCTCCTACCGCGATCTTAAATTTATGCGGCAGCTTCACATCGCTGTATCCATGGAAAAATCTTTCATGAATTTCTTCGGACAATGCAAACGTATCGATCAGCCCGTACTGACAAGTCGTTCCCTTGCACGATACAACCGGACGGACTTTTGAGCCGGTTCCTCCCATCTCAAGTCCTGCCTGCATCAGATATTCCCGCAGCGTTCTATATTGTCATAAGGAACGCCCTGAATCTCCATCGTCAGACGAGAGGTCATTGTCACTTCTCCGCTTCCGTATAACTGCGCCGCCTCGGCAATCGTGTGCGCTTCTTCGGCTGTAATCTTTCCGTTTCTTGTGATCACACGTCCGTTAAATTTATCCGGCGTCCTTTTATCCTTTAAAAATCCAAGCGCTTTTACTCTCGTCTCGTCTTCTTTAGAGACAGCTTCTTCTATATTATTTTTCACTTTTACATCATTGAAAAATGTTGCTCCTTCAAGAACGACTGTATTCGTATAGCCGTAATGACGCAACCGGTTTTGAAGAAAATATCCTCTTTTGCCCTTTGCACAGACAAGAAGCAGTTTCTCCTCTTTTCCAAGTCCTTTGATTTCGCCGTTTACAGCTCCTAAGTTTACATATACCGCTCCTCTGATCGACGGCTCCGGCGCAACATCGACAACCGTATAGCCTTCTGCTTTTCCTGCGGCATACTCCGCAGGAGTCATGCTGACGATCGTACCGTCCAGTTTGTTCATCAATACATAAACAGCCTGCACAAACGGATGGATTGCTGTTGAGAACGGCGGTGCATATGCGAAATCCGCATTTTCAAAATCATCCAGAACCGCGCCCATATTCAATCCCATCACTGCGATATCAACCATCTTATCAACAGAGCCCGGACCAAACACCTGAACGCCAAGCAGTTTTCTTGTACTCCGGTCTGCAATCAGTTTCGTAATGAAAAACGAAGCGTCCGGATAATAATGCGCTTTATCATCCGTCGGAACAAGCGCCGTAACTACATCGTAGCCCGCTTCTTTTGCCTGCGCTTCTGTCAGTCCTGTTCTTCCGGCATTCAGACCCGGAAGCTTCACAACGCCTGTGCCGAGAACTCCCGGATACGACTTCTGCGCTCCGGCAAGTACCTGTGCCAATGTACGTCCTTCCAGATTCGCCGAAGATCCCATCGGTGACCACTGACGTTTTCCCGTCAGACGGTTCTTCACCATCACACAGTCTCCTGCCGCATATACATCATCCAGATTCGTTTTCATCTGATCGTCTGTAAGAATCGTTCCTTTGAACATCTCTATACCGCTGTCATTTAAAAACTCCGTATTCGGACGGATTCCCGCAGCCATGATGATCATTTCACACGGCAGATTTCCGGCAGACGTCTTAATTCCCGCCACACGGCCCTGTGTACCTCTTTCATATATCTGCTCCGCTTTCGTTCCTGTAAGCACGCGGATTCCCTGCCGGATCAGATGTCTTTTCGCATAGAGCGCCATCTCAGGATCAAAAATATTCGGCAGGATCTGATCCGCAAAATCAATGACGGTCACCTGGATTCCTTTTGCCTGTAAATTCTCCGCAGCCTCAAGTCCGATGAAACCAGCTCCGATCACAACCGCTTTTTTCACATTGTTTTGTTCTGCATATGTACGGATTCCTTCTGCATCGTCAGGCGTTCTCATCTTAAATACGCCTGCCAGTTCTTTTCCTTCTATCGGAAGGATCGCGGGAGATGCTCCTACTGCAACTACTAATCTATCGTAGGAACAGACTTCTTTCTCGCCTGTCTGTACATCCTGCACCGTCACTTGCTTTTTTTCTGCGTCGAGTGCAACCGCTTCTTTCCCCGTTCTTACTTCAACCCCGGTCAGCGCGGAATATTTCTGCGGAGTATTCACGATCAGCTCGTCCCTGCCCTCGATCAGTCCGCCCACATAGTACGGCAGACCACATCCCGCATAAGAGATATCTTTATCTTTCGTAATCACAGTCACATCAATATTTCTGTCTTCCCGTTTCAATTTCGCAGCAGTTTTTGTTCCGGCAGCCACTCCGCCGATGATTAATATCTTCATTTTGACGCCCCGCTTTCTTCCATATTCAGTTGATCGATCTTTCCGCAGACAAATCTTAAGATCTTCCTTAAATCTTCTATATCAACGTTTCCGTTTCATTTACATCCGCCGCCTGCTTCTGAAGCGCTGTCAGTTCTGTCTTTTTGCATATACTTCTCAAGGCTTCACGAACATCGCCGATCTCGACCTTCCCACTTAAATTTACATCGCCCTTCACAAATGCCGGCTCATCTTTTACAAATTCAACTTTCACGCTGTCAGATGAAGCGGTGATCGCGCGCTTTAATTCCATGCCTGTATAAACGATGCCGTTTTCCTTATATACTTCTCCGTTTACAACCCAGTTTTTCACAGAATAACCGGAATTTGGAGACGCCGTAAACTGAACTTCTGCATTCGGTTTGATCTTTGCTCCGTTTTCAAGTATTTTCCCTGTTGCCGCATCAACTGCTGCTATACTTCCTCCGTCTCCGGCTTCATATTGAAGAGTGATCTTTTCTTCAATATCATCCCGCTCTTTAACGATCACTTTTACATCTACCGCACCTTCCGCATAATGATCCGTCGGATCTGCATGAACCGTTACGATCGTCTCCCCGGCTTTTTTAGGAATCAGCTGACAGGACTCGTCTTTCCACACAACTTGAACGTCGCAGATCTCAGGATTCTTCGACGTATATGTTACGTTCCCCGGAGCCGCCGACTGCAGGAACACATTTTCACCGCCCATTACAACTGTCATAACCGGTTTGGTTACTGCGATCGGATGCTTTGCTTTCCGGTAATCTTCGTCAAACACATATTGCCCCTTCTGTCTCTCTCCTTTTCATAAACGCCTGTCTCGTAATAAATCTTCCCGTTTGCAGCCTCTGCATCCCATATTTCGCCCGGAATACTCTGATCCAGTTCAAATACTTTCTCAGGTTCTGATTCAGGATCGAAATTCCATCTCCATACAGCCCGCGGCGTATTGTAGTAAAGCATTCCGTCATAATAAGAAAGTTGTGAATATCCTCTTACTACATTGACAGAGTTCAGCTGCCACTGATCTGTGATCGGAAGCACTAATTCCGCTTCTTTCTCTATATTTTCCGCATCGATCCGCCATATACCGCTCACTTCTTTTCCGCCGACGATCAACGATTTAGAGCGGTACAGTCCGCCCTGATAAGCGTACATTCCCTGAAGATCATTTTTCCAGTCTAAATTGTCATACGTCGTATCGCTGCAAGTTTCATACAGTTCGCTTTCCTTGTTCCATACATGATTCGGAAACTTATTCTCACTGCACAAAAAATACTGATGCTTTACGTCATGACTGTTCGCCACATCATCCCATGTCGGATCTACCATGTACCAATTCCCGTTAAGCTGAATCTGATTCCACGCATGAGACTGACCATTTGACGTTCCGCTTACGATCTTGCACGGAATTTCCAAACGATTCATATAATATTTTATACGCAAGCGCATATCCCTCGCACACAGCTTCTTTCTCAAAAATTGCGCCTTCAATGTCATGAGCCGCCGCCTGCAGTCTGGAAGAATACACGATTGTATCGCACAAGTGCTCATGTACTACCAGCGCTTTTTCTATATCCGTTTTACAATATTTCGTTTTTTCCTTTACAACTTCCCATTCCCGTTCCAGTTCTTCGCTCCTGTCAAGAGGTTTTCCCGTCGTTCCCTCGTAATATTGATAATACGTTTTTACGAAGCCTGTTTCCTCGTCTTTATTAATAGCAGTGTTGCGCAACACCCAATAATACTCCGGATTTTCATAATGTATCCCGAAGATGACCTTATTCAGTTCTTCTTCATTCAGTTTATACGCGCTTACATCAATCACCTCTTGTTTGTTCTTCCAGCACTCCTTCAAATATTCCTCGATAGAAAGCTGCACCGTTTGCAGCTCCTCCTTTGCCAATCGTATCTCCGTTTGATCCGCCGTAAACTGCGGATGCTCCTGTGCTCCGGCGACAGACGTTCCCGTTATTATCATTCCTGCACAGAGTGCTAGCGCTCCAACCCGCTTTTTTCAGTCCTTTTTCCATAATCCATATTCATTTTTCATTTTTCTTTTTCCCTTTTCTCTACGCTCTTCCGCTTCTGTTTTACAGACCGATATTATACAGACAGGCTAACATTTAGGAATATAATTGTCAACCATATTCCGCATATTTTCACCCTTTTTTCTGACGATTATTTTCCCCTCTTTTATTCCTTTTCTCCTTCGGTTCTCCGAACTGTTTTCCTCGTTTATGACGGTGCAAAAATCCCCCTCTCCGGATGATCCGAAAAGGGGGATTTTATGTTTTTATTTGATTCTATTCTGATGAGCCGCTATCTTAACACGGTTACTCTTTTATCTATATCTTCTTTTTCTTTTTTATCGGGTTCGCTGACTATGCTCCAAACGGCATCTGAGCTACCAGTTTAAAGTTTTCCGGTATATCAAAAATTTCCTTCACCCGTGCATCTATTACCGGATTATAATGCTGCAGCGAAGCGCGACATTCAACTCTCTTAGCATAGACCAAACAGCAAGCTGCAGCATCCCGTTTGCCTGATTTGCCCAAACAGGAAAATTATCCGCATATGTACTGAACTGTTCCTGCATTTTCTTAACAGTTGCCTCGTCATATAAAAACAGCACTGTTCCGGCTCCGGCTTTAAACGAATCTATTTTTTCCCGAGGTACTTTTCCCTCAAAAACATTGTAAATTTCATCCCACAGCCGATCGTGTTTTTCACCAAATGCAAGCACGATTCTTGCACTTTTCATATTGAATGCATCCGGCACTAATTCTGTAACTTCCTTTATCTTTTCTTCAATCTCTTTTTCCAAAACCGGCAGATTCTTATCAATGTTATAATATGTTCTTCTGTTTTCTAATGATTTTATGATGCCCATAACTGCCTCCTCCTTTAACAGTACGTCTAAATATTCTTTCTTTAACTTAAATTCCCTTTTTGCGAAAGAACATAAAGGAATAATTTTTATATCGTTTTTTCTCGCTTCTTCAACCAGTTTAGCAACTAATCTGCCTGCGATTCCCTGTCCGCCATAACTTTTTTCCACAAAAGTGTGGTCTATGATCCATACTTTATCCGACTTAGCATATGTGCTTTCTCCAATGAATTTTTCATCATCGTATGCGGCCGCTCTGTTTTCTTTTTGTTCATATATAATTTTTATCACTGTCGATTACCTCCTGCTTATACAATACATTTTTTCATTTACGTTTGCGCCTTTTTCATCATGCTTTTTCCAGCCTGCTGTCCGGTACGATCCAAGTCAAAGCGATCGCAATATATATCAAATACGAAATGACCGGAAAATAAAAAGCAAAAATAATAGCGGCGGCATATGCGATAATAGAAAGCTTTCCTTTTAAATCATTTCCGATATTTCGGAAAATTTGAGAGTCCTTTCCATTAATCTTTATAACTTCAGCCTGGACTATATTGTAAGAGACAGCACACATAAAGAGTATGATTCCATAAAATAAAGCCGGTAAACTTTTATACGGATTTAGTCCCATCCATTCCGTTGCCATCGGGATCAATGACATCCAAAAGATCCAATGTAAATTTTTCCATAACAATCTACCTGATACTGAATCTGTCATATTAATTAAATGATGATGGTTTGCCCAATATATCCCCACATAAATAAAACTTAGAATATATGCTAAAAATGTCGGGAAAACCTCTTTTACCGCATCCAAAGTTAAATCTTTCGGTGCATTAAGCTTTAGCACATGATTGTTATAACGATCGCTAATACGCCATCACTAAAGGCTTCCATTCTCCCTCTGCTCATTATACTTTTCCTTGTAGTTCGTATTAATACTCTGCTGTTTCTTTGATGAATGTATTGCTTCTAAGTTCTAAAAACGCCTTTTGAAGCTCTTCCTGCGTATTCATTACAATCGGACCGGCCCATGCAACCGGTTCATTCAACGCCCTTGAATTCATATATAAAACTTGAGCCTTCTCATTCCCGTTCTTAATTGTAAGACTGTCTCCTTCCGTTAATTTGACGGCTGTTTTTTCCTCTATGTGCTCGCCGTCAATATAAACGTCTCCTAAAAGTGTAAAGACCATTACCGAATCATCCTCTTCCATCGTAAGTGTAACTTCTGCATCAGCATTTAGATGGATATCGTAATAATCCATAGAGAGATAATCGCCTTTATAGCCTTCATGTTCCCCATATTTTCCGGCTAAAAGTCTTATCTTTCCTCCTTCTATTTCAATCTCCTTTATATCTTCGTTTTTAATACTATTGTAACTTGGCTTACTCATTTTATCTTTTGCCGGTAAATTCAGCACAACTGTACTCCTAAAAGCCTTTCTGCCGCCGGAACCATCTCCTCATGCATAATTCCGGAACCCGAATTCATCCACTGAACTTCTCCGTCTGAAATACCCGCTTCATTCCCAAGACTGTCTCTATGAACCATCTTACCTCTCGATACATAACTGATCGTTTCGATCCCTCTATGCGGATGCATTGGAAATCCTGCTGTATAATCGTCGGGATTAATGCTATCAAAAGAATCAAGCATTAAAATAGGATCAAACTCTTTTGTTGTCAGATTCCCCAAAACTCTTACTAATTTTACGCCTGCGCCATCTGTTGTTCTGAATCCTTTGACTTTAGTCTTCACTTTTCTTTTCATTATAATTTTCCTCCTATTTTCTTCAAAAGATACAGCAGTTTTTCCTTTTCTTCCTGATCTAAAACTTCCATGCTTTCTGCTATCATCGCTTCATTTCGAGGTACGATTTTACTAATTACATCATATCCTTCTTGCGTCAGATGCAGTATGCACACGCGTCTGTCTTTCTCGTTACACATTCTTTCGACATAGTTCATTTTTACTAAATTGTTCACTATAAGAGGTATCGTTCCTACACTGCTTAAGATTCTTTCCCTTACCTCTCCTACACTCATATCTCCCTTGCTGTAGAGAGCCTCTAAAACCATAAACTGGCTAAAGGTTAAATTGTACTCCGCTGCTATCTTGGATGTCTTTTTATCCAAGGCGTTTACATTTCTGTGAAGTCCGATCAATATCTTCATCTCAGTTCTTCCCAAAAATCATTCACCTCCTTAAGCATTTTATATCTAACTAGATAATATCTATATAGATATATTATATTATTTTTTCACATTTGTAAATAGCCAATCAGTATTTCTCAAAAACGCCCTTTAGATTAAGGATTATACAGATTACTCCAACAACAAACGCCTGCAAAGAACTCTCGGAAGTTTAACACCGATGGAAAAACGCGAAATTTACTTACAAGCCGCACAAAAAAACTCCTGCCGGAAGATAATCTACCGGTAGGAAAAAAAATTTTATATTTTTCAGTTGTCTACTTGACAGAGAGCAGTTCAATTCCCACTTCAGCCTTGATTGTGTACCCAAACTATGTCATTTTATTCTTCGCCTTTTTCCAAGACTATAATTTCATATGGGCGCAATGTCAGCACCTTATAATTGTTCTTATGATTTTCCTCGTAATTTCCCAGGATTTTTCTTCCGGACTTCCATTCCTGTGTAAATTCCATCTGACTTTCTACATCACGAAAATTACAACAAACAAGGAGCTTCTGTTTATCCAAACATCTTGTATATGCCAACACGCCGGCATTTTCTACTTCCATAAATTCAATGTTTCCCCTGGCGATAACTTCTTTTTCTTTACGAAGCATAATCAGCTTTTTATAAAATTCTAAAATGGAATCTCTATCCTGTTTTTGTTTCTTTACATTGATTTTTTCAAAATTATCCGATACAGGAATCCATGGCTTTGTATCCGAAAATCCACAGTATCTTTCATCTGTCCATTGCATCGGGGTACGGCTGTTATCTCTTGAACGGGCGGCCAGAATTTCCAGCGCCTCCTCTTTTGTTTTCCTTCGTTTAAAAGAATCTCATAGTAATTCCGACTCTCTACGTCTGCATACTGCTCAATAGATGTATAGTGCGGATTCGTCATTCCGATTTCTTCTCCCTGATAAATATAAGGAGTTCCTCGCATTAGATGAATCATACCGGCAAGCATCTTTGCTGATTCTTTCCAATATTCCCCTTCGTTTCCAAAACGTGATACGATACGAGGCTGATCATGATTGCACCAAAACAGTGCATTCCATGCATTTCCCCTCTGCATTCCCATCTGCCATTTTTCAAAGATAACTTTCAATTCCATATAATCCGGTTCCATAAGTTCCCACTTGTTTCCATCCTTATAATCCACTTTCAGGTGATGGAAATTAAAACACATAGACAACTCTTTTTTCTTCTGCACCTGAATAACGGATACAAATGTTCAAGCGTTGTAGATGACATCTCCCCTACTGTTACATAATCTTCAATTCCTGTATCTCGTACAAGTTCTTTCAGATATTCATGAACGTACGGTCCGTCTGTATAAAATTTTCTTCCGTCTCCTTCAAAATCATCTTCCCAAATCTCAGGCTTCGAAATCAAATTCACTACATCAAAACGAAAGCCTTTTACACCTTTTGCTTTCCAAAAACGAATAACTTCTTTCAACTCTTCTCTGACTTCCGGATTTTTCCAGTTCAGATCTGCCTGTGTCACATCAAATAAATGCAAATACCATTTTCCGAGAGAGGATACATATTCCCATGCAGAACCTCCAAACTTTGACTGCCAGTTTGTCGGGGCTGATCCGGCGCCCCCTCCTTAAATATATAATAATCCTGATATTTTTTTTCACCTGCAAGCGCTCTCCTGAACCATTCGTGTGATGTAGATGTATGATTAAACACCATATCAAACATCAGTCCAATATTCCGTTTTTCCCCTTCTGCAATGAGATTGTCTAAATCTTCCATTGTCCCAAACATCGGATCAATATTTCGATAATCCGCTACGTCATACCCATTGTCTCTCTGGGGTGACACAAAAAATGGTGTGAGCCACAAATAATCAACACCTAAATCTTTCAGATAATCCAATTTTTCTGCAACACCTCTAAGATCTCCGATTCCATCTCCATTGGAATCCTTAAAAGACTTTGGATAAATTTGATAAATCACTTTATTACTAAAATCTGCCATACTGCTTTCCCTCTATTCTATTTCAATAATCACTGTTTCATTTTCCTGCGCGTAAATTCCTGTATGAAAATGAACTGTTTTTCATCTGCCCCATCTGTGATCACACAAACAGTCACGTCCGAGTATCCTGCTTCCTTAATTTTCTGACGATTAAAACGAATTAACGGAGTTCCTGCTTTTACCTCCTGTCCTTCTTTAATCAGATACTCAAATCCGTCTCCCTGCATTTCCACAGTGTCAATTCCGATATGTAATAACAATTCCATGCCATTGTCTAATACAAGTCCACAGGCATGTCTTGAATCTTCCATAACTCTATCACGGGTTTTGTTGCCACAAATCGGGCAAATTATCCATTCTGAAATCATAAATTATCCATCTCCATTTATCTTGTTTTATTTGATCTTTCTATTTTATATTTACTATCTTGACAAATTCATATCGTACACTTATCTGGAATTACTATTGTTCTCTAAACTTTTTCAAAAATAAAGAAAATGTTGTACCTTTTTCATCGGATGCCACCTTGATATACCCGTTCTGCTTATTCACAATATCACGGGTAAGATATAAACCGATTCCCACACCGTCAACTCCTGCTGACTGCTTTCCACGGTAAAATCTGCCGAAGATTTTTGCCTGTTCTTCTTCAGGAATGCCAATTCCGTTATCGGATACATCCAATCGCAAATACGATGGATATTCGGTGATTTTCAAGTCCACAACTCCTCCGCTTGGTGTGTATTTCACAGCATTGTCAAGTACATTGGTAACAGCTTCTGCCGTCCAGTTAAAATCAAGCAGGGCTTCAAAGGTCTGCCCACAATCAAAGGTAATCGTAATATTTTTATCCCTTGCTTTGGCATAAACCGTTTTCACCGCTTGCATAACAATATCATTTAAACTGTTTTGTTCAGGTTTCAATCGGATAATGCCACTTTCCAAACGGGACATTTTAATCAAACTGTTTGTCAAAAAAGTCAGCTTTTCAAGGGACATCTGCAAGGTGGCAATATATTCACTTCTCTCCTCATCGGATAACCCTGTATCACCTAATAACTGTGCAAAAGTGTTTGCCGCTGCTACGGGCGTTTTGATTTGATGCGAAATATCAGAGATTAAAGTTTTGATCTGTTCTTTCTCTTGTGTCAGCATTTGATTCTGTGCCTTTAAAATATTGCGGAGTTTTAGAAGTTGGTGCTGCAGCCGTGCGGTCAGGGTATCCTCAGCTTCTGAAAAGACCATCCGTTCCTGCTGTTCTACCAAAGCTTCAATGAGCAGCGTAATCTCCTCTAACAGATTATCGTTATAGCGGTTGTGCAGAAAGTCCATTAGGAACAACAAGCCACATAAAAATACAAATGCAAAAGAGATAAAAAGCGTACGGAAAAGGATGTCCTCCATAAAAAAGAACACACCAACAGATACCACCGCCGTAGCAGTACCTATAATTAAAATCAGTTTTCTGTAAATTCCAAAATGCTTCATCGTCATTCTCCAAAAGTGTAACCCATACCAAAAACCGTCACAATGTATTCCTGCTTTTCATCATGCAGTTTCTGCCTTAGTCGCTTAATATTCACACGCACGGTATTATCATCAACAAAGTTTCCGTCTATATCCCAAAGCTGTTCCAAAAGCATTGCCTTTGTAACAACCCTTCCCCTGTTTTCCATTAGATAAAGGAGCAATTTGTATTCTGTTGAGGTCAAATGTATTTCCTGTCCCTTCATCAAAACAACACACTTTTCTTTATCTAACTCTAAATCTCTGTATTTCATACGAAATTTTCCTATGCCGGTTCTTTTTAGAACTGCCAATACTTTTTTTCGTAAAACTTCAATAGAAAAAGGCTTTGATATATAATCATCACAACCAACGCCAAACCCTTCCAACATATCTTCTTCCGTATCATTAGCGGTCAAAAATAATACAGGTGTTTCCGATGTTTCCCGAATTTTCTTACAAAATTCCAAACCATTTCCGTCAGGCAGGTTAATATCAAGCAGAAACAAATCATACTTTTGCTTTTGGTATTGCTGCAATGCTTCCAAATACCCATAGACTGCTGTAACCGTATGCTCGTCTTTTTTTAAGGCGATAGAAATACCCTTGCTCAGAATTTTATCATCTTCAAGGAGAAAAAATATTTGCCATAGCCGTAAAACGCACCACCTTCCTCAATATGCAAAATTGCAGGAACAGACGCAGCAACGCTGCGTCCGTCCCGCAACCTCATTTAATTCTCAAAATTGTGCAGTCTTTCAATGACCGTTTCATCAGAAGTTGCCTTGTGAACAATGGCAGGAACACTTAAACAAATTACAAAGATTGCTGCAATCAAACCGATGACAAGAGCAACAGGTATTTAAATACTGCATAGTTTGCCATATGCGGAACTGCATCTGCCACCAACATTAGGAACGCATTGCCAAAAGTCATAATCAGCAGAGTAGAAATCAGAGCATAAATACCGCCTTCTAAAGTAAGTATCTTCATAATCTGCTTTTTCGTTGTTCCGATACTTTCCATAATGGCAAATTCATTTTTCCTTGCCACCACACCCGTCAGCATTACATTGACAAAGTTAATCAAACCAATGACAATGAGCAGAATTGCGGCACCGTTCCCCAACAAGCTTAAAGAGTAGTTCATCTGTTCAAATAGTTCTTTCTGATTAACAGAAGATCTAAGTTGCCATTCTGATCCAGTCAAGGTACTGTTGATCGCCTGTAATTCGCTGTCAATTCGCTCTAAATCGTTGAAATTCTTAATGTCAACACCGATTGCCGAAATGATCGGTTCTTTCGTCAGTCGTTCCATACCCGCTTCGCTGACAAAGATGATATTCGGCACAATTTGAATGTCCTTGCGTCTGCCAATACCTTCTGAAAGAGTATTATCATAATCATCATAGTAAAAAGCTCCGCCAATTTTGAAATCAGTTGCCTTGCCGTCTGTACTGTCGGCAGTTAGTGTCAATGTTTCACCCACTAAAGCGGTATTAGGAGCGTTATATTCGGTATCTTTTCCTGCAATCGCTGTTTCGCCACGCTTAAATGCTTCCATGTCAATAGGCGTATCAGAATGCTCTGCATTGTATTCTTCCAGTACCCTGTCGTCTGGAAGTGTTGTAATATAGCAGCCGTAGTCACCGGCATCAGCATACCCTTTAAGTGCCTCTATCATTTGTTCATAGGACTGCCCTTTGGATTTATATCTACTATCCTCATATTGGATTTTCATAAAGCCTTCTAAAGCGGTTTCATCAAAGTCAATACCTGCCCAGACTGTCTTTTGAATATCTACATTTTCAACACCGTCGATTTGCTTAATCTGTTCCACAAAATGTTCGTCGAATTGAGGTACTTCCTTGTTGAGTTGCTCAGGCTGTTCAAATTGAATATCATTGTATTCAAAGTTATAATCCATGTATTCCTTAATAAAGTTCTCAGCCGACATACTGCTTATAACTCCATTTACACCTAAAATCATAGTAATTCCCATAAATAAGGACATAAACACAAGGATAGCCCGCTTTTTGTCACGGAACACATTATGAAATGCCATCACATGCAGCTTGCCACCATTAGTGGAATTTCTGCTTTTTGTTTTCTTCGGTGCAAAATTCTGAAACTTCAATGCTTCTATTGGCGAAATTTTTGCAGCCGCTTTTGCAGGAGCATTGCAGGCAATCCAAACAGTTACCGCCGAAAAGAGAATGGACAGAATATAGATAGATGGATGGAAAAACACTTCGGCATCCATCATCGACTTGCCCTGTTCAAAGCCCTCGTTCAAAACAAAGGGAACAATTCCAAAGGAAACAGCGGTGGCTAACACAATACCAATCGGGATACCAATGCAGGCAAACTTAACTGCCTGATTTTTTAGCAGTGATTTAATCTGTTTTTGCGTTGTTCCAAGCGTTTTCATCAAACCGTAAAAACGGGTATCCTTTGAAATGGATATATACAAAACATTGTAAATAAGCAGATAGCCGCTGCCAATGATAAAGAATACCAATAGAATTACCATTGCGATAACTGAACCGCTTGATGATTTCATGGAAACCGCACCGCCGAAAGATTGATTTTCGTTAAGCTCCACATCTTTTTGAATACGATAAAAATCATCGGGCATTTTATTCAGCGACAAAGAAAGAACGCCGTCCTCTGCCATTGTATAACCTGCATTTTTGCAATACGCTTCGGAAACAAAGCCCATTCCCGTACCTGTATAGGAATGAAACCATCCGCTTAATGTGAAATTTTTTTCCTGCTGACCGTTTTTATCATAATAGGACAGAGGAATTTCCATATTCAGCTTCGGCTCTTTCATTCCAAGCTGTGAAAGAGCATCCTCTGACAGCATAATTTCATTTTCATCTGAAGGATATTTCCCTTCTATATCTTTGATTGTTTCTTTATAGTGTTTTTCCCATTCCGTAGGGTCGTAATACGAAAGTGCGATAGAAAGATCACGCCCCTCGTCGTTCTTCTCAGCAACCGAGCCGACCATATACTGCGTACCGACAGTTTTAACATATTCCAAATTCTTAATCTGCTGTTCCTGCTTTTCTGTCGGCATCGCAAGGGACGCATTAGCGGTTGTGCCTGCGGTACGCACCTGCATTAACTTCATATTTTCCATATAGTTAATGCCCAAACTAAACACAGTTGTAATCATAAAGGTAGTGAGAACGATCGCAAACACCGCAAACAGGTTACGAATACGGTTTGCTTTCATCATTCCCTTTTCCACTCTCTTAACTGCTTTTTTATTTCGGTTAGCGTGCATATCTGACACCTCCCGAAACAACCTTGCCATCCTCAATGCGGATTGTACGGTCTGCCATTTGAGCGATTTCCTCATTGTGCGTGATCATAATGGTGGTTTGGTGGAACTGACGGCTGATCGATTGCATCAGCAAAATAACATCCATACTTGTTTTTGAGTCCAGATTTCCCGTCGGCTCATCTGTAAACTGAACCCCTATCCTCTTATGCCTTGAAAACAGGGGCTTTAACGGTATGTACATTTGTGTACTGTGTAGCAATTCTCTTCTTCCAAAAGAAAAAGAACAGAATTATGCTCCTGCTCTTCTTCATCTTATATTCTAATTAATTTTACTAAGCTTAAAAGTCCCAATATTTCCGCCTTTATGACCAATATTACTGTTGTCCCGATTATTAAAATAGCGTCCAAACAAATGAGTATCATCATCTATTTCCAGAATATTATATCCATCATATTGCTGCGGTAACTCTCTACTGTGATTAATAAATCCAAATCCTACTGTAACTTTTCCATCTCGTTCTATAAATATAGATGCAACGTTACTGCTTGAAGTAGATTCAGGAAATGTAGCATAAAAATTAATCTTACTCCATTGCTGTTTTACTTCTAACTTCATGTCCATTGTTGTTTGATACGTCAAAGAAGTAAGTTTCCCTTCCCAATATCCATTTAAATCTGGCACGTTAAGAAATCGTTTAAATATCTTTTGTTTCCAAAGATATTTATCAAAAATCCAATATATTACTCCATACAAAAACGGAACACCTATAAAGTTTGTGGTTACTCCTACAGTATCGCATATTTTCAGTACTTGATCAATCCAAACGAATTGCTGTAGCCATGCTTTGGTACTTAATATACCAGCTTCTAAAAAATATGTAAGAACTGATGATAAAACTATACTAAATATGAATATATATATGATTACCTTTTTTCTTACACCGGTATCAATTGTATATGGATGCATTATTTTCTATTCTCCTTCTTCTTTTTCTTTTAACAATGATTGTATCCAAATCGCATTATCTTTCTGCAGTATAAGATTTGTTTGATTCTCTTTTCCAGCAATTATTAATATAGTACCCGGTAGCACTCCCTTTACCTTTTCAGTAATTTCCTTCAAAGAACTTATATCTGTACTCGACGGCACAGCCTGCATATTAGGATGCGTATGCCACTCTCCAATATAATTTATTACCCCATTCGTTTCATGCCAACGCCTATTGATTATTTTCTGCGCTTTTCTTCCACTTCTTTTATACAAAATTCTTGAAAAAAAATTAGTTTTTAGCTCATGAACTTCTGTTATTTCTACAACTCTATTTTCTTTATTAAACTTCCAAGTAAAATTCCACCTGTTTCATAATTTGTATTTAAACAATAGTATTTTCTTATATCGTCAAGAATTTTATCATTCACAATGATTTTCAAATCATTTATATTATATTTCATTAACTATCAATCCTTTTCAATTCCATAAATCTATCCTCTTTTGCCCGCCATTTAGATTTAATATTGAATTTTTTCTGCCTAGCCCATTTCATTTTTCCAATCCAAGTAAATTCATAATTATGTTTCTCTTCTTTAGAATAGACTTTTCTATAGTAAACATCTAAAAAATCCAGAACAAATTTCTGTGCCTCAAATCCTGCATATGGTGCATATGCACTCTGACATCCTGCTTCGCTCTTTAAATATTCCTTACTATCATTTAAAACATTATTATTGAACGCTCCGTTCACATCAAAAATACTTTTTTCCGTACTTTCATCAATTTCCTTTTGCAAGATCAAAGCATGTCCTGCAATCAAATACGGTTCTACCCATAAAATAATACATTCTTTATGGATGACTTTTTCTTTGATAAGTTGTATAATCTTTTTTTCAATTACTGTATTTCCAACACAAACCCAAATAATATCAAAATCATTTATTAAAGAACAATGATTCAAGAGATATTCCCATGCATTTCCTACTATGGAATTACATTTCATTGCCGGATAATGCTTAAGTAATTCTGATTTAAGAACCTCTGATTTAGGTTTAGGAAAAAGTAGATACTGACTACCACATAAATGCCGGGCTAAATTCTCAATATTCAAATTATCATTATCCAGTAATGTTATATTATCGGTAATACCTGTATCTATTATCGCTTTACTTACATAGCTCCCTATTGAACCACAACCTATTAGTAAACATTTTTTTGTCAAAAGCAGCACTTCCATCTCCGCCTCGTGTAAACAACCTTTTCATCTCAAAATTCTTTAATTTAAGCCGCTTAAACTTCCGGTTTTTATTTGCCACCAACATGCCTTTTATATTTCTATGTGATGGTTTTATGCCATTAGATAATAGATTTATCTTTAATGCCAAAAGACATGAACCGATACCATTATCTGCACATAAAATTATCAATCCCTCGGCTTGATTACTTACTAAAAAACTGTAAAATTTAGATAGTTCTTTCTGCGGAATCAAATCATGTATATCCTGAATTGTATAAAGATGCACAAGAACTGATATTCCTATATTTATAAATAACGCTTTCTTAAAAATAGCATTTTTAGGTTTTTGTAAGCCATAAGAATTGTCAAAAAATTCTTCGATTTTATCTTGAGTATCTGCAACTACAAACCAGTCATCTAACCATTCACAACTCCACAATAAATGTGTATCTGTATTTCCAGATCCCAGATAATCAATTTTTCCAGTTGCCTTAGCATCCCAAAAAGAAATCGCCTCTATTTGATAATCAATTATATTTTCTTGTTTTTCGCTACTTACCAATAAATCTTTTGCACGTCTGACACTCTCCAGGGCTTCTTCTCGATATCGTTCCGGATTTGGCAATACTTCGTTTGTATCATATAAGCACAATTTATTGTCTGTATATAAATGTGGTATACAAAGTTCTTTTTGATCCTCGATATAAATTTCTGGAAATTCATAAGGATAATATTGTGGAAATTTCATACGTAATTCATACTGGTTTCCTTCAGTTTGAATGAAAATCTTTATTTGTTTTTCTTTCTCCATATATTCGCAGGAAATTCCACTTTCCACTAAATATTCATATACATCTTTATGCAAAATGTTTATCCTCGTTCCCTAATTTTATTGGTCCTGCCGTACTCTCTGCTATATCTTTATCGGCATCTTCTCCAGTTGGAAATCTTTCACCAAAAACTTTTTGAAGAATATCTGTCGCGTCCTTCTCGTTACTCTTTTCATTTATTGCAGCATCTAATTTCTTTTTTAAATTATTAAGTCCTTTTAAGATTTCATTTTTTGAAGTCTCACTAACATCTGCAAACAAATCCTCATCAGTAGGAGTAACTGGTTTATAACAATGGAAACTATCCTCTAAAGAATCAATAATATTCGTAACAGTGTCCAATAAAGATAAATCATCCCGTTTTTCAGTCACACTAAAATTATTGCATACTAAAATTGTTATTGCCATTCCTTTAATATCAATGTTCTTATAATCTTTCCATGCTTTCAAGTATTTTACCATGCGACGGATTTCCTGCCCATTTTCATTAACATATCCCTGAAACCAAGCTGTAAATGCTTTAGGATCGCTTTCAATCCACCCTTTAGATTTATGAGCTAAATATGCTATACTATCTCCAGCACTATTCTCACCCATGATATAATTGGTAAATCAATATGATACTTATCTTCATATACAACTCTAATACAGGTATTTTTATCGATTGGTGAATTTGAAGTATGTTTTTCTACAGCCTCTTTTACCCATGTATGTACAGTCTGAGCAGCTGGCCAATCATCCTGATCTGTTGAATATCCTCTCAGATAAACTCCATTATCTAGGTCAAACTCATCGCCATCTAAGGGCATAATAGCTGTTTTCATGGCATAAGATCCCTGTGTACAATGTTGAGGTTTTTTTCTCCCCTTTTCTTCAAACTTGTTGCCAATTTTATTTCTTAATGCATCCCGGCCTTTTGTTATTTTTTCTTTATATGTTTTTGTCAACGAATTTCATCGTGAAAATCTAAAAATAATTTACTAAGACTTCCCATACCCCAAATGGGACTTGTTCCTTGAAAATTCAATATTTCAGCTAACAAAATAGCGATTTATGCCACAGTAGCCAGTGGATGGAGTGCATTACGCAGATATTCCGGCAGTCTGGACTCAAAATCAGCAGTAAATCTAGCCAACTGTTCGTCACTAAGCTTCAGAAGTTCCTGAAGGCTTGCCATGAAAGCATCCATCAGGATGCTAAGTGAACGGTAGAAAGTGATATCTGCCATTTCATCTACCAGAAAAAAGAACAGTTCCCCTAGGGGTCGTTGATCTTCATTCTGTCTCTGCTCCATTGCAAGTAACATGTATCTGGTAAACACGATTGCTACGTGAGCAGTCAGTGCATCATAAGATAAGCTATGACATTCACCAATCAGATTCAGCATAGACTTGCAGGTCTTGAAAAAGACCTCGATTTTCCAGCGTTTGCCATAGATGCGGATGATTTCTTCTTCGGAGAGCGATGTATCTGTGCATATGAAAGCAAGCCAATCCTTACGATTGGCCTTGTTTCTTACGCAAACGATTTTTGCTGGAATGGGATTCTCTTTCCCTACCATCACATCAACAGAAAGAAGATACCTGGAACGGCCACGACGTTTCTTGTTCCTGGAATATATTTCCTTGATATTAAGCTGGTCCTCACCATAAGTGTACTTGATGCGGCTACTTTTCTTGATCATGGCAATGACATCCATTCCTCTAGACTTAAGCGCAGTTATCTGTGCAGGATTGGAAAACCAGGAATCAAAAAGCACATATTCTGCAGAAAGCCCCGCAGATACAGCGGTATCAAGGAGTGTAAGCATTGCCTCCGGAGCTTTTGTCTGTGCAAGCTTACGACGCTTTCCGGCAAGAGTTCTCTTATCAAATGCCTTCACAGGGCCGATGATGTTCGACTCTTTGGATGAAGCCAGGAGACAGCTGTTTACAGGAATCAGCGTATTCCCATCGCTCCAGCTTACGGTCAGCATACGGAAGCCTTTCTTGTAGTTCATTCCCGTATGATCAAAGACTTTAGATCCCAGTTCTGTCTTTTTGCAGCTTGTACGATGGAACAGACTGTCGTCGATGATAAACACGTTCTTACGGGAGTCATCAGTAAGGTGCTTTAGATCATTCTTCACGATGTCAGCAGCAAGAAGTGATGTAAAACGGAGCCAGTTGGTTTTCGTAGAATTCAGAAAACGATAGAAGGTGTTCTTGGAAAACGCTTCTTTGAAGGAACCTGTTTTCTGTTGCATATACATACTTCTTCCAGTGAAAATGTTCCCCATCTTATACTTAAGCAGAGAAACAGCGGAAACGCCTTTCTCTTTGGTGCCGTTGCATTGCTTCAACAACCTGCCAACGTGATGCTTGATAAAAAACTTCTGGACACAATCAAGTAATGCTACCTCATTGCTATTGTTCTGTGATATACTGGACATGGCATAAATCCCCTTTTCTATTTTGGTTTTTCGACAATTCTATTATACCAAAGGAACGTATTTATGCCTTTTTAATTGGCTGAAATATTGAATTTTCAAGGTTAATCACACCTTATTGGTGTGGGAAGTTTGAGTAAATTATTACTTAAATCTAATTTTTTAATATATGTATCTTGGCAAAAAAGGCGTGTCAGTTTTGTGTTTTTTGTTACATCTAATTCAGCTATATTTGTCATATAATATGATAGTTGTTTCAAATTAGGGTTCTTACTTATATCAAGTGTGTTTACTTTTGTATCCCCTATATGTAAAGTGGCTAATTGCGGATTATGTGTGACATCAAGTTCCGTTAATCCAGTATTGCCACAAGTTAGTTGTTCTAAGTTAGGATTGTTTGTTACATCTAATTTGGAAATAGAGGTACTATCTGCAAATAACGTATTCAATTTTTCATTCTTAGATACATCAAGACTGTTAATTGATGTATTCTCGCAAACGAAAGTTTCCAAATTCGGATAACGTGTTAAATCAACGCTTCTTACTTTTGAAGAACTACAATCTAATCTTTTTAAAAATGAGCTTTTAACCGGACTTAAGTCTGAAACAGAAGTCACAGTAACATCTAAAGACTGCAAATTTGTTAGATATTGGATACCCTCTAATGAAGATATCGTTTTCATACCATGTAAGTTTAAGAATTGGGCTTTTGATATTTCATCAACAGATAACACACTATCGCCGTCTTTATCAAATTCTGCAATGATTTGTTCTCTAAATACTTTGTCTGGAAAATGTGTTTCATCAATAGCAATGCTCCAGCTTTTACTTCTGTATTTTTGCTTGCTTCAACGGTCTTATCTTCGGTAACCACTTCTTTTTCTGGTGTTGCAGGTGTTTCCTGTTTTGTACTTTCTTCTTTTAAAGTTTTCTGCATTTTCAGCAGTTTCTTCCTGTTCCTTGTCTGTTATATTCTCTTGTACTTCTGCGTTTTCTGTTTTCTGTTCCACAGGAACTTGCTCTGTCTTGTTTTCTTCTACAACGCTTCCTGCACAACTTCTGTGTTTTCCTGTGCCATGACAGGAGTAGGAAGCCCTGTAAGTGCAGTTGTTGTTCCAATCATCAATGCGGAACTTACTGCAAGGACTTGTTTTTTCTTCATAGTTTGTTCTTCAGCTTTCAGCCAGTGGAGAAATCCCACATAATGTTCATACTGTTCCTGGAATTCCAGTTCCGCTACCTGGGACAGTTCCATCTCTTTTTCATCCAAATATTCCAGATAGAACCGGATGGATTTTGCCCTGCGGCCAACGGTATTCGGGGAACGGTTTGCTCGAATCAAATGCGTCAGATACTTGGACGGGAGCAGCACCATCTGCCAGCTCTGATGATCCCGGATCAAGAAATATTCCTGTTTTCCTTCCCAGATATGTTCTACTGCATATCGTGCCATTTTGCTCACCGTCCTTTCCTCTAACGCTATACACATTATACCCACTTCATGTTCAAATAGCTATTCATCAATACCAACAATCTCTCCAAAACCGCCCCAAAAACTGTACTAAACTTTCCCCTAAAAGCGTCTGGAAAATAAGCACAAGCAACAAGGCTGGAAAGAGAATTTTGCCTATTACAAATAATACTCTACACCTTTCCGGCTGCGGATGAAATCCTGTACCTCTTTCAACTCTTCTGCTATCCGGCAGGACGGAAGCGCACACATCACATCTTCGTGATACTTGCCCGCCTTTTACCGCCCGAATATCTAAAATAGACACCACACAAGTATCAGTTTCTGTACGAATGGCTCTCCCAAATCCCTGGCGCAGTTTCTTCTGCATATCCGGCACAATGATGGACTGAATATAGGTTTCCAGGGAATCATAGGTTTCCTTCTCTGCTTCACTGATGGGATCCGGCACTGCAAAGGGCAGTTTCACAATGATAAGGGAATACACCATATCTCCCGGAAAGTCTACTCCTTCCCAACAAGAGCCTGCTGCAAACAGTACCCCATTCTCCATGGTCTTAAAGCGCAGGATTTCTTCCTGGGAGTGTCTCCATACTTCCACCATGGGAAATGGCAGGCTATCTCTTAAAATCTGATACACACTTCCCATCAGTGTATAAGAAGTAAACAGTACCAGCGTATGCCCATAAGTGGAACAGATCAGAGAATGGATATGGTTTGCCACCATCACCGCCTCTTCCCGGCTTCCTCTCCTGCAATGATCCAACGTCTTTGCAGGTATAGCAGACAATTCTTTTCGTAGGAAAAAGGGGACTCTGCCACATATTCCTGCACTCCTGCCCTTCCCTCCAGCCCGGTGATCTGCCTGGTGCGTAAAAAGCCTGTTCCTGCCTTTAGTGTCCCACTGGTCAAGATGGCGGACATTCCTTCTTCCCAGTTCCATAACATCTTCCGGAGCAGTCCTGGGATTTCCCGGCTAGCTGCACACAAAACGGGAAGCTGCTCTGTATCCAAATGCAGATAACGAACATATTTCTCATCGCTGCTACAAAAACACTCCAGCACATCCTTTGCTTCTTCCAGCCGGTTCCATATCCACTTTGGAACACTTCGCTCCAGCTTTTCTAAAAGAAATTCCAGCATCTCTACGCCTTCCCACAGAGAAACCACACTATTTGTTGTATTACGGAACGTTTCCCGGATTCCTTTTCCAATTCGGTGTTCTGCACCAACAACATGCAATGCGTCATGCATGACTGTCCGCAGGATTTTTGCCTCTTCTTTCTGATGCTCCCGTTCCAGATAATATGCTATTTCCCGGATATCATCCATACACAGGTTTTTTCCAAACATCTGCCTTGCCGCTTCCGGTAACTTATGAGCTTCATCTACAATCAACGTCCGATAATCAGACAATAAAGGCTTGTATCCTTCTGCTCTGTGATATGCATCTGCCAGTAAATAATTATGATTACAGATTTGAATGAACACATCCTGTTTCCTGGATTCTTCCAGATATCTCTGATAGCGGCACATCTGCCTGCCCGGACATTCTCTTGGACAGAATTTCGGCACACAGACCAGCCTTCTGTCAAACCCGCTCAGATTCTTTACGCTATCCATATCGTAATGCTTTCGCAAGGACAGTAATGCTGCTTTTTGAACAGCATTCTTCTGTTTATGGCGGATTGCTTCGATTCGTTGTTCCAGCCTATTGTCACAGACAAAGTGTTCTTTCCCTTTTCGCACCACTGCCCGAAGCGGGGACTGAATGATTCCTTGCTCCAGCAGCACCCTGGACAAAAAGGGAATATATTCTGTTAAAATGGCTTTCTGCAATGCAATGCTGGAGGTGGACACCACCACCGGGCGCTGTTCCAATGGATTTCCTCGCCCTGTCAGCATGGAATACTTCCGCAATAATACACAGGCTACCAGATAGGCATAGGTCTTCCCAATTCCTACCCCTGCATCACACAAGGCAATCTGTTCTCCCAGCAGAGTATCCAGCATTTCATGGCATAGACGGATCTGCTCTTCCCTGACTGCCAGTCCCTGTTCCGGAAATAGCACCCGGAAGATCTTCTCCACTTCCTGATGCGCTCTTTTTTGATTTCTTATCGTTTCTTCTTTTCTTTGGTACCGTATTTGTCCTCGACTCCCCGGCTGCCACACCACATCTATGGTAGGGAACATTACAGGCGGATGCTTCGCTTGGCACCGCTCGCAGATTTTCTGAAAGTCTTGCTGATTACAACTTAGAGTCCATCCTCTTCCTTATGGGAAGAAATTCGTATCATTATCCCCCTCCGATGCTCCTGGCGAAAGACCTGCGAAAGTCCATTCACAGCTATAAGGAGTCGCTCAGAATGAGAACAGGCACTGACAGTTTTCTCACGAAATGATCCGCCATAGTCTTTGGACAGACCTTTCCATAACAATCCAGCAGTGCTTGTCCCCATCCGTCCTGGCGCTTATGCTGTCACGCTTCTATCTTTGGGAACGTACCTGTAATGCTGGTATGTGGTTATCAAGGAACGAGGGGCAATTACCCCTTTCATATATAGAGCCGATGAGATACCCCATTTTCTTCACTTCTTCAAAACTTTTTAATTTTTTTCTTTAATCGCTCAATCCGTGTATAAATGGTCTTTTCCGGCAGTCCCATCTGGCCTGCAATTTCATGAACTGAAAATCCCCACATCTTCAGAAGTAAAATCTGCAGTGTTTTCTTATCCGACTCCAAAAGAACCTGTAACAGTTGCTCATTTTCCACACTGTCAAGTAACTGTTGAATATTAAGCACCACTGAAGATGGTTCTTCCAATTCCCTGGTGTATAATTCTTCTTGATTAGAAGAAAAATGTTCCCAGAATCTCGCTCCGCATTAAAGTCCTGCCAGTCTAATTCACGAAGTCTTTGGATTACCTCTTCACTGACACCGGATTTTCGCAAAATCCGTTCCTCCTGCTCCTTCCACTGTTTCCATTTAGATTCTTCTTTTGCTTTATGAAATGTCACCTTTCTCTTCCTCCGATCTGAATTTTTTTGAAATCAAATCGGAGTGGCGGTGACCTTGCCTTCTCACAGGCAAAAGACTGTATGAACCGGAGTTTTCTCCACAAAAAGAAAGATGCCGCAATCCTGTTTTGAATTGCGACACCACCAAACGCTGCATATGAAGTTAGGTTTTTCTCTTTTGTAGCTCTTTCCGGCACATACACTGCTCCTTTATGTCATGGAACGAAGCCCATTTTTTACATAAAGAAGTAGTATACAAAACGAATCTGTCATCAGACTGTCAGTTGTCTGTCAAATAACTGTCAGTTTTCCTGTCATTTCTTTTCTATTACAGTTACAACCAAATCTCGCCATATAAAAAGCAGGCTCCATTTTCAGAAACCCGCCTTCTATGATTCCTTATATACTTTTAAACAATATCCAACCTCTTTTACACTGCTGATTATATGCTCTGCATTTACATCTACTTTTTTCAATTTCTGTTTCAGTCGATGTACCATGCAGTAAATAATATTTGTAATATCCCATGTGGGTACTCCTGCCATACCAGTTGATAGATCTGACTGTATGTATATATCTTCCCGGCGTAGTTGCTAACAGATACAGAAAATCAAACTCCCTTTTTACAACAGGGATTCTTTTATGCTCCCATTCTACTGTTCTTTGAAGTGGAAGGATTTTCAGTTTTCCCACCATAACAGGGATTTCTTCTTTTCTTTCCGATTTCCATTCTGTATAGCGGCGAATCAATGCATACGACTGCAGACTGACTTCTTCCGCTGTATACGGTTGTGTCAATACCACATCTGCCCCCCAAGTAAATGATTTTATTTCGCATTTCAGAATGATCCGGTAATAAAACAATCATAGGTGTTATCACCAGCTTTCGGATTGCTTCTACAAGTTGGCATACTATTTCCAGTTCTCGTTTTACTGCAATTAAAATCAAATGATAAGAGAAAACTGTCAGGTTGGAAAGGGCATCCTGGATACTTTTCATTTGATAAAACTCTGCTCGTTGTTCCAACAAAATCAAACTTTCCCATGTCATTTCTCCTTCATCAGCAATTACTATAATTCTGTTTTTCTTCACACCCCCATCTCTCTGTTTCTCATATTACAATTCCTCCACATGACTTTCTGTTATAATGATAAAAATAGTTTTCATTTTTTTAATAACGCCAGAAAAAATATTTGCTGCACTTCACATGAATTATTGCTTCATCCGGTATAAAATGAGTTTCATCAAAGACCTATCCTCATTTACTTACAAGTCCCGCAATTGATGTTCCATAAGCCAATAAACATTTCCATATCGAAAAAGTCTTTGATATATATACGAATAGTTAAATCTTTCCTTGTCTGCATTTGAATTTAACACCTATATATGTATTCTTCATATTCTCCCAGAACTATTTTTAAAGCGGTATTGTAATATCTACATTTTACATCATAAACCGATTTTCCCACGGACACAAAAAATCTTTTTCCTGCTCCAGAATTGAGTGACCTATAGTTTTTTTGCTTTATCATCCCATTTTTACAGTGCCTTTATCACAATTTCAGAAGAATGCACACCCATTTTTCGGATACAGCATAATTTTTCAACAGAATTATATTTTTGTTCTAAATTCTGGATAAAACAAAACTTTTGTCTTTTAAGACAATTATAAGTACTTGTTGGAAGCATCAAATACTCTATTGGTGCCCAATTCCCGTTTCCGATTAAAAACTTCAAATTATTCCAAAAAGATTTGTACAATTCGTAACACCGTGGATTTTTTTAAGTTTTTATATATCCCCTTGTAAAACTACTTTTTTCATTTTTTCCAAGTTATAAGCTGCTTAGAATATAATGGGCATTCTACCAAACTTAACGTTTTAACGTATGTACTGCAAAAAAGGTCTATATATTCTTCCAAGGTTATAATCGAATTTTCGTAGTATAAACTCATTGAACTCATTTCCACTTACTACACATTCGTTCCTAAATTTTAATTCTTCCACATGATTTCTGCATAATGATAAAAATAGTTTCCATCTCTTTACAAGACCTAAAGAAATATTTATTGCCTTTTAAAAAGAAGTAATTAAAATCCTTTTTAACCATTAATCTGATAAATTTATACTTGTATCCGCAATAGATGCCATTTCTAAATCATGCGTTATGATAATACAAATTTTATCTGCAAAATCAAATGAATCGACTCTTTCAGTAACCCACTAGTGTACTGTATTGTTGACATTTAACTAAATATTTATAGCTATTATAGCCGCTTCATGTTAAAATAAAAGAAAACAGCGGTGATTTATATGGCAAGACCAAGAAAATATGTCATTAAACTTACAGATGATGAATTGAAGACATTAAAATCTATAATTCGCAAAAGTAATACATCTAAAACTATTCGAAGCAGATGCCAGATTATTATTGATTTGGATGAGGCTCATGGGAAAGTATTAACCCATGAGCAATCCGCAAGATCAAATGGTGTTTGCCTGACAACTGTAACGAATACAGTGACCAAATATTTTTCCGGTGGCATTGAAGCGGTTACCGAGTTCAAAAGAAATATCAATTCCGACAATGCAAGGCGTATCCTTGATGGACGTGCAGAAGCACGTATTATTGAACTTGCCTGCGGTCCTGTTCCAGAAGGTCATTCCAGATGGACTTTGCGTCTGCTGGAAAAAGAAGCCAAAGTAGTGCTTGATACACCGGTTAGCAAAGATGCTATCCGTAGAGCCTTAAAAAAAACAAACTTCGACCTCACAAAAATGAATACTGGTGCATTCCCTCAAGAGAGGACGCAGAATTTATAGCTTGTATGGAGGATGTTCTCGATGTATACGAACTTCCATATAACCCACAACGCCCCGTTGTTTGTATGGACGAAAAACCATATCAGTTACTTGGCGAGGCAAGATCCCCACTTCCTATGCGCCCCGGCAATGACCAGAAAGTAGATTCTGAGTATGTCAGAATGGTACATGCAGCATTTTTGCATTCGTAGAACCGCTTGGTGGAGCTCATCATGTAAGTGTTCGGGAACATCGGACTGCAATTGACTGGGCAGAAGAAATCAAATATCTTGCCGATGTCATGTATCCAGATGTAGAAAAAATAATTCTTGTAATGGATAATCTTAATACACATAAACCAGCATCATTGTACAAACGTTACCCTTGTAGTGCTATAATACCTGCTGATGAAGCCAGAAGAATCATGAAACGGTTGGAGATTCACTACACACCAAAACATGGTAGCTGGCTTGATATTGCAGAAATCGAACTTAACGTCATGACCAGACAATGTTTGAACAGAAGGATTGATAATATTTCAAATCTTCGTAAGGAATTATCAGCATGGGAAGTTGAACGAAATACCGTAGCCGCAAAGGTAAACTGGCAATTTCGAACGGAGGATGCAAGAATTAAATTGAATTCCTTGTATCCGACATTTACTACTGCATCTGAATAAGATGCAGTAGTAATGTTAAATATCAACGATACAGCACACTAGATTACTAGGACAGATTTAAATTTGGCACTAAAGTTTCTTCTTTGTCTGGACATAATTATGAATCCTCTCTTTCATACTGATTTTAGTATATCAGATTCATTAAAAAATTTCCGAAAAAGTGTCTTAATTTATGAGACCATTATAATACTATTTATTTTGATAATTGATTCGTTCTCCTTGAATTACCGGATAACAAATCAATTTGTTATTATCCAGATTTTCCACATGCATATCTACTGCACTGATCTGATGATTTTCATAAGTATTATAATAATAGATACCTTTTGCCACATTACAACAAGACGTATACAAAGTGATTTCACATTTTCCATCAGCCACCTCACAACATCCACGTTGCTGATCCACAGATCCAAGAATATGGAAGAACTGACTAACACTTTCTGCCTCTGATTCACCTGAAATTGCATTTACTTTTGTAAAAGCTACACGCACAAAACGAGAGGAAGATGAAAGATCTCCCGGAAGACCTAATCCACCATACCTCTACTATATGCATCAAGAGCCAAATTTTCGCAAA
>ENA-OQCP01000121-OQCP01000121.1-human-gut-metagenome-genome-assembly--contig:-NODE-121-length-30787-cov-3.209817_pt1 | contig 30787 bp, 40 predicted proteins | sample MGYA00242760_ERZ504583 | MGnify/ENA primary metagenome ERZ504583 (study PRJEB26092, sample SAMD00036308) | human gut metagenome | host: Homo sapiens | study: EMG produced TPA metagenomics assembly of...
CCACAGCCTTTCCGAGAGCGATGCAAAATTCTGCTGCTCGAGAAGGACAAACGGTATCACAAGCGTCATCTGGCGCTGACCGGCAGCAACCGCGGAGACCGGCACAACCGAGACATTCTGATCAACAGTGCATTCCTTGGTGTGGAGGGCACAGCGGAGTATCTCGAGGAACTGATTCAGAAGAAATACGGAAGCGGGGAGGAATAAGCCATGGAACAGAAAAAATCAGAATTTGACAAAGTATTAGGTGCATGGGATATTCTCGTCATCGCTTTCGGAGCCATGATCGGCTGGGGCTGGGTCGTATCCTCAGGAAGCTGGATTCAGAAGGGCGGCGTTGTCGGAGCTTCAATTGCGTTTGCGATCGGCGGTGTCATGATCTTCTTCATCGGACTGACTTACGCAGAACTGACTGCAGCGATGCCGCAGTGCGGCGGCGAGCACGTCTTCAGCTACAAGGCAATGGGCCAGAACGGTTCGTTCATCTGTACCTGGGCGATTATTTTAGGATACGTCAGTGTTACGTGTTTCGAGGCGTGCGCTTCCCAACCATCATCACATATCTGTGGCCGGGATTCCTGAAAGGCTATATGTACAGCGTGGCAGGATTTGATATCTATGCTTCCTGGGTAGCCGTAGCCGTTATTGTAGCGTTCCTCATCACACTGATCAATGTGCTGGGCGCAAAAACAGCAGCCGTCCTGCAGACGGTCCTTACCTGTATCATCGGCGGCGCTGGTATCCTTCTGATTGTGGCATCCGTGATCAACGGAGATTCCAGCAATCTGCAGGGACAGATGTTCGTCGGCGAGAGCACCGGAACGATGTTCCAGAACATCATCAAAGTTGCTGTTGTTACCCCGTTCTTCTTCATCGGCTTTGACGTTATCCCGCAGGCCGCAGAGGAAATCAACGTTCCGTTAAAGAAAATCGGTAAAATGATGATTCTCTCCGTTGTACTCGCTGTTGTTTTCTATTCCTGTGTTATCCTGGCTGTCGGCTATGTGCTGAACCCGTCCGAAATCCTGAGCTCGGAAGCAGGAACTGGACTTGTCACAGCAGATGCGATGGCGAAAGCGTTCGGTACAGCGGTTATGGCAAAAGTCATCATCGTCGGCGGTATGTGCGGTATCATCACATCCTGGAACTCCTTTATGATCGGCGGTTCCCGTGCCTGTACTCTATGGCTGAATCCTACATGATTCCGCCGATGTTCGCAAAGCTTCATCCGCAGCACAAAACTCCGATCAACGCCCTGTTCCTGATCGGCGCGCTGACTATGCTGGCTCCGTTTGCAGGACGAGGCATGATGGTGTGGATCTGTGATGCAGGTAACTTTGGATGCTGTCTTGCCTACTGTATGGTATCTCTTTCCTTCCTGATCCTGCGGAAGAAAGAGCCGGATATGCCGCGTCCGTACCGTGTTCCGGCGTACAAATTTGTTGGAACGATGGCAGTTCTGATGTCCGGATGCATGGTGCTTGTTTACTGCATTCCTGGTTCCGGAGGAACACTGGTATGGCAGGAGTGGCTGATGGTAGGCGGCTGGAGCCTCCTCGGTGTTGTATTCTTTGCAGTCTGCAAGTTCAAATATAAAGAGAAGTTCGGCAGTCTGATCGAGCTGATCTCCGACGAGGACGCAGCGTCCCTGATGCCGGAGGCAGACGATGCGGAACTCGACGTGTCATCGATGCAGCAATCGACCGTGTCCTTGCCAAAATGGCTGGCTGAAGCTGAGATAGGATAAAACAAAGCGTGTCGGAAAGAAAAAATTTTCGGCACGCTTTCTGAAAGAAAGGGGAAAAATAAGATGAATCCATTCGAATTTTCGATTCCACAGAATATTATTGTCGGAGCAGGAACGCTTGCCAAACTGCCGGAGTGTGCCAAGAAGATGGCGGAACCCATGCGATGATTCTTTCCGGTCCTACCCTGAAAAAATGGGCGTTGTGGACAAAGCAGCGGACAGCCTGAAATCGGCAGGCATCGCAGCCGATATTTTCACAGATATTGAGGCGAATCCGTCTGTGACGACAGTAGAAAAAGCAACCGAGAGCTATCTTGCTTCCGGCGCAGACTTTCTCGTAGCACTCGGCGGCGGTTCTCCGATGGATGTAGCAAAGGCCGTCGGTGTGACGGCAAAATACGGCGGAAGCATCACGGAATACGAAGGCGCACACAAAGTGCCGGGAAAAATTGTCCCGCTGATTGCCATTCCGACGACTGCGGGAACCGGCTCCGAGGTGACCGCATTTTCCGTGATCACCGACCACAGCAGAGATTACAAGCTGACCGTATTCAGCTATGAACTTCTTCCAGAGTACGCGATTCTCGATCCGGAACTTTTAACTTCCGCTCCGGCATCCGTTGCGGCAGCGTGCGGTATTGATGCCTTTATCCATGCGGAGGAGGCTTATATTTCCACAGCCGCATCTCCGTTCTCCGATGCCATGGCAGAAAAAGCGATGGAATTGATCGGTAAAAATATCCGCCGTTTCGTGGCGCGCAGAACCGATCTCGAAGCCGCAGAGGCGATGCTGACCGGTTCGCTGTTCGCGGGTATTGCATTTTCCTACGCAAGACTTGGAAATGTCCATGCAATGAGTCATCCTGTGAGCGCCTTCTTCGATGTGCCGCACGGCGTGGCAAATGCCGTTCTGCTTCCGGTCATCGCAGAGTACAATGCACTGGCAGACCATGGAAGATATTTGAAGATCTACAACTACATCAGCGAAATCCCGGCATACGCCGATGAATTTGAGCCGATGATGCTGGTCGGCGCGATCCGCGAGCTGACCGCAGCCATCGGAATCCCGGCCAGCCTGACCGATGCGATCCGCCAGGCGGCAAAGGGAAAAGAAGTGACAGCAGAGGAGATCGAGAGCAAAATCGTGCCGATGGCGGTAGATGCGATGAAGAGCGGAAACATCGCCGTCAACCCGAGAGCGTCCCGTCAGCAGGACATCGAGCGCTGTACCGGAAAGCACTGTAAGAGACAAGCTAATTTATAGAAGAAACCGTAAAGGGCGATGCTGTGAAAAGTATGTACAGCATCGTCCTTTTTCTGCTTGTCTTCCGAAAATATGTGCAGTAAAATAAATTTATCGTGCTGTTCTTACAAAACAGAACAGCGAGGGGTGGATTTTTTTATTAAATCTTACTATTGGAGGAAGCAAAACATGGAAAATAATGTATTGCAGCAATTAAAAGAAAATATCGCAAAGGTCATGATCGGAAACGAGCGCACGATAGAGCTTGTCCTGACCTGCCTTGTTGCCAAAGGTCATATCCTGCTCGAGGATGTCCCGGGAACAGGAAAAACGGTCATGGCGAAATCCCTTGCGAAATCCGTCGAGGCAGAGTTCGGCCGCATCCAGTTCACACCGGACTTACTGCCGTCCGATGTCACCGGTCTCAATTATTTTGATGCCAAAAGCGGAGAGTTCGTCTTTTCGAAAGGCCCTGCCTTCTGCAACATTCTGCTTGCCGATGAGATCAACCGTGCAACGCCGAAGACGCAGAGCAGCCTTCTCGAGTGCATGGCTGAGCGCCAGATCACCGTGACGGTGTGACACGGCCGCTCGAGGAGCCGTTCCTCGTCATCGCCACGCAGAACCCGCTCGAGACGCTCGGAACCTTCCCGCTGCCGGAGGCGCAGATGGACCGTTTTTTAATGAAACTTTCGATGGAAGCATTAAGCCCGGCGGAAGAGACGCAGATGATCGCCCGTTTCCTGACCGAGGAGCCGCTCGCCGAGCTGTCGTCTGTCTGCCAAAAAGAAGAAATCCGTACCCTGCAGGAGGCGTGTAAAGAAGTCTACCTGCATCCGGAACTGGTACAGTATCTCGTCCGCATCGTACAGGAGACGAGAGTCAACAGCAAAATTGCAAGCGGTGTGAGCCCGCGTGGAACACTCGCATTTTTACGTGCCGTACAGGGCCACGCGCTGGTGCAGGGACGAAACTACGTTGTGCCGGAGGACTTCAAGACCGTGGCTGTTCCGGTACTCGCACACCGTCTCACCATGCAGATCGGCGCAGACGACGGAAGAGCCGCAGAATCGGTGATCGAGGAAATTTTAAACCGCATCGATCTGCCGACCGAAAACTGGTCAGGAAGGTAACGGACTATGCTTCTTTTATTACTATTTGGAATGGCGCTCGCCTGGTTTCTGCAGAAAAAGCTGTACCAGAAAAACTGGCAGAAAAATCTGAAAATCCAGGTCAGCTTCCAGGATTCCGCGATCTATGAGGGCGAGGAGAGTACGTTAAAAGAGGTCATCGTAAACGACAAACTGCTGCCGATTCCGGCACTCGAGCTTGGCATTTCGATGAGCCGCAATCTGGAATTCGACCGCGAGGCAAAAGCAAACGCGAGCATCACCGACCAGAGCTACAAACGCGATGTCTTTTCGTTCCTGTTTCATCAGCAGATCACGAGAACACTGCCGTTTCAGGCGAAAAAACGAGGATTCTACGAGATCACCGGTGCGCATGCCGTAGCGTACGATCTTTTTTTCCGGGCGGGTCTTTACAGCGATTACCCGCAGCAGACACAGATGTACGTTTACCCGCGCCAGGTCGATACTGCACGGATTCAGATGATCTGCCGTGCCGTGTCGGGCATGGTTCTGTCACGGAATCGCCTGTACGAGGACCCGTTTGAATTTTCCGGTATCCGCGATTACCGGAAAGAAGACCCGATGAACCGCATCAACTGGAAATCGTCGGCACGGATGGGAGATCTGATGGTCAATCAGTTTGACGCGACGACGAGCGTGGAAGTACGGTGCTTCTCGATATCGAGGACGCCAACATTCTGCGCGAGGAAGCGCAGGTCGAGGAGAGCATCCGCATCACGTCTTCGCTTGCGGCGCGGATGGTGAAAAACAAGATGAATCTGTGGGTGAAGAGCAATGCGAAAGATGAGGAGACCGGCGAGGAGCTGCGTGTCCATCTGGCAGCGGGCGCGGAAAAACAGCGGAGCTGAACCGGAAACTGGCGTGCGTGCAGCTTGGGGGCAATCTCACAGGCAGCGCGGAGTTTCTGCACAAAGAGGCGGAAAAAGAGCTCACCGGCCACACCTACGTTGTCGTATCCAAAAACAGAACCGATGAGGTCCGTGAGGCGCTTCATCTGCTCTCCGGTGCGCAGAACCAGGTTCTGTGGGTGATTCCGTATCTGCCGGGCGAAGAAGTTCCGTCGGAGCAGAACCGTGCGTACACCGCAATCGGCTGGGAGGTGAAACCATGGAAATAAAAAAGACACTGGTACAGATCCCGCTGACCTGGCTTCATGTCTGGCTTTTATTCGCCGGCATCTATGGCTTTGCCGCCGGTTTTCTGGAGCTGACGGGAAGGGAGGCGATGTATTTCTGCGCCATATCCTTATTGATGCTGATTCCGGCCGCCGCAAGCTGGATTCTGATCCGGAAAACGAAAGCACTCTGGCAGTTTCTGCTTGGCGGAATTGCGGTCTGCGCGGTGACGTATCTGGCAGCGAAATTTTTCTGTTCCCTGTTCAGTGTGCAGGCGGCAGCGGTAATTGAAGCGGCTGCGGCGGCAAACGATGGAAAAAACAAGTTTGAGAACGGTATTTCTCCTGCATTTCTGGAGAGCCTTTCCGGCGTGATGACGGGTCTTATGGCCGCTGTGATTTTCCTGATCCGCGGCTATGTCAGAATCCGCAAAGGCCAGTTAAAGAAAGCAGCGCAGGAACTGCCGGCCGGCTCAATGCCGCTGGCAGATATGGAAGCGTGGGAGATCCCGACGCTCCTCGATGAGCCAAAGCCCCTTCATTTTCTCTGGTTTATGATACAGTATGTGATCGGTGTGCTGATGAAAATGCCGTTCTACTGGCATCTGATCTACTGGTTTTTCTTTGCAGATGTATTCCTGTGCTTCTTCTGCCAGTACCTCGACGGCATGCACGGTTCATCCGTGACCATCAGAAAATCGCCAATCTCCCGGTGGAGACGATGCAGCGGACGGGAAAACTGATCCTGAAAATTGCAGTACTCCTTCTGGTACTGTTCGTGCTCCCATCGGCGCTCTACGGAAAGGATCCGATTGCGGAGGCGATCGCAGGATATGAGCCGAAAGAGCTGGAAAGCGATCTTACGATCGAAACACCGGAGGCCGAGGCGCCGCAGGGCATGGAGCAGGCCGATCTGTCCGATATGCTGGGGGACAAAGAGTACAAACCGATGCCGCAGTGGATCCAGAATCTTTTTACGGCGGTCATGTATCTTGTGATGGTTGCCGTCGGAACCGCGGTTCTGCGGGCGATTTACCAGAGCGTAAAAAATGCGGGAAAAGCCTTCTCAGAGGATGAGGAGGACGAAGTTCTCTTCCTGCATCAGGGAAACGACGAACGGGAAAATCTGCCGTGGCAGCGGGAAAAGAAAGAGGGCTATCTCTCCCCGAATATGCGTATCCGCCGGAAGTATAAAAAAACGATCAAAAAAGCCGGAAAATACCAGCCGACCGGAGCCGAAACCCCGGCGGAGCTGGAAGAGAGAAACGAGCTTTCCGGCGACGGCATGAGACGGCTGCACGACGGCTATGAAAAAGCCCGTTACAGCCGCGAGGGCTGCACAAAAGAAGAGGCGGAAGCGCTGCGGAACTGATTTAAAACCAGTTCCCGGCAGCGGTCCACAGCCAATAGAGAAAGCCGAGCAGCCAGCTTGCAAAGACACCGTACAGAATGACAGGTCCGGCGATGGTGAAAATTTTCGCACCGATGCCGAAGACCTGTCCTTCTTTTTTATATTCAATCGCAGGAGCTGCAACCGAGTTGCAAAGCCGGTGATCGGGACGAGCGCACCGCAGCCGGCAAAGGTGACGATTTTCTGATAGATGTTGAGGCCGGTTAAAATCACACTGCTAAGGATCAGAATCAGCGAGCACCAGGAGCCGGCGTCATCTTTGCTGAGCGAGAACTGCGTTTTGCCGATATGGAGCAGAATCTGCCCCACGACACAGATCAGACCGCCGACGATAAAGCTTTTGCCATATTGCAGAAGAGATTCTGCTTTGGCGTCACCTCTTTGACAAACTGTTCGTATTCTTTTTTTGCCCGTTCACTTTTTAAACTCTGCATCACATCTTACCTCCAGTTCTTATTGAAATCCATTTGCAAAATAATAGAGAGAGCCCGCGATTTTCCCTGCCGCCATGCAGAGAATTACAAACGGCAGTCCGCGCGTCAGTCCGATCCGGCGGCAGAGGATCGAAAACAGGTTGACGACTTCGCCGAGCGCGATGATCCAGCTTCCCAGATAAATGCCCGCAAAAAGCCAGAACACACCGGCCGTCCAGGAGGGCAGGGAAAACGAGAAGGTGCCAAGCGAGAAAAGATCGCCGAACAGCGCCCCGGCCATACAGCAGCATTCGTAAAAACGCAGGCTCCCTGCTGTCTTTGTGATGCCGGCGTACCGTGTCACGAGGCCAAGGCCGATCACAAGCGCGACAAGGCCGCTCGCGATGAAAAAGCCAAGGCTAAGACCGGCTGTGATCAGCAGGATCTCTGGCAGGATTCGCATGAAAAGCCTCCTTTCCTTTACCGGAGCGGTCGTTCTGTTCGATAATGGTCGTATCGATATCATCCTCGTAGACCCGCATTTCCACCTCGAGCGGCGTCGGGTCCTGCGTGAATTTCCGCCGTCCGAAATGGTTGAAATAGAGCACGACGCCAAGGCCGATGCCGATGGAATATGAAATTTCCAGCACCGAAAATCCGGGCGTCATCTGCGGGAGAAAACGGGTGTAAACATCCAAAAACAGCTCGCGGACGCCGATGTCGGTGTGGAAGGTCATAATGGAAAACGCAGTTCCGATAAACGTAAGGATGCCGACCAGAATCGTTTTGCACCAGCTGATCCAGGTGTTTTTCTGACGCGGATCCTCGTACGTTAAAATAAAATTCGGCTCGCCGATGTGGGTGACATCGACGTGCTCCTCGGCCTCCGTGACGAGGCGGACGAGGGTGGAGGCGGAGCAGACGTAGCGCCCGTATCCGTCATCGGGAAGATGCGCCACGCGGCGGACCTGATTGCGGGCGAGGACAGCGCCGTCTGAACAGGAAAGCTGCGCCACATCGCCGAGCGTCACGACGGGACTGGTGATTTTGATATTCCGCTCCGTCTGAAGATACAGCATTTCACTCATGAAAAAGATTCCTCTAAAAGTTTCTGAAACAGGATTTTTGTGCTACAGCGTACAGAGTTCCCTAAAACAGGAAAATCATGCGTAAGAATGGAAAAAACGGAAATACTGAAGGTCAGAAATGGTAAGACGCAAAATAAGAAAACGGAGGAATTTGCCGATGAGACAGATGACAGGAAAGCAGAGCATCTCGTTTGCCAAAGCCGTCTATATCGAGGGCAGCGCGGCGATTGTAGGAGAAAAGGAAAAGGATGGACCGCTGGGCGAATACTTTTCGCACACGCTTTCGGACCCGATGTGCGGGCAGGAGAGCTGGGAGGAGGGCGAGAGTGAACTGCAGCTTGCCACCGCGAAGCTGGCAATGCAGAAAGCCAATGTGAGGCCGGAGCAGATCCGCATGATTTTTGCGGGCGATCTTCTGGCACAGTCAATCGCATCATCGTTCGGTCTGGTGGATCTGAACTGCCCGCTCTACGGCCTGTTCGGTGCCTGCTCGACGATGGGAGAGGCGCTTTCGCTTGGCGCGATGGCAGTCGCGGGAGGATACGGTGACCGGGTGCTGGCGGTGACATCGAGCCACTTTGGAACGGCGGAGAAGGAGTTCCGTTTTCCGCTCGCCTACGGAAACCAGCGCCCGCCGTCCGCGAGCTGGACGGTGACGGGAAGCGGCGCGTGTGTGCTTGGAAAAACGAAGAGCAGAGTGAAAATCACGGGCGCTACGACGGGAAAAATCATTGATTACGGGCTGAAAGACAACCAGAACATGGGCGCCTGCATGGCCCCCGCTGCGTGCGATACGATTGCACAGAATCTCTCGATTTCAACCGGGAACCGGCCGATTACGACCGCATTGTGACGGGAGATCTCGGCGTTGTGGGGCGGGAAATTCTGCTGGAGCTGCTGAAGAAAAAAGGATACGATATCTCGGAACGGCACAGTGACTGCGGCATGCTGATCTTCGACCCGGCAAAACAGGACACCGGCGCGGGCGGAAGCGGCTGCGGCTGTGCGGCATCGGTGCTGGCGGAGTATCTGCTGCCGAAGCTGGAAAACGGAGAGTGGAAGAGGATTCTGTTTGTACCGACTGGTGCGCTGATGTCGAAGGTCAGCTTTCAGGAGGGCAGCAGCGTGCCTGGTATTGCACAGGCGGTTGTAATCGAGCGGGAGGAGGATGTGTAAAATGGGAACGTTTATGGAATATTTCAATGCCTTCTGGGTCGGCGGCCTCATTTGTGCACTGTGCCAGATTCTGCTCGACCGCACGAAAATGCTGCCGGGAAGAATTATGGTAACGCTTGTGTGCATGGGCGCGGTGTTGAGCTTTCTGGGACTCTACGATCCATTTGCAGAATACGCCGGGGCAGGCGCGTCGGTGCCGCTGCTCGGATTCGGGCATCTTTTGTTTCAGGGAGTAAAAGATGCCGTAAAAGAAAGCGGATTTTTAGGATTGTTCCAGGGCGGATTAAAGGCGGGGGCTGTCGGAACATCAGCGGCGTTGATTTTCGCGTATCTTGCAAGCTGGATTTTCCAGCCGAAGATGAAAAAATAGCAGGTGAAAAATTGCGCAGAAGCAGGTGGAATGATATAATAAAGAAAAATGCCGCAGAAAAAAGCAGAATCGCAGCGGCAGGACGAATACAGAAAAAGCGGGTGTTTTGCGGAAAAAATATCAAAACACCCGTGACAGGAAGAAAGGAAGTCTGCAATGAAGACAAGAGAAGAAGCGCTATCCTATGGCCTTTCCTTCCCGGACACATATCAGGAAGCGCCGTTTCACGATGACAACTGGCAGCTCATCCGCGTGAAAGGAAGCAAAAAGGCATTTCTGTGGGTCTATGAAAAGGACGGAATCATTCAGCTGAATGTAAAAGCAAACCCGGAATGGCGGGACTACTGGCGCGATGCATTCGCGTCAGTTATCCCGGGATATCATCAGAACAAAGAACATTGGAACACGATTCTCCTCGACGGAACCGTACCCGATGACGCTGTGCGTACCATGATCGCCGAGAGCTACGACATCATCACGGACAGCCCGACCAAAAGAATCTATGAGGCGGTAAAGCAGATTCCGCGCGGAAAGTGGCGACATACGGCCAGATAGCAGCGCTTGCAGGCGAGCCGAAGATGGCGCGTGCCGTGGGAAACGCCTTACATAAAAACACAGATCCGGAGCACATTCCATGCTACCGTGTGGTAAACTCCAAAGGCGAACTGGCCGCGGAATTTGTCTTCGGCGGCGCCGGGAAACAGGCGGATATGCTGGAGGCAGACGGCATTGTGCTGGAAAACGGCCGCGTCAATTTAAAGAAGTACGGCATCAACGTGGAAGAGATGCTGGCACAGCGGGAGCTGGAGCAAAACTGAAAAAACAGGATGCACAAAACAGCGAAAGACCGGAACGGCAGAGGAAAATGTCCGTTTCGGTCTTTCATTATGTTTGGCTTATAAAATTAGAAAATACAATTATTTCGCATTGAATACATACTTATCCATACGGTCAAATGCCTCTTTTACAAGCACATGCGGCAGTGCCAGATTCAGGCGGATCGCATACGGTCTGTGGAACGGCCGTCCGTCCTGCCAGATCACGCCGACAGCAACACCGGCTTTCAGCAGTGTATCCATATCGGTATCATGCTCCTTGCACCACTCTTCGCAGTTGAGGTACAGCATGTACGTTCCTTCTGGTTTGGAAAGCTTCACGCCCTTGAAATGCTCGAGAATGTAGTTGTACGCATAATCCGCATTCGATTTCAGCACTTCGCGCAGTTCATCCACCCACTGGTATCCCTCCGGACGGTAAGCGCCGATCAGCGCATGAACAGAGAGTACGTTCGGAGAATTGTAGTGAGAAAGGACGAAGCCTTCTCCACACGGTCGCGCAGCATGCGGTTGTAGATGATGTGGTAGGAGCCTACAAGGCCAGCCAGGTTAAAGGTCTTGGACGGTGCATAAAGTGCGATGGTGCGCTCGCGTGCATCCTTCGAAACGGACTGCGTTGGGATATGTTTGAAGCCCGGCAGTGTCAGGTCAGACCAGATCTCATCGGAGATGACAACGCATTCATTTGCTTTGTAAATTTCCATCGCCTTTTCAATTTCCTCGCGCTCCCAGACACGGCCTGTCGGGTTGTGCGGAGAGCAGAAAATCGCGAAATGAATGTTATGTTCTTTTAACTTGCGGTCCATATCGGCGTAGTCCATACGCCATACGCCGTTCTCATCCTGAACAAGATCGGAGAGAACGATATTGCGTCCGCAGTTCTCAAGAACACCGGTAAAACCGATGTATGTCGGGGAATGCAGAAGAATGGATTCGCCCGGGGATGTAAAAGCGGTAGCAGCCGAAGCAACACAGCCGAGCACGCCGTTCTCATAGCCGATCGCCTCACGCGGCAGATCTTCCACACCGTTGCGCTCTTTCTGCCAGCGGATGATGCTGTCAAAATATGCATCCGGCAGATTAAAGTAGCCAAAATGCGGTTCGTTGACTCTCGCGTGAATTGCTTCCTGAATGGTCGGAAGAGACGGGAAGTTCATGTCGGCCACCCACATCGGGATGCGGGAGAAGCCTCTTTGACTTCCGCACCCGGAATCGGGATCTGATCGACAGCGATCGAATCGTGGCCGCTGCGGTTCATCAGAGATGTAAAATCGTATTTCATTGGTAAAAACCCTCCTTTGTGTTTGCTGTGCTCTCGAAGTAAAACCAAAAGCACATGGAAAACCGGATGCAGCTTCCTTTCCTCGCTGAAAGAAAAACCTGCAGCCGGCTGAATACAAATATTATAACACGGAGGGGAATTTTCGTAAACAAAAGAATGCTTTATTCGGCACCATTTATTCCGCGCCGATCCAGTTATCGCGGTTGATTGCTTCCGTGTGGCTGGTGCTTTCGTTCATGATTTTCTGCAGATCCGGCCGTCATAGTTGACAATGCCCTTTCCGAGATATTCATGGCTGCCGCGCCGGAAGACGCTGACGACATCGCCTTTCTTAAAATCGCCTTCGACTGCACGATGCCTTTAGGAAGCAGGCTCTTTGCCTGAACAGCAAGTGCTTCTGCGGCACCCTCATCGACGTAGAGGTTGCCCGCACTCGGCGCATAGAATGCCATCCACTGCAGACGCGTTTTCATGTTGTGGCCGCTGGCGGTAAAGTACGTTCCTTTTGCGGTTCCTTTCACCGCACGCACAATGTTGTTTTCCTCCGCCGAGGAGCAGATCAGAACCGGCACACCGGCTCTTGTGGCAAGCGAAGCGGCGGAGAGCTTCGTTGTCATGCCTCCCGTTCCGTTGCCCGATCCCGCACCGCCTGCCGCAGCAGTGAGCTCCGGCGTGATCTCATTTACCACGTCGATATGGCGCGCATTCGGGTCACTCTTTGGATTGGCAGTGTAGAGCCCGTCGATATCGGTCAGCAGAATCAGAAGCGATGCATGCAGCATCGCAGCCACCTGGGCGGAGAGCGTGTCGTTGTCGCCGACCTTCAGCTCCTCAATCGCGATCGTATCGTTCTCATTGATGATCGGAATCGCACCGCGCCCGAGCAGGACGGAGAGGGAGCTGAAGATGTTTTTATAGCGGCGGCGGTCCTCAAAGTCACTGCGGTTCAAAAGAATCTGCGCACCCGGAATCTGGTACGCCATCAGATTTTTCGTGTATTCCTCCATCAGAAGGCCCTGGCCGACAGCAGCGGCAGCCTGTTTATCGGCAATTTTCGTCGGCCGTTTTTTAAAGCCGAGACGGGAAAAGCCTGCGGCGATCGCACCGGAGGAAACGAGAATCACATGGTGGCCTGCCGTCTGCAGCGCGGCAAGCTGGGTCGTAATGTTCCGTATTTTTTCAGCATCCATGGTTCCGTCTGAGAGTGTCAGGGAGCTGGTGCCGACTTTCACAACTATCGTCTGTTTTTCCATCATGAAAACCTCAAATGTAAGAAATGATAAGAAACGTTGTTTACGGGTGACAAAACATCAATTACAGACACTTTAACACAGTACTGTGTGAGAGTCAAGAAGATGCGGAATGGTCGTTACATTTTTCGTGAAAGATCTGCAAAAAGATAGAAATTTGTTGCTGGAATTCTGAAAAAGTATGGTAGAATAGAAAACGAGAAAAAGGTGTGTGCAGAAATACATTTTTCCTGAAAAACAAAAGAAGCGGAAAGAAGTCCGGCACACGACGGAGGGAGTCAAAGATGGAGGAAAAAACAGAAGAAAGAGGCAGAGGCTGCATGACAACGCTGTGCTACATCGAAAAGGATGACAGCTATCTGATGATGCACCGCACGGTGAAAAAGAACGATGTCAACAAGGACAAGTGGATCGCGTCGGCGGCCATGCGGAACTTGGCGAAAGCCCGGAGGAATGCCTGCTGCGTGAAGTAAAAGAGGAAACCGGCTACACGCTGACGAGCTGGCGTTTCCGCGGTCTCGTTACCTTTGTGACAGAGGCAGAAAACAGCAAAACGGTGGAGTACATGGAGTATATGTGTCTCTACACGGCAGACGGATTCACGGGAGAACCGACTGCATGTGATGAGGGCGAACTCGCTGGGTGAAAAAAGAGGACGTCCTGCACCTGAATCTGTGGGAGGGAGACAAAATCTTTTTCCGCCTTCTGAATGAAGACGAGCCGTTTTTCTCCCTGAAGCTGCGGTATGTGGGCGACACGCTCGCAGAAGCGGTGCTGAACGGAAAACAGATGGAACTTTTTGAGGAGCGCTCAGGCGACGGCACGCCGACCGGAACCATCGTAGAACGCGGCGTGGCGCACAGTGAGGGACGGTGTCACGGAACGGCACATATCTGGATTGCACGGGCGAATGAGAAGAGCGGCTGTGAGGTACTGCTGCAGAAAAGGAGTGCCTGGAAAGATTCGAATCCGGGCTGCTACGATATTTCAAGCGCCGGCCATCTTTCGGCGGGCGATACATATTTGGAAGGGGCTCTGCGGGAAATCGGCGAGGAGCTCGGCATCCACGCAGAGGCAGAGGAGCTGAGGGATCTTGGCCTGCTGGAAAAAGTATCACACGGTGTTTTTTACGGAAAACCGTTCCACGATCATGAGGTCAGCGCCGTGTATCTTTACACGAAGCCGGTCGAGGCGGAAAAACTGCATCTACAGGAGTCGGAAGTAGAAGCAGTCCGCTGGATGGATCTCAAAGAGTGCCAGAAGGCGGTAAGAGAAGGAAGCATTCCCAACTGTATTGATATACGGGAACTGGAAATGATTGAAAAAGCGTGGTTCGCCGGAGAAAAAACAAAAGATGAGGCAGAAAAAGAGGCAGCAGCCACCGCTGAAAAATAAAAAGAAATGCATGAAAAAAGTCACCGGTTCGAAATAGAACATGGTGACTTTTTTGGATATCGCGTAAATGAAATTTGTTTTTTTATTTCGCTGCTGCCTTTACCTGGCTAAACAGTCCGGATTTCTGAAGAGCCGGACGCAGTGCCATGTAGATGACAACGGAAGCGATGGTGGAAAGTACGGCGTTGATGGAAGTTGCCGCTACGTTCCAGCTTAAGGTAACCTCTGCTGCCGGTTTTCCAAGAAGAACCAGTTTGTAGAAGTAACCGATGAGCGGATCGAAGATCACATTGAACAGAAGTCCGCCGATGGCTGCAAGCAGTGCCCATTTGAAGATCTGTTTCTGATCGGTCTGCTCGTTGATTTTACCGATTTTGTGTGCGATCAGTCCTGCGATGAGGCCGATGCAGAATTTTAAGATGAAGGTCTTTGGTGCGTATACCACATAGACCGGATCGAGAAGATCTCCGATGGTCATGCCGATCGCACCGCCGATTCCGCCGTAAACACCGCCGAGAATTAGCGCACCGAGCACACAGACAGCGTTTCCGAAATGGATTGAGGTGGCATCTCCGCCTGGCAGCCAGATTTTGAACTGCAGGAAGGTGAAGACAACGTAGGAAAGGGCTGCAAAGACACCTGTCATTGCGATTTTCCAGACTTTTTCATTTTTCATAACAACGCACTCCTTTGGTATCTGGAACTTCGTTCCTTGATTGCACCTATTATAGGGAGTGGTGGCATGAAGAAAAAGTTCCAATTCCGGATTTTTTGACCAGACCAGTTATTTCCGGTACGATTTCATTTTTTCGTGTTCTTCTTTTAATTCTCTGTAGAGTTGCAGCGAATTCCACGCCTGGTTCTGCGTTGTGACGATGGCTTTGAGGCGATCGGCGGCACTTTTTTTCCGGCGCATTTCGGTGAGAAAAAGATCGAGTTTCCGCTCGGAAAAGCCGGCCATGACCATCATTGGTTCATCAAATCCGGCGCCGTCATAGGCTTCGGGGGATTCTGCAAATGCTTTATTTCCGGCAAGAAATCCGATCGACTGGAGATACTGTTCCGGTTCCACAATGCGCACGCGGATACCGAGCTTTAAGAGAACCGGCTTTAAAAGCACAGCTGTTTTCGTTCCTTTGATCTGATATAAGAGTACGGTTTCCATGAGAAAAATCCTTTCCACGGGCAGATTTCCGGATCAAATGCGCGGATGCCCAGAACTATGATATAAGAAATGTTTTGGAAAAACAATACTTTTATGGTATCATAGGAACGTACAATTCAGAACACGATAAATTTTGAGATAAAAGAGAAAGGAAACCAATAAAATGTGGATAGCAGATGGATGGAAAGATTATGAAGTGCTGGATACGTCCGGCGGAGAAAAACTGGAGCGGTGGGGAGATTACCTTCTGGTAAGACCAGACCCGCAGGTCATCTGGAACACGAAAAAAGAAAATCCGGGCTGGAAAAAGAAAAACGGTCATTATCACAGAAGCAGCAAGGGCGGCGGAGAATGGGAGTTTTTCCATCTGCCGGAGCAGTGGGAGATCAACTATAAAGACCTGACCTTCCGCCTGAAACCGTTCAGCTTCAAACACACCGGCCTTTTCCCGGAGCAGGCAACGAACTGGGACTGGTTCGGCGATCTGATCCGCCGTGCCAACCGCCCGATTAAAGTGCTGAACCTGTTCGCCTACACGGGAGGCGCAACGCTCGCAGCGGCCGCAGCAGGCGCAAGCGTCACACATGTCGATGCATCCAAAGGCATGGTCAACTGGGCAAAAGAGAACGCTGCCGTGTCCGGCCTTTCGGACAAGCCGATCCGCTGGCTTGTGGATGACTGCACCAAATTTGTCGAGCGCGAGATCCGCAGAGGCAACCACTACGACGCGATCATCATGGACCGCCGTCCTACGGAAGAGGACCAAAGGGCGAGATCTGGAAAATCGAGGAGTCGATTCATCCGTTCATCAGGCTCTGCACGCAGCTCTTAAGCGATGACCCGCTGTTCTTCCTTGTGAATTCTTACACGACAGGACTTGCACCGGCTGTCCTGACGTACATGATTTCCCTGGAATTAAAACAGTACAAAGGCCACGTAGAAGCACAGGAAATCGGCCTTCCGGTCAAGTCGACCGGCCTTGTTCTGCCGTGCGGTGCATCGGGAAGATGGCAGTCTGACAACGTTTAAAACATCTTTTGGCAGCGGACGTATGTCCGTCATACGAAAAACATTTGGCTGAAATTGCAGGAAATGAAGTATAAAACTGCAAAAAGTGGGATAAAATGCTGAAAAGTGTATAAAACATGCAAGTTCTCCTTGACAGAAACTCATGATCTGGTAAAATGGTCTTTAGTTGAGCAAGAAACCTGAAAAACGGGTAAGGAAAGTACAAGGGAGGACGTTCATGAAACCGTATATCGAATGGACCAAAGAAGAATTAGTTGCCGAGAAAGCCAGACTGGAGCAGGAATTTGCAGAGGTAAAAGCAAAAGGCCTCAATCTGAATATTTCCAGAGGAAAACCTGCAGCAGCCCAGTTAGATCTCACGGAAGGAATGCTTACCGTTCTCTCGAAAAATGAAGACACCTTCGCAGAAGATGGAACCGACTGCCGGAACTACGGTGTACTGACCGGTATTCCGGAAGCAAGAAAACTGATCGGAGATATTTGTGAGGTTCCGGCGAAAAACGTCATCGTTTACGGAAACGCCAGCCTTACCATTATGTTTGATACCGTAGCACGTTCGTTCCTGAAGGGCGTTGCAGGCTGCACTCCGTGGAACAAGCTGGACAAAGTAAAATTCCTCTGTCCGGTACCGGGCTATGACCGTCACTTCGGTGTAACCGAGTACTTCGGCGTTGAGATGATCAATGTTCCGATGACGCCGGAAGGACCGGACATGGACATGGTAGAAAAACTCGTTGCAGAAGATGACGCCATCAAGGGAATCTGGTGTGTACCGAAATACTCCAACCCGCAGGGCTACACCTACTCCGATGAGACCGTCAGAAGATTTGCAAACCTGAAACCGGCAGCCAAAGACTTCCGTATTTTCTGGGATAATGCATACATTATCCATCACCTGTATGATGACAGACAGGATCACCTGCTGAACATCATCGAGGAGTGCGAGAAAGCCGGAAATCCGGATATGGTCTATGAGTTCGTATCCACTTCGAAAGTAAGCTATCCGGGAGCCGGAATTGCAGCTCTCATTTCTTCTGAGGCAAACCTCAAAGAGGCACAGGAGTACATGAACTTCCAGATCATCGGTCATGATAAACTGAATCAGCTGCGCCATGTAAAATTCTTCCAGAACCTGGACGGCGTGATGAATCAGATGAAAAGCATGCTGAGATCTTAAGACCGAAATTCGAGGCAATTCTGCAGGTAATGGATCAGGAGCTGAGCGCTTGGCATCGCTTCCTGGACAAAACCGAACGGTGGATACTTCATCTCCTTCGATGCGATGGAGGGATGCGCAAAGAAGATCGTTGCAAAGGCAAAAGAGGCCGGTCTTACCATGACAGGCGCGGGCGCAACGTATCCATATCACAACGATCCGCAGGATTCCAACATCCGTATTGCACCGTCCTTCCCGACACCGGAAGAGCTGGAAATCGCAGGTCAGGTATTCGTGCTGAGTGTCAAACTGGTCAGCGTGGATAAGATTCTGGAAAGCAAATAACAGATAAGTAAAAATACAAAAGCCGGATTCTCCCGGGGGACACAGTTTTTGTGAACTCTGGTGTGGGAGTTCCGGCTTTTTTCTATTAGAAAGTTAAAAAGAAATTTTCTATGGGACAGAAAGGAAAAACATGAAAAAGAAAGTAATAGGAATTGCCGCAGGAATCATACTCCTTGCGGCCGCAGGCGGTTACGCGGGCGTGGGGCATTACTATGCATCCCACTTTTTCCCGAAAACCGCGATCAACGGACTGAACTGCGCAGGGCTGACCGCAGAGCAGGTCAAAGAGGAAATTCAGAAGCACATTGTGGATTATACACTCAGCATTACCGAGCGCGGTGGAAAAACAGAGACATTAAGCGGCACGGAGATCGGCCTCACGTATGTGGACGACCACGCGGTGGAAAAACTGCTGGAGTCCCAGAATACTCTTGCATGGCCTGCATTCTATTGGAAAGAGAAAGAAAACCAGGTGGCGGCGGACTCTGTCTATGACAAAGAAATGGTGCAGGAAAAACTGCAGACGATGGAAGGGTTTCAGGAAGAACAGCAGGAAGCGCCGACGGATGCATATCTGACGGATGACGGAACCTCGTACGTTATTGTGCCGGAAACAGAGGGCGAGCAGGTGGACTATGAGAAGGCGGAGCAGGCTGTCATCGAGGCGCTGGATGCCGGAGCGGCGAGCGTGGATCTGGAAGAAAAAGATGTTTACCGGAAACCGGACATTACGCAGGATGATGAAGCACTGAATGGGAAAATGGCGGAACTGAACCACCTGACAGCGGCGCGGATCACGTATGCAATCGGTGAAAACAGCTATGCCATAGACCGGGCGACCTTACAGAGCTGGCTCGTACAGGGGGAGGATGGAACCTACACGATTTCGCAGGACGAAGCGGCAGCTTTTGTGCGCCATATGGCGTATGAGACGGACACCTTCGGGCTGGCGCATACCTTCAAAACGAGTCTTGGCGCGACCATTAACCTGAATGCGGGCGGCGATTACGGCTGGTGCATCGACAAGGAGGAGACGACGCAGGCACTTCTGCAGGCGATCGAGGACGAAACACAGGGAAATCTCGATCCGGTTTACTTTATACGGCAAATGACCGTTCGGCGAATGATATCGGAATACATACGTCGAGGTGTGCATTTCCCAGCAGAAAATGTGGTGCTACAAGGATGGCGTTCTGGTGACGGAAACACCGGTCACAACGGGCAATCATGCGACGGGCTATGACACTCCGGCAGGCAGTGTCTGGGCGGTGGATGCGAAAAAAAGTGACTGTGATTTCAAGCTCTATCCGAGCCATGTCATGTTCTGGCTTCCGTTTAACGCGACGTCGGAATCCACGATGCGAGCTGGCGTACCGAGTACGGCGGGGACATCTATCTGACGAACGGATCCCACGGATGTGTGAATACCCCATACACAGAAGCAGAAAAAGTGTTCAATGCTATTGAAATTGGTGACCCGGTTATCGTATACTATAGCCTGGATGATGTAACCGGGCCGCAGCCTACACAGAAAAACAGCCTGTAGGAAAAACGCTTAAGCATCACAGCAGAAGCACATCAAATAAAGGAGATTTTGATAGATGAAAATAGTAGTATTAGCTGGAGGAACCAGCACGGAACGTTCGGTATCCATTACATCGGGAACTATGGTCTGCAAGGCACTCCGCGAGAAAAACCATCAGGCAGTTCTGGTAGACGTTTTCTGCGGTATCGATGTGAAGGGGAACCTGGAAGATGTATTTGCAGAGGAGGCGTACGATATAGACAAAGCAGCAGAATATATGCACAGCTTTGATGCAGGATTAAACGAAATGATCGAATCCCGCCGCAGATTTTTCGGACCGAACGTACTGGAACTCTGCGAGGCAGCGGATGTTGTTTTCCTTGCCCTGCATGGCGCAAACGGAGAGGACGGAAAGGTACAGGCTACGTTCGATCTGCTCGGCATTCCGTATACCGGAACGGGCTATTTAAGCAGCGCCCTCGCAATGGACAAATCCATCACAAAACAGTTCTTCCGTGCACACCATGTGCCGACCCCGAACGGCGTGACCCTGAAAAAAGGCCAGGAGAGCGAGCCTTTGTCCGGCTTTGGCCTGGAGCTTCCGGTTGTCGTAAAACCGTGCTGCGGCGGTTCCAGTGTCGGTGTCTATATTGCACACACGAACGAAGAATACTGGCAGGCTATGAAGGATGCTTTCTCCTACGAACCGGAGGTTGTCGTTGAGGAGTATATCGAGGGAAGAGAGTTCTCCGTTGGCGTGGTAGACGGAAAGGCTTACCCGATCATCGAGATTGCACCGATCGAAGGCTTCTATGATTACACGAACAAATACAAAGCCGGAGCTACTGTTGATACCTGCCCGGCCGTACTGACGGAGGAGCAGACGAAAGAAATGCAGAAGCACGCAGAGGACGGCGCTGCCGCTCTCGGTATCGAAAACTACTGCCGTCTCGACTTTATGATGCGCAAGGACGGAAGAATGTACTGCCTCGAGGCAAACACCCTTCCGGGCATGACCCCGACCAGCCTTCTGCCGCAGGAGGCACAGGTACTCGGCATTTCCTATCCGGAACTCTGCGAGCTGCTGATCCAGCTTTCTCTCAGAAAAAGAGGTAACAACGCATGAAAAATATGACACTTGCGCACATCACAGAGGTGTGCGGCGGAATCTACTTCGGACCGGAAGAAAAGAAAACAGCGGAAGTCACGGATATCGTGACGGACAGCCGGAAAGCGGGAGAGGGAAGTCTCTTCGTTGCAATTCCGGGTGAGCGTGTGGACGGCCATAAATTTATCCCGAACGTGGCTTCCCAGGGCGCACTTGCTGTCATTTCCGAGCAGAAACTTGAAACACCGCCATGCCCGTATATCCTCGTGAAGGATTCCATGGAGGCCATTAAAGCAATGGCAGAATACTATATGCAGCAGCTCAATATTCCGGTTGTCGGCATTACGGGAAGCGTTGGAAAGACCAGTACGAAAGAGACGATCGCGTCGGTGCTGGCGCAGAAATACCGTGTGCTGAAAACGGATGCGAACTTCAACAATGAGCTGGGCTTGTCGCTCACTGTTTTCCGTCTGCGTGAGGAAGATGAGATGGCGGTTCTCGAGATGGGAATCGACGATTTCGGCCAGATGCACCGTCTGGCGAAGATCGCACGCCCGGAGACCGCAGTCATTACGAATATCGGCTGGTGCCATCTGGAAAATCTGAAGACGCGAGACGGTATTTTACAGGCAAAAACCGAGATCTTTGATCATCTGCGTGAGAACGGGCACATTATCATCAATGGGGACGATGATAAGCTGTCTACTGTTGGAACGGTTCACGCATCAAGCCGGTTCATTTCGGATTGGATGAAAAAAACGAATATTATGCCGATGAGATCGAGAGCCAGGCTTCCGCGGCATTTCCTGCCGGATTCATACCCCGCATGGGAGCTTTTCTGCACTGATTCCGATTCCGGGACGCCATATGGTTTACAATGCGCTGGCCGGAACCGCAGTCGGATGCATGTACGGGCTGACGCTGGAGCAGATCAAACAGGGAATCGAGACACTGCAGTCGGTGAGCGGAAGATTCCACATCATCGAGACAGGAAAATACACCGTTGTCGATGACTGCTACAACGCAAACCCGGTTTCGATGAAGGCATCTCTCGATGTTCTGAAAGAGGCGAAGGGAAGAAAAGTGGCTGTACTCGGCGATATGGGCGAGCTTGGAACCGATGAGGCAGCACTTCACGCCGAAGTCGGCACACACGCCGGAACCTGCGGCATTGACGCCCTCTACTGTGCGGGACCGCTCTGCGAGCATCTTGCAAAAGCGGCAAAAGAGGCTGATTCGAAGCTTGAGGTACGCCACTTTGCAGACCGCGAGAGCCTGATGGCAGAACTGCCGAAGCTCTTACAGGACGGCGATCAGATTCTGGTAAAGGCATCGCATTTTATGGAATATGGAAAGATTGTGGAGATGCTTGAAACAGCACAGAAATTATGATAAAATTTTAAACTGGAAAGTACCCATGACAGGGTGGTAGCCTCCCGAGCTAATGAATACATAGGAAGGGAGGTGGCGTAAATGACAGCATACGAAATTATTATGGTTTTTCTGGGAATCTTAGCTTTACTGATTTCCTTCGGAGGCTTCATCATTGCGTTGCTTACCTTTCTCGATAAGAGAAATAAGCGAAAATAAAAATGCCTACCCCGTCGGCAAACGGGATAGGCGGTGTTCGTAAGAACATTTAACCCTTTTCTCGAGAGCATCCACTTTGGAGTGGGTGCTTTCTTTTTATATATTTATTATATCGCAGGGGTCTGGCATTTTCAAGCATTTTCTTTCAATTGTTCTAATAGAATGTTTTTCGTATAATTTCCAATCTCTTTTTTCTCTTCCTTCGTAAGCTCGCCCGGAATGATCGGCTTGCCGTACGTTACGGTAACGTGGGTACCGCGGATCTCGGGAAATGTGCTTCCAGAATTCTCTGGATCCGGAAATCGAAAGCGGAATGATCGGGCAGCCGGTTTTCGTTGCCATCTTGAATGAACCGTTGTGGAACTCGCCGAGCTCCAGCTCGCTCTCCGTCTTGCCGCGGGTATCGGAGATACAGATGGAAGTGCCGCTCTTGATCTCCTCACATCCGGAGAGAATCATCTGCAGACCCTGCTTGATGTCGGAACGGTCGAGAAACAGGCAGTGGATGAGTTCCATCCAGTTCTTTAACAGCGGAATGCGTGAAAGTTCTTTTTTGGCGACAAATCCGCAGGAACCCGGAACCGTTGTATAGGTTACAAGGATATCGAAATAGCTGCGGTGATTGCCGATGTATAGAACAGCCCGGTCCTTCGGAATATTTTCCTGACCTTTTACGGTGATCTTCGTGCCGGAAAAAAACAGAATTACGCGAAAAATCCAGCGGATCAGGGAGCGGCTTACCTTGTCACAGACCTCCGGCTTTTTCTTCCGGATCAGAAGCAGAACAAGAAGCACCGGGATCGACAGAATCAGATACAGAAAAGCGGTCAGAATGACCAGAATAAAACGAATCATGAATCTTTTTTCTCCTCTTGGTAAAAATAGTGATATTCAATTATTGCGTACTTTTCAGTATACGTCATATATGGGGCGGGTTGCAATAACTTCGTCTTTTTCGGAAAAAGATTTTGCGTCATAGAAGACTGTGGCCCGTCATACAATGGATAGAAAGAGCGGGAAGCGGCGTTTGGAATGATGAAGAAAAAGAGACGGGGAAGAGTTCTTCTGGCGGCGGTGATCCTGATGCTCCTAGCATCGTGCCGGATCACAGATGTGAGCGAGGGCGAGCGGAAAGAACTGTCGTATGCGATTGTAAAGCCGGGCGATTTTCCGCCGGAAATCGATCAGATTTTGCGTAAGAAAAAAGAATCCGCGTTCCAGATGGCGTACGAGAGCGGGGACGATCTCTACATACTGCGCGGCTACGGAAAGCAGAAAAGCGGAGGCTTTTCCATACAGATCGAAGAAGTATCGAAATCGGAAAACGCCGTTTTCGTGCGGACAAAACTCGTCGGACCTGCCGCAAAGGAGGAGCAGAAAGGCGCCGCCTCCTGCCTTACGTCGTGCTGAAAACGAAAGCGGCGGCGGGAATCTCAGTCGTATTTGAGGATTAGAGTGGGAGGAGCCTTATGGATTTTGTAAAAAAGATTCTGCATCAGATCAGCAGAAAAAGCGAAGCGGTGTCACAGATTACGTTTGACGAGGACTACAATGTGCCGGACGCAAGGCCCGATGTGGGCGGATGATTCAGAAAAAAGGCGAGGTGACGATCGGGGATGTGCAGATTTCGGAAGGAAAAGCGCGTGTATTCGGCGGCCTCACCTTTCATCTGCTGTACGTCTCCGACGGCGAACGGCGCCGGATCTGCCAGCTCTCCGGCGAGCTTCCGATCGACGAGACGATCCATCTCGATGGTCTGACAGGGGGCGACAAGGTCTGCATCACCTGGGAAGTGGAAGATCTGAACCTGCATCTCATCAACTCGCGGAAGCTGGGCGTGCGCGCGATCGTCACGCTGCACGCGTGGATCGAGGAACTGTGCGACCTTGCCGTGCCGATGGAAATCCGCGGGGAGAGCGACGTCGCGGTAAAAAGGCAGGAATACCGCGTGGTTGAGCTTGCAGTGCAGAAAAAAGATGTGCTGCGTGTCAAAAAGGAGCTTACGATTCCGTCCGGCAAGCCGGAATTGCACGAGATTCTCTGGCAGGATCTGGAAGTGCGCGGTCTCGATCTCCGCTCTGAGGAGGGGCGGGTCAGTGCGCAGGGAGAACTCTTTGTCTTCTGTCTGTACAGCGACGGCGAGGAGGATCACCCGCTGCAGTGGGTGGAGCAGGCGCTCCCGTTCCAGGCAGAAGTGGAATGCCAGGCTGCATCTCCGAGATGATCCCGCGGATCGAAAGCACACTCGGCCAGACCACACTCGAAATCCAGCCCGATTCCGACGGCGAGGAGCGGGTCCTGCAGGCGGAGGCCGTACTCGAACTTGACATCTGTCTGTATCAGGAAGAAACCGTATCACTTCTGCAGGACGTTTACCATCCGCACCGAGAATGCATTCCAAAAGTGCAGGAGGAGACTTTGGAGAGCCTTCTGATCCGCAATTCCTCCAAATGCCGCCTGACCGACAAACTGCAGATGCGCGTGCCGAAAAATAAAATTCTGCAGATCTGCCACAGCGACGGCAAAATCAAGATCGACGAGGAAAGAATCGTAGAAAACGGCATCGAAGTAACCGGCGTGGTGGAACTCAGGGCGCTCTATGTCGTGAGCGACGATGAAATGCCGTTCTACGCCGCCGAAACCGCCATACCCTTCCGCCACACCATCGAAGTCCCGGGAATCGGACCGGACTGCCGCTACGAACTCCAGTCCTCCATTGACCAGCTCTCCACAACCATGCCGGACAGCAGCGACATCGAAGCCAAAGTCGTACTGAACCTGAACGCCCTCGTCTTCCGCCGCAGAAAAGAGATGGTAATGCAGTACGTCGAAGAAAAAGACCGAGATCCGGAAGAACTGCAGAGCCTCCCGGGCATCACCTGCTACTTCGTCAAGCCGGGGGATACACTGTGGGATATCGCAAAGAAATTTTATACGACAACGGAAAAAATTCGGGAACTGAACGACCTTAAAACCGAAAATCTTACGCCGATGCAGCAGCTTTTAGTAGAGCGGGTATAGTAGGAAAAGACAGCCTCCTGCCTTAAGAATGGAGTCAATCCATCAGGCAGGAAGCTGTCTTTTTGTGAGTTAACGAAATTACAATATTTTGATATGAGAAGCTTTTAAATCAATCAATCTTTGCGCATAGCCCGTAATCCGTGATATCTGCTCTGAGGTATAGCCCGCAGAAAGATATTCTGAGAAAGTGTCATCAGGCAGGAGCAGCTCAATGGCAAAGGTATCAGCTTCGGTTTCATATTCTGCCGTTTTTAAATGAGTTCTGGTATCCATAAAGATGGCATTTGCCTTTTTATGGAGAAACAAATGCCCAAGTTCGTGTGCCAGAACCAGTGTGCGCTCCTGCTCGGAAAGAGTTTCATCGAGATAGATGATATGGTTTCTCTGAAAATACTGATAAAAACCACGGACTCCGCTTAAAGGAGCATCCACGAGAATCACATTCAGTCCACGGACAATTTCAAAAGGATTCCGTGACTGGAATCGGTGAGCGATCTGATTCGCTCTTTTTTTTATGTCCATAGACATCAGTCCTTTTTATATTTTTTCGGTGTGTATTTTTCTTTGTTCTTCTTTTTTGCGAGTTCCATACCGATCTGCATTGCCGAAAGAATGGAATCGATGGCTTCCGGGGAAGCGGGATCGCCGTCAAACATCAGTCCCTCCTGAGAAAGAAGCTGTTCTTTGGTGCGGGCGAGGATTTTTTCAATATCCCGTTCGTCACGGGAAGTCAGTACCGGATCTGGTGCAGGTTCCTCTCCGTACATCAGATATTGAGGGGAAAGACTCAGATAGTCGGCAATTTTGGAAAGACGCTCAGCGGGGAAGGATCCTTTTTTTAGCTGACCGACATAACCGTTGGAAAACCCAAGGTCTTTTTCCAGCTTCGATATTGGAATTTTCCGCTCTTTACAGATTTGCTTTACACGTTCTACGCAGTTCATAACATACCTCCAATAAAAAATAGATAAAAGCCTAAAAAATGTATTGACAAAATAGAGAATACTCTATATAATGAGATCAAATTTAGAGAAAAACCTAAAGATAGAGAAGATTATATTTCTATATTAGAGTTTCCATAGAGAAAAGTCAATAGGTGATTCTCTAAATTTAGAACTTTATCAGAAGCGCGCAGATAAAGTATTTACGAAACCAGAAACAATACAGGATGAAGAAAAAGGAGAAATTAAAATGAGTCAGAAAACAGATCGCGTAATCGCGGAAATTTTACAGAAACGAGACCGTTTTACCAAAAACTTTCGAACAGAAAAATCATGGCGGTGCAGCGTCATTTACGGATACCCGGTTCATTATAAAGAAGGAGAAGAGTGGAAGGAAATTGATAACAGACTGGAAAAAACAGAAAACGGTTATCAGAACCATGCATCCCGGGTAAAAGTCCATTTTGCGGAAAGCAGTAATGCAAATGAAATGGTTACTATTGAAAAAATGGGAAGAAAACTGAGTTGGGGATTTCTGGCAGAAAAGCAGAAAAACAGAACATCCGAAGCCAGGCGGCAGTACAGGCACAGAAGCGTGAAGCTGTATTTCAGCCGGAAAATCTCTATCCGACAGAAGAAGGAATGCAGAACAGAGCCGCAGTGCAGAAAACAGAAGAAAAAAGCGTGGAGCAGGAAAATTCAGGAAAAAATGAGTGTTCCGGGTCTTGTGGCTGCCGGACATTTATGCAGAGATTGCAGAGAATGTAGATCTCGAATACAAAATCATCGGAGAACAGGTAAAAGAAAACCTGATCTTAAAATCGATAAAAGCAGCAGCTCTTGAATATTCGTTTTCCCTGCAGTTCCCGGGGATGATGATTGTCATTCGGGAAGACGGAGGAATTGACCTGATTGATGAAGAAACAGAAGAAGTTTTTTATTATTTTGCCCCGCCGTGTATGTACGATGCAGCCGGAAATTATTCGGAACAGGTACACTATGAACTGGAAACCGATGCGGAGCAGCATTGCAGTATTTTAAGCGTCGTACCGGATCAGAAATGGCTTCAGGACGAAAACCGAGTATATCCAGTTGTGATTGATCCATCGGCAGAAACCTCGAAAACAAATAGGGCAATTGACGATACGTTTGTCCGAGAAAAAAGTCCGGACAGCGCGGTGGTAGCTTCTTATGGTTCTTTTACCGTAGGCCATAACCGGGAATATGGAAAATGCCGTTCTTTCCTGAAATTTACCAGCTTGCCTGCAATGGAACCTGGAGCGGTTATCTACGATGCAAAAATCTATGTATGGCAGTACCGGTATTCTTCGGACAGCAACCAGCCGTTTTTTATTACCGCCCATAAAGTAACGGGAGGATGGAATCCGGGATCAACCACATGGAACAATCAGCCGGCATATCAGTCGAATGTACTGGATTACTGCAGTGTAAAGCAGGTACAGTCCGGTAATACAATTACCGTTACACCGTGCGGATTCAACGTAACAAAACTGGTGCGTGAGTGGTATAACACAGGGGTAAATCATGGAATTGTTATCACGGCACAGAATGAGACACCATATCAGGAAGCCGTTTTCATTTCTTCTGATTATCCATCCAATAACTCTTATGGAATTACTTCCGAGTATTTCCCGCAAGGAATCTTTTATTACCGTAGTACAACAGGACTCGAGGACTATTACAGCTACCATGAGCAGGATGCCGGACGCGCAGGCCATGGCTATGTTAATGACTTCAATGGAAACCTTGTATGGGTGCATGAAGATGCGTCAACCAGCGGTGGACTGCTGCCGATTCATATCCGTCATGTGTATAATCTGTCAGAACGGAGTAAAAACAACCGTATGGGAAAAGGCTGGAGAATGAACTTCATCCAGGAAATGGAAGCCACAGGAAACGCAAACTTCCCGTATGTCCTACACAGATGGAGATGGAACCCGGCATTACTTTTATAAAGATACAGCGGATGGAAATAAATTAAAGGATGAAGATGGACTTGGATACGAGCTGACGCAGACAAGCTCTTCCGACGGAGATTCTTATTACATCATGAAGGACAAAAACGGCTGGGAATATGCGTTTGGACATGACAAGTACATGAGGAGTATCAAGGATTCCAACGGAAATCTGCAGAAAGCGCAGTACGGCCCGTCCACAGCAGGAAACTATCTGGCATATCTGATTGACCCGACCGGTGCAAGAATGGACTTCGGATATGGAAAAGACAATAACCTGGGCAATCTGAATGCGAATGGAAGAAGCATTTATTTTTCCTATGACAGTGCAGGACATCTGACCAGAATTAGTTATCCGGATAATAAAAAGTACGGAATTTTTCTACGATGGAGATATTCTGGTGAGCGTACAGAATAATGATGGGCGACAGATTTCATATAAGTACCAGGATGACTGCGGAGTAAAACGAGTGTCAGAAGTTTTTGAACATACAGGACCACAGAATGGCAGAGAATGAAAATTTCCTATCGAAATGGAAATACTACGGTGTTTGAAACACAGGGATTGGATGGGGAAATCAGTCGGACAGGTGATAATCGAAAGTTTACCTACACTTGACAATTTCGGCTGCCCGGCGGATGTGTCGGATGAAGATGGTGCTGCAAACAGTTATCAGTTTTTACGGGAAGGAAGAAAGAATAACAAGCTGAGCAAGACAGGAACGCTGCAGAAGGTTGTGAAGAATTGGATGGAGCCAGAACCATATTTTGTACAGTGGGATAAGATTAAAACTGGAAGTGAAAATGCGATCGCTGACTTAGATATTCCAGACGGATTTCCAGTTAAAAAATGCTGTATCATAAGTAAGAATACAGTAAACGGAAGAAATGGATTTTCAAAGAAGCAGGTTTTAGAGAAAGGAACTTATACTTTTTCTTGCTATGTTAAGGTTGAAAAATGTGTACCAGATCCAGAGAAAAAACGTTCCGAGTGCGGTGCCGGAATTTTACTTCTTCCGGAAATACAGAGAAAATGGATCTGGTAACAGAGGTGAAAGATACAGATTCGGATGAATGGACTCGTGTATCGGTAACTATTACGATTGCATCTCAGACGGAGGTAACTACCGCGTTTTTCTTGGATAATATGCAGGGATGGGCTTATTTTTCCTGCTTCCAGCTGGAAAAATCGGCAGCGGCAAATAAATTCAATATGTTACGGAATGCGTTTTTTGAAGAGGCATTTAATGCAACCGGAGAAAATGGCTGGAAATTAAGTCAGGGAGAAAGTGCAGACCAGATTGTAACAGATTCAGTTAAAGGTAAATGTGCAAGATTACGAGGAAACTTGTCCAAAAACAAGAACCTGATGCAGACCGTAAAGGTGAGCGGAAAAGAAGGCGATGTATTTGTGTTCGGATGCAGTGTGAAAGCAGACGCCATTCCGGGCCGAATCTTCCGTGTTCGTGCAGTGGTTCATTTTACCGACAAAACAACGACAGAGACAATTGTGAACTGCAATCCGTATGTGACAGAGTGGCAGTTTGTCAATGGCGTAATCCTGACCAGGAAAGATGGTTCCACAACAAATAAGACCTACGAATCCATTCAGATCTATCTCGAATACCAGAAACAGCAGAATGATGCATTCTTTACCGGCTTGCAGCTGATCCGTGATGATGCGGAAAGTTACGTGTATGATGCAAATGGAAATATTGTAAGTGCCAAGACAGCAGCGGAGCAGAATGCATTTACCTGCAACAAAACAGACCTGCTTTCCAAAATGGTTAAAGTGACCGGCTCTTCGTTTGAGTATGAATATGATGGAAAGAAAAATATGACGGCGGCAAGAAATTCAGAGGGAGTTCAATACCGTTATACCTATGATACCAAGGGAAATCCGCAGGACGTAGTGATTCATCATGACAGGGTAAGTACGTCGGTAATGGCTGGCAGAAGTTATTATATTCGCCACAGAAAATCTGGTAAGTATATCGATGTAAAAGATGCATCTAATAAAGACGGAGCAGCAGTTCAGCAGTATGAGTTTTCGGGAAGTTCGGAGCAGAAATGGCATATTGAGGATGCTGGAGAAGGATATATTATTTTCAAAGCATTTGACGGAAATGGGACATATGTACTGGATATCGGAACGGATGCAAATGGGGCAAAGGCGAAGTTAGCTGCATACGCAAACAAAGATTCACAGAAATTTCGTATCAAACCAGTAGGAGAAGGAATGTATTTGATCACAAGTAAAATTTCTAAGGACAAAAAAGCGATTGATCTTCCGAGAGCACAGCTGATAATTCGATTCAGTTACAGATTTGGGATCAGTCAGAAACACATCCGAATCAGCAGTGGTATTTTGAGCCTGTTGCATATGAACGGCGTGGCGGTGGCGGCCTGGAAGGTGAGGCCAATATCAAAAGCGCTGTACGAGACAAAACTTTGA
>ENA-OQCP01000122-OQCP01000122.1-human-gut-metagenome-genome-assembly--contig:-NODE-122-length-30740-cov-3.075360_pt1 | contig 30740 bp, 38 predicted proteins | sample MGYA00242760_ERZ504583 | MGnify/ENA primary metagenome ERZ504583 (study PRJEB26092, sample SAMD00036308) | human gut metagenome | host: Homo sapiens | study: EMG produced TPA metagenomics assembly of...
ATGAATTATGAATATATGTGTTCAGAGTTTTGGGCATATGCATAGGATAAGTATCGGTGTAATTCTATATTACAGTCGGCGGTGGATATGGTGAAGAAGATTGTCCGCGGCAGTATAAAAATCGGAGGAATAGAGATGAACAGTAATATTTTATTAGGAATAATGATTCCGTTTATCGGAACGACACTTGGTTCGGCAATGGTATTTTTTTATGAAAAAGGAAATGAATGTCCGCCTGCAGAAAATGCTTCTCGGATTTGCGTCGGGAGTAATGATCGCGGCGTCGGTCTGGTCGCTTCTTATTCCGGCCATTGACATGTCAGAGCAGGCGGGAGGAATTTCATGGATGCCTCCGGCAGTCGGCTTTTTATTTGGAATGGGTTTTCTTCTTGTTTTGGATACATTGATCCCACACCTCCACTTTACGGAAGAGAAGCCGGAAGGAGTTCCGTCTCAGTTAAAAAAAACGACGATGCTTGTCCTTGCGGTAACGCTTCATAACATTCCGGAAGGGATGGCGGTCGGAGTGACGTTTGCGGGAGTAATGACAGAAAATTCGGTAATCTCTCTTGCCGGCGCGCTGGCGCTTTCGATTGGGATTGCAATTCAAAACTTTCCGGAAGGGGCAATTATATCCATGCCTCTGCAAAGTCATGGATTGTCAAAAGGAAAGGCATTTTTATACGGGGCAATGTCCGGCATTGTAGAACCGATTGCGGCGGTGATCACCATTTTTCTGACCGGAATCGCCGTGCCTCTCCTTCCTTATCTTTTGTCTTTTGCGGCAGGAGCCATGATCTATGTCGTTGTAGAAGAACTCATTCCCGAATCTCAGGCCGGAGAACATTCCAATATCGGAACGATCGGAGTGGCGGCAGGCTTTGTTCTGATGATGATACTTGATGTGGCGCTTGGATAAGCGAAAACTTAAGGAAGTTGGGTTAAAGGCTTGATCTGATAACCCATTTCTTTCCATTTTGTCAGTAATTCATCTAAGATGTCGGCGTTTGTTTTTGATGTGCTGTGGAGCAGGACGATCGCGCTGGGTGGATGCGTTTGAGCAGTTTATCAAACGCTTCTGCTTTTGTAGGCTGATCTGTATCGTACCAGTCGACATAGGCAAGACTCCAGAAAAAAGTTTTGTATCCGAGATCTTGAGCCATTTTTAAGTTTTCTTTGCTGTATTTTCCTTGCGGAGGACGATAGAAACGAACCATATCTTTTCCGGTGGTTTCTTTATATATTTTCTCTACATCCGTTAATTCTTTTTGAAATGATTCAAGAGTTGACATTTGCGACATATCAGGATGATGCCATGTATGGTTTCCTACGATGTGTCCGTCCTTGCACATCCTCTTGACGAGTTCGGGATTTGACTCGATATATGTTCCGACAACGAAAAAAGCAGCGGATACGTCATGCTTTTTTAATACGTCTAAAATTTTTTCTGTGTTTCCGTTTTCGTATCCTGCATCAAATGTAAGATAGAGTATTTTTTCATCTGTATCTTGCATATAATAAGCGTCATACTGTGCAAGTTCATCTGTGGAAGCATTAGCTGTCGGCGGTGTGTTTTCTTCATGAAAACTTAATCCCCAGTTTCCTTCGGCAGCGGCAGAGGTGAGGCTTCCGGCTCCGGCTCCGATCACATAGGATGAGAGAAAAAGAGCGGGAAGTAAGAAAAAAGTTTTTTTAGATATGTTTGAAAACATAGTAGATAAACCTCTTAAGTTTTGTCATATTTATATGAAAAGGCAGGGAAAAGTATGAACAAAACAGAGGTAGACATTTCGAGAAAAGGGGAGTAAAATAAGGCAAATATTATTGTGCGAGGTGATGAGAATGAAAATTTTTGTATATAATTACAGAGAGTTTGACGAGGCGGAATATTTTGAAAAATTTTCAAAAGAGTATCATGTGGAGCTTGGTATCTGCAAAGAGGCGCCATCGCTTGAAAATGCATATCTTGTAAAAGGGTATGAATATGTAAGCATTATCACAACGAAGATCGACCGACCTCTTTTGGAAAAGTTCCGTGAGTTCGGGGTGAAGATGATATCGACAAGGACAGTCGGATACGATCACATTGACCTGGAGGCGGCGCGGCAGCTCGGAATACGCGTGAGCAACGTATCCTATTCGCCGGAATGTGTGGCGGATTATACGATGATGCTTATTTTGATGTCGATCCGAAAAATGAAACGGATCATGCAGAGGGCGGAGATCAATGATTTTTCATTGCCGGGGATTCAAGGACGTGAGCTTCCTAATTTTACAATAGGAGTTCTCGGTACGGGGAGGATCGGACAAGCGGTGATCCGGGATCTGCACGGTTTCGGGTGTAAGATTTATGCGTACGATAAATATGAGAATGAAGCGGTAAAACAGTTCGCGGAGTATGCGGATCTTTCGGTGATTTATGAAAAGTGTGATCTGATTACTTTGCATATGCCGCTTTCGGAAGATAATTTCCATATTATCGATGCGTCTGCGATGAAAAATATGAAAGACGGTGTCGTTATTATCAATACAGCGAGGGGAAGTCTGATCGACACAAAGGCATTGATCGAAGCTTTGGAATCCGGGAAAGTCGGCGCAGCCGGTCTGGATGTGATCGAAGATGAACTTGGAATGTATTATTACAACAGGAAATCAGATATATTGTCCAAAAGAGATCTGTATGTTCTGCGTGGTTTCCCGAATGTGATCGTCACGCCGCATATGGCGTTTTATACCGATCAGGCTGTGAGCGATATGGTAAAACATTCGATAGAAAGCTGTATTCTCCGTGAAGCCGGAAAGAAAGACCCGTGGGAGGTTGTTTAAGAAAAGGGGATTCAGATGATCTGCGTGAAAGAACTTGTGAAAAATTTTGATGATGTATGTGCGGTCAATAATATTACTTTAAATATTCCGGAAGGAGAGATGCTCGGCCTGCTCGGAACGAACGGAGCGGGGAAGACAACGCTCCTTCGTATGATTGCGGGAGTGCTGGAAGCCGATGGCGGCAGCATTGTCGTTGACGGTGCAAATATCACATCCGGAGACGTATCTGAAGAGATTTTTTATTTGCCGGATGATCCTTATTTTTTTCCGAACGCCTCTATGGAAGAAATGATTTTGTTTTATAAGAAATATTATCCTCGCATGGATGCTGAGGCGGCGGCTTATATGGCGGGGAAATTGAATCTGGAAACGAAGCGCCCACTTCGTACATTTTCAAAAGGTATGAAACGTCAGGCATTTCTTATCCTTGCCCTTTGTGCCGGAACAAATACCTTCTCTGTGATGAAGTGTTCGACGGTCTTGATCCGATCGTGACGGAAGTGATGAAAAACCTGTTTCGTCAGGAAATGAAAGAACGGAAGTTTACGGTGGTAGTGGCATCTCATAAACTTCGGGAACTTGAGGATATATGCCACAGTATCGCGATCCTTCATAAAGGAGGAGTCCTGACCTCGAAAGATATGAGGCATCAGGCCGGAAATATATGCAAATATCAGTGTGTATTTTCGGAACAGACCGATCTTGAAGAAGTAAAAAAGGCGGTCGATCTTATTCGTTTTCATGCGGATGGATATTTTGTGACGCTTATCGTTCGTATGCAGCCGGAAACAATGGCCCGGCTGAACAGTTTTTCGCCTGTGTTTATGAAAGAAGTGCCGATGACGTTAGAAGAGATTTTTATTGCCGAAATGGAGGGAAAAGAGTATGACATCCGTAAAGTGCTTCGGTAGTTGGCTGAAAGAAGCCGGAAGAGGACACCTTACCGCGTTGTTTGGATGGACAACATTTTTTATATATACTGTCCTTCTTGTAATGCGTTTAAGTCTTGATACTTCCTATACGTTTTTCGGGATTGGAAATACAGTTCTGCTTTGGCTGAGTATGGGACTGGGCGTCCTGTTTTCTTTTCTGGAGTTCTTTTATTTGCTGCAGCAGAAGAAACAGGATTTTTATTACAGTCTTCCGGTGAAAAAAGGAATGATCTTTTGGTCTAGATATACGCATGGGGTGATCCATTTCTTTCTTCCGTTTTTGCTCATGATTTCCGTATGTGGAATATGGCAGGCGATGGTCGATCCGGAATTTGCTCCTTTTGTCGGAAGTTATACCGCGAAAAGTATTCTTGCGTTTGGATTTGCTTTTTTAATCTTCTATCATATAGGGATTTTATGTGTTTCGGTATGCGGCAATTTTATATGTGCAGTCTCACTCTGTGTTTCGATCATTGCGTATTCTTCTTTATTTATTGAAAATGTCATCAAAGTGTTTGCAAAACATTATTTTGTTACTTATTACAAAATTGAATTGCTTGAAAAACTAAATAATATACTATCTCCGTTTGGATTGGCAAAACGCTGGCGGGACTTGGAATATATGAGAAGAGGATAGCTCTGCAGTATCCGCTTCCGGCGCCTTACATAATCGCTGCTGTTGTATGGGCGGCTGTTCTGTTCGTTTTGTTTTCTGCTGCTCAGAAGAAAAGAAAACCGGAATATGTAGGAACACCGTTTATGTTTCGCAATGTGCAAAGACTGACAGAAATATTGCTTTCCGTTTTGGCAGGAGCGTGGTTTGCGGCATTTGCAGCGGAATTGACGAAAACAGACAGTTTACTTTTCGGGTTTGTGGAAGCGCTGTGTGGGGCGGCGGCAGCTTTTTTTGTACAGTACCTGATAGAACTGGCTGTGAAGAAGCAGGGGGTTAGTCTTCTGCGGAGGAAGGGGCAGTTTGCGGCAGTAAGTATTGCCGCCGCTGTATAGGCCCTGCTATGATGTTTGGCGCACGTTTTTATGACGGATATTTTCCGAAAGAAGCGGAAGCGGTAAGCGTTGTGATCGAGGGAGTGGGAATGAGCCGCGATGAATATGAAATGCTCGACGGACAGGAAAATACGGTGACAGAAAAGTATTTATATCGCTTCCGTATGACGGGAGAAGGTAAAAAAATGACGCTTCAATGGGCAAAAGATTTGGCGGTTGCTGTGAACGGCAGAGATGCGGAAGAACAAAAATCGGTGACGAAAGCGACTGTTTGTTATGAAACAGAAGGCGGGAGCAGACATTATCGGACTTATCCGGTGACAGAAGAAAGTCTGCGCAAGTTTTCCTCCGTTTATGAAACAAAAGAGTATAAGACGCTTGCTTATGAAGGAGTTTCGCTTGAGGAAGTGGGACAAGATAAGTTTAGTTGGAAAGACGGCGTTTTCTCGCAGACTATGAAAATAGAAGCTGAGGAAAAAGAGGAGCTTTTAAAGCGGTACAAAGAAGACGTGTTCCGATTTCAGATGGAGCAGCTTACGAAAGCCTGTCCATGCGGAATTCTTGAAATCTCGTCTCCGGCAGACGGAGAAGAAACCGAGCTTATCGTATATCCGTTTTTTGAAAAACATGCGATTTCCTTGAAAGCCGGGGGATTGATCCGGAAAAACAGATAAAAGACTATCCTGTTGAATCTGTAGAAATAAAGAAAACTTCTGCGGTTTTGCCGAATGTAAGCGGCGGAAGTTATGTGCATTTTTATGAAGAACCTGAGGAAGTAGATCAATGGAAAGAAAAGCTGATCCCGAAAGCATTTGATGTGCAGCAGATTCTCTATCCGACAGATCACACCCAAAACGCAGAGGCGGTAGTGACAGATGAGGAGACGGCTTCTTATGTGAGAGTGAAGTGTATATTGAAATAATAAAGTGATGGATAATAGAAAGAAGAATTTTGTCTATATGACAGAGTTCTTCTTTTTTTTTATTTGGAAGATGTTATACTGTGGCGAAATGACAGGAGGGAAAAGTATGAATAAAAAGGGTTGTAACTTAAAGAAAATATTGATAGGTGTTTCTGTGGGGGTTATGATTCTGGCCTCTGTAGTTGGCGTTTATCTGTATGTGAACAGGTTTGATGCATCAAAGTATGTGCAGGCTGTGCTTGATGTGTCTTATAAAAATAAGACAACCTTGTATCAGGAAGTGGCAGATGTGTCTGAAAAGGAGGCAAAAGCAGTATTTGAAAAGAATCTGGATGCGACGATGCAGGGGTTTGATGCATCTGATATGCCGGATTCGTTAAAAGGAAAATACAGAGAACTCTTCGGTGAAATTGCAAAAAAAGTAAATTATACAGTAGGGGAGGCGCAAAAGGAAAAAGACGGAACATATATCGTTTCGGTGAAAGTAAAACCGATCACACTTTTTACTGATACATATGATCTGTTTTTGAGTCGTGCAGAGCAGTATGCGAAAGAAGTTACAGATCATGTGACGAAAGGCGCGCAGATGCCTACGGATGAAGAAATGCAGGAAAAGATTTATCAGATTTATTATGAGGTGCTAAAAGAACAGGCAGAGGTGGGAATGCTTTATGGAAGAGCGGAAGATGTTGTACTGCATATAGAAAAGAAGGCGCGGGAATTACGGAATCCGTCAGAAAGACATGAAAAAACTGGATGGACTTCTGATTGAAGAAGTCCATCCGATTGAGTGAGATCTGCTTAAGCGGGATTTGATCAGAGGAATTTGATTTTGTTGAGAGGCCAGTACCGTAGGAAAGCTTTTCCGACGATTTCATCATCCGTAACAAAAGTATGTTCCCAGTAGCGGGAGTCTTTTGAGTTGTTTCGGTTATCCCCCATGACGAAATAACAGTTGTCAGGTACAGTATAAGACCGAAAGAACCTTGCATAAATTCTTTTGTCGTTACATCTTTAAGAGGGGTTTTCGAGCCGTCGATGAAGATCTGTCCGTCATGGATTTCCACTGTTTCACCGGGAAGTCCGATGATGCGTTTAATAAAAAGCTGCTTTTCGTCATCCGGGTATCGGAAGATAATGATATCGAACCGTTTCGGTTCGCCGAATATATAAGCAAGCCGGTTTCCGAAAACACGGTCTCCGGTCATGATCGTATTCTCCATAGAACCGGAAGGAATTTCCGCATTTACAAGGACAAAACGGTTGACGCAAAGGGCAATGATAACTGCGATTGCGAGTGTCAGTATCCAGTGGAAGAGTTCGTTTTTGTCGGAAGGTTCTTGTTCCGGTTCGAGTGATTCTTGTTTTTGGTCAAAACATTGATTTGCCATAGTGTATTCCTGCTTTCCGTAAATTTTATGTACTTCAATAATAACGAGTGTATGAAAAATTTGCAAGATGCAGTATTGTCATGATCTGATTTTGCAGAAAAGAATCTTCTGTGATACAATGATTTTTCATAAATAAGATTTCGTATAAACGAAGAAGAACAGCCGGCAGATAAAACAGGTATTGCAAAAAATATATCTGATCGGGAAAAATGGGAGTATCAAAGATGGCAAAGAGAAAAAAAGGGATTATTATTACGAGTACATGTGCGCTGTTAGCAGGAGCGGCAGTCATTGCCGAACTGGCGCTTGGCGGCGGTACAGGCGGTAACGGGGTTGGCAGGCAGCAGGGATGGCAGAATCTTCAGAAAGAAATTTTTGATTCTGCATATAGTGAAGAAAGTTATGATTCTGCTGTTGAAGTGCCGGAATATGAAGGAGAACCATACGTGATATTGGACGGAAACGAGCCGGCGTTTACAGAGGACGAGATGACGACGACAGTTTATGAGCAGTACAGTCCTTTGGACAGCTACGGGAGATGTCAGACGGCAGAAGCGTGCGTGGAGAAGACTGATGCCTGATGAAAAGCGCGGTGATATCAGCAGTGTAAAGCCGACGGGATGGCAGTCTGTTCGGTATGAAAATGTGGAGGGAGGATCGCTGTATAATCGCTGCCATTTGATCGCGTATCAGTTGTCCGGAGAAAATGCAAATGAAGAAAATCTGATTACCGGAACACGGTATATGAATACAGAGGGAATGCTCCCTTTTGAAAATCTTGTGGCAGAATATGTGCATGAAACAGATAATCATGTGATGTATCGTGTAACGCCTATATTTGAAAATGAAAATCTTGTTGCTTCAGGAGTACAGATGGAAGCGGAATCTGTAGAAGATGGCGGAAAGGGAATCAAGTTTAATGTTTATGTGTACAATATACAGCCGGATATTATCATTGACTATAAAACAGGAGATAACAGAGCAGAAGATGACGATGAAAAAGAGGCGGCGGGGACATCCGGCGCCGGAAAAGTGTCTGTAGAGAGCGAGTATATTTTAAATACGAGTACACATAAATTCCACAGGCCGGATTGTGCGGGGGTGAAAGATATGAAAGAGAAAAACAAGAAACCATATAAAGGAAAAAGATCTAAGCTGCTTGAGGATGGGTACAGCCCCTGTAAAAGCTGTAATCCCTGAAAGGTTACACTTTTGAAATGTTAAGGCGGGAAGTTGGATCGGCTTGCGAGGAAATACGCAGAGCCGGTCAATACTTCCCGTTTCTTTTTAATGTCTCTTCCAGGTATTCATAATTCTCGGTAAGAAAATCAATCGTTATCAGTTTTTTACCGCTGGCGTATAAAAGTAGTTGGTTCTTTTTCCCGATTTCCACACGTTCAATTTCACTTATCTGTAAAACTATACTTTTCCGAAATAAACGTTGTATCTCCATCTGATTTCCGTTTACCGCGATCTTCCATTTGCTTGCCCGGATTATGCCAAGAAGACCGATTGCCATTACCCCCAAACACATCCATAGGTGTCCGTTTGTTACAGTTGGATTATTCTGTAGTTTAAATACAAAAAAGATGCAAAACATGCATAATCCTAAAATGAAGAAAGCCATGCATGTATATTTTAATGCTCCGGGGATTTTAAGCACATAATGGAATTCATTCCGGCCGGCATTGTCAGTGATACTTTTTCGGTTATATAAAGAATTGATCACGAGCTCTATGGCGCACATAGAAATAGCATATATAAGAAATTTTATTATCTCTCCCATCCCATGTTCCTCCTTGCTAAGCGCTGTTCGCTGTTTTTTTATCTATTGTTTGTCTTTGCTTTAAATTAGATTTGATTTATCGAAAACGAATGATTTAATATCATTGCATTGAATCTAAGCACTGTGTCAATAAATAGTTTGATTTTTCTTTTTATTTCATTCCTTATAGGAATTCCGGAAAATGAAAAATGCCGGATACCTTGAAAAAATCAAGGCTTCCGGCGTTTCTGAAAGCAGGGGATGAGAGAATCGAACTCCCACCAAAGGTTTTGGAGACCCCTATCATACCATTGACCAATCCCCTATGTATGTTTGACTTCTTATCGCAAGTCACTTGTATATAATACCTATTCATATCGGATTTGTCAAGAAAAATATAGTTATTTTTTGAAAAAATTTGAAAAGTTTCGATAAAAACGGAACATAACTTAAATGGATTTCAGGAGAGGTCATGAAACAGGCGTTTTGAGATAGAATGGTTAATTGTTGTAAATAAAGTCGGAATTTACTGAAAATATATTGAAGAAGCAGAAAAAGCATCGTATTATTAAAGAAAAAACACTTAATGCATGACGATTATGTATGGTGGGAAAGGAGAGTAAGATGAAAAACAAATTTATTAGGAAATGGCTGGTTATTTTAACTGTGGCGGCTATGATGATCCCGGCTGGAATTCCGGCAAATGCAGAAACAGTGGAAGAAGGCGAAAATATCGCGCCGACAGCGGGAATATCAGCAGAAACGCCGAATGTGACAGCAGAAACACAAAAGGAAGAAATATCAGCAGAAATGCCGGATATGACGGCAGAAACACAGAATGAAGAAAAATCGGATGTGCAGGCAGAAGGACAAAATCAGGCAAAACAGGGTGTTTTGGAAGCGGTACGGCAGAATACAGAAAAAGCCGAAGAAGCTTCAGATGCAGTCGATGTACAGGCGGAGGAAAGGACGGCAGGGGAAGTTCAGATCGGAGAGCAGATATATCCGACTCTTACCGAAGCATTTGCAGCGGCAAAAGACGGGGACGTACTGCGGCTTTTAGAAAATGCAGAAGTTTCACAACCGATCTTGCTGACAAAGAATGTGACGTTAGATACAAATGGATTTACTGTATCGGCGGCAGCAGGATTCAAAGGCAATTTTATGTTTACGAATCGGGGAACATTCAATATTGTCGGAAGCGGAAAGATTGATGGCAGTGTGGGAACGTACCCGCTGATCATGATCAATAATACCGGCGGCGCGGTTTTAAATATCCAAAGCAGTGAGATCACCGGTCAGGGAGTTGTGCAGAATGTAGGCGGAATCGTGAACATCACAGGCGGTACGTTGACGGCATCAGCAAGAAATACGGTTCTTTCACAGTTCGGCGAAGTGCATATAGGCGCATCGGCCCATCTTATGGCAGCAGGAGAAGGGAAATCTGCGGTTCAGTTGATCGGAGCAAGATGACTCTTTCGGGGGATGCGGTGCTGTCAGGAAACGGCGGGATCGATGTGTTTAACAGCAACAGAAACGAAGAAGGTACTGTATCGGCGCAAGTAGAGATTACAGGCGGTAGGATCGAGACAAAAGATTTTCCGGTTTCGGGAAACAATCAGGAGTCGGCAGGAGCGGAAGTTGCGATCACAGGCGGAAGCCTGAAAAATATATCGGGCGGAACAGCTATTTACTGGCCGATGGAAGGACAACTTACGATCGGCGGCAATGCGGTGATCGAAGGAGGAACCGGGATCGAAGCAAAAATGGGAACAATTACGATCAAGGATAATGCGGTCATCACAGGAAGCGGCGAATGGAAAGAAGAAAAGCCGCAAAACGGTGGGGCAAATCCTGAAGGTTCAGCGTTTCTTGGATCGGCGCAGATGTACGACGGCTGCATCAATGATTCTTCTCTTGTCGTTAATATTCTCGGTGGAACGCTTAAAAGCGTAAACGGTAATGCGGTCACGATCTATAATACAGAAGAAAAATCAGATGTGAGAGCAGATATTTCTGTGACAGGCGGATCTTTGCAGCCGGCAGCAGGAAAAGGTGCGGTCAAAGTAATTACAAGCGGAGATAATACGACCCGTTTGATCCGGATAAAAAGACTCTTGACACAATGAAATCCAATACTACCGTAAAAGTTGCAAAGGATGTAGCTGCTGCGGCAACGGACAGAGACGGAAAGACAACATATTATAATACAGTAGAAGAAGCGCTTGGATCGAATACGGAAGACGGAAATATTCACATATATATTAACGAAAACTCTTCTGTAAAACAGGAAGCTTTGGAAGGAGAAAACGTAATATTGACAGTTGCTCCCGGAGTCGTTTTGGAAGTGACATCCGGAATTGACGGAATGATCGTAAAAGAAACTGTTCATGAAGACGGATCTAAAACATATGAACTTGTTAATGCAGAAGAACTTTCAGCACCGAAAAATGTAACCGTTACGGCAGACTGCAAGACTGTACACATCGGCAAAAAGATCCGGCTGAAAGCTTCGGCAGAACACGATACAAAGCAGGTGAATTATCTTTATCGGTGGTACAAAGACGGAGCGTTGTTAAATGGAGCTGTTTCTGCGGAATTGGAAGTTACAGAAAGCGGAAACTACGCTGTTGAAGTATTTGCGGTTCTGGAAAAAGACGGAACAACGTTAACTTCTTTAGGCGCGAAGAGCGATCCTGTTAAATGTACGGTGACGCCGCATGAATATGAAGAAAAATGGAGTTCGGACGGAAAGGTTCACTGGCACGAATGTACGATCTGTAAAAATAAAACTGATGTGGCAGAGCATACATTCGGAGAATGGAAAGTGACAGAGAAAGCGACAGAGAAAAAGGACGGAAGAAAAGAGCGGAGCTGTACTGTATGTGGTCATAAAGAAACGGCGGTGATAAAAGCAGCAGGCAAAACAGAAGAGCCGCGGAAAGAATCAGACAAAACGGCTTCTGTGAAAACCGGTGACAAAACAGATCCGGCAGTTTATATTTTCTTTGTCATTTTGACAGGCGGGATGATCGCAATCTTATCGGCAGGGAACAGAAAGAACAGAAGAAAATAGAATAGATGAAAATAGAATAAAAGAAAATCGAACAGAAGAAAATCGAAACAATGAAAAAGCAAGAGGTCCGTTCCACTAAGTGGAGCAGACCTCTTTAATGATTAATTATAGCAGAATATATGCAGTAAAAAGATTCAAAACAGAAAATTTTACAGCAGACCGAATTCAGTCATTGCTTTTTTCAGCAGTTCTTTGTGAGGCTCTTCTAATTCTGTAAGAGGAGCTCTAAGAGAACCGACTTCTTTGCCCATCATGTTCATAGCGGCTTTTACAGGGATCGGATTGACTTCGCAGAAAAGAGCGTCGCAGATCGGAAGCGCGTCTAACTGCATTTTGCAGCTTCCTGCCGTATCGCCTGAAAGATATTTTGTTACCATGTCGTGAACGTAAGTCGGAGCTACGTTGGAAAGTACGGAGATAACACCGATTCCGCCAAGGGAAAGAAGAGGTACTACCTGATCATCGTTCCCTGAGTAAAGGTCGATGTTTCCGTCGCACAGATGCATGATCTTTGCACCGACCGAAATATCGCCGGAAGCTTCTTTGATGCCGACGATGTTATCTACATTTTTTACAAGATGAGCTACAGTTGTAGGCTGGATCGCACATCCTGTACGGCTCGGCACATTATAAAGGATCGCCGGGATATCGACGGAGTTACAAATCTGTGTATAGTGTGCGATCAAACCGTTTTGCGTCGCTTTGTTGTAGTACGGTGTGACAAGAAGAAGTCCGTCTGCACCGTCTTTGGCTGCTTCCTGAGAAAGCTGGATGCTGTGCGTGTAGAGTTGGATCCTGTGCCTGCGATCACCGGGATACGGTGGTTTACACGTTCAATGGCAAAACGGATCACTTTGCTGTGTTCCTCTTCGGACATTGTTGCAGATTCTCCGGTCGTTCCGCAGATGATGATCGCATCTGTTTTTCCTGCAATCTGTTCTTCGAGTAGTTCCGCAAGTTTATCGTAATTGACTTCAAGATCTGATTTCATAGGAGTAACGATCGCTACGCCTGCGCCTTTGAAAATTGACATAATTAAATCCTCCTTAAATGTTTGCGTTCGTTTGATAGTGCTTTGCGTAAATAAAAGAAACGGCAGGATGCGCCGTCTCAAAATATACTTTACGGTATACTTCGATAGCTCTCCATCTTGCGATGACAGTCATGGCGCTGTTGACGACATGCCCAAGGAAAAGGCTCAAGTCTCCATATCCTTTCGGCATCTTCCCCTTTCTGATGAGTTCTTCTGCTCTTGATACATCCGTCATCGTACTTATGAAAAATGCGACCTCTATCTCGTTCCTTTATTAGTTATTATATGAAAAAAATTGTTTTGCGAACCTGAAATGAGTTATACAAAACGCTTCATCTAATATAAAAAAATCATAACACCCACGTGGAATGATGTCAACTGTTTTGCTCTTTGACAAGCAAATTATTTCATGGTAAAATATATACATCTGCAGTGTGAATGACAAGATTTTCATTTGCACTTTTTATGCTGTAGCAATTTTAATTTCTTACAGCATAACCCTCCGGGAGGATGTGTATGCCGCATCGAGGAAGTCTGCCGCTCTGCGGCGCGCAAAGGCCAAGCCCTTTATGAGTAAGGGAAGGAGGGCGTTGAGGTATGTTAGCTCACTTTGTTATGTATGTATCAGGAAAGGAGAACGATTGTGCTTACGATTGGAAATTATGTAAAGGCGAAAACGCCGGAAGAAGCATATGAATTAAATCAGGCGCGCAGCAGCAGGATCATGGGCGGAATGATGTGGATGCGCCTTTCAAATGCAAGAGTGAAAACATTGATCGATATTTCAGGTTTAGGATTGGATCAAATAGAAGAAACGGAAGATGAGATACGAATCGGAGCAATGTGTACGCTGCGTCAGATCGAGCAAAGCGAAGCAGTTAAAAAATTATGCGGAGACGGAATAGAGGAGGCTGTGCGTCACATTGTCGGAGTTCAATTTCGGAATCAGGCGACGGTTGGAGGAAGCATTTACGGAAGATTCGGTTTTTCAGACGTATTAACTGCATTTTTGGCACTGGATACATATGTAGAACTTTATGACGGAGGAAGAATCTGCTTAGCTGAATTTGCAAAGAAAAAACCGGATAATGATCTGCTTCTTTTCATAGTTGTTAAGAAGAAGAAAAGACAGTTCCGTTATGATTCCATCCGTCAGACGAAGACGGATTTCCCTGTGATCGCCTGTTCAGTGTCAAGAGAGAAAGCGAACGGGCAGGAGACATGGTATTTTGCGGTAGGCGCAAGACCGATGAAGGCAGATATGATCGAAAAGAAATGGTCTGTCGCAAAAGATGCGTCTTTAGAGAAAATCGAGGAATATGCGGCTTTGGCAGCGGCAGAATTTAAGTACGGTACAAATATGCGCGGAAGCGCCGGGTACAGACAGCATTTGGCAAAGGTCCTTATCAAGAGAGAAATAATGTCGATTTTATCGGAGGAAATATAATGGAGATACAGTTCGTTTTAAATGACAAACAGGTAAAAGCAGAAGTTGGCGCAGATACGATTTTGTTAAATGTGTTGAGAGATCTCGGATGTAAGAGCGTAAAGTGCGGCTGCGAGACGACAAACTGTGGATTGTGTACAGTCTGGATCAACGGAAAATCCCGCCTTTCCTGCTCGGTTCTTGCCGCAAGTATCGAGGGAGAGAGCGTTACGACTTTGGAAGGCGTTGAAAAAGAGGCTGCGCAGTTCGGAGAATTTTTGGCAGATGAAGGAGCGGAGCAGTGCGGTTTCTGTTCTCCGGGATTTATTATGAACGTGCTCGCAATGGCAAGAGAACTTCAGAACCCGACATTGGACGAGATCAAAGAATACCTTGCGGGAAATCTTTGCCGCTGCACGGGATATATGGGACAGCTTCGCGCGATTAAAAAATATATAGAAGTAAAAAATGCAGAGAAAAAAGGCGGAAAGGAGGAGTAGACATGGCAGAAGGACAGAATGTGTGCAGTGAGAACAAGGAAATAAGAGAAACGATGCGGCAGATGCGTGTTGTAAATAAAGGAATCCGGAAAGTTGACGCAAAAGCGCTCGTGACAGGACGCGCCGTATATACAAATGATATCGCATCTTCAGACAGCTTAATCGTAAAGCTTGTAAGAAGCCCTCATGCTCATGCGCTGATCAAAGAGATTAATACTACACGTGCGGAGGCGCTCCCGGGAATTGAATGTGTGCTTACATATAAAGACTGTCCGAATAAACGTTTCACGCTGGCAGGTCAGACATATCCTGAGCCAAGTCCGTACGACCGGCTTATTCTTGATCAGAGAATCCGGTTCGTAGGAGATGCGGTCGCAATCGTCGCTGGAACTTCGGAAGCGGTTGTAAAGCAGGCTATGAGGCTGATCAAAGTAAAATACGAAGTATTGGAGCCGGTTTTAGATTTCAGAACGGCAAAAGATCATCCGATCCTCGTTCATCCGGAAGAAAACTGGAGAAGTCTTTGTCCTGTCGGAGCGGATAACAAACGTAATTTGTGTGCTCATGACGTAAGTGAGAGCGGAGATGTAGATGCAGTCCTTGCATCTTGCGACCATGTGATCGATCGGGTATACCATACAAAAGCAAATCAGCAGGCGATGATGGAAACATTTCGTACATATACATATATGGATGCATACGGAAGGCTGAATATTGTATCTTCTACCCAAGTGCCTTTCCATGTCCGCCGCATTCTCGGAAATGCGCTTGATATTCCGAAGCATAAAATCCGTGTTATAAAGCCGCGTATTGGCGGCGGATTCGGGGCAAAACAGACGTCGGTTTCGGAGATTTATCCGGCGCTTGTTACATGGAAAACAGGAAAACCGGCAAAGATTATTTACACAAGAGAAGAGTCTCTGATCGCTTCGTCACCTCGCCACGAAATGGAAATCCATGTTCGTTTAGGAGCGGATAAAGAGGGAAATATCAAAGGGATTGATCTGTATACATTGTCAAATACAGGCGCGTTCGGTGAACACGGCCCCACAACGGTCGGGTTATCCGGGCATAAATCGATTCCTCTTTACGGAAGCGCAGAAGCGTTTCGGTTCAGTTATGACGTAGTGTATACAAATGTTATGTCTGCGGGAGCTTATAGGGGATATGGGGCGACACAAGGTATTTTTGCCTTAGAGTCTGCGGTAAATGAACTGGCACAGACACTTCATATGGATCCGACCGTTCTCAGAGTGAAAAATATGGTGCGGGAAGGTCAGATGATGCCTGCCTACTATGGGGAGACGACGAGAAGCTGTGCTCTCGACAGATGTCTTGAACGTGCGAAAGAAATGATAGGATGGGATGAAAAATATCCCTGTTATGACTGTGGAAACGGAAAAGTCCGCGGTGTCGGCGTTGCTATGGCGATGCAGGGATCGGGAATTTCGGGAGTAGATACAGGCGCGGTTGAAATTAAAGTAAACGATGACGGATTTTACAGTTTAATGATCGGGGCGACCGATATGGGAACGGGCTGCGATACGATACTGACACAGATGGCTGCAGAATGTCTTGAGTGTGAGATGGAAGATATTGTCGTGCATGGAGTAGATACAGATAATTCCCCGTATGACTGCGGATCTTACGCATCCAGTACGACATATGTTACGGGAATGGCAGTTGTGAAAACGTGTGAGACACTTCGGAAAAAGATATGCGAAAGAGGGGCGGAATATCTCGGATGCAGTCTGATGATGTGGAGTTTGACGGAGAAAAAGTTGTCAATCTGAAAACAAAAGAAGAGATAACGAGAAAAGAAATAGGAAACAAAGTAATGTGCAGCAGCAACGCGCCGCTGTCCGCAACAGAAGCCTTTTCTTCTCCTGTATCTCCGCCGCCGTCATGGTCGGTATTGCAGAAGTGGAGATCGATAAAGAGACGGGAGTTGTTGAACCAATCGATTATGCCGCTGTTGTAGACTGCGGAACGGTCGTTAATCCGAATCTTGCAAGAGTGCAGACTGAAGGGGGAATCGCCCAGGGAATCGGAATGGCGCTTTATGAGGATATCATTTACAGCGAAAAAGGAAAGAACTACAGTAATTCCTTTATGCAGTATAAAATACCGAGCCGTCTTGATGTCGGAGAGATCCGTGTGGAATTCGAGAGCAGTTATGAACCGACAGGACCTTTCGGCGCAAAATCCATTGGAGAGATCGTTATCAATACTCCGTCTCCTGCAATTTCAAATGCAGTTCAAAATGCAGTCGGAGTAATTGTGAGGGAGCTTCCGATCACGGCGGAGAAAGTGTATAAAGGAATGGCGGAAAAAGAATAAAAGCAAGTATGTAAAAGCAAGTATATAAAATGGAGATATTAAAAAAATATTAAAAACAAAGATATAAAAAATAAAGATATAAAAGATATAAAAATAGAGGAGATGCGCTGTTGATTTGCGGCATCTCCTGCTTTATTTTTGTCGTTATGTAAAAGTTTATTCGTTTATGAAGACTATAGGTACAACATTCTCACATAAATGTGTTCAACTCGTTTTCAAAAAACCGATTTTTGTAGGATAAATATAACTGTCGCCGATTTCTTTTAAAAGGACGAGGTTTAAGTGTCCGTTTAAGTTTTTCTTATCAAGGGAGATCGCTTTGATCAGTTCGGAAACAGTCAATTTGCAGCTTGTCGGAAGATTGTAGATATCTAAAGCTTTCCGAATCTTTTCAGCGCATCCCTTTGCGGTAAGGCCGCGTTTTTCTGACATTTTCGTAAGCTGATACATGCCGATTCCGACGGCTTCTCCATGGCTTTCCCGCTCATATTGATAATATTGTTCAATCGTATGGGCCAGTGTATGACCGAAATTTAAAAGCATCCGCTCTCCGGTATCAAACTGGTCTGCTTCTACAACGATCCGTTTGATATCAACACATCTGGCAATGATCTTTGGCAGATCCGGTTTGAGATCTTCAAATGAAGAATGAGAAAGGAGAAGATCAAACAACCCGGAGTCTTTGATGCAGCCATATTTGATCACTTCGCCCATGCCGTCATGGATGAAATGATCAGGCAGTGTGTTCAGTACAAGAGGATCGATCAGCACCATTTTCGGGTGGAAGAACGCGCCTACAAGATTTTTCCCCTGAGGAAGGTCTACGGCGGTTTTGCCGCCGACGGATGAGTCTACCTGTGCCAAAAGAGAAGTCGGTATTTGCACACATTTGATTCCTCGCAAGTAGGTAGATGCCGCAAATCCGGTCAGATCCCCGATCACTCCGCCTCCGAGAGCGATCACAAGATCGCTTCGGGTCAGTTTTGCGTCAAGCATTGCGGAGTAGACTTTCGGAAGTGTGTCGAAACTTTTTGTCGGTTCTCCATGAGGGAGGACGAGAGAATGACACTCGTAGCCAGAAAGGGAATCGCATAATTGTTTTCCGTACAGTGGAAATACATTGTCATCGGAGACGATCATAATACGCTGTCCGTGAAACAGATCGGCGATGTATTCTCCCGCGCGATTTAAAATCCCGTTTTCAATATAGATCGGATAAGAGTTTTCCTTCAGATTGACTGTTAGTTTCATAGAATCTCCTTTTATAGCTGTTTTCCGACAACCTCGGCAATTAGTTTTATTTCTTTGAGAAGTGTGTCATATTTTTCCGGTTTCAGTGACTGTGCTCCGTCGCAAAGAGCACACTCCGGATTATTGTGAACTTCGATCATCAGACCGTCTGCGCCTGCCGCTACGGCAGCTTTTGCCATCGGTTCTACAAGCCACCATTTTCCTCCTGCATGACTAGGATCGATTACAACAGGAAGATGTGTCTTTTTGCGAAGTACAGGAATGCTCTGTAAGTCAAGAGTGTTTCTTGTATATGTTTCAAATGTACGGATACCACGCTCGCACAGGATAACGTTTTCATTTCCTGAAGCCATAATATATTCGGCTGACATGATCCATTCTTCGTAGGTAGCGTTCAAACCGCGTTTTAATAAGATCGGACGGTCTACCTGACCGAGCTGTTTTAATAAATCAAAATTCTGCATATTGCGGGCTCCGATCTGAATAAGATCTACTTTCTCATTGAAAACATCGAGGTATTCAGGAGACATCAGCTCTGTTACGATCGGAAGACCGACTTCTTGTTTGACCTGACAGAGAATCTCCAGTCCGTCAAGACCTAACCCTTGAAATGAGTACGGGCTTGTTCTCGGTTTAAATGCTCCTCCGCGCAGAAGATTAGCTCCGGCGGCTTTTGCGGCTTTTGCGATCTCGAGCACTTGATCAAAAGATTCTACAGAACAAGGACCTGCGATCAATCCCATATGTCCTCCGCCGATTTTGACTCCTGAGACGTCGATCACGGAGTCTTCGGGATGAAACGCGCGGTTGGCAAGTTTGTAAGGTTCCTGAACATGCATAACTTTATCTACGGAACTGTCAACTTCAAAGAGTCGTGGGTCGATCAGCGTTGTATCTCCGATACATCCGATGATCGTCATCTCTGTACCGCGGACGATGTGTGTGTCGAGTCCCCGGTTTTTGACCATATTTTCTACACGTGTAATAGTTTCTTCTGTTGAATGTGGTTTCAGTACGATAATCATAAAAATGCCTCCCTGTATTATGAAAAATATTTTCGGCAGCGAAGGGAAGAACAAAAGCGTTCAACTTCATACTGCAAAATTTTAACTGTTTAAAGTGCGAAACTAATAGTATCATAGAATACAAAAAAAGAATGTCAATGATTTTTTTGCATATTTCTTTTATTTCTATCTCTTTTTTCGCCTTTTAATGTGCAGATAAATGATATATGAACAGATTTAAAGAATAGCGCCCGACATTGACAGTCTTGCAAAGACAGTGGTATTTTAGTAGAGTTAATGATAGGCGATCAAGAACAATTAAGGAGTTGATGCAATGAAAATCATTAGACAGATCGGGATCATTTTTACAGTATGCTGGCTTAGCCTTGTGATAGAGAAACTGCTTCCTTTTACCTTTCCGGCAAGTGTGATCGGAATGATACTTCTTTTTTTATGCCTGTTTACCGGAGTTTTAAAGATAGAACATATTCAGGAAAAGGCGGATTTTCTTCTCGGAAATATGGCGTTCTTTTTTGTTCCTGCGGGCGTAAGTATTATGAATTATTTTGATGTGCTGAAACATTCGATTGTACAGTTAGTTTTTGTTTGTATTATTTCTACAATTATTACATTTGCAGTGACTGCATGGAGCGTGAAATTGACACTCCGTTTGATGAAAAGCAGGAAACCAGAAAATCTACAGTCAGGAGGCGGAGAAAAATGAGAGAATTGTGTTCTTCACCGTATTTTGGAATTGCGCTAAGCGTTCTAGCCTTCGGAATCGGGGTGAAATTAAATGAAAAGTTAAAAACACCTGTCTGTAATCCATTGGTGATTGCCATTGTTCTTATTGTCGGGGTTCTTCTTATTTTTAAAATACCCTATGAAGATTATAATGCGGGAGGAAAGATTATTAATATGTTCCTCGCTCCGGCAACTGCCTGCCTTGCAGTGGCAATCTATACAAAAATACAGATACTCAAACAGTACTGGCTTCCGATTCTTGTCGGCTGCACGGCCGGATCTTTGGCATCTATGGGAAGTGTTTACGGACTGTGCCGGTTATTCGGACTGGATAAAAGTCTGACAGTTTCTTTGCTGCCGAAATCCGTAACAACCCCGATTGCCGTGAGCATATCAGAACCGGCAGGCGGCGTCGTTCCGATTACGGTTGCCGCCGTTATCGGAACAGGAATACTAGGGGGGATATTTGCGCCCCTTCTTATAAAATTATTTAAGGTATCTGATCCGGTTGCGGCAGGACTTGCCATAGGGGCATCCAGCCATGCGGTAGGAACATCGAAAGCGATTGAGATCGGGGAAGTGGAAGGCGCGATGAGCGGACTTGCAATCGGTATATGCGGTATTGTCACTGTGATTGTGTCTATATTTCTGGTGTGAAATATTTTCGGGAAGATCTTCGATGATCTTTACGGCTTTTTGTCGGAACTGTAGAAAAAAGGAATGGAAGAAATGAGGATAAAATGAAAAGAAATACATCGCATACAATAAAAAGAGCGCAGCGTTTTCCTGTTATATTGATCGGGGAAGGACTTCTCGTAGGAGCTGTCGGAGGTTGATCGTGCTCCTTTACAGAATCGCGCTTACTTGTGCGGGAAAATGGCTTGGTGAAGCGCTGGCGTTTATAAAAGGAAATCCACTGCGGATTGCGGGATGGTTTGCTGTTTTGATGCTGCTTGCAGTGCTTGTCGGGAAACTGATAAAATGGGAACCGATGATATCGGGGAGCGGAATACCGCAGGTTGAAGGTGAAATACTTGGAAAATTGAATCAAAACTGGCTTAAAGTTCTGCCCGCTAAGTTTGCGGAGGATTTCTTTGTCTGTTCGGCGGACTGTCTCTTGGCAGGGAAGGTCCGTCTATACAGCTTGGAGTGATGAGCGGACAGGGAATATCACGGATTTTAAGCAGAGGGAAAACAGAAGAACGGTATTTGATGACGTGTGGGGCGAGCGCCGGACTGGCTGCGGCATTTCACGCTCCTTTGGCAGGCGTTATGTTTGCGTTGGAAGAACTGCACAAAGGGTTTTCGACAAGTCTGCTTATTTCGGTTATGACAGCTTCGGTTACGGCAGATTATATATCGTCTCATATTATGGGGCTTGATCCGGTGTTCCGATTTCAGTTGGAACAGACGCTTCCCCAGAATTATTATTGGATGATCCTTGTGTTGGGAGTGATTTTAGGTCTGATGGGAGCGCTCTATAATAAGGTAATGCTAAAAGCGCAGGAACTTTATAAAAGACCGAAATTTTTAAACGAGACGACTCGTCTTATGATCGCGTTTTCGGCGGCGGGAGTGCTTGGACTTTGCATGCCTTCGGTACTTGGAAGCGGAGGGGATCTGATCGTTGCTTTGACGGATAAAGAGATGGTGTTGAAAGTTGCGATCATTACGTTTCTTGTGAAATTTCTGTTTTCGGCAGTCAGTTTCGGATCCGGCGCTCCTGGCGGAATTTTTTTTCCGCTTCTGATATTAGGCGCAATGGTCGGCGGAATCTTCTCTATGACAGGAACGGAAATCTTCGGTTTAGATCCGATGTATATGAATAATTTCGTTTTACTGGCAATGGCCGGATTTTTCACGGCGATCGTTCGTGCGCCGATCACAGGGATCATACTTCTGTTTGAGATGTCCGGCTCGGTAAGTCAGATGCTTTCTCTTGCACTTGTTTCGGTGACTGCATATGTCACTGCAACTTTGGTAAGATCTGAACCGATTTATGAAAGCCTTCTGGCAAATCTGCTGCAAAGAGAAAAAGAGGAAGAACAGCCGGTTTATGCGGGCGGGCAGAAAGTGCTGAGCGAGTTTGTGATCATGGGAGGTTCTGCTCTTGAAAACCGCACCGTCATGGAAATAGATCTGCCGGACAACTGCCTTCTTGTCGCGGTAGACAGAGGCGGAAAAGAGTTTATTCCGAAAGGAAAAACATGCCTTATGGCAGGCGATAAACTGACGGTTATGGCAGATGAACGAGATGCGGGATATGTACATGACAAAATGAAAAACTTATGTTATACTTCATTTTAGGTCAGCATTGATTTTAAATAGTTAATGTGAAGAAAACAAAGGAGAGTACGATATGAAAAGAGTACTGTTAAAGCTGAGCGGAGAAGCGCTCGCGGGAGATAAAAAAACAGGTTTTGACGAGGCAACCTGTATTAAAGTTGCAGAGCAGGTAAAGAAACTGACTGAGGATGGCATTCAGGTGGCGATCGTGACCGGAGGAGGCAACTTCTGGAGGGGAAGGACGAGCGAGACGATCGACCGGACAAAAGCAGATCAGATCGGAATGCTGGCAACGGTGATGAACTGTATTTATGTATCTGATATTTTCCGTTATGTCGGGATGAAAACAGAAGTGTTTACGCCGTTTGTATGCGGTTCGTTTACGTCATTATTCTCAAAAGATGCGGCAGTAGCGGCGCTGGAAGAAGGAAAAGTGATCTTTTTCGCAGGAGGAACGGGACATCCGTATTTTTCAACAGATACAGGGGCGGTATTAAGAGCGATCGAGATTGAAGCGGACGCGATGCTGCTTGCAAAGGCGATAGACGGTATTTATGACAGCGATCCGAAAGTGAATCCGGAAGCGGTCAAATATGACGAGATATCCATACAGGAAGTGATCGATCAGAAACTTGCCGCGGTGGATCTTACAGCATCGATTCTCTGCCTTGAAAATAAGATGCCGATGCTTGTATTCGGTTTGAACGAGGAAAACAGTATTGTGGAAACGATGAGCGGAAACTTTACGGGAACGAAAGTGACTGTATAAGCGTTATAAAAAATTTGCAGGAGGATATAAATATGAATGAAAGATTGACGACATATGATTCAAAGATGACAAAAACGATCAATAATCTTGACGGAGAATTAGCTACGATCAGAGCCGGTCGCGCAAATCCACATGTTCTTGATAAATTGACAGTTGATTATTACGGATCGCCGACACCGATCCAACAGGTGGCAAACGTATCTGTCCCGGAAGCAAGGATGATTCAGATCCAGCCGTGGGAAAAGAGCATGCTCAAAGAGATTGAGAAAGCGATCCTTATGTCAGATCTCGGCATCAATCCGACTAATGACGGTTCGACGGTTCGCCTCGTATTCCCTGAACTTACGGAGGATCGGAGAAAAGAACTGGCAAAAGATGTGAAGAAAAAAGGAGAGGCTGCGAAAGTGGCTGTCAGAAATATCCGTCGTGACGGAAATGTAGCGTTTAAGAAGTTAAAAGGAACGGAAGTTTCGGAAGATGAGATCAAAGATCTGGAAGACGATCTTCAGAAGATTACGGATAAATATATCGAAAAGATTGATAAGATGGTCGAGGTAAAGACAAAAGAGATTATGACTGTGTAATCGGATTCTTAACGCCGTTACAAAAACTGGGGGCTTTGATTGTAAGCCCCCTTTCGTATAGAGAGGAAGAAAAGATGAACGTACCGCAGCATATAGCAATTATTTTAGACGGAAATGGCAGATGGGCGAAAGCAAAGGGGATGCCGCGAAACTACGGACACGCACAGGGAAGCAAAAATGTGGAGAAAATCTGTGAAGAGGCATGGCGTATGGGAATTAAATATCTGACGGTTTATGCATTTTCAACAGAAAATTGGAGCCGCCCGGAAAATGAAGTTGCGGCTCTTATGAAACTGCTTCGTAATTATATGAAAACATGCTTGAAAACAGCGGCCAAGAATGATATGAAGATCCGTGTGATCGGAGATATTGAGCCGTTGGATGACGATATCAAAAGCAGGATTCGCGAGCTAGAAGCTGCTACCACAGACAACGGCGGTCTGAATTTTACGATTGCCTTGAATTACGGAAGCAGAGATGAGCTGACACGGGCAGCGCAAAAAATGGCGAAAGACTGTGCAGAAGGAAAGATAAAAGCAGAAGAGATTGATGAATCGGTGTTTGAGACATATTTAGATACTCATGGGATTCCGGATCCAGATATGATGATCCGAACGAGTGGGGAGCAGAGATTGTCGAATTATCTTCTTTGGCAGCTTGCATATTCGGAATTTTATTTTACGGATGTGCCTGGCCGGATTTACAAAAGAAGAACTTGTAAAAGCAATCGAAGAATATAACCACAGACACAGAAGATTCGGCAAAGTTGAGGAGGCGTAATCTATGTTTAAAACACGGTTGTTGAGCGGCATTATGCTGATGATCATTGCATTGACGACAGTGATTGCCGGAGGGCAAGTTTTATTTACGGTTCTTTTCGCGATCAGCCTGATCGGAATGTCAGAACTTTATAAAGTGTTTGGCATTGAGAAAAAGCGCCGGGAATTGTCGGTTATATTTTTGCTTTCGGGTATTATGCGCTTATTTATATGGAAGAATATCTCCCGGGAGAAAAACATACATGGTTTATGCTGCTTTTTATGGCGTATTTGATCTGCCAGATGGCAGTGCTTGTATTTTCTTATCCGAAATATAATACACAGCAGATCATGGCGGCATTTTTCGGAGTATTTTATGTAGCGGTAATGCTGTCTTACATTTACCTTACAAGAATGCTTCCGGGAGGAGTGTTTACCGTATGGCTTGTGTTTATCTGTTCGTGGGGATGCGATACATGTGCATACTGTGTAGGCATGCTCATCGGAAAGCATAAGATGGCTCCGGTTCTGAGTCCGAAAAAATCCGTAGAAGGCGGGATAGGAGGAATTGCAGGCGCAGCCCTGATTGGTGTGCTTTATGCATTAGCTGTGAACCACTGGGGAAATGCAGGGGCGAGTATCGTTTCTTATGCAGTGATCGGTGCAGTCGGCGGCGCAATTTCCCAGATCGGCGATCTGGCGGCATCGGCGATCAAACGTTATCATAATATTAAAGATTACGGGAAACTGATTCCGGGTCATGGAGGAATTCTGGATCGTTTTGACAGTGTCATTTTTACTGCTCCGATCATATATTATCTTGCGGTTTTATTGTAAGACATAAGGGCATTATGAAGCCGGAAGATAAGTTTACGGGCGATATGTTACAGGACAGATGCAGAAGTGAGGTACAAAGATATGAAAAGAATCGCTGTCTTAGGGTCTACCGGCTCGATCGGAACCCAGACGCTTGAAATTGTAAGAACAAACAAAGATATAAAAATCACGGCGCTTGCTGCGGGAAATAACATTGAACTTCTGGAAAAACAGATCCGGGAATTCAAACCGTCGATTGCCGCAGTGTGGAATGAGGAAAAAGCCGCAGAGCTGAAAATAAAGACTGCGGATCTGGATGTGGAGATCTTATCCGGGATGGACGGATTGCTTGCCGCTGCATCTTGGAAAGATTCACAGATTGTTGTAACTGCGATTGTAGGTATGATCGGAATCCTGCCGACGATCGAGCGATCAAAGCCGGAAAGGATATTGCGCTGGCAAATAAAGAAACACTTGTGACGGCAGGGCATATTATCATGCCGCTGGCGGAAGATATAAAGTGTCGATCCTTCCTGTAGACAGTGAACACAGCGCGATTTTTCAGTCGCTTCAGGGGGGACAGCGCAAAGCTCTCCATAAAATATTATTGACTGCTTCGGGCGGACCGTTCCGCGGGAAAAAAAGAGAAGAACTTACCGGTATACAAGTTGAAGATGCTTTGAAACATCCAAACTGGGAGATGGGACAGAAGATTACGATCGATTCTTCTACAATGGTGAATAAAGGTCTTGAAGTGATAGAAGCCAAATGGCTTTTTGACGTTTCGGTCGATCAGATCCAAGTTGTCGTACAGCCTCAAAGCATTATTCATTCTATGGTAGAATATGAGGACGGTGCGGTGATCGCTCAACTTGGAACACCGGACATGAAACTGCCGATCCAATATGCGCTTTATTATCCGGAGAGAAGGTATCTTCCGGGAGATCGTCTTGATTTTTCCACACTTTCGCAGATTACTTTTGAGAAGCCGGATATGGAGACGTTTTACGGACTGAAGCTTGCGTATGAAGCCGGGAGAAAAGGCGGTTCTCTTCCGACTGTGTTTAATGCGGCAAACGAGCGTGCTGTTGCAATGTTTCTCGGAAGACAGATCGCATATCTTGAGATTCCGGAGATTATTTCGGCGTGTATGGAAAATCATAAAAATATTGCAGATCCGACAGTGGAAGAGATACTAAAGACTGAGCGGGAAACATATGAATTTATAAAAAACAGGTGGTAGCGAATGGGAATCATTATTGCAGTTTTATTATTTAGTTTTATTATCATCTTTCATGAATTGGGACATTTTCTTCTTGCAAAGAAAAACGGAATTCGGGTAGATGAATTTTCTTTAGGACTTGGACCTACGTTATTAGGAAAACAGATCGGAGAGACAAATTTTCTCTGAAACTGCTTCCTTTCGGCGGCGCGTGTATGATGGGCGAAGATGATGCCGACGATCTGTCGGAAGGAAGTTTCAACAGTAAATCCGTGTGGGCGAGAATGTCAGTTGTTGCGGCGGGACCGATCTTCAATCTCATTCTTGCGTGTGTTTTCTGTTTTATATTGATTATGATAACCGGTTACAGAAGTCCGGAAATAACAGGAGTGCTGGACGGCTATTCCGCGCAGGAAGAGGGACTTCAAGCCGGAGACGTTATCACAGAGATCAACGGGCGGAACGTGCATATATGGGATGATGTCAGTCTGTATACAATGACACATGCCGATGAAGCGCCTTTCAAAGTAGAGTATGAACGTGACGGCAAGAAATATACGGCAAAACTGGAGCCTCGACAGTTGGAAGGCGATGCCGCACCGCTGCTTGGGGTGACAAGCGGAGATATAGTAAAACCGGGGATTTTCAAATCTGTTGAATACAGTATTTACAAAGTAAAGTACTGGATGAATTATACAGTAGACAGTTTGCGCATGCTTGTGACAGGTCAGGCAGGACTTAAAGATCTTTCAGGTCCGGTAGGAATTGTAAATGCCGTAGACGACATGTATCAGGAAGCAGCTCCGGCAGGGTTCGGCGTTGTGATGCTCAGTATGATGAACTTCGGTGTTCTGCTGACAACAAATCTCGGAATTTTAAATCTGCTTCCGCTCCCTGCATTGGACGGAGGACGACTTGTTTTTCTTATAATAGAAGCGATCCGTAAAAAACGTGTTCCGCCGGAAAAAGAAGGAATGGTACATTTTGCGGGATTCGCATTGCTTATGGTACTGATGGCCGTTGTGATGTATAACGATATCATGAAGTTGTTTTGATTATCATATGCTCTTGCAGAGACTCCGAATACGAAAGTTGTTCTAAACGAAAGCTTCCGCATATATATTTAGAGAGAATAAATCTGATGAAGGAGAACGTATGCGGGAAACAGAAAACAATAAGAGGTATAAAGCTGCAATGCAAGGAGTCGGGATGCAGAATGTGAAAATGCAGCAGGAGGCGGCAGATAAAGGATCATTACAGGTGAATGTAACTTCATCGGTGAATTCATATCCGATTTCGGAAGCTCGCATTTCGATTTCGTATACCGGTGTTCCGGAAAATACATTAGAACAGTTGGTGACTGATTCCTCGGGGCAGACGGATATGATTGAGCTGGATGCGCCGCCGGAAGAGTGGAGTCTGGACCCTGAAAACGAACGGCAGCCTTATTCGGAATATACATTGAATGTAAGCGCTCCGGGGTTTGAGCCTGTGAGCATTGCGGGAACAGAAATTCTGGCAAATACAAAAGCAATTCAAAATATCAGGATGAGACCGACAGATACGGGCAGGGAAGAGGAAGAAATTTTCGTCATCCCTGCTCATACTTTATATGCAGAATATCCTCCTAAAATAGCGGAAGATGAGATCAAGCCTGTAAATGAAAGCGGAGAGATCGTTTTAAGCCGTGTTGTTGTTCCTGAATACATTGTTGTTCATGACGGTTCTCCGAGAGATTCGACTGCAAAAAACTATTATGTGAAGTATAAAGATTATATCAAAAATGTGGCGTCCAGCGAAATTTATGCCACCTGGCCCGCAAATACGATTCGGGCAAACGTTCTTGCGATTATGTCTTTTACGCTCAATCGCGTTTATACCGAATGGTATAGAAACAAAGGGTATGATTTTACGATCACTTCATCTACAGCATTCGATCATAAGTGGATACCGGAAAGAAATGTATATGAAAGCATTTCCGTGATCGTAGATGAATTGTTTGCAAATTATCTTTCAAGACCGAACGTGCGGCAGCCGATATTGACACAGTATTGTGACGGGAAAATGGTGAGCTGTCCGAATTGGATGACACAATGGGGGTCGAAGGAACTTGGAGATAAAGGTTTGACACCGATCGAGATTCTTCGTTATTTTTACGGAGATGACATGTATATTAATATTGCGCCGGAAATATCAGGTATTCCATCTTCGTGGCCGGGATATGTATTGGAGATCGGGTCAAGCGGAGAAAAGGTGAGGCAGATACAGGAGCAGTTGAATGTAATTGCGGGAGCGTATCCTGCGATACCTAAAATTACGGCAGACGGTATTTACGGTTCAAAAACGGCGGAATCGGTCAGAAAATTTCAGGAAGTGTTTCAACTGCCGCAAACGGGGAAAGTCGACTACAGTACATGGTATAAAATATCCGAAATTTATGTCGGCGTATCCAGAATCGCAGAGTTGACGTAACTTTGAAAAATCGAAAGTGATAGCGGAATCGGCATAGTTCCGGTGAAAATACCTTGACTTATTTTAATGACATATTTATAATGAATAAGGATATTGCAAAAACATGGAAGAGGAATAGTAGGAGTGTATCGTATTCAGAGAACTGCCGGTCGGTGCGAGGCAGAAACGTAACTGTGAACTCACCTCGGAGTTCTTTCGTTGAACTTCAAGTAGACGAAAGCGGAATTCCCGTTATAGAATGAATGAGTGCATTTGGTCGGATGAGGATACAGGAACAAAAAGTTTTCCCGGTCCGGTCGGATGAACAAGAGTGGTACCACGGAAATAAGCCTTTTCGTCTCTTGAGTTTTCAGGAACGGGAGGCTTTCTTTTATGCGTAATATAACGATGAATGAAGGAGAGAAACATATGGGTACAAAGATAATGTATAATCACAAAGCGATTGAAAAAAAGTGGCGTGAAAAATGGGCGGAAAATTCGGTAAATCCAAGAGTGGATGATAACGGAAATAAAAAACAGAAGTATTACTGTCTTGACATGTTTCCGTATCCGTCAGGAAACGGTCTTCATGTCGGACATTGGAGAGGGTATGTAATTTCTGACGTATGGAGCCGTTATAAACTTCAGCAGGGATATTATATTGTACATCCGATGGGATGGGATGCATTCGGTCTGCCTGCTGAAAACTATGCGATCAAGATGGGAGTACATCCGGCGAAATCAACGGCGGAAAATGTGGCGAATATTAAACGTCAGATCAATGAGATCGCAGCGCTCTATGATTGGGATATGGAAGTTAACACGACAGATCCGAATTTTTATAAATGGACGCAGTGGATTTTTGTGAAGATGTTTAAAGAAGGACTTGCATATGAAAAAGAATTTCCGATCAACTGGTGTCCGTCCTGTAAGACCGGTTTGGCAAATGAAGAAGTTGTAAATGGCAAATGCGAGCGCTGCGGAGCGGAAGTCACGAAGAAAAATCTTCGTCAGTGGATGTTGAAGATCACAGCATATGCAGATCGGCTGTTAAATGATCTCGATAAGCTGGACTGGCCGGAAAAAGTAAAGAAGATGCAGGCTGACTGGATCGGAAAATCCTACGGAGCAGAAGTGGAGTTCCCTGTTGACGGAAGAGATGAGAAGATCACTGTTTATACGACAAGACTGATACGCTTTACGGCGCGACATTTATGGTGCTTGCTCCTGAACATGAGATGGCGGCATCTCTTGCGACAGATGAGACAAGAGAAGCAGTGGAAAAATATATTTACGATGCGTCAATGAAATCAAACGTAGATCGTCTTCAGGACAAAGAGAAGACAGGCGTATTTACGGGAAGCTATGCAATCAATCCGCTTAGCGGAGTGAAGACACCGATCTGGCTGTCTGATTATGTATTGGCTGATTACGGTACAGGAGCGATTATGTGTGTTCCTGCTCATGATGATCGTGACTTTGAGTTTGCAAAAAAATTCAATATTCCTATTATTCAGGTAATTGCAAAAGACGGAAAAGAAATCGAAAATATGACAGAAGCTTATACCGAAGCAGCAGGAACAATGATCAATTCCGGCGAGTGGAACGGAATGGAATCCTCTGTACTTAAAAAAGA
>ENA-OQCP01000123-OQCP01000123.1-human-gut-metagenome-genome-assembly--contig:-NODE-123-length-30421-cov-8.389120_pt1 | contig 30421 bp, 34 predicted proteins | sample MGYA00242760_ERZ504583 | MGnify/ENA primary metagenome ERZ504583 (study PRJEB26092, sample SAMD00036308) | human gut metagenome | host: Homo sapiens | study: EMG produced TPA metagenomics assembly of...
CCGCTTCAAAGTCTTTTTATCTTGTGTCTGCCAGTAAAGATAATCATCCATGCTCTGTCAGCCCATAACTTTTTCATTCATCTACCTCGATCAGTTCGTGTTCCTGTCCATTGCCTGCTGATAACTGAGCAATTCCTCTGTCTATCATGCAAGATACTCTGCATTCCGGGCAGCCTTTTCAAGCTGATTATATTTCTCAAGCTCATGATCACAACATTCTTTTCGCCTTTACGGGTCACAATAACAGTCTCATGGTTATCCGTTGCCTGATCACAATAATCTTTCAAATTGTTTCTGATTGTAGAATAATTTACTGCTAACATAATTTCACCCGCCTTTCACAGTTGTACAATATGTTGTTCTATTTCTTGTACAATTATTTTACTCTATTATTATATGACTGTCAATCTCAAATCATGCAGAAAATACCTGTAATCACATCTATTTTCACCATTTGTCACAAGATTGTCACAGACTCCTACCAATATGCCCGGAAAAGCGCGTATTTACGGCATTCTTTTAAAATTAATATCAAGCATTTTCTCTTGACAGCACAAATTTATTTTTTCCGATACACTTCTTAAAAATCTCATCAAAAAGCCCCGGCATCCATATACTGAACACCAGGCTCCCATTTCATTTATTTACATGGCAGATGCTACTCTGAGACAATCACAGACTTGGCGGATCACCTTTGGTCTGCATCCTGCATCTTCGAGAGCTTTAACAATCTCATTCTTATGATCTGTGCCAAAAGCTCCAATGTGATCTTAAGTTCCACTGCCGCATTTCTGTTCGTGCTTACAAACTGGTTATGATCCAGCTTGATAACATTGCCCTGCGCCCTGGCGATCACGCTTGCCACACGTACCAGTTCACCCGGCTTATCCGGAATGAGCACAGATACTGTGAAGATTCTGTCTCTCTGGATCAGACCATGCTGAACAACAGAAGACATGGTAATAACATCCATGTTTCCACCGCTTAAGATAGAAACAATCTTCTTTCCCTTCACATCCAGATGACGAAGCGCTGCCACTGTCAGAAGACCGGAATTCTCTACGATCATCTTATGGTTCTCAACCATGTCAAGGAAAGCAACGATCAGTTCATCATCCTCGATAGTGATGATATCGTCCAGATTCTTCTGGATATACGGGAAGATTTTCTTTCCGGGTGTCTGTACGGCAGTACCGTCAGCAATCGTATTTACGTGCGGAAGAGTCACAACCTCACCCTTCTTCAGAGAAGCCTTCATGCAGGCAGCCCCTGCCGGTTCCACACCAATGACTTTGATATGTGGATTTAACAGCTTCGCAAGTGTGGAAACACCTGTTGCAAGTCCGCCTCCACCGATTGGAACCAGAATATAATCAACAAGCGGAAGCTCCTGAACGATCTCCATTGCAATGGTACCCTGCCCTGTGGCAACTGCCGGATCATCGAAAGGATGGATAAAGGTATATCCCTCTTTCTCAGCAAGTTCCAGTGCATGTGCACATGCCTCATCATATACATCACCATGCAGGATAACCTCTGCACCGTAACTCTTTGTTCTCTCAACCTTGATCAGCGGAGTTGTGGTAGGCATAACGATCACTGCCTTCACACCATATTTATGCGCAGCATAGGCAACACCCTGTGCATGATTTCCGGCGGATGCTGTGATCAGACCTTTATTTCTCTCTTCATCGGAAAGAGTGCTGATCTTATAATAGGCACCACGAACCTTATATGCACCTGTACGCTGCATATTCTCCGGTTTTAAATAAACCTTATTTCCTGTAAGTTCACTGAAATAGCTGCTCTTGATCAGCTTTGTTTCCTGTGTGACCTGTTTTACGATCTCTGATGCCTGTTCAAAACTCTCTAAAGTAAGCATTGTTTTTCCTCCATTTTGTCCTAAATGTACTCCCGGAATCTTTTTGTACTTGATTTGACTCCGAAAGTACATCCTAATCTTAAGCGTCCGGGTTTTCTTTATGGTCTACATCAAACAACGCATTTACAAATGCATCTGCATCGAATTTCTGAAGATCGTCAATACTTTCTCCTACGCCAATGTACTTCACCGGAATATCCAGTTCAGACTGGATGGCAACTGCAATACCTCCCTTGGCAGTTCCGTCCAGCTTGGTAAGGATAATACCGCTGACATTTGCGACCTCCGCAAATTGTCTCGCCTGTGCAAGAGCATTCTGTCCGGTGGTACCATCCAGCACTACCAATGTCTCCAGATATGCATCCGGATACTCCCTCTCCAGGATCCTGTAAATCTTGCGGAGTTCTTCCATAAGGTTCTTTTTATTATGAAGACGTCCTGCTGTATCGCAGAGAAGTACGTCTGCATTTCTTGCTTTGGCTGCAGCCACCGCATCATAGATAACAGATGCAGGATCTGCTCCCGCCTGTCCGCCGATGATCTCCACACCTGCGCGGTTCGCCCACTCAGTAAGCTGCTCTCCTGCTGCTGCGCGGAAAGTATCGGCTGCTGCAAGGATAACCTTCTTGCCCTGGTCTTTTAATTTTCCTGCAAGCTTTCCTACTGAAGTGGTTTTTCCGACACCATTGACACCGATCACCAAAACTACGGATCTGCGGTTCTCAAATTCATACTCTGTGCTGTCCACACGCATCTGATCCTTGATCTCATTGATCAGAAGCTGTTTACATTCCATCGGTTCCTTAATATGACGTTCGGAAACCTCTTTCTTTAAATTCTCAATAATAGAAGTGGTCGCATTGATCCCGATATCACCCATGATCAGAATCTCTTCCAGCTCTTCATAAAAATCTTCATCAATACTGGAAAAACCACTGAAAATACTGTCAAATCCGGCTACGATATTGTCTCTGGTCTTTGCCAGTCCACTGACTAATCGTTTAAAAAAACCTTTCTTTTCTTCTGCCATGTGAAACTCCTCCTGTTACTGGGTAAGCTGATTCTCCACCAGATCGACGGAAACCAGTGTGGATACCCCTTTTTCCTGCATGGTAATACCATAAAGCCGGTCTGCGGCGTTCATAGTTCCACGTCTATGGGTTATTATAATAAATTGTGTGTTTTTCGTCAACTTCTGTAAATATCCGGCAAATCGCCCAACATTGGAATCGTCCAGCGCTGCCTCGATCTCATCCAGCAGACAGAACGGTGACGGCTTCAGATTCTGGATCGCGAAAAGAAGTGCGATAGCTGTCAGAGCTTTTTCCCCACCGGAAAGCTGCATCATATTCTGCAGTTTCTTTCCCGGCGGCTGGGAATGATCTTAATTCCTGCCTCCAGGATATCTGCCTCTTCATCCAGCTCCAGAGTTCCTTTTCCGCCTCCGAACAATTCCTTAAATGCCTTGTCAAATTCCTTCTGGATCTCGCCAAATTTCTCAGAAAACTGTTTCCGCATTCCCTCATCCAGCTCCTGAATGATCTGTTCCAGAGTTTTCTCCGCTGTGACCAGATCCTCATACTGGCCGGACAGAAAGGTATGTCTTTCCAGAAGTTCCTTATAATCCTCAATAGCATTTACATTTACAGGTCCCAGCTTTCTGATATCATCTTTAATCTGAGCTGCCTGTCGCTTCATCTGCGAAAGATCAGTAAGTTCCTCTTTTCTGTAGGAAACAGCATTATTGGGAGTAATCTCATACTCGGACCACATATAGGCAATCCGCTCTTCCCTGTTCTCCTCCAGCTTGTCCATCTGTCCCTGCAGACGGTAACATTCCTTATCCAGAAGTCCGATCTGACCGGACAGATAATCTCTTTTCTCAAAAAAATCTTTATGCTGAGAAGTTCTGCTCTCTTTCTCCTTCTGCAGATTTTTCAGCTGCATCTGTGCCTGTTCTTCATGAAGGACAGACTCTTCCGACTCTTTTTTCAGCTGGGTGATCATCTCCTGCTTCTTTTCCATTTCTTCACTGCTGTGAGCAAGAGACTGATAAATATCCTCTTTCTCAGTCATAAAAGCTGTGATTTCTGCTTTCAGACGGCTCAGGTTTTCCTGGTCAAATTTCTCTTTCTGTTCAAGAGCGGATGACTGAAGACGGATTTCTTCTAACTCCCGGGTGATTTTCTTCTCTTCTTCTTTCCATTCATCCAGTTCTGACTGCTTTGCCTCAATAAAACTCTCCAGTTCTTTCTCATCCTGCTTTGAATTCTCCAGTTCCCTGGCAATCCGGTCATGATCCTGCCGGATTTCCATGACCTGGCGTTTGATCTCTGCCTGATCTCTGTTGATCTGCGCATATCCGCTTCGGATCTCCTCAGCTTTCTTTTCCTGCTGTTTGATATTCATTCTGGCAGTATTCTGTTCTATATATTTCTGACGGAGTTTTTCCTGAAATCCTGCAATGGCATCACGAAGCCTGTTTCTCTGATTTTTATTTTCCTCAACAGCATTCTGCATTTCGGTCAGATTCTGCTTCAGCTGATTTACTTTTGTTTCCAGTTCCTCTATTTCACGCCGTCTTCCAAGCAGATTGCTGTTGTTTCTGAAGGCACCGCCGGTCATGGAACCTCCCGGGCTTAAGGATTCACCCTCTGTTGTGACCATTCTCAGACTGTGTCTGTATTTTTTTCCTATTGCAATGGCATGATCAATGTTATCAACTACCAGCACTCTTCCAAGAAGGAATTTCGTGATCTGCTGATACTGAGAAGCTACGGACACCAGTTCGCTGGCAATCCCCACACGCCCGGCTCTTTCAGTGCTTCTTTCGGTGTAAACTCACCTCTGGGACTTATGCTGCTCATGGGAAGAAAGGTCGCACGTCCATAACGATTCTTTTTCAGAAATTCGATCATGGTTTTGGCAGTCTGCTCATTATCTGTAACAATATTCTGAATGCTCCCACCAAGAGCTGTCTCGATAGCGATCTCATAATCTTTGTTTACCTGGATCAAATCTGCGACAACACCCTGGATTCCCGGAACACGTTCTTTTTGTTCCATAACTCTCCGGATACTGTTTCCGTATCCATCATAGCGCTCCGCGATATTTCTGAGAGAATCCAGCCGGGATGCCTCTCTGTGATAGGCTGTCTGTTCTGCTTCCAGCTTTGTGTTCTGTTCCTTCAGCTTTTCCTGAATCTTCATCACACTCAGATTCAGATGTTCACATTCCTCATTGGCATTTTCAATCTGGCATGTAATCTCATCATACTGTTTCCGGGCTGTAGTCAGAATGGTCTGCTGTTCTTCCTCTTCACTCTTCAGTCTGAGAATACGCTGGCTGATCTCTGCCTTACGGATTTCTGCCTGTTCCATCATTGCATCAAATCTCTGGGCTTTACCCTTGACATTGGCGCGGCTGTTCAGAATTTCAATGATCTCATTTTTGCCATTCTCCACTTCGAGAGTACAGGCTTCCATATTCTCCTGCGCTGTCCTTAATTTCTCTTCTTCCTCAGAAAGTTTCTTACGGACAGCCTTTAACTGTGCATAAATATCCGTTTTTTCTTCTTCAAGTTTCTTCTTTGAATCTGTTCTTACTGAAAGTTCAGCCTCAATAGTCTGGATACGTCCCTTATAATGCTCTTCATTCTGTGCCCCTGCCAGTATCTGCTCATTTAATACATTGATCTGGCCTTCCAGCTGTTGTTTACGGATTGCCTGCTCCTGACCGGAAATGCGAAGTGCATCCATTTTGGAATTTAAATCTTCCAGCTCCTGTTCCAGACGTTCATATTCCACCTTGGTCCGGTCATAGGAACTCTGGGTATCCTTCAGCTGATTCTGCGCAATTATGTTCTTCTCTTCCAGTTCCTTGAGTTCTTTGGCTGCAGCAGCATACTCCATCAGGAACATATTCACATCCAGTTCCTTAAGAGTCTCTCTTTTGGAAAGATAAACTCTTGCTGTCTCTGACTGTTTCTCCAGTGGTTCCAGCTGTCTGGTAAGCTCCGAGAGGATATCTGTCACTCTGACCAGGTTCTGGCGTTCTTCCTCCAGTTTTTTGATTGTGGTATTCTTTCTTCTCTTAAATTTAACAATACCTGCTGCCTCATCAAAAAGCTCTCTTCTCTCTTCCGGTTTACCGCTTAGGATCCTGTCGATCTGTCCCTGTCCGATAATGGAATATCCTTCTTTACCGATACCTGTATCATAAAACATCTCATTGATATCTTTCAGTCTGCAGGCACTTCCGTTGATCTTATATTCACTCTCTCCTGAACGGTAAAGCCTTCTGGTAACCGTAACCTCGTTAAAATCAACCGGAAGCTTATGGTCTGAATTATCCAGTGTGATCGCCACCGATGCATAACCCAGGGGTTTTCTTGTCTCTGTACCGGAGAAAATGACATCCTGCATATTTCCTCCTCGCAGAGACCTGGCACTCTGTTCACCCAGCACCCATCTCACCGCATCACCGACATTGCTCTTTCCACTTCCGTTCGGACCTACAATACCGGTGATCCCGTTATGAAATTCAAAATTGATCTTCTGGGCGAAAGACTTAAATCCCTGTACCTCTATATTCTTTAAATACATAATTCTCCTGTTTATTTTCTGAGTACACGAATCGCCTGGTATGCTGCGGCCTGTTCTGCTGCTTTCTTTGTATGACCGCTTCCCTGTCCCATCACTTTTCCGTTTACTCTTGCCTCCACAGTAAAGTTTTTGTTATGATCCGGGCCTTCTTCTTTTGTCAGAATATATTCCACCGGCTGTGTTCCGTTTTCCTGCACGATTTCCTGCAGGATGGTCTTGCTATCATAAAAGAGCTGTTTGTGTTCAATATCATTCAGGATAAAATTCAGCACAAACTCCTTTGCATTAGCAAAACCACCATCCAGATAGATAGCTCCCAGTAAAGCCTCTGTTGCATCAGAGACGATAGAATCCCTGTTTCTTCCGCCTGTCATATCCTCGCCCTTTCCAAGCAACAGAAACTGCGGCAGTCCGAATTCTCTTGCACAATAGGCAAGGCTTGGTTCACACACCAGGCTGGCTCTCTTCTTTGTCAGCTCTCCCTCCGGTATCTGGGTAAATCTTGCATACAGATAATCACTGCTGATCAGCTCCAGCACAGCATCTCCCAGAAACTCCAGTCTCTCATTGCTGCCCAGCTTCCCCAGCTTCTTCTCATTTGCATAGGAACTGTGAGTCAGTGCCTGTGTAAGATAATGTTTATTTTTAAAATGATATCCTATGATTTCTTCTAATTCTTCTGTCTTTCTATTCATTCCTCTAACCCTCTCCATATGCACAGGGCTGTCATCTGACAACCCTGCGGCATCATTTTTTGCAACTGCTCAGTCCGCCTGTATTATGCTCCTGTCAAATTTCAGACTGCCGGACAGTTACATTTTTATTTAATTGTCCGAATTGCTTCAACAGCATCACCGACTGTCTGAATCTGTTCGACAGATTCATTATCCAGTTCAATGTCATACTCCTCTTCAATCCCCATAATAATCTGAAAAATATCAAGAGAGTCTGCACCAAGATCATCTACAAATGTAGTGTCTTCTGTGATCGAATCTGCATCAATATTCAGAACCTCTGCTATGATAGCTTTTATTTTCTCCAGTTCCATCTTCAACCCTCCTTCCTGTTTCTGTTCCTGTCCTGCTCTATTCTGCTCCGGACTTCAGTACTTCCTGATCCTCCAGGATACGCTCTGCGATCTTCTCGTTGATCTTCTCCTGTTTAAACTGTACACACTGGAAAATACCATGTTTGATCTCAATGGCTTTGGCACTTCCATGCGTCTTTACCACAAGTCCTTTAAGCCCCAGAAGCGGTGCTCCGCCATATTCCGTTGCATCAAAGGATTTCAGAGTTTCTTTCAGTGCAGGCTTTACCAGAAGTGCACCGATCTTACTTCTTGTGCTGGTCATCATTCCTTCTTTGATCTTCTGGACCAGGGCAGAACCAACTCCCTCATATAATTTAAGGATCACATTTCCCACAAATGCTTCGCATACGACCACATCCGCATATCCTGCCGGGATATCTCTGGCTTCTATACTTCCGATGAAATTAATGCTTTTGCATTCTTTCAGAAGGGGGAAAGTTTCTTTTACAAGTGCATTTCCCTTCTCCTCTTCCGCCCCGTTATTTACAATGGCAACTTTTGGATTTTTAATACCGACTACGTTCTCCATATAAATAGAGCCCATCTTCGCAAACTGCACCAGATGCGATGGACGTGCATCCACATTGGCACCACAGTCGATCAGAAGGGAAACACCCTTCGTGGTAGGGATCAACGGTGCAAGAGGCGGTCTCTCCACACCTTTACTTCTGCCTACCAGTACCTGTCCGCCAACAAGAACAGCTCCTGTACTTCCTGATGAAACAAAGGCATCTGCTCCTGTTTCTTAACCATATTCAAACCTACTACGATTGATGAATCTTTTTTCTTACGGATCGCAAAAACAGGGGGTTCTGCTGTCTCGATCACCTGGGATGCATTGACAACCTGGATCTGGTTCTTCGGATATCCGGAATATTTCGCCAGTTCCTTATCTATCACTTCCTGTTTTCCTGTAAGAATTACTTTTATGTCCTGTCTCTCTGTTACAGCTTCCACTGCAGCTCTGACAGGTTCTGCCGGGGCATTATCCCCGCCCATTGCGTCCACTACAACTCTGACCTGTTCTGCCATATTTTTATATCTCCTGTTCACTTACTGTTCACTCACAGATGTCAGAATCAAAAGATATTTTCTGTTACTGACCCGGCATCCGCAAATTGCCCCGCTGCAAAGCAGCTCCTGCAATCTTCCATAATCTGTATCATACTAAAGAACCCTCTGCAAAGTCAATAGCATCTGAAAAAAATCACTTTTCACTTTTTTGTGCCTCGATTCGCTCCGCCAGATCATTCAGATAAACCCACCTGTCCATCTTCTCATCCAGATCTGCCTGTGCCTTCTCCTTCTGCTCCATGATCTCACGAAGCTTCACAGATTGGTGGCATTGGCTCCATATCCTTATCCAGCTTCTCCAGCAGTTCCTCCAGCGCTGCAATATCATCATCGATGGTTTCAAATTCCCTCTGCTCTTTATAGGTAAATTTCAGCTTCTGGGGACGATTCTGCTTCCAGTCTGCCTGAGCCGACTTCTTCTTTTCCGCACCAACTGCAGTGCTCTGTCCTTCAGATACTGCCCCGCCTTTTCTCGCCAGCGTCTCTGTATAATCCGTATATCCGCCCTCATACTGGGTCAGATGTCCATTCCCCTCAAAAGCAAAAATCCTGTCCACAATATTATCCAGAAAATACCTGTCATGAGACACTGCAATCACAATCCCTGCAAAAGAATCCAGATAATCCTCCAGAATGGTCAGTGTAGGAATATCCAGATCATTACTTGGCTCATCCAGAAGAAGCACATTCGGCGCCTCCATCAGAACCTTCAGCAGATACAGACGCCTCTTCTCACCACCTGACAATTTGGCAATGGGTGCATACTGCATGGCAGAATCAAAGAGAAACCTCTCCAGCATCATTGTTGCGGAAATCTTCCCGTCTCTGGTCGGAATATACTCTGCCACGTCGCGGATATAGTCGATCACACGCTGATTGGTATCCATATCCGGCACTTCCTGTGCAAAATACCCTATGCGAATGGTTTCTCCAATTTCCACTTCTCCTGCATCCGGCTGTATCATCCATCAATAATCTTGATGAGTGTTGACTTTCCGCACCCATTAGGACCAATAATCCCAAGACGCTGATTGCGCAGCACAATATAATTAAAATCATCCAGGATCTTCTTCTCACCAAAACTCTTGCTGATATGGTGAAGTTCGATCGTCTTCTTTCCCATACGTGTCTCAACAGAATCCAGCTCCACATTCGCATCACGCACCGGAGCCTTTCCGTTCTTCAGTGCCTCCAGGCGTTCCAGACGTGCCCGCTGCTTGGTACTTCTGGCTCTGCATCCACGCTTTGCCCACTCCAGTTCCATGCGGAGTACGCTCTGTCTCTTCCTCTCACTGGCAAGCTCCATCTCCTCACGCTCTGCCTTCAGTTCCAGAAACTTCGAGTAATTAGCCTCATAAGCATAAAGGCCGCCATGGGAAATCTCCAGAATCTTATTAGTAACCTGTCGAGGAAATATCTGTCATGAGTAACCATGATCACAACGCCCTTAAAACTTCTCAGAAAGTCCTCTAGCCAGGTCACCATCTCATTATCCAGATGGTTGGTGGGCTCATCCAGAAGCAGCACATCACAGGGATTCACCAGAGTCCTTGCCAGTGCCACCCTTTTCTTCTGTCCCCCGGATAAATGATCGATCTTCTCCTCATGGTCTGTAATTCCCAGCTTATTCAGAACATTCCTTGCCTCGCTCTCAGTACTCCAGTCCTTCTGCCACTTTCCTTCTGCCACATAATCCAGGACAGAAGCTCCCCGCGGAAACTCCGGCATCTGCGGAAGATACGTGATTCTCAGGCCATTTTGAGTGATCACCTGCCCTCATCCGGCTCCTCCAGACCGCCGATGATCTTCAGAATCGTAGACTTCCCGGTCCCATTAATCCCGATGATCCCAATCTTATCTCCCTGATGCACCCCGTAGGAACATCATCCAGCACCACCTTCTCACCAAACACCTTGGAAACATGCTCTATATTCAGAATATTCATAAATTCAAACCTCTCTCGTAATTTTCGCTTCCTGTCTGTTTCTGCTCATCTGTAACACTTCCACAAAAACTATAGAATTCGCTCCTCATTATACCATCTTCCCAGCCATTCTAAAACCCCCGGCACAGAAAAAACACTCCCCTCCGAATAAATCTATCCGAAGAGGAGTATCCTCAAAATTACATATTTTTGTTCCTGAAAAAAATTGCTTAGTTCATCTCAGTTCCATTCTCAACTGCATACTTCAGTCCCTGCACAGCAACCGCCAGCGTAGCTTCCTCTACAGTAGCGCTTCCAAGATCACCCATATCCAGTGTCAGTGTATCATCATCATTCACTGCCACGCCAAAAGTAAGTGCCATCTCAGAAACTTCATCAGTAATCGTCACAGTACCATTCTCTTCATCAAAAGTACCTTCGCCAACAAAGCTTACATAGTTATCATCCTGATCGATCACAAGTACTGAGCAGAAAGTTCCATCCTCATTAGCTGCATAAATAAAAGTCTCACCTGCTTCTGTCTCACCGGAATAACACTCTGTCAGGATATCACCATATCCTGATAAGTCTGATTATAATCCGCCTCATCTCCGTCTGCCTGGTAAGGCTCCAGAGTTGCAGTCAGTTCCAGATTCTCCTCATCATAAAGCTCCAGAAGATTCTCTTCCTCATTTACCTGTACCAGATAAGCTACCATATTTTCATCATCATACGTGCCGTCATCATTTGCAAACTGCATTACCAGAGCTGTATACTCTCCATCTGAACTCAGAGCATATACGCCTAAAACATCCTGTTCTTCATCCTTCCACTGACCAAAAAACGAATTATCTTTGTAGAATCCGTAAATATCTCCTGCGCTGTCCTTCCAGAGTCCCAACATCGCCTCAGACACATCTGCAACATCTCCGTCTGCATCTTCTTCCGCTGCTGCATCATCTGTTGCCCATACCGGAACAACCATAGAACTCACCATAGCTGCTACACAGAAACCTGCCATTAATTTTTTCCAGTTCTTCATATTTTTTACCACCCTTCTTTAAAATGTAAGTCTTTTACTGAATTTCCATGACCTTACTATAAAAAATTTTGACATCATTTTCAATATACATGGGATTAAATGACATTTTCCATGAAATATGGTGTTACTGTTCACTGGTAATATCCCGCAAGGTGTAAACAGTAACCAACACATCGTTACTGTTCACTCCGTTCACAGTAACGTAGCCAAAATTCATTCCAGATTGCCTGCGGCAATGGAATTTTGGCTTGTATGTCTCGGGATTTTGGCATATTCATGCCAAACACCTCGCGGGATAGTGGTGTGTGAACAGTAACAAGTAATCTCTCAGTTACAGAGAAAAAAAGATAAATGGTATGATGAAGCAGAAAAATGGCGTTATAACAGACTATGTAAATCGCAGAAGGCTGAGAAATCGACATTGACATCTATGTAATGAAACTGTAAAATATATAATGCCAGTGGCAAAATACCTTTTGTCCCTGACACCATATTTTATAAAGTACGGAACAGTTATAATAATGTCAGAGAGAGGTTTCCTCTCCTGACCTGATATCAAATATTACCTGAAGACTATATACCTATTCTAAGGAGGATATTATGAAAAATAAAAGAGTACTAATGTTATTGGCCTTAACAGCTGTATTATCTGTTTCCATGACTGCATGTACTTTGGAGGCGGCAGTGACGAGGATTCAAGTGTGGTACAGGTAACTCCCACACCGGAGCCAACCAAAGCAGCGAAAGCAACTCCTACCCCTGCACCGGCCAATGCCCAGAATACTACCTATACATCTAAGAACAAAGCAGTATCCATTAAACTTCCGGATGCGACATGGGCGAATAAATCAGATTCTGACGATATGTTAAGCTTCGAGTCACCGAAACAGGGCAAACTCCTGATCCTGCATGGTTCCGGTGAGGAGGATATGTCTGTGGCGATCATTCCAAGTTCACAGGATACAGCCTCTGCACTTGTAAAGGCAGATAATCTTGTAGAAGGTACAGATTTTGAGATCCAGGATTATAAATCAGAGGAAGTCAGCGGTGTAAATGTTTACAGCTATACAGTTCATTACCTCACTGACAAGAGTGACTATAAATATGTTGTAAATAAATATTTCACAGATAATACAACAGAATTTTACAGTGTTGCAGGTTCTGTAAAGGATGAGAAAGCACTGGCAGGAATCAAGACTTCTGTTGATTCATTCACTATTTCCGGTGATTCTGTACTGAAAGCAGCAGCAACAGGAAAAACTTCAGGAACTACAGCAGGTACAACTGCGGACGGCACTTCAGGAACTACAGGAACAGCGGCAGCAGGTACAGACACAACAGCATCCGGCAGTTCATCAGATGGAAGTTCTTCAGCAGGCACAGACGGTTCTTACAATGGTACTTCATCGGACGGTTCATCAGATTACAGTTCATCAGACTATACTTCTGATGGCAGCAGTGACGGATCTTATGACTATGACGATGGTTCCTCCAATGGATATTATGCAGATGGAACACCTGTAGGAACAGATGATCCGGACTATGATACAGATCAGACAAGAACTATTTACAGAAACTCCGACGGATATCCGCTTGTAATTTATCCGAACGGTGACGGTACATGGTGTGATGATGACGGAAATACCTATGATTTTGCTAATGGTGAGGACGTTTATGATGAGAATGGCGTTGACTATTACTATCATGGAGAACCGGCGTATGTCCGCTATATGCCTAAGAATCAGTAACAGAAAAGTTGAAAAGGACGGCTGCTGTAAAAAACAGTCGTCCTTTTTTGCGCTGACAGAGAACAACCCGTTATTTACATAAGAACGGATGTGTGGTAGAATAGCAGGGAAAATATGTGTTACTGTGAACAGAGTGAACAGTAACACAGGTAGATAATGAGGGCTGATGAATGGAATCATATGGAAGATTTGCCGGTGTTTATGATGTTTTCATGGATAATGTAAACTATCGTGAATGGGCAGACTATATTATAGAAACACTGGCTCAGGACGGGATCAGGGATGGTCTGGTTCTGGAGCTGGGATGTGGAACAGGTACTGTGACAGAGATGCTTGCAGATGCCGGATATGATATGATCGGTATCGATAATTCTGAGGAGATGCTTGCAGAGGCTATGGAGAAGCGGGTGGAATCCGGACATGATATTCTGTATCTTTTGCAGGATATGCAGGATTTTGAGTTATATGGTACGGTTCGTGCTGTGATCAGTGTCTGTGACAGTATGAATTATCTGACGGACGAGGAAGATCTGGAGTATCTTTTTGCGCTGGTAAATAATTATCTGGACCCGGGCGGGCTGTTCATTTTTGATATGAATACGGTCCATAAATACCGGGATGTAATCGGCGATACGACTATTGCTGAGGACAGAGAGGACGGAAGCTTTATCTGGGAGAACAGTTATGACAGGGAAAATGCCCTGAATGTATATGAACTGGCACTTTTTCTTCCAAGAGAAGACGGATTGTATGAGAAGTGTGAGGAGGAACATGTACAGAAAGCATATTCCATAGAAGCAATCAAGGCTATGATCGTGAAAGCAGGAATGGAACTGGTGGCAGTCTGTGATGCATATACTCATAATCCGGGTGATGAGAATTGTGAACGTCTGACTTTTATTGCAAGAGAGCATGGAAAAAGTGCACAGAACGGATATCATGGAAGGATTCCGGAGAAACCTGAGACACATCGCGCGGATTGATGCGATTATAGCAAGCCTCTTAATTAATGCATTGTTTACGGGGATTGCTATTGATTTGATGTTAAGCCATGGACAAAATGAAAATAATATGAAAGAAATAACAGGAGTAATAAACGAATGAACGATTATATTATCAGAGCAATTGCAGCGAATGATCAGATTCGGGCATTTGCGGCAGTTACTACAGAAACAGTAGAAACAGCGAGACAGGATCACAATACAAGCCCGGTAGCCACAGCAGCACTGGGACGTCTTCTTACAGCAGGTGCCATGATGGGTACCATGATGAAGGGGGATAAGGATATCCTTACACTTCAGATTAAGGCAGGAGGACCACTTGAAGGAATTACAGTAACTGCAGATTCCAAAGGTCGTGTAAAGGGATATGTGGGAAATCCTGATGTATGTATCCCGGCAAACAGCAAGGGAAAACTGGATGTTGCAGGTGCTGTCGGTGTAGGATTTATGAACGTGATTAAGGATATGGGACTGAAAGAGCCTTATGTTGGACAGGTTGCGCTTCAGACCAGCGAGATTGCAGAAGATCTTACCTATTATTTTGCTACAAGTGAACAGGTACCGTCAGCAGTTGGTCTTGGAGTTCTTATGAATAAAGACAATACAGTACGTCAGGCTGGCGGATTTATCGTGCAGCTGATGCCGTTTGCGGAAGAAAGCACAATTGCGAAGCTTGAGGAAAATGTGCAGAAAATCACATCTGTCACAAATCTTCTGGAAGAGGGGCATACTCCTGAGAGTCTGCTTGAGAAAGTCCTGGAGGGCTTTGACATGGAGATCAATGAGAAAGTTCCTACGGAATTTTACTGTAACTGTAGCAGAGAAAGAGTGGAGAAAGCCCTGATCAGCATCGGAAGAAAAGAACTCAATGAAATGATCCAGGAAGGTAAGTCCATTGAGATGAACTGCCATTTCTGTAATAAGAATTATGAATTTACAGTGGAAGAACTGAAAGAAATCCTGCGTAAATGTAAATAAGAGACGCCAATGTACTGACAGATAGATCTGCCGGAGCACAGGGAAGAAGAGGTAGAAAATGAAAAACGGTTATATCAAAACAGCAGCCGCAACACCTTATATCACAGTTGCAGACTGCAATGCCAATGGAAATGAGATTATCAGACTGATCCATGAGATGGAGAAAGAACATGTGAAGGTTATGACTTTTCCGGAGCTTTGTATCACAGGCTATACCTGTCAGGATCTTTTCCTGCAGAGACGTCTTCTCGACAGCGCCTGGGAAACTTTGCTGAAGATCACAAAGGAAACTGCTGATGTGGATGCCCTTGTTTTTGTAGGTGTGCCTTTCAGAAATCATGGAAAATTATATAATGTGGCAGCAGTTTTAAACAGAGGCGAGATCATTGGCTGGTTCCGAAAACTTATCTTCCAAACTATGGAGAATTTTATGAGCAGCGCCATTTTGCATCAGGTCTTGGCTGTCTGGAATATGTGGATATTGAGGGAAAGAGAGTTCCTTTCGGAACAGATATTCTTTTTATCTGTGAGGAGGAGCCGGAGCTTGTGGCAGCAGCAGAGATCTGTGAGGATTTATGGGTGACATTGCCGCCAAGCGTTCTCCATGCACAGGCAGGAGCGAATCTGATCGTGAATCTGTCAGCCAGCAATGAGATGGTCGGAAAGGACAGCTACCGCAGAGATCTTGTTTCCGGACAGTCTGCACGTCTGGTGTGCGGATATGTATATGCAAATGCAGGAGAAGGTGAGTCTACACAGGATCTGGTCTTTGGCGGTCAGAATATGATCGCAGAGAATGGAGTGATCCTTGCGGAAGGAAAACGTTTCCACAATGGTATTGTATACAGTGAGATTGATGTGCAGAGGCTGAACGATGAGAGAAGAAGACTGACTACTTATCAGCCGGCTGACGACAGTGATCATATTAAAGTGTGCTTCCATCTGAATGTGGAAGAGACAAAACTGACCAGAAAATATTCGCAGTATCCTTTTGTACCTTCACGAAAAGAAGAAAGGGATATGCGCTGTGATGAAATTCTGAATATCCAGGCAATGGGACTTAAGAAACGTATGGATCATATTCATTGCCATAAGGCAACAGTGGGACTTTCCGGAGGTCTGGATTCCACACTGGCACTGCTTGTGATTGCAAGAGCCTTTGACCTTTCCGGTGCGGACAGAAAGGATATCCACTGTATTACCATGCCATGCTTTGGAACCACAGACAGAACTTATCAGAATGCCTGCAAATTAAGTCAGTGTCTGGGTGCGACTTTAAGTGAGATCAATATCAAAGAAGCAGTAAATGTACATTTCCGGGATATTGCTCATGATCCGTCTGTGCATGATGTGACTTATGAGAACAGCCAGGCAAGAGAGAGAACGCAGATCCTGATGGACAGTGCAAATCAGGATGGCTCGATTCTGGTGGGAACAGGAGATCTGTCTGAGCTGGCTCTGGGATGGGCAACCTACAATGGTGACCATATGTCCATGTACGGCGTGAATGCTTCAGTGCCGAAAACTCTGGTGCGTCATCTTGTACGTTATTATGCGGATACCTGCAAAGATGAGAAGCTGACAGAGGTTCTTCTTGATATTCTGGATACACCGGTAAGTCCGGAGCTTCTGCCGCCTAAGGATGGCAAGATCGCACAGAAGACAGAAGATCTGGTGGGACCTTATGAACTTCACGATTTCTATCTGTACTATATGCTTCGTGCAGGATTTGAACCGGAGAAAATTTACAGGCTGGCATGTGAGACTTTTGAAGGAATGTATGATAAGGAGACAATCTTCAAATGGCTGAAAACCTTCTATTGGAGATTTTTTGCACAGCAGTTTAAACGTTCCTGCCTTCCGGATGGTCCGAAGGTGGGAAGCGTTGCGGTTTCACCGAGAGGTGATCTGAGAATGCCAAGTGATGCAAGTGCAGGAGTATGCTGGAGCAGCTTGAAAATATGGATATTTAGAATCGCATAGCGGAGTGGAGGATTTTATCCGCGTGATTTTGCATGGCGAAGCGGAGAACGATCAGTTGTTCTCCGCTTTTTTCAGTGCTGTTTCAATTGCATTCAAAAGAATCATGGAAGTATACTTCTGATCTTCGGAATATTGGATATTTTCCAGTGACTGGGAGGTATAGATCTGGCTGGCCAGTGATTCCAGAGCCGGTTCCATGAGAGGAAACATGGCTGCGGTGCTTTCGCTTAAATTTACCAGACGGATGGAAGTTATCCTGTCAGAGTCAACGGTTACTTCCAGGTCAAAGGTGTTTTCATTCAGGTCGATGGAGGAAGTATAAATTCCCGGTTTGTACAGGCTTTTGGCATCGGCTGAGGCACTTTTTTTCTGACCGGGTCCAAACATGAAAAAAAGTACAATAGCAGGATGACAGCAAGAAGAAGGAAAATGCCGGTGTATATAACTTCCTTCATATGTAGGACTATGATTTTTGTTTTTGCACTCATGGTACACGCCTCCTGGATGGTTTTGTATATTCTATTACAGAAGTGCTTAAATTATGATATACTGAAACAACGAATGTGAGTAACCGACAGTAAGGAGAGAAGAATGTCATTACAGTTTATTATCGGCAGTTCCGGTGCCGGAAGTCTTATTTTGCATATGAGAGAGTAATCCGGGAGTCCATGGAACACCCGGAGAGAAATTACTATATTATTGTTCCGGAGCAGTTTACCATGCAGACACAGAAGACGCTAGTGGAAATGCACCCGGGAAAAGGAATCCTGAATATTGACATCCTGAGCTTTGAACGTCTTGCGTACCGTGTATTTGAAGAAACCGGCGGAGATAACAGAAAGGTTCTGGAAGATACGGGAAAAAGCATGGTGCTGCAGAAAATGGTGCAGCAGCACAGAAAGGAACTTGCCTATCTGGGAAGTCAGATGAATAAGCCGGGATATCTGGATGAGGTGAAGTCTCTGGTTTCAGAATTTATGCAGTATGATATCAGAGAAGAGAATCTGGCAGAAATGAAAGAGAAGGCCAAAGATCAGCCATTACTTGAAATGAAGCTTAAGGATGTGGGAATCCTTTATCAGTCATTCAGGGAATTCCTGAAGGGGCATTATATGACAGGGGAAGAGGTGATGGATGTCCTGCTTAAACAACTTCCTTTTTCCGAAAAACTTAAGGGAGCGGAATTTCTCTTTGATGGATTTACCGGATTCACGCCAATTCAGGTCAATGTGCTCAGGGAACTTCTGGTCATTGCTGACCGCATAAGTGTTACTGTGACTATGGACGAACGGGAGGATGCTTTTTCTCCGGGAAAACCTTATCAGCTTTTCTTTATGAGCAAGCAGATGATACGGACACTTGCAGGGCTGACCAGAGATCTGGAGGATCCAGTGTATCTGAAACCATCTGGACAGTCCCGGTTTGCACAGGCACCTGCCTTACAGTTTCTGGAGAAAAATATCTTCCGCTACAGAAAGGGCGTGTATGCCGAAGAACAGCAGGAGATAAAAATATTTACTGCGCCATCCCCCTTGGAAGAAATGCGGGAAGCTGCCAGAAGGATGTCAGAACTTGTGCGTACCTGCGGATACCGCTATGGTGAGATTGCAGTGATCACAGGAAATCTGGAAGAATATGCAAGACTTGCAGCACAGGTATTTGAGGAGGCGGATATTCCATATTTTATTGACGAGAAGCATTCGGTACTGATGAATCCTTTTGTGGAGTATCTGCGTGCTGCCATGGAGATGGCGGTACAGGGCTTTCCTTATGAGAGTGTTTTCCGTTATCTCAGATGCGGGATGTCAGAAGTTACCAGAGAACAGGCTGATAAGCTGGAGAATTACGTGCTGGCGCTGGGAATCCGGGGATATAAGAAATGGTCTGAAAAATGGGTTCGTGTATACAGAGGAATGGAAGCGGAGAAGATACAGGAACTGAATGAGATCAGAGAGATTTTTGCAGAAGAAGTAAAGGAACTTGCACAGGGATTTGGTTCCGGGAAGAAGACAGTGGAAGAGTACTGCCGGATTCTCTATGATTTTATCCAAAAAAGCAATGTCTGGCAGAAACTGAAACGACAGGAGCGAAAGTTTAAAGAGTCAGGCGATAAAGCAATGGAAAAAGAATATAACCAGATTTATGGAATTGTGATGGACCTGCTGGATAAGATGGTTGAGATTCTTGGCGAAGAAACGGTAAACAGACAGGAGTTCCGACAGCTTCTGGAATCAGGACTTTCTCAGGCAAAGGTTGCATTGATCCCGCCGAGCGTAGATCAGGTGATGGTGGGTGATATGGAACGATCCCGTTTAAAGGAGATTAAGGCGTTATTCTTTGTTGGCGTGAATGAGGGTAATATTCCAAAGAGTACACAGACAGGCGGAATCTTATCAGAGCTTGACAGAGATTTCTTTCAGGAACAGGGAGTGGAACTGGCACCGGGACCTAAAGAACTGATGAATATGCAGAGGTTCTATCTGTATCTGAATATGACGAAACCGGGAGAAAAGCTGATCCTCTCCTATAGTGATACCAATGCAAAAGGAGAAGGCATAAGTCCGGCATATCTGATCGGGAGTATACGCAGTCTGTATCCGAAGCTGGAAATTGAGGGTGGAGCCGGGGTCGGAGCCGGGGTCAGACCCCATAAAATTTCTATAAACAATTATTATTATCCGGAAAATCCGGAAGCGGGGATTGATCTGTTTCTGGAGAAGCTGGCACAGGAGACAGAGAAAAATCATGAGGATATTCTGGAGCAGGCAGATGAGACGGATGCAATGTTTGGAGAGCTTTACAGCTGGTATCTGCGGAATCCGGAATACAGAAGCAGAGTACAGAAGCTGGTACAGTCGGCTTTTGCCGGAAAACCAAAGGACATTATCAGCCAGAGTGTGGCGAAGGCATTATACGGAGAGGTTTCGCCTTACAGTGCTACCAGACTGGAACGTTTTGCAGCCTGTGCATTTGCACATTTCCTTCAGTATGGAATGAAGCTTACCGAGCGTGTGGAATATGAGTTTAAACCTATGGATATGGGAAATGTTATGCATGAAGCACTGGAAAGCTTTGCAGAAGAAGTACGAAAAAGAGGCATGAAATGGACAGAGCTGACAGAACAGGAACGGAATGAGATTGCGGACCGGTGTCTGGATAATATTGTGGCAGATTATGGAAATACGGTGCTCAAAAGCAGTGCCAGAAATGAATATATGATCGAGAGAACAAGGAGAATCCTCAGAAGGACGGTATGGGCACTTCAGAAACAACTGGAACAGGGAGAATTTCAGCCGGAAGGCTTTGAGGTAACCTTCGGGGGAGGAAGAATTGACAGAGTAGATATTATGGAAGATCAGAATAAGGTGTATGTGAAGGTGATTGATTATAAAACCGGAAATACATCCTTTGACCTGGTTTATCTGTATCATGGCCTGCAGTTACAGTTAATGATCTATCTGGATGGTGCCTTGCGTGTAGAGCAGAAGAAATATCCGGATAAAGAGATTATTCCTGCGGGAGTTTTCTATTACAATATCAAGGATCCTATGATCCAGGAGAAGATAGATGCGGATGTGGAAGCAGTCAGTGCAGGTCTTATGAAAGAACTGAAGATGAATGGGCTGGTTCAGGCAGATCCGGAGCTTGTGTACAGGATGGACAGCAGTCTTGGCTCCATTCCTGTCGCATTTAATAAGGACGGAAGCTTTCGCAAAAATTCTTCTGTGGCAGACAGAACGCAGTTTGCAGTGCTTGGACGGTATGTAAGGACGAAGATTGAGAAGATAAGAAGTTCTATTCTGGAGGGAGATGCAGAGGTTTCTCCCTATGAGCTCGGAAAAAAGAATGCGTGTACTTATTGTCCGTATATGACGGTATGTGGATTTGACCGCAGGCTGTCAGGATATGAATTCCGCAGACTGAAAAACTTCTCTGATGAGGAATTATGGAAAGCATTTGACAGGGAGGCAGAATAAGATGGGCGTACAGTGGACAAAGGAGCAGCAGGAGGTTATACGGCTGCGGGACAGAAATATTCTGGTCAGTGCGGCAGCGGGTCCGGGAAAACGGCAGTACTGGTAGAACGTATCCTGAGTAAGATCACAGATAAAGAACACCCTGTGGATATTGACAGACTGCTGATCATGACATTTACAAGAGCGGCAGCAGGTGAAATGAAAGAGAGGATCTCGGCAGCTATTGAAAAAGCACTCTGTGAAGATCCCGATAATGAGCATCTTCAGAGACAGACAACCCTGCTTCATACTGCACAGATTACAACTATTGATGGTTTCTGTGCCTATATTATCCGGAATTACTTTCATCTGATCGGACTGGATCCGGGATATCGGACGGCAGATGAGGGGGAACTGAAGCTTCTGCGGGGAGATGTTGTGAAAGCGTTGCTTGAAGAATATTATGCCAGGAAAGATGAAAAGTTTCAGAAATTCGTGGAATGCTTTGCAACGGGAAAGTCAGATGAAAATCTGGGAAACCTGATACAGAAATTATATGAAATGGCTATGAGCAATCCTTTTCCGCAGGAATGGCTGTCCGGCTGTATGGATGATTACAGGATTGATTCTCTGGAAGAGTTAAGAGAGACTGAGTGGATGAAAATGCTCTGGGATGCAGTGAAGGATGAACTGCAGGAAGCGAAGCTTCTGGTGCAGGAGGCTCGAAGAATATGCTCAGAGCCGGATGGTCCGTATCTGTATGATGAGGCACTGAGCAGTGATCTGCTTCTTATAAGAAGTCTGCAGGAACTGGCAGAGAAAAGAGATTATAATGGAACTGCAGAAATCCTTATGAAACCCTCATTTGCCCGGCTGAGCACAAAGAAGGCTGCGGATGTAGATGAACAGAAGAAACAGAGAGTGAAAGATCTCCGGGATGAGGAAAAGGGGATTCTGAAGGAACTGGGGCAGCGATATTTCCAGAGTACAGAGAAGGAACTTCTGGAGGTAATCAGATATATCAGAGGTCCAATAGAGATGTTAGTCGAGCTGACAGCAGAATTTAAAGAGCAGTTCGGAGAGGCAAAGAGAGAAAAGAATATTCTGGATTTTACGGATATGGAACATTTTGCCCTGCAGATACTGATGACGAAAGAAGGGGAAGAAATCCATATGTCCCAGGCTGCGAGAGAACTTTCCGCAAAGTATGATGAAGTCCTGGTGGATGAATATCAGGACAGTAACTTAGTGCAGGAGCTTCTGACAACAGCAGTATCCGGGTGGATCAACCAGAAGAAAAATATCTTCATGGTAGGAGATGTAAAGCAGAGTATCTATCGTTTCCGTCTGGCAAGGCCAGAGCTTTTCATGGAAAAATATAAAAGCTATTCCACAGAAGAAGCACAGGAGCAGAGAATTGACCTGCACAAAAATTTCCGGAGCAGGGAACAGGTTCTGGAAAGTGTAAACTTTATTTTCCGGCAGATCATGGGGGAAGACCTGGGAGGGATTACCTATGACAAAGATGCAGCCCTTTATCCCGGAGCTTCTTTTCCGGAAGGAGAATCTGAGGAATTTGTAAAGACAGAGGTTCTTCTGGTCGAGAGAGACGGAGAAGAACTGTCTGATGTACAGGACTATGAAGACTCAGGTGTATCGGGAAACCGCAGGGAAATGGAAAATCAGACCGGGCAGGAACTGGAAGCACTGGCCATTGCACAGAGAATTAAAGAAATTGTGGGAAAAGAACAGATCGTAGATAAAGAGACGAAGGAATACCGGCCTGTGGAATACGGGGATATTGTAATCCTGCTGCGCACTGCCTATGGATGGGCAGAAACCTTCAGGGAAGTGCTGGCGTCTCAGGGAATCCCTGTATATTGTACATCAAGAACCGGATATTTCTCTGCAACCGAGATTGTGACTGTATTGAATTATCTGAAGGTGTGTGACAATCCGCTGCAGGATATTCCGCTTATGGGAGTGCTTCGTTCACCGATCGTCGGATGCACTTCGCAGGAACTGGCAGAGCTTAGAATACAGTATCCTGATGGTCTGCTTTATGAGAGTGTTTCGGCATATGCAGGAGAAAATGAAATCCCCGAAAAAGAACTGGATCCGGATAAGCTGAAATCTGAATTGTTAAACAGTAATCTGCGAACAGATGAAAAGAATTCTCTGAATATTAAATTAAAAGGATTTCTGAGTCTACTTGAAAAGGTAAGAAATATGGCTGCATATACGCCGGTCCACGAATTGATCCTTTATGTGCTGAAAGAAACCGGGTATGGAGATTATGCAAGGGCACTTCCGGGAGGGGAGCAGCGTTTTGCAAATCTTACCATGCTTGTGGAGAAAGCTATGGACTATGAGAAGACAAGCTACAGGGGTCTGTTTAACTTTGTTCGTTATATCGAACAGCTACAGGCATATCAGGTAGACTATGGAGAAGTCAATCTGACGGGAGCGGGCAATACCGCAGTGGAGATCATGACGATCCACAAGAGTAAGGGACTTGAATTTCCGGTAGTATTTGTGGCCGGTATGGGAAAACAGTTTAATTTTCAGGATATGAATGCAGGTCTTTTGCTTCATCCGGAACTGGGAATAGGGCTGATGCTATCATACCGGAGAAACGGGTGATCGCATCTTCGCTGAATAAGCAGGTGATCAGAAGACAGCTTCTGAAAGAGAGTCTGGGAGAGGAACTGAGGGTACTTTACGTTGCCATGACAAGAGCAAAAGAGAAACTGATCCTTACAGGAACAGTCGGAAAGCTGGAAAAGCAGATGCTGTCGCTGTCGCGTTTCCTGGATGAGGAAGAAGAACTGCTCCCACTGGGAACCAGAATGAAAGCAAAGAATTACTGGGCTTTTGTACTGCCTGCACTGGTGCGGCATCGGGCCATGAGTGAACTTCTGTGGGAATATGGAATCCTCATGAAGAAACAGCCGGGGATTTACGATGATATCTCTGAGTTTGTGATAAAAAAGATCACTGTCCGTCAGATGACAGAAAAAGCAGTTCTCATCCAGGCAGGAAACCAGATGCAGGAGGAATATCTGAAGAACTGGGATGAAAATAAAGTGTATGATGAGGCTGTGAAGGAAGAGATAGAGAAGAGATTTTCCTTTGTATATCCGTATAAATATCTGGAAGATATTCCGGTTAAAGTCAGTGTTTCGGATCTGAAAAAGAGAAGCTGGCATGATGAAAGTGAACTGGAAGAGAATATCAGTGTGTCTGCCGAAGAGCAGGAGGAAGAACAGGAAGCGCCGGTTCCCGCATTTATGGCAGAGAAGCAGGAAGAGTATAAGGGGGCTGCCAGAGGTACTGCTTATCACAGAGTAATGGAATGTCTGGATTATGCAGAAGCAGATACAGAGGAACAGCTTCGGGCTCAGTTAAAGAGACTTCTGGAGAGCCAGAAAATGACAGAGCAGGAAGCGGAATGTATTCGGATCCGGGATATCAGGAGATTTGTGGAGTCCAGACTGGGGCAGAGAATGAAGAAGGCTGCCATGAAAAAACATCTTTACAGAGAACAGCCTTTTGTGATCCAGAGAAGTGCTTCTATGCTCGATGATGGTTGGAAGAACGAAACAGTGCTGGTGCAGGGAATTATCGATGCCTATTTTATGGAAGAGGAAGAGATTGTTCTTGTGGACTATAAAACGGATAGAGTGAGGAGAGGACAGGAACAGAAGCTGATCGATCTGTATCATGTGCAGCTTGAGGATTATGCCCGGGCATTGGAGCGGATGACGGGGAAAAGAGTGAAGGAAAAGATCATTTATTCGTTTACATTGCAGAAAGAGATATTGCTGTAAGCGGAATAAAATTATTATTGTGAATTCAAATATCCGGCAGGGATAAGCGCGTGTTATACGCGCCACCCTGCCGGATATTTGTTTTTCAGGATCTGGTTGACCAGTTTACCGAAGCCAATGGGATATCCATCTGCACAGAGGAGATGCCAGCCTTTTTTGTGAGCTGCTTCTTCGGGTTCGATATTTAAGGTTTCGCCCTTTAAATATCTGGTGATCCTTTCGTCAGAAGCGGAGAGAGAGATGACTGCTTCTGCTTCATCTTTGCGGATCGCCAGTGCAAGTGGCTGAGACGGCTCGAAGCGGTTTTTCTTCAGGTCACCGAGATAGAGACCGTTTCTTAAGAAGGTGATGCCGCGGAAGTTGTGGGCAACCGGGGGAAGATAGTAGGCTTTATCACCGCGGATTTCCACACGTTCCCAGTCAAACGGCTGGCCGCAGAGGGTTTTCAGACCGATTTCGTTCAGAAATTCCTCAATCAGTGGAAATGCGTTTTTGTCCGGTTTTGTGTGAGGACGGGAGCTTTCCTTGATTGCCTGTCCTTTTTTATGGAAGAGCGCAAGGAAGTGTCCCTCTCCGTTCATTTTGTGCGGGAAAATCCGGATGCATTTGATAAGTTCAGGATTTCCGTTTCCCCATTCAGGAACTCCATGGGAGAAGCTTCATAATCTTCCATTTCTGCCAGTTCCATGTCAGGACGGTTTTCCAGAAGCCAGGAAACAGTTTGTTCGTCTTCTGCAGGCGCGAATGTGCATGTAGAGTAAAGCATCAGTCCGTCGGGACGGAGCATATCGGCTGCCTGGAGGATAAGCTCTTTCTGGATTTCGGAAAGCTCCATGGATTTTTCGGGAGTCCAGTCTTTGGCAAGGGCTTCTTCTTTACGGAACATTCCTTCTCCGGAGCATGGAGCATCCAGGATGATCTTATCGAAGAATTCGGGGAATGCTTTGGTTAACTTTGCAGGTGTTTCGTTTGCTACGAAGACATTTGGGATGCCGAAGAGTTCCAGGTTGCGAAGGAGGGCTCTGGCGCGGGAAGTGCTGATATCGTTTGCTACCAGAAGTCCCTGTCCCTGAAGTGCTGCGCCTGCTGCAGTTGCCTTGCCGCCCGGGGCTGCGCAGAGGTCCAGGACTCTGTCACCCGGCTCGATGGGGATGCGGGAGGCGGGGGTCATGGCGCTGGGTTCCTGAAGGTAGTAGAGGCCGGCCTGATAGTATGGGCATCTGGAAGGACGGATGTCTTCATCGTAGAAGTAGCCGTTTTTGATCCATGGGATCTGACGGGTTGGAAATGGAGACAGGTTTTCGAAGTCTTCGCAGGTGATCTTGGAGGTGTTTATGCGCAGGCCGTAGGTTCGGGGAGCGCTGAAGCTGGAGAGGAAGGAGGGGTATTCGTTGCCGAGCATTTCTTTCATTCGGGTGAGGAAGGCGGGGTGGAGGGGTGTTGTGTTTTCGTTCATAATTGGGTAGGTTTCCTTTGCTGTAGTTTTGGGTTGGTGGGGGGACGCGCAGGAAAATATATCTGTCTGAGTGCGGTTTCGGCATCTAAGATCTTCTAAGTCGGTAAAAATCTGCTAAAAGCATGGAGAAAAATGCAAAACTCGCTCCGCTGCAGGCTTCGCTCAGACAGGTTTGCGATTTTCTCATACGCAGATTTCTACCGGCTAAGAAGATCTAAGATGCCTGCAAATGCACTCAGACAGATATATTTTCCTGCGCTGTTTACTGAAAATGACTGTAGTATAACGTGAGGTTTATGGAATATTAAGTTTATGAAATATTATAGCAATTCCATAAAATAATGCAATCAAGACAGTTCAGCAGGACTTCACGCTATGATGGACTGGATTGTTTGCAGTAATTTATGAAATAAGAAATTGATATGTAACAATACTTTCAAATGCATTATTTATGAAGATTGCTATAGTAAACCGGAAGACGTTAAGGAGGTATTTTCGGTAAAGGTATCAAAATGATTATAAAGTATAAATGATTTTTGCTAAATAGTATTGACAAAATTATATTATACATTATATAATATCGTTAACAAAACAATATTAATGTTCTGTATAGTATGTGAACAGGATGGAATAAATGTATCAGATGTGAAATGGCGTTTACCTTTGGTATAGTCTGGAGCATTTTTCAGACACGCTCTAAGGCTTGATTGCAGAGATGATGCTGTCTGTACAGAACATAATTGAAACGAGGGAGTGAGCATATGGTTTTTAATACGGGTGCTGCGCTTCTGGATGCGGTTGTTCTGGCGGTTGTTTCTAAGGAGAAGGAAGGGACTTACGGGTATAAGATCACGCAGGATGTGCGTGGAGTTCTGGATGTTTCGGAGTCTACTTTGTATCCGGTGCTCAGGAGGCTGCAGAAGGATGATTGTCTGGAGGTTTACGATATGGCGTATGCAGGGCGTAACCGGCGTTATTATAAGCTGACGGACAGAGGTGCTGCGCAGCTGGAGTTTTATAAAGCTGAATGGAAAATTTATGCATCCAAGATAAGCGGGATGTTTGAGGGAGGAATAGGATGATGGACAGGGCGCAGTTTATGCAGGAGCTGGAGAAGCTGCTTGCTGATATTTCCGAGACAGAGAGGCAGGATGCCCTTGATTTTTATAATAGTTATTTCGATGATGCAGGAGCTGAGAATGAAGCTTCGGTGCTCAGGGAACTTGGAAGTCCAGAGAAGGTTGCAGCAATCATCAAGGCGGATCTGAAAGGTTCGGCAGGAGGCTATGAGTATGGAGAATATACGGAGCATGGCTATGAGGATGCCCGGACTAAAGAGAGAGGACAGATGCCTGAGAAATATGGAGAAGAGTCGGGAACAGGGAAGCGTTTTTTCAGAAAGGGGAATCAGGCGGTGCTGATCCTTGCGGTGATCCTGCTGGTTTTTATTTCTCCTTTTGTTAAGGGGGCTGTTGGTGGGATTCTGACATTTGCAGTTGGAATCTTACTGCTTCCGTTCTGGCTGATCGTTGGATTGGGTATAGGCGCTGTGGCTTTACTGGTTGGCGGGCTTGCAGCTGTTGTGGCTGGAGCAGGGCTTTTGACTGTAATGACCGGAACCGGGATCCTGACGATAGGAATTGGATGTCTGATGATTGCTCTGGCAATCCTTATGATGTTAGGACTGATCAGCATCGCAGTACACATTGTGCCGAAGTGGTTTCGGAAGATTACCGACTTTTTTAACAGGTTGCTTTACAGAAAGAGAAAGGAGGAGGTTAAATGAAGAAGTTTACAAAAGGAATGTTGATCGCAGCGGGGATTTTTGGTGCTGTGGGAATCGGGCTGACAGCTGCCGGTGGTGTTATGGGAGCCAGTATGTCGGAACTGACAGGGGTGAAAAGTCTGAAAAGGGTGCTTCTGGTGGCAGATGGGGATTATGATTATGATGACAGCGATGATTATGAATGACGATGATGATTATGATTATGACGATTATGATTATGATGACAGCGATGACTATGACAGCGATGATTATGATGACAGCGACGACTGTGACGACAGTGAGGATTATGCCCGCGCTGTTGATGAGAATGAGGAAGATGGCACTGTATATCAGTTGAAGTATCAGCCACAAAGCTGGATATAGAGCTGAAGTACGATGAGCTGATTCTGGAAGAGGGCGACAGTTTCTGTGTCAGAGTTTATGATGACAGTGGGAAGAATGTGACAGTGAAGGAGAGTTCGGATACTCTTAAGGTCAGAAGCACGAAAAAACTGTCTAAAAACAGAAAGGTGTGTATCTCCTATCCGGAAGATGTTAAGCTTCAGGAGCTGGAGATTGAGATGGGTGCAGGTACTGTTTATCTGAACAGAGATATTGAGACAGAGAAGCTGAGTGTGGAGATGGGAGCCGGGGAATTTGAAAGTAAGAATCCGGTGACTGCAAGGGAGGCAGATCTGGAAATCGGAACCGGAAGTATGACATTTGCAGATCTGAGCGCCAGGAAGACAGATGGAGAATGTGGTCTGGGTGAACTGGATCTGACACTGACCGGTACGCAGGAGGATTATAATTATGATCTGGAATGTGGAGTGGGAAATCTGGATGTAGGTTCTGATTCCTACAGTGGACTTGGACGGGAGAAAACCATTTCCAATAAAGGCGCAGACAGGAAACTGGATCTGGAGTGCGGTATGGGAAATATATCAGTAGATTTCTCCGGGAAAGAGCACAGAGATTTGCAGATATCCTGAAGAGCATATACTCTGACGTGCAGAAATAAAAGTGGTATTTAACCGAATCAGGAAGTTATTCGGTGTAGAGTAAGTAGCGAAGCGGATGATTTTATCTGCTTGACTAATCTGGGTTTAAGGAGGAAATGGAACATGGGTGACAAACGTTTATACAAATCATCAGAAAACAGTATGCTTTGCGGTGTATGTGGAGGAATCGCAGAATATTTTGATATTGACCCTACGCTGGTGCGTCTGGCATGGGTGATCCTTACCTGCTTTGGCGGTGCGGGAATCTGGGCATATATCATTGCGGCAATTATTATTCCGAAAAGATAACAGAATCCAATCTGTAATAGACAGAAGTTTAAGCGAATCAGGCAGGTAGCGAAGCGGATTGCGAATATCCGTTTGAATGAAATACAGTATAAAAATTAAGAAAACAGCCCATACTCCAAAGAAAAGGAGTGTGGGCTGTTTTGGATAAAGAGAAGGAAATAAAAGCTTATCTTGATGGAGAATTATTGCCGGAGGCAGAATGAAGTATGAAATTGCAGAGGAAATGGGACTGCTGGACAGAGTATTGAGTGATGGATGGAAAAGTCTGTCTGCAAAAGAGACCGGAAGGATCGGAGGGTTGATGACGAAACGAAAAAAAGAGAAATTGAAAAAATAAATAATATGGAATAAGCTTGTTCTCCGGACGATGATGCTGTAAAATTAAGAACAGGTATTAGAACGTGTTTGAAAAATCATTCTCACAAGATGCACGCCCCATTTGTGGTATATTTGTCCGAATTCGGTTGTCGTAGTCCGCTATGACGCCCTTATTCGAACAAAATCTCCCACAAATTGTGACGCACATCTTGCAGAAAGCCTTTTTCAGACACGCTCTGGAGTAGCTAAGAAATATGGGATGGAATTAACAGTTAAATATAAATTATAAAATCATATAAGTATATGTTGAGTTTTATAAGATATTAGAGTGGGATATTATTGAAAGGAGTTGATACTTTGAGTAAATATTATTCTATACATGAATTTTCAAAAATTATAGGCGTATCTGCCCAGACATTACGAAATTGGGATGCCAATGGAAAACTTCATCCGCATCATA